>Ga0326728_10009336_pt1 | contig 23698 bp, 15 predicted proteins | sample MB3enrmetagenome_FD_207602 | JGI IMG/M metagenome (GOLD analysis project Ga0326728, IMG submission 207602) | Lab enriched peat soil microbial communities from McLean, Ithaca, NY, United States - MB31MN | ecosystem: Environmental > Terrestrial > Soil > Wetlands > Peat | place: USA: New York... | reverse complement strand
AGGGCAAGCGCAGCCCCTATGAGACGCGTTGGTTGCGGCTCCGCCGCGCTGCGCTCCGGATTCTGACTCCTGACTCCTGTCTCCTGACTCCTCGCGCCTCAAATTTTCAAAAACAGCTTCCTCCGGTACATCCAGAACAGCACCAGCCAATAGCAGAGCAGGACAGCGATGCCTTCCATGAGGGGCTGGAGGCTGGTCCCGAGGAACTCAAAGAAGTGCGGACCGAGGTTGGTGCGGAATGAACTGATCAGGAATTTTTCCATGAAGTGCGCGATGCAGTAAGCGGCGATGGAATTCATGCCGATGACCACCAGGGGGAACGACCACCCTTTGCGCTGCTTTATCTCGATGACCCAGCAGAATGCCGCCATGAACAGGAAGCACGCTCCGCCGCTAAACAGCGTCCAACTCGGCGTCCAGATGCGCTTCACCACAGGGCAGATGTGCGTGAAGTGGAAGAAGAGGCCGAGGGCAATTCCTGCCACCCCGGCCACGAGGAATTTCTTCATGGGGATTTTCGGCGCGGACTCGCGCAGCCAGCGTCCCCCAATCAATCCCAGAATCATGGTGCCCAGGGTGGGGATGAAGCTCAGCGTCAGGTATCCGCCGGGGTTATCAACCCAGTGCTTGGGCTGCGGGAAGAGGTTCAGGAACCACTGATCGAAAGCTATTCCCAAGTTGTAGTTCTTGTTCCAGTGCGCGGCAAAACCCGTGTAGTTGTGCTGAGCATTCCAGGCGGCAGGCACTCCCACGGATGGCCAGTCGAAATTCGGCGGGGCAACGGGGTAGAGCGCCCACGCCAGCCAGTATCCCGTCAGGATCGCACCCAGCGCCGCCCACGCCCAGCGCGGTGGCTTGAAACCCAATAGGAAAAGGAAGGGATACCCAAAGGCAATCTGGTTGAGCGTGTCTTCCATCGTCCAGTGGGTTTGCGGCCAGTCCATGGAGCGCAGGAAAACTCCCAGAGCCGCCAGCAGGAAGGCTCGCCACAGCGCGTGCCCGAACATCTTCCCGAACGTGCCACCTTTGGCGATGCGGCTGGCAATCGAGTAAGGCAACGCCACGCCGACAAGAAATGAAAATGAGGGCTGAATCAAGTCGTGGAGCGAGCATCCCGCCCACTCGGTATGCGTCTGGTTATAGGCGAGAATGTGCCAAATCCAACTCCCGGGATATGCCTTCGCTACCCATGCAAAGCGCAAAACCTCACCCATCATGAGCAGCATGACGAATCCGCGGTAGGCGTCCACCGCGACGTTACGCGCCACCGGCGCGCGGACAGGAATTTCTACGGGGGGGAGGCTTACGACCTCCTGAACAGTACTCACGGGCCACCTCCTGTTCCGCGAACTTTACCACAATGGGCGCGGACGGGCGAGACAATCAGGGCCGAACAATCGGGCCAACTTGCCATCGGGTCATCGGCTGATTTGCGATTTGTGATTTGCGATTTTCGATTTGCCCTGCGGGTGCTGCCAGCTCACCGGATTGCGCAGAGCAAACCTCTGCGAATCGATGGCCACGAATCCATGCGAAGCCACACCCGCAGAGCTTTGCTCTGCGCAATCCAGCTTGTTTTCACTTTTGCCTCTTGAATTTTGAATCTTGAATCGCTTTCTCGTCTTTGCCCCGATGTGCTACCCTCCTAAGTCCGAGGTGAGGCCCCCATGCGTCCCAAAGACCGTTTCCTGGCAGCCATGAAACGCCAGCCTGTCGACAGGGTTCCCCTCTATGATTTTCTTTTCCAGCGACCCCTGTTCCAGGAACTAATTGGCCGCACGCCTGACGCTTACAACGCCCGCGACGCTATGGACTTGACCGTAGCGCTGGGGCTCGACGGTGTCTGGATTCCTTACGGCTGCCATTCCGGGTGGAGCGCGGAAAAGATCACGGAGAAGGTCTATAAAGACGAATGGGGAACGACCTTCCAGAAGGATGATGCCTCCTGGCCCATCGATGCTCCCATTGCCTTTCCCTTAAAGTCTCGCGAGGACCTGCGCCGCTACGCGCCTCCCGACCCCATGGCGGAAGGCCGTCTGGCCGGAATCAACACGGCGGTGGCGATGAACAGCGAGTTGGGTGAGAAGGCGGTGGCCGTTCTAGGCGGGGTGAATGGACCTTTGACGGTCGCCTGGTTCCTGATCGGGTATGAAACCCTCTGCCTGAGCCTTTACGACGATCCCGGATTCCTCCATGAGCTGGTCGAGTTCGCCGTCGACTTCGACATCAAGGCGATCAACCGTATGGCCCGGGCGGGCGTCGATGCCATGATCCTGGCGGATGACTATGGCGCCAGCGCCCAGGGCCTGCTTCGGCCCGAGCAGTTTCGGGCCATTTATAAGCCGGGGCTCAAGAAGATTATCGACTGCATCAAGGCCAACAATCTGCCGGTGTTCCTGCACTGCTGCGGGCGAGTCTACGATTATCTCGACGATCTGGTGGAAATCGGCATTGACGCCTACCATCCGGTGCAGCGCACCGCCGGCATGGACCTCGCCACGGTCAAGCAGAAGTATGGTGACAGGATCTGTCTGGTGGGAAACATCGATTCATCCCGCACCCTGCCCTTCGGGACTCCCCCACAAATTGCGGCAGAGACCTGGGAAGCACTCCGCATCGCCGCCCCCGGATACGGCTACATCCTCGCTTCCGACCATTCGCTTCACGATGGAATTCCCGTGAAGAATATCCGGCTGATGTTCGACGTGGCGCGCAAATATGGCGTCTACTCAGGCCGGGATCTGGCGGCGTAAGAGCGCAGAACAAAGAACTGAACATGGATAGACAGGATTGACAGGATTTATTCTCCCGCCTTTTCATCCTGTTTATCCTGCCCATCCATGTGAATAAATGGAATTACTTCGTGCGCTTCGCCGAAAAGTCGCGGTCTCCGAACTGTTCGGTGTGTACTTTCCCCGTCATCGAATCCCCATCAACCGTGGCGGTGTACTCGAATACCATGGTGTCGCCATTTTGGTTGGTGCGTTTGACGGTGAAGCTTACCTTGTTCCCGGTGACGGTACCCTCAAACGGCGTTTCCCCGCGTTGACCTTTCAACGTTCCTTTAATCGTGCCGCCGTCCTGTTGGATCGTCAGGGTTGAAGTCATGGGGCCATTGCGGCCCTGAGACGTCATCTCCCACGCGCCGCCAACCTTGGCGGGTTCGTCGGCGGCCAAAGCAGTGCCCGCCAACATGAACAACATCCCGCATGCGAATGCGAGTACCAAAGAATACGTTAGTCTCTTCATAGTGATATCTCCTCCTCTAAAACTCTGCTTATTCGTGCTGGCGGAACCCCGGGCAGCGAATCTCCCCATCCAGTGGAGGTACTCCGCGCTCGTCCCTTCTACCAAGTCGGGCCGTGGCCACCCTCGAAAGCTGTCCCGCTGCGGGGTTCAACAACCACTGGTAGGTTCGCTACCGGCTTCCACCGGGTTCCCGGGCCTTGAGGATAGCAGATTCATTCGGGGTTGGCACAATTATTGACAAAACCGGTAAGCGATGGAAAAAGCGCGTATGAACAACTGGTGAGATGCGAGGTTATCAGGCCACTCTCTTCCTGCCTGTTCCCTTAGCGGCAACATATCTGCTAGAATCCGCGCCAAAGGAGAGTTGCTCTGGCGCTCATGAAGATCTGTCCTACTTGCCAGCAGACCTACTCGGATGATGTGGAGTTCTGTCCCCATGACGGCGCTCACCTCACCGCACAAGCCACGCAAACAGAGATTCAACTTGCCGCCGGACTGTCCCGTCGGTTTCGCATTGTCCGCCGCCTGGGCACGGGGGGAATGGGCACAGTCTTCCTCGCCGAGCAGATTGGGGTGGGAAACCGCCTGGTGGCGCTCAAGATTCTGAAGCGCCAGCTTCTCGACGATCCGGAATTTCTCCTGCGCTTTCAGGCCGAAGCAGCCTCTACGGGGCGCATTCGCCACATCAACGTGGTGACGGTGCACGAATCGGGGCAAGGTGAAGATGGCACGCCCTACATCGCCATGGAATTTCTGGAAGGCGAATCCCTGCGGCAAGCGCTGAAATGGAGAGGCAGCTTACCCGTGGCGGAGTGCGCGGAAATTCTGACGCAGGTGGCGCGTGGCCTGAATTCGGCGCACAAGCTGGGCATGATTCATCGCGACCTTAAGCCGGACAACGTCTTCCTGACGCGCGGGGACGAGGGCGAGTTAATCGTCAAGGTCGTCGATTTCGGCATTTCCAAGCTGCGCGAATCCGCCGCCCATACCCTGGCCGGCACGGTGCTCGGCACGCCCGCGTACATGTCGTCGGAACAGGCCTCGGGAATGCCCAGCGATCAACTCGACTCGCGCTCTGATGTCTATTCGCTGGGAATTGTGGTTTACGAGATGCTGAGCGGGCGCGTGCCCTTTCAATCCACCACGCCCCTTGGATACCTGCGCAAGCACATGCTGGAGGACCCGCCGCCCTTCCGTGCCGTCGCCCCCGGCCTGCCCGTTCCTCCGGCAGTGGAAGCTGTGGTGATGAAGGCGCTGAAGAAGGAGCGGGAGGACCGCTACCCGACGGCCTTGGAATTCGCGCGCGCCTTTGCGGCCGCCGCTCAATCGGCCCCCGCTGCGGAGGCTGATTCGCCGCTTCCCTCCACCAGGATCGTCACGCCGGCGGCCACACGGGAGCTGGTTGCGCCCGTACCGCGATTGGGGAGCGCGCCAACCCCCGCCGACGTTGCCGTGCAAACTCCGCCCCCCACGAAGATTGTCGAAACTCCGAAGGCCCCGCCGCCCGCCACCCAACCTTCGCCAGCAACCAGCCGCCCGAACGCTGTGGGCATACCACCGCATTTCCGGGTGGTGGAGACTCCCAGCCGCAGCAAGTACGTCGTCCTGGGCTTGGTTTTCGTGGCCGTGATCGCTGCCGGGATTTGGTATTTCTCCCCGCCGGCGTCGACGCCTCCACCCAATACGACCGCCCAATCGCCAGCCGCGAGTAAACCCGTAACTCCCAGTATGGTAGCTATCCCGGCCGCGACCTTCACGATGGGTCGCAACAACCCCGCCGAACCGCAAGAGGCGCCCCCTCATCTGGTGAGCGTCGCGGCATTTAACATGGATAAGCGCCCCGTCACCAACGCGCAGTTTGCCGAGTTTGTGAAGAGCGCAAGCCAGGGTGGCGTGGGCACGTGGACGAATGGAACCTACCCGGAAGGCCAAGCCGAGTGGCCGGTCACGGGCGTTTCATGGCAGGACGCCAATGCTTACTGCACCTCGCATGGCTGGCGTCTGCCCACGGAGGCAGAGTGGGAATACGCGGCGCGCGGCGCCGATGGCAGGATTTATCCCTGGGGCAATGACTTCAGCCCGGCCCTATCCAACAGCGCCGAGGCCGCTCTGGGCCGCCCGGAGGCCGTGGGCGCCCATCGCGACGCCGCCAGCCCCTTCGGCGTGCTGGATATGTCCGGAAACGTCTGGCAATGGACGGCGGATAATTACCGGCCCTACGCCGGTCGTCCACCTACGTTCGTAATTCCCCCGGATGCCAAAGTCATTCGGGGAGGCTCTTACCAATCCGACCGATTCCACGTGACCACCACGGCCAGAAACCTCGACCACGCCTCCACGCGTTCTCCCCTCATCGGCTTCCGCTGTGCGAAATAGTTATGATCCTGAGTTCCCAAAACGAGGCCCACGATGATCCCATGACCAGATGACCCGATTTCCCTGACTCTCAGCTTGACACTCCGCTTTTAACACGTCTACCATCACTGGACAAACCATGAATGACAATTCCAGTCTGCAAACGAAGGACTTCGATAATGCCACCATCACCGTCCTGGGTTTAGGCCACATCGGGCTCCCCACCGCCCTGGGATTGGCGGAATTGGGGCGGCGAGTTATCGGCGCCGACGACGATGCCGCCAAGGTCAGGCTCATCCAAGCGGGGCAGCCGAATTTTTACGAACCCGGCCTTACTGACCTGTTGACGAAACACCTGCAAAACGGCAAGTTTCAACTCCTCGAAGACGTGGCCGCCGCGATTCAATCCGGCTCCATCATCTTCATCTGTGTCGGCACACCCCAAAAAGCGAGCGGCCAGGCCGACCTGGCGCAGGTGGAAGCGGTGGCGCGGCTGGTGGCGCGCAATTTAAACGGATACAAACTTATTGTCGAAAAAAGTACCGTCCCGGCCATAACGGCGCAATGGCTGAAGCGAACCATCGTGCGCTATAACCCCGGGAAGTCCCCCGCAGCCGCGGGTGAGGCCGATGCGGGCTCACCATCCCCGGCGCCCCTGGATTTCGATGTCGCCTCCAATCCGGAATTCCTACGTGAAGGCAAGGCCCTGGAAGATTTCTTCCACCCCGACCGCATCGTATGCGGAGTGGAATCCGACCGGGCGCGCGAGATCTTGACAAACCTCTACAGCCCCTTGCAACGGCCGATGGTGCTTACTAACACCAGCACCGCCGAATTGATCAAACACGCCGCCAACGCCTTTCTTTCCACCAAGATTTCCTTCATCAACATGGTGTCGGACCTGTGCGAGAAGGTGGGAGCGGACGTCAGCGCCGTGGCGCGCGGCATCGGGCTGGATTCCCGCATTGGGCCGCAGTTTCTGGATGCCGGAGTCGGCTACGGAGGCTACTGCTTCCCCAAGGACCTCCGCGCCTTTATTCATCTGGCCGAGGAGCACGGGGTGGATTTTTCCCTGCTTCAGGAAGTGGAGCGCATCAACCAACGCCGTGTGGACGTCTTTGTTCGAAAAGTCCGGCAGGCAGTTTGGACCCTGCAGGGAAAAACTCTGGGCGTGCTGGGATTGGCATTCAAGCCCGGCACTGATGACACCCGGGAAGCGGTCAGCTTGAAGATCGCGCAAGCCTTGCTCGACGAGGGAAGCATCCTGCGCCTGTACGATCCGCAAGCCATGCCCAACGCCCAACGAGAGCTTCCCGCCGCCACCGAGCGACTCACCTACTGCTCCTCCGCTTGTGAGGCGGCACGGGGTGCGCAGGCCCTGCTCCTGCTTACCGAGTGGGAAGAATTCCGCCAGTTGGACCTCGCGCGAGTGCGAGATCTCATGGAAGTACCGGTTTTGGTGGATGGTAGAAACCTCTTTGATCCTGACGCCGTCCGCAAAGCCGGGTTCGAGTACTTTTGCATAGGCCGCGAGGGGGCGGGGCCCGCCGGTCTGCGCGCCCGTCCGGGAAAAGCCAACGCCTGAGGGAGGATTCTTTCGTGGCACGGACATCCTGGCCGTGACTCTTCACGAGCGGGACGCCCGAGCCACAGGGCCGGCCCCGGAGACCAAGGCACTCCTCATGTCGAATTCCATGCCCAGCAAAAACCTCCCGCCGCTGACTCTGGTCACGGGTGGGGCGGGCTTCCTGGGTTCGCATCTCTGCGATCGCCTCCTGGCGGAGGGCCACGAGGTTCTTTGCCTCGACAATCTCATCACCGGGCGAAAGGAGAACATCCGGCACCTTTTCGACCATCCGCATTTCCACTTCGTGCTGCACGACGTAACCCGGCCGATGGATTTGCCCGCCCTGCTCGCCGCCTCCTCGGGGCAACGCCCTGTCCCTCCCCGCCCGTTAAGCTGCCTTTTGCACTTCGCCTCGCCCGCTAGCCCAAAGGACTATGCTCGACATCCGATCCACACCCTCAAGGTGGGAGCGCTGGGAACCTACCACGCCCTGGGGCTGGCGAAGGCCCAAGGAAGCGCCTTCCTGCTGGCCTCGACGTCGGAAATCTACGGCGACCCGGAGGTTAGCCCGCAGCCGGAGAATTACTGGGGGCACGTCAACCCCATCGGCCCGCGCAGCGTTTACGACGAAGCCAAGCGGTTCGCGGAAGCCATCAGTATGGCCTATTATCGTGAGCACGCGGTGAAGGTGCGCATCGTCCGGATCTTCAATACTTATGGCGAACGCATGCGCCTGGAGGACGGGCGCGCCCTGCCCAATTTCATGGTCCAGGCGCTCGAGGGCAAACCCCTGACCGTATACGGAAAGGGCAGCCAAACCCGCAGCTTGTGTTATGTCAGCGATCTGGTGGAAGGACTTTACCGGCTCCTGATGTCTGACCAGACCGGCCCCCTCAACCTGGGAAATCCGGAAGAGGTTTCCATCCGGCAACTCGCGGAGGCCATCATCCGGGCCACGGGGAGCAAGAGTTCGATCATCTTCGCCCCCCTCCCCGAAGATGACCCGCAGCGCCGCCAGCCGGATATTACTGCCGCCCGGGAAAAACTGGGATGGGAGCCGCGTGTCAGTTTGGAAAACGGCCTGGCCAGGACGCTCCCCTATTTCCAAGCCGCATTGCGGAATGCTCCACAGCCCGCGGACGACAGTAGGCAGTAAGCAGATAGCAGTAGGCTGTAAGCAGCATGCGGCGACCGGCTTTTGCGAGACCCGAGAGCAGGAGTAGGCAGCGATTGCCTTTTGCGAATTCCGGCGAGCCAGCTTGAATTTCACACTGCGGGCTGGGAAGGGGGGATCTCAACGGGTCGCGTAAAAAGTCGTAGGCGCTGTAATTCTGCCTACCGCTTACTGCCTTCTGCCTACTGCTTACTGCCTACCGCCTTCTGCTCCTCCGCCCCACTGGTTATCTTCGCGTCCACGCGAAACTTGCGGTAGTCACTGTACGTGGAAATCCCATTGATGGATTTATGGATGAAGAACACGTGGGCATCCAGATGAATTTCCACGTAGGACGGCATCCAGACCTCGCCGTTCACAAAGCGCTGCTCCAGGACGACGTTGCCGCCCTTCTGCACCGAGGCGAGCAGACCGGCGCCCACCTTCACACCCTCCAGGAACCGCCCCTCCAGGCGCACGCCCTGCTTGGCCTGCTCGTCAATCCACAAGGTGCCCCCCAGAGCTTTAAGCACTTTGTCGACGAGGGAATGGGGCTGAAAATCCGGACGCGGGGCAAAATCCATGGCATAAACCTCGCGGCCCTGGCAGGTGTCGCGACGTAGTTTATAGAAGCGGTCCGCCGCCAGGAATTTCGCCAGGGTAATCGTGTTCTTGCCGGGGTCTTCGCTCGACTCCTGCCTGGCGATCCTGGCGCGCGCTTTGGCTTCCTGTTTCCGCACCTCCTCGTCCTGCTTCTTACGCTCCCCTTCGGTCAAGGGCTTGCCATCCTTGCTCAGTAATCGCTCAATTTGCCAAGGGCCTATAAAGTGGACCTCGTATTCTTTGATCCGGGTCGATTTCACCTGACCCGCGGAGTCAAACTCCGGTTCTTCATCCTTCCGATGAAAGATGTAGTCCTTACGCGCCGCGTCGATCTGTTTCTGGTTTTCGGCAACAGTTTTGATGAGCGTCGCGGGATCGGGAGGAGCCGCCCTCTGCGCCGCAGGCTCCGGTCCAAGAACCTTGCCCTGCGGGTAAAGGGCTGACGCGCACACGAGCAACACAATCCAGGCGAATGGGAAACAGCGCTTTGAAGTTTTGGCTCCTCGGCCAGGACTCGAACCTGGAACCCTTCGGTTAACAGTATAACTTAGCAAGGGTATCTCGTTGATTTTGCGGCACGGTTGGCAACCCAAAGGCACGCAAAAGGACGTTCGGAACGCTCAAGTTGTACCTGTCTTGTACTCATGGTTTTTCATTCCCGACCATGACAAATGGGATTTCTAGTCCGCGTGGTCAGTGTCAGCTGACGGTTAGAAAGTGATCGCACTTGTACGCGGCATCACTCCGACAGCGCCAGAGCTTTCCATGCCGGATACCGCAGCAATTTGCCCTCGCAGACGTTGGCCACATAGCGGCCCTTGCAGCGGAACTGCATGATTTTTTCCCTTCTCGCGCTAAAGCGGCCCACCGCGAGTTTGTTGCCGGATTCTGTTCAATACCGATAATGCTCGATTCGCCGAGGCTGAAGTTCACGCTCCTGAGTTTTTTGGCACGAAACAGCCGAACCGGGTAATGTCGTTCTCCCAGGTCAACTCTCTCCTTGCCCTCGGCGAGCGACTGCTGCCAAACCGAAATCAGTGTCTCTCCAAGCGTCATAGGTCAGAGCTACAGGGAAGTGTCGTGTATATGCGTCGCCCCGATTCTTATATTATACCTAGGCGACACGCCACACCGAGGTTTGACAAACTCGGAGAAATCAATGTAGATCTGCCGATCTGCTCAGATCGGATTCAGTAGTCCCCCCATGCCGGACGTCTTATTAAGGACCTGTTTGCTTTTCCTTGGAGTTTTTTCCGGGGGGTGGGAAGGCCGATGTGACCTACTGTGGGCACGCGAAAACTGGTGCACCACCAGGTCTGGCCAAGGGCGATGGATTGTCCCATTGAGGTCCAAGTCAGTCTTCAATTCTGGCTACCTAACAATTGACGTCCAGCTTCGGAATACGACAGTAAATTGGAAACAAAGAACATAGCGTTTCCGTCCACCTCGTTCTGGCGATTGAGAATACCGTAGTTTCACTCTGTGCTCTCTTCACGACTCAAACGGAGCACAAACGGAGCACACGGATGGTAAAGAAACACAACCTACCTTGCTTACCCCACCCCGGAAACACCGGATCGCTTGACGGGAACGGCAGCGCTGCCATCCTTGCCCCCGCCCTTGGATCTTGTGCCTGCCTGCAAATATCCCACTCCTGTCCCGGCGGGTATGCCACGACAACTCGGGAAACCGGTGGCGGCGATTGGTACTGCCGAAGAGGATCGACAACTGGTCGCTCACTAGCTTGCAGCACCGGTTGGTGAAGACGGTCGGTCGGCTGTTGAAACATGCCCGCTACTATTGGCTGCTTTTGGCAGAGAGCCATCTAACCTGGCGACTGTTTGGAGCAATGGTGCAACGGATGGCGGCTCTCACGATCCCCACAGGGATAGAGCTGCCGGTTGTGGCGAGGCACCCAAGAAATCGATCCCAGGAAAGACAGCGAAGGGCGCGGTTCTGAAAAATCCGGTTCCAGAAGCGGCGAGAACGGGTTTGCAGGACTTCTGGATGGGCCGTTCGGAGCCGATGATACCGATTGAAGAAAAAATTGTGCTCCGTTGGACGCAAATGAAGGTATAGTCGCCACTGGCGAGAGCCAAAAAGTTAATCGGGAGTGACAATGCGCAACAGTTCGTCTGGAAGACTCGTCGTCTGTCACGCAAACGTATTCGCCGAACACGAATTGTATTCCCCGGTTCGGGCCTGCGTCGCCCAGATGAAAGGAGAATTACGCCTCGGAACTTTTCCCACGCGCGGAGAGATTCTTGACTTTGCCCGCCCGGCAGATGTTTTCTTGACAGACGCCATTCAGTGGGGTGCTTCGATGTTTGCGGAACTGGAGCACCTCAAGATGGTTGTGACGTACGCGAGCGGCTACGACATGATCCCGGTCCAAGCGGCCACAGAGGCGAGGGTCATAGTCGCCTATACGCCGCTTTACTGCGTCGAAGAGGTGGCCGACCTCGCGGTGGGCCTTTTGCTTGTCTGTTCCAGAAGGATCGCACAGCTTGACCGCAGAGTGAGGCAAGGGCTGTGGGGGAAAAAGATCGTATTTTCGCCTCCTCTCCGCCGGCTCAGTCTTTGCACCCTGGGAATCATGGGATTGGGACACATTGGAACACGGGTGTGTGCGAGGGCCAAAGCTCTGGGCATGCGGGTACTCGCTTGGGACCCTTGGATTACCAACGACCAAGCGCTTGAGCGCGGTGCGCTCGGATTGGTCGATCTGGATACCTTGCTGGCGGAATCTGATTACCTGTCGCTACATTTGCGCTTGGGAGATCGGACCCGCCACATCCTTGGCAGATCACAATTCCATCAGATGAAACCTACTGCTTATCTGATCAACACAGCGCGCGGAGGCCTTGTTGACGAATCGGCTTTGGTTGAAGCTCTTGATCAAGGCTTGCTGGCTGGGGCTGCCTTGGATACTATCGACCCAGAGCCGCCTCGGTCGGACAATCCGCTCTTAAAAATGCCGAACGTGGTCATTACGGCGCACTCCGGTTCGGTGGGTGAGGAGGCTAGCCGTGACCGGCAGGCACAGGTGGCCGAGTCGTTACAGAGATTCTCACAAGGCATCTGGCCTAAGTTCGTTGCCAATCCTTCCGTCGTGCCTAAGGTTCCACTCTCCGACTTACGATGACAATCGTAACTGATGCAGCATTACTGCGTCGGAAGGATCAGTCCTTTCGAAGGTTTCCTTCATCCATTGGAGAAAAGACCGCGCATCGTTCTCGGGAACTAGTTCTGCGCGTCGAATCAGCTCAACCTGCTCCCACCCGTCAACGCCGATGCCAAACTGGGTGCTCCACTGGCGCGCATCAACCATGGACGTATACATCCCCATCGAACAGCTCCCGCCGATTCCGAACTTCAGCCCACGTAGCCGTATGGCAGCGGTTCCCCCCAAGCACAGATCGCGGATTTCCGCTAACAACCTGGCGGAAGGCCTCTTTCGCCATCTGCGCCGTTGCCTCGGCCGTTTCCCCGGCTGTGTGGACCCCCTGCATAGCGAACAAGTGCTGGGCTGTTTTGTCTTCGCGTGTGAGCAAGCTCACGCCCGAGGACTTCAAAATGCCTCGGAGTACCTTCTATCCGACTTTCAACAGAATCGCTGGACAGTGCCAACCTTCCCGTCCTCCTTGACGGTAGGTCGCGGGCTCGGTCATGATGGGTGCCTCTGGACTGTATGCTTCGATTGTTTACACGTCTTGCTCAAAGGGAAGATTGCCGCTCCGCCACCGGCAGGGCCAGGCGGAGTACTGAATCCCACGCTGCTAACATGAGTTACTCTCGGGACCGTTCGCTGCACCCGGCATCGCGCGCATTTATCCTCGGAACTCGCCGCACCGTTATCCCCTGGCTATGCCTATTCCTGTGGAGTTGTACCCTCACGCTCGCTGCCGATTGGCCGCCCGTGCTGGATCGCAACAACCCGACCACCCGATCGCTCGACGGCCGGAAGATTGACCGCTATACGCATGGTCCCCGCGCCGAGTGGGGGTATCCCGATAGTTCGCCCAGCGCGTGGGCATATCCGCCCCCCCAGGAAACCGGCAAACCACAGCAAAATCACAACAGCTTTTACGTGGTCGCTCCGCGCCGGCCTTACCGGAATGCGCCGCTCTGCGTTGTGCTGCATTCTGCCAATCGCACCGCCTTCGATTACATGGGCTACCAATTCCTAAACAGGAGAATCGACTCGGCCAGCGATCCCCCCCATGTGATGACGCGCATGCCGGACGATTGCTACGGCCTCTTCCTGAATTCCTCCAATGCCGAATGGTGGGGATGGGGTACGGTGCGCCACGACATGGCGAAGTACACCAACACTCTCACGCCGGCGGAAAAGCGGGTTCTCGATACGATTGAGTGGGTGGTGGTGCACTATCAGATCGATCGCAACCGCATTTACCTCTCCGGCGTGTCGATGGGCGGGTGCGGAACGTTGGGTATCGGCTTGCCTCATGGCGACATCTTTGCCGCCATCCTTGCCGATGTGCCGGCGGGCACTGAATACGTGGCCTTGCGCAGGGGCTTCCCCGCGCCTCTCGCGTCGGCAGCCTCCCCGGCGGAGCGGGATATTTGGACGGAAAAGATCTCCGGCCTTGGCCTGCCCGATCCGCCCGTCGTCGTGGATTTCTCAGCGCCGAACGATAGCTGGTCAAAAACTCAACCCGTGCTGCTGGAGGCGGCGCGGGCGGGACATCTGCCCCTGATCCTGGCCTGGGGACCTTTCGGCCACTCCAGCTTCAGCCTTCCCATTGCCAAGTATCCCCAATGCGATGTCGTGTTGGCATTTCCGTGGCGGGAAATTCGCAAGAATGCCGCCTACCCGGTCTTCACCAACGCTTCGTCTGATCAGCGCGCGCCGTGGCTCGGCACGTCATCGGACTTCGATGAGTCGGGCCAGATGAATGCCTATTTGCGCTGGAAAGACCAACAAGACAAGCCCACCAGGTTCGCCATGCAGCTCTGGATAACACATCCGACGGTGGAGAACCCACCGGCGACGATGCCGGATGCCGCAACGGCGGATGTCACGCTGCGTCGATTTCAGCAGTTCAAAGTTCAGCCGGGGAAAACCTACACCTGGCAAGTGGTTTGGGACGGCAAAACGGTGGCATTCGGCAAAATCACCCCCGACGCGGCGCACCTTCTGACTATTCCCAAGGTTACGTTAACCACTACTCCTGTCGTGCTGTCGGTAAAAGCGGAAGAGCGGCGGCGCTCCCACGAGTTATTGAGGCCGGGATCAGTTGGCCGGAATGGGAGAGTGCCAGTTTTCCAAAATTCCCCGCCTTCGAATGATGCAAGGAACTTGGCGTATCGTTCCATTCGGCCGTCCCCGGGAGAATCTGCACAACGGCGGGGCATTCTGTGCGAGCACGGAGCCGCCAACTTTGCTTGCCTTGACGAACACTTAATCGAAAGGGGATCCTACTCGAAGGAACTCCATAGGCGGCTTTCGATTTCCCCGAGGCCGACTGCGCTGCCTTAGCAAACATTCCCATTCTTCTCCGCCGCGCGCTTGCCGAGGGCAATTGACTCGAGGATGACATAGAGCTTCTATGTTTAAGGGGCAATCCATGATTTATTCCTGACCCGGGGGCAGGTCAAATCACAAAGTCATTCAGATTAGAGTGCGGACGTAGCGGGCTCCGCCAGCATCGCGTTGATACTCGCGAGCGACGGCGACTACGGCATGGACGTGTTCTGAAGGTGTGTCATAAGGAATATCATTGATAAACAAGATAAAGCGGCCGCTGCTGCCCCCTTCCTCGATGAACCGCCGTGCCCGTGCTTTGATCTCCGAGACGGGACCCTCGCATATCAAATGCGCGTCGAGGCCCATGACCAGCGCAACGCGAGTCTGATCGGCATAGCGCCTGAAGAACGCCGGACCGAGTGCCGTTACATCGGGGTCGAGTACCTGAATGTTCGTAGGCGAACCCTCGCGCTTGATATCCAAGAGTTGGCTAGGATCAGAGAGAGAGCTCTCCCCCCACAGGCCGGCGAGCCGGATGTCACCGACTTGCTTTTCCAACCTTTTAATGTACTTGAGACAATACTCCCGCACGAGTTCAAGGGACAGGATCGGAGGGGAGGCCAGGGCATCCGAGCCCGTAGCGATCTCGTTTCGTCCGCAGTCTGCGCGTTGGCATTTGATCCAGGGTGCAACGACTTCGTCGCTTAAGAAGCTGAGCAGTCTGTGCACCTTTTCAGGCTCTGTCATGATTGCGAGGATCAGGTTTGTGAGTCCCAGCAGGTTTGCGGCGAGCGTGAACAGACCGGTGAAACGAATCTTGGGCGAGAGGCCGAGATCCATCAGGCGCCGGTTTATCTCGAGGACGTAGGGCATTCGCCCGACCGCTCCGAACTTGACGGGACGCAGGCTCTGCCAGCCGTCCACAGATTGGAGAAGCGCATTTTGGGTATCGACGGAAGGGATTTCCTTCTCTTTCCAGAGGAGCTTGGCACCCAAGGCCTCTGCCTCGATGTTGTACACGTCGTAGTGGATGGTCGGCCCGTCGATGCCGTAGAACTGGTCGGCCGCCAATTGGCATTCCAGGAACGTTTCAGCATGGGTGAAAAATTGCTGCGTTGGTTTACCAGCCAGTCGCGCGCTATGGTGTGACATCTGGGCGTACACTGGCACGCGATCGGCCACGCTGGAGGTGCCCTCCTTGATCCGACGCATGCCTTCATGCAAGCTGGGTGGCATTTCAATCGCCACGTTCACGTCCTTCCCATGAACGTTTCACTTTACCTCCATCACCTTACAATGCACAGAGAGCCTTGCGCCCTCAACTGCGGCAGGAAATTAGGATGAACCTCCAAGTCGTTGAGCGGATAGAATGGCGAACGAGAAGATCAATAGCGCCGTGGAGAACCACATTAGCATTTTAGGTTTCCGGCCCGAGCTCTTCCACTCTCCTGTGACCGTCCCCCATGTATTGGAGGTGAGAATGGAGATGGCAATAAGCAACGCCCAGCCGTAGACAGCACCCAAATGCCCCATGAGCGAAGCTCCGTACCCGTAAAGCAATATGGCGCCAAACCAGAGAATTCCCATCAAAAGGGAGCGCGACCAACAGCCTGCGCATTGTGGTCCCCTGGCAAACAGGTCCCACGATTTGCCCTTGCATATCAAATACACCGGATACCCAACGTTGAAAAGAAGCCCTCCCAACAATACGGGGATCCAGATGGCCACGCTTGCCACCAACGCAGGCGCACCGTGGGACAGGGCGTTTCGGGCGAGTGGAGCGCCCACCACAAACCCCATGTTAAGCATCGAGGACAGTGCGCCGGCCATAACCGCTATCAATACTGCCCAGAGTGCGTGACCCTGGGGCCTCAAATTTGGTGATGGGAGGCCCCTCGCTTGATCTCTGCTTACAGAAGCGCTCGCGCAAAGCACCAGACTTAAGGTGAGCAACAAGAGCCCTCCCATAAGCCAAAGAAGGTGGCCCCCATCAATGTGCACGACTCCGGTCAATATCGGCCCCAGGCTTCCGAGGAGGACCAAGACGCCGGAAACCAATGCATTGGTAACTGCCATTCCCAACCGCGGAAGGCTAACCCCAAACAGCAGCGACCCGAGTCCCCACAAAGCGCCGAACAAACATACCCTCCCGGCCAAGACCAAATCACTCCCTGCCAGTCTTGAAATCAATCCGTGAGCAAAAACGGCACCGAGTCCTATTGGCAGCAGACCCATAGCGCAAATCGAGTACACTAGCCAAGTGTGCTCCCATTTCCAGCCCCTCATGCCCTTGGAGGGCGCAGGGAAGGAACCATTCGACATTCCGGCAAGCGTGACAACGACTATACCAGTAACAGAGGCTTGGGGAACCATATGCACGTCTGCCTTTTCTCCTTAGAAGCCATTTCAAAACCCCATGGAACCTATTGAATTGCTTAACCAAACCCGAGCGACCGTGCACCGCGAGTTGGGGTCCGGAGCTAAACCCTTTATTTTCAATGAGCCTTCACTCCTTGGATTTCCCAAGCTCTGAATCATCGCGTCAACAACCCTCTTTTCAAAGGGCTACAGAGGGTTTTGAAATGGCTTCTAGTCAAAGTGGAACACTTCTTCAAACATAGGCGGATCGGCCGCGTCCAAGAGTTCTGACATCGCCTTGTCCCACCTTTGTTTAACGTCTGTGCTCAGCAACTGCGAGAATGCCTCTTCAGGGTTCTCGCCTTCCAAATACGCGATCACGGTGCGCCCTGAAATGAACGTGGAGTGGTTTTGCAGCCCGGCCTTGCGAGCCGCCTGGACCAACTCGGGCCACACATTGGCATGAGCACGGCGATACTCTGCCTCTTTTCCTTCCTTAACCCTTAAAAGCCATGCGCGACGTTGCATTGGCCGACCTCCCTTTAGCTGATGACTGGCGTGAGCGAAAGCACCACACAACCCTGAGATGGAACCTCACTTAGCTCAACGGCTCAAGGCTTCTGTCTCGGAAAACCGAGGCGGGTGTTCTGCCATCCCCCTCGCGCCTCGAGTGGGCAGATGAACTACTGCAACGATATTTCACCTGGCCGGGACAAATTGGGGAAACTCGTAGTAGATCTTGTTCCATGGTACGAGCTTCGTGTACTCCCTCCCGTGGTGATAGTTCACGATGTCCTGCATAGTCTGCTCCACCAACTCCAAACCTGTTACCAGGAAAAGATTCGCACGGTACAACACCCCCATGTCCGACGGGTGATCAATCACTTCTGAGAACTTTTCCGTCGTCTGTCGTCCCATTCGCCTTGCTTGGTCGAACAGGGTGATGCTGGCATCCAAGCGGCGCACCAATTCCGCGCGATCGATCGACCGGGCATTCCACAAACGGAACGCCTCGTCGAACTCGATGTAACCCTTGCGGACGGTCACCAGGGTCTGGAGATGCATCCGATAGGATTCGGTTTTGTTCATCAGATAACGGAGCTCTTCCTGTCCATGCGGCGCCACTTTCGGTTGCGCATCCTTCATCAGGTTCAGCGCCTGCTTTAAATTCTCCGCCGCCTGGCCGTAATAACGAATCAACTCCTGACTACTACTGATGAACTTATCCCAGTCCTTGGGGCCATCGAAGGGGTTCGGCTGTTGGTAGAGGCGGTGCGCCATGGAGACTTCGCCAATCGGTCCGCAACAACCAAAGTTCCCCTTTTGGGTCCAACCCAGGTACTCTTCGTTTGCTTCCAATGTCTCAAAGGCCTTTGCCATCTCTGGAGCGGCGGCCTCGCCAAATAACCTTCGGGCATACCCGTGATAGAATTCCTTCGGGGTCAACTTGGGCTTGTAAGCCCCTTCAGCTAAGTAACGGTAGTTTTGTTCCATGCCCCGGGGACGATTCAGTTGTCCGGCAAACCCCGCCACACCGTTCTCCACTGACCCCTCCAGGATCCGGTCCTTGTAATACAATCCTACGTTGAACTGGATGCCAAACATGCCGCCGTCATTATCCAACCGGGGCACGATGGTCCGCTCGCGCTCCCCCATGCCGCCGAAAAGTTGCATAGGAATGCCGTGGGGCGTCCAGATGGGGCGCGATTCCATATCCGTAATCGGAACATCCTTGGGAAACGTCTTGTCGAGCAAGGGCAGCAGAAAGCCGCGACCAATGCCCCCTATGCCAACCTTGGCATTGGGCGCCACGCGTTGCCTCGCCTCCAACACCTTCTTGATGATGTAAACCGAATTGGTAGTGGAATCCAAAACCACATCAGGATTTTTCTCGTAGCTCATGGAGGGCTTGTAATAGTCTGCCCAAGGTGTGAGAACGCTTTCGTATTTCCCCCGCTCCCCCACCAGAAAGTTGCGATTCAGGTCGTCAGGGCAATCCGGATACATTTCGGGGGCATACATAAAATATCCTTCCGCCTCCGGATAAGTCTCCACCAGCGCCCGCAGCCGGTTCTCATTCATTTCGTGCAACTCGGGATCGGCCGGACACATGTGCGTTCCCAGAATCGGATCAAACGGCACCGGCCGGTTGGACGCCCGGTGGGCGAACCGCGCCAGGTTCCCCGGCAAGGTCGTTGGGTCCACGCACAGCCACACCTTGATCTTGCGCGTCTTGGCGTAGCGGATGATCTCCCTCAAGAACTCCTGCGCCACCCGAAACCCATCCTCCGGAGTCTCGACTTTCTGAAACTCCATCGGTGCCATCCGCTCCCGGCCCCCAAACTTGTCTTGCCCGATTTCCATATCCTTGACCAGATGTGATCCGAAGTTGTACCGCCACGTCAAATACCCGGACTCCTTGCCCGTCGCATCACCCACGAGTTTGTTCTCTCCTCGGAACCCGAAGTTGATCCAGGGCTCGTGCTCGAACCAGAAGAACTGCAGGTAATTCATCTTCAGCTTCGCCATCTGGTCAAGCATGAATTTCACTTCCGAGAGGTTCATGATCCCGCGGCTCTCGTAGATGTTGGAGATAAAAAATCCCCGGCGCGGGAACGGCGTCTCCGCACGCACATTTTCAGCGGGCAACTTCAGATCCGCTGTCTTCTCCGGCAGGATGTCTTTTGCCAGCAGGAACGTCACCCCCAAGCGTTCCACCAAATCGTAGGCGGCATACATCGTGGCAGCTTCGTCATTGCCGGCCACGATCAATCCCTGCTTCTTCCCCACCGGCACTTTCCACAGGAGAAAACCGTCCGCCTTCAAGTCGGAGAACTTGGCCTGCTGCTTATTCACCGACTTTTCGACCAACGCGTTGGCTTTCGGTCCCCCGATCAGCACCAGCAGACTCTCCGGTCGACTCGACACCTGGCTCGCCGCCACGATCTCGAGCGACGCCCCGGTGATCGCCTCCACATACCGCTGCACCTCCCTAGCAACAAATCGGTAGAAGGGATCTGCATTGTCTCCCAGCACAATGACGGCTTTCGCCTTCCCCGCTTCCACCAAAAAGCCCTGCGCAGGCCTCGCCGCGGCCCTAACCGTAAGGCTTGAGGCCATAAACAGCAGCAATAAAACGCCGATGAGGAATCCCTTTCCATGAACAATTCGGCAGAGTTTTAGTATTGGTTTCATTTGCGTTTGACCCTCCTCGATCAGTCACACGGGCCACACGGCCATGATCCTTGCGAGAATTCGCACGGCCCGGCGACACTTGCTTTCCGCAGCGGCTGGCGTGCAGCAGTGGCTGGTCTCATCGCGGCTCTATAGGCAAAACCAATGCCGAAGGGCGGCGGCGATCGTGATAAATCGTGTTGGTTGACTTCAGCCACTGGCTTGTCTTGCCGGCATCTTCCCCGGTGTTCAGGTTTCGGTCAAATCGGGGAAAATTACTGCTGGAGACCTCCAGGCGCAGGCGATGCCCCTTCAGGAAGACGTTGCTGGTGGCCCCCAGGTCAACCGTGACCTCGTAGACGCGTCCAAGCTCGAGCAATTCCGGTTCCTGGCGAGAGTTTCGGTAACGCGCCCGAAGAATGCCATCCGCCAAATTTTGCGCGAAGCCGTTTGGCCATACGTCCACCAACTTGCCCGTGAAGTCAGTATCCCGAGCTGTGGAGCTCACATAGAGATCGAGAGTGATGGGTCCAGTGACCTCAACGTTTTCTGTGAATGCCGGTGTGGAATAGACCAGCACATCCACGCGTTTTTCGACCGGGTTTTGGTCAAACGCTCCGGCCACAAAGTCCCCGGCGCAACACAGGGCTCCGCCGACCGTGGGCACTGGGTCGGCTGGATCGTAAATGAAACGGTCAGGGGGAGAATCTTGCGGCAGCGAAGTGAGCAATATTCCGTCCCCACCTTCGGTATTAGCCCTGCCGCCGGAGTTGAGATAATAGGGTGTGGTGCGTGCCCGTGCCAGCGGCCAGCTATCCTCTTCGCGCCACTGGTTTTCGCCCATCACGAAAATCTTAACCGGCTTGTCGTGTTCGATGCCGTTATCCACTCCCTTGAGGACGTGGTCATACCAGCGGAACAACAACTCTTCTCTTCCCTCCCACGCATAGTAGCCCGTAGGGAGGCCGAAGCTGAGAGGGCTGCTTTTTCCCCCATACGGGCCATGCGCCCAAGGTCCGATCAAAAGGTGCTGGCCATGGCGGGCCGACTCACTGCCGCCTTTGGTTTCGATGCCGATGTAGTTTCGCAGAGTTCCGCGCAGGAAAATGTCGTACCACCCGCCGGTGTGGTAGGCAGGCACATCAATCCTGTCGTAGCGCTCCTCAATGGACAACTGTTTCCAGAAGCTGTCATAACTTGGATGATCAATCCATTCACGGTAATAAGGGGCCAGGACAGCCTCGGTAAGCTCCAGGCCGGGGAGCGAGTATCCGGAAAGGGGAAGCTTCCCAACCGAGTCTTCGATGTTCGTGTGTTTCTCATACCAACGCTTCAGGGTGTCAGCGGCCAAGTGGCGGCCCGTCCACGTCAGGTTGAACCATAGCTCGAATGCGCCACCCTGATAAACCCAACCATCGTGGTAATCGGAGGCCGTGAACTCCGGCAGCAGCCCTGCCAGATGCGGCGGTTGGGAAACGGCAGCAAGCATCTGCGTTGCGCCCATGTAAGATGAGCCGATCAAACCAACCTTTCCGTTCGAGTAGGGGAGGCGCGCCGCCCATTCGATGGTGTCATAACCGTCCTGCGCCTCATTCTTGAATGGGGTCCACTCTCCCTGCGACGCGAAGCGGCCCCGGCAGTCCTGAATCACCACCACATAACCGCGCGCCGCGGCCTTGGCGGGGAACTTGCTCTCGCCCTCCTTGTTGTAGGGTGTCCGCTCGAGCAGGACGGGGAACCGCCCTTCCGCCTTGGGCCTGAAGACATTCGCCCGCAACACCACACCGTCGCGCATCTTCACCGCCACCTGGGGTTCCGTCAAGACGTCGTAGCTGTCGGCCTCCAGCGTCGCCAGGCGGCAGACCAACAGCATGCCGCACATCGTTGCCACACGCAGACAAGAGCGCAGCTTCACGGCACCTCCCCGGCTTTCATCTTTTATCAACATTCCTATAAAAACAGCGGGTGCCTGCACGCGGCGTGGCACGGGCGTCTGGCCCGTGATCCGTCATGGCCAGGATGGCCATGGTACGCCCCGGTTGCGGCTCCGACGCTCCTGTTCAGTGCCCCCGGGCGAATTGCGGGAACCCGTAGTAGATCTTGTTCCACGGCACGAGCTGGGTGTAATCCCGGCCATGGTGGTAATTCACGATATCCTGCATTGTCTGCTCCACCAACTCCAGCCCGGTCACCAAAAACACATTGGCCCGGTACAAGACCCCCATGTCCGAAGGATGATCAATCACCTCGGCAAACTTCTCGGTGGTCTCGCGGCCCATCCGCCGCGCTTCGCTGAATAAAACCATGCTCGCATCCAACCGCCGGACGAATTCCGCCCGGTCAATCTTCTGTGCATTCCACAAGCGAAACGCCTCATCGAATTCCGCATAACCCTGGCGCGCCGTAACCAGGGTCAGGAGCAGCAGGCGATAGGACTCGGTCTTATTCATGAGATAGTGCAGCTCTTCCTGACCATGCGGCGCCACTTTCGGTTGCGCATCCTTCATCTGGTCGAGCGCCTGCTGCAAATTTTCCGCCGCCTGCTGGAAATAACGAATCAGCTCCTGATTATTACTGTTGAACCTGTCCCAAACGGTGGGGCCATCAAAGGGGTTGGGCTGCTGATACAGGTTGCGCGCCGCCGCCACTTCCGGAATTGGTCCGCAACAGCCAAAGTCCCCCTGCTGTCGCCAGCCCAAGTATTCTTCGTTGGCCTCCAAGGTGGCGAAGGCCTTTATCATCTGCGGAGCGGCAGCCTCGCCAAATAACTTTCGGGCATAGGTGTCGTAGAATTCTTTCGGGGTCAACTTGGGGTTGTAAGCTCCCTCCGCCAGGTACAGGTAGTTCTGCTCCGTGCCCCGGGGGCGATTCAGTTGTCCGGCAAAGCCGGCCACGCCGTTCTCCACCGAACCCTCCAGGATCCGGTCTTTGTAGTACAAGCCCACGTTGAACTGCATTCCAAACATGCCGCCGTCGTCATCCACGCGGGGCACGATGGTCCGCTCCCGCTCTCCCATGCCCCCGAATAATTGCATGGGGATGCCACCCGGAGTCCAAATGGCGCGCGACTCCATATCACTCAGCGGAATGTCCTTGGGAAACGTCTTGTCGAGCAAAGGCAGCAGGAAGCCGCGGCCAAACGCTCCAATGCCAATCCGCGCCTGGGGCGCCACCCGTTGCCGGGCCTCCAGCATCTTCTGGATGATATAAACCGAACTGGTGGTGGAATCCACGATCACGGTGGGGTTCTTTTCGTAGTATGTCTTGGTCTTGTAATAATCCGCCCAAGGCTGGAGAACGCTTTCGTATTTTGCCCGCTCGCTCCGCAGGAGGTCTGTATTCAGTGGGTCAGAACAGTCCGGATACTGCTCGGGGACCCATAGAAAATACCCTTCCGCCTCCGGATAGCTCTCCACCAGCGCCCGCAGCCGGTTCTCATTCATCTCGTGCAACTCGGGATCGGCGGGACACATGTGGGTGCCATCAATCTGATCAAAAGGCAGGTGCCGGTTCGACGCGCGGTGAGCGAATCGGGCCAGGTTCGCGGGCAAAATCGTGGGATCCACGCAGAGCCACACCCTGATCTTGCGCGTCTGGGCGTAGCGGATGATCTCGCGTAGAAACTCCTGCGCCACCCGATAGGCGTCTTCCGGCGTCTCGACTTTCTGAAACTCCATGGGCGCCATCCGCTCCCGCCCGCCGAATTTGTCCCGCCCCACCTCCATATCCTTGACCAGATGTGATCCGA
>Ga0326728_10009334_pt1 | contig 23699 bp, 17 predicted proteins | sample MB3enrmetagenome_FD_207602 | JGI IMG/M metagenome (GOLD analysis project Ga0326728, IMG submission 207602) | Lab enriched peat soil microbial communities from McLean, Ithaca, NY, United States - MB31MN | ecosystem: Environmental > Terrestrial > Soil > Wetlands > Peat | place: USA: New York... | reverse complement strand
CGGGAAATCTGCACGTCCGGTTCGACGAGGGGAGAGGGGCGCTTTCCTGCTTCCTCTCCTACTCTACCGGCTTTTGCTTCTCTCTTGTGCTTGTGCCCTTGCCAAGACGGCAGACCGAACGGTCTGCGCTACAACTACTCTCCTGATAGCCTCCGCCGGGCGCCTCGGGCGTAGGCCAGTGAAATAAATATTTAGCTTGACACGGAATGCGGGTAGGCCTACAATGTATGGCTGATTAGATAAGGAGTAACCAGCCGATGGCCTGCTTCACGACGGATCCCGAATCAAAAATCCAAGATCGGACGGCTGCGCAACCGGCGACTGAGATTCCGGGCGAGGACCTACAACACCAGCAGGGCCCAGCCGTCCCAGACCACCAAGATCCAAAACTCACCGTAAGCGAAGCGCACGGGCCCGCCGGGAGCGAAGCGGACGTACCCGCCCGGAGCGAAGCGAATGAGCCTGCCCCGAGCGCAGCGCACGGCGAGGCAGCTTGCCCTGAGCCGAGGGAAGCAGCCACCGACCGAGCACCACGCCAAGGCAAACCGAAGCGCAAGTACACCGTCAGCGAGCGAAGCAAAGCTTCGTCGCGCGCCAACCTGGGGCAGGCGCGCAAGGCGCCTTACGTCTTCACTCCGGCGCGCGAGGCGGCGTCGATGAAGGCGCTGGAAAAGGCCAACGCCGCTCCTCCCGAAAAGCGCAACCGCTTCACTATGCTGCGGCTGCTGGCCCGCTACGCCAACCTCTGCCTGGCGCACTTGAAGCTGGGGCCGCCCGGCAAGCGCGGGCCCTCGCATATTTGCAGTGGCACGTCCTGCCGCCACCTGGAGCACAGCGTGGCGCTGGCGGGCGAGGACAAGGCGGCGCTGGAGGCGCATCGTGACCGCTTCCAACGCGCCTTCCGTCCGCGCGGCCGCGAGGAATCGCGGCTGGTGGCTGGCATGGCGGACGCCGCCTGGCGGCTGCTGCGGCTGTTTGGGGTGCGGTCGCGCTGGGAGAAGCGGGCGGTGCAGTTTCGCCTGTTGCTGGCCATCGCCCATCGCCAGGCGGGGCACCAGATGGGGCCGGAGGATGCGGTCACCCTGGTACAGCGGTTGCTCACGGACCTGGGGAATCTCTTCGGAGTGTACGAGGAGCAGAGGCGGCTGCGGAAGCGGCTGGAGGAGTTGGGACGGGCGTTTCTGACCGAGCGGGTGGGAGCGCCCTCGTCGTTCCGTTTTTTCATGAGCGCGGGCTCGCGGCTGCCGGATTTCGAGCATCTGCCGGACTTCGCCCTGAGCAATCCCTATCTGTCGCCGGGGGAAGCGAAGAAGCTGGCGGAGCAGGAAGCGGCGGGAGCGAAGAATCTGAAGGACCCGCGCGAATGGGCGGGGCAGCCCGAGGGGAGCGAGGGAGTCGGGAGTCGGGAGTCGGGAGTCGGCAGCACGAGCGTGGACGATTGGTACGAGGACCTTGAGGACGAGACCACGTTTGCCCCGATCAGCCACCGGGAGCAGAAGAAGTTTCTGCTCCATCGGTTGCTGCAGGCCAGCGGGTTCAACGAGGAGCTGGATCAGGCGGGTCTGGAACGGCTGCTGGCGCTGGCCTTTGGAATTGACGATTGCCGATTGACGATTGACGATTGCCAAGACGAAAATCGGAATTCGAAAATCGAAACTGGGGAAGACGGCAATCCTTCGCTGGTTACCGATGGCGATGGCGAAGGCGAAACTGGAAACTCGAAAATCGAAAATCGCGAAGACGAAACTCGAGATTCGCAGCCCGACACTGGATCGGGCGAGCGAGTCTCGAATTTCGAATTTCGAGTTTCGCCTCCCGATTCTCGGGCCGAAACTACATCCGGCGGGCCAGTTTCGAATTTCCAGTTTCCAGTTTCTTTTTCCGAGGATGATGGTCGACCGACCATTCGGGACGTGGCGGCCGCGCTGTGGGCGCGGGTGGCGATGTGTCCCGACTGGCGCGAGAGCGCGGCGCGGGAACCGGACGCAGCGCTGGAGCAGGCGAGCGGCCCCGAAGGAGTGGGGAGCTGGGAGCCGAAGCCGCCGCAGAACCCGCCGAAGACGTACCGGCAGGGGCCGGAGGACGAGAGTCCGCACTGGGCGTGGCGGGCGCTGGTGGCGCTGGTGCTGTCGGTGTTTGGCTGCGACCTGGAGATGATGGACCAGGCGGGGGATTTAGCCGACGAGGTGCGGTGGGAGTTCTACCATTTTCTGTGCTGGCGCTACCGGACGCGGGACCCGTTTAACGCCCTCATACCCGCCCGGCCGCATGAGGGGTCGTGGTCTTATTCCATGCCGGGGTATGCGGGAAGGTACCTGCGGTCGGTGTACGCGAACGGCGTCAAGGTGACGACGGTGCGGCGGCTGTGAGAAGAGAGAAGGCAGTAGGCAGAAGGCAGTAGGCAGAAAGCAGAAGGAGTCAGGAAATCGATCCATTGGGTCATTGAGCCATTGACGATTGTCGATTGACGATTGACGATTGGAAGAATGCTGGCCCACCGAGTCTCTTTCAATCGGCAATCGGCAATGACTCAATGGAACAATGGCGCAATGAATTAATTCCCTGGCTCCTGTCTCCTACCTTCGGGACCAATCTGTGTTGGGCGTAGCCGTTGATTGACGATTGTCGATTGACGATTGGAAGAAAGAGAAGTCAGGAGACAGGAGTCAGGAGTCAGAATGAAGACGCGAACAGCGGCTGGCGCAAGATCGCGTTCCGTGCTGCTACACCCGGTGCGGCAGGTCATTGAGCCTGCAGAAAGCAGAAGGCGGAAAAGGACCGTCTTCATTCTGACTCCTGCCTCCTGCCTCCTGACTTCTCTTTCTTCCAATTCAGCAATCGGCAATCAAGATGCGCCGATAGACCTCGGGATCGACGTTGCCGCCGCTGATCACGCAGCAGATGGTGCGGTGGCGGAAGGCGTCGGGCGCGGTCAGCACGGCGGCGAGGCTGAGCGCGCCCGTCGGCTCGGCCTTGAGGTTGGCCAGGGTGAAGAGGAGGCGCACCGCCTCGGCGATGTTCTCCTCCGGCACTTCGATGATCCGTGCCAGGCCGTCCTTGAGGATCTCCCAGTTGTGGCGGCCGAGGCTGAGGGTGCGCGCGCCGTCGGCGATGGTTTGCGGCTCGCTTTCGTTGGCGACGATGTGACCGGCCTGGAGGGAGCGCGCGGCATCGTTGGCCAAGAGGGGCTCGGCGCCGATCACGGGAGCGGCGCTGCCGATCAGGCGAAGGCCCTGAATGATTCCCGAGGTCAGGCCTCCTCCGCCTACCGGCGCCACCACGAAATCGAACCGAGTCTTGGTGTTGTCGCACAGGCCCAGCTCGAGACCCAGGGTGCTGTTGCCTTCGATGACGAGAGGATCATCGTAAGCGCTGGCGAGATACGCCTCCGGATGGTCGGCCGCCAACTCCGCCACGCGTGCCGCGCGGCTCTTGGCGCGGACGTCCACCAGCTCCACCTGGCCGCCGTACTCGCGCACCGCGTCGATTTTCACGGCCGCCGAAGTATCCGGCATCACCACCATCGAGCGTTTGCCGAGGAGCGAGCAGGCGCAAGCCAGTGCCTGGCCGAAATTGCCGGACGACGCCGCAATCAAGAGCTTCTGGCTCACCTCCTTGGCCACGTTGTACGCGGCGCGAAACTTGAAGCTGCCGGTGTGCTGGAAGGTCTCGGTGGCCAGAATCACCCGCGCGCCCAGACGTCGCGAAAGGCGCGGCGACTCCAGAATCGTCGTGGGGCGGACAACGTCGAAGAATGAGCTGGGAAGCATCTATTTCGATTATAGCCGGGGAGCAGGAATTGCCGATTGCCGATTGTCGATTGCTGATTGAGAAGGTCCCGAAGCGGGCGTCTTGCAATCGTCAATCGTCAATCGACAATCGTCAATTCTGGAATCGGCAATCGTCAATCGGCAATTGCTAGTTACGCATCCAATCTTCCTATGCTGAAATTAGTCCGGCCCTGCACTCGCGGTCCCTTTGGTTGCGGCCAACGGCTGCGCTGTGCCTTGCTGTGGATGTTTTCGTGTCCTCTCCTCGCAGCGGCGATCAGCGGCAGGGGTCCATTACCTCAAACGCAGGACTTGAAAGGCGAAGTGATCGGCGAACACAATGAGCCGATCGCGGGCGCCGGTTGCACGCTCACGGCGACGACGCCTCAGGTGCAATTGCCTGAGCAAGGCTTGGCGGTCACGGCGGGAGAAAAGGGAGAGTTCGAATTCCCCGCGCTGTTGCCGGGCACCTACGCACTCACATGCGCGGCTGTAGGATATGAGCCCGTCTTCAAGGGTGGCCTCGAGGTGACGGCGGACCAAGCGCCGTTTGTTCAGATCGTGCTGACGCCTGAAATTCGGGTGAAGCAACACATCGAAGTGACGGGAAAGGCCCCTACAGTGTCTCAGCAGGAGACGACAGCTCCACCCGCGAAACTCATCGACACTCAACTCGACACGCTGCCGCTGGTCCAGCAGAAGTTCAAGGCGGCCCTGCCCCTGGTGCCCGGCGTGGTGCGCACGCCGGACGGCAAGATCAACATCAAGGGCACGGCCGAGAGCACGGGCCTGATCCTGGTGGACGGCGCCGAGGCCGTGGATCCCGTGACGGGCGCCTATACGGTCGAGGTTCCGATTGACGCCATCGAGTCGCTGGAAGTCTACAAGAGCGCCTATGAGGCGCAGTACGGCCGTTTTTCCGGCGGCCTCACCCTCATCCAGACCAAGCCGCCGTCCAACGAATGGCGTTACGAGCTCAACGATCTTCTGCCCACGCCTCGCTTCCGCAGCGGCCATCTGGTGGGCTTGCAGGACGACGGCCCGCGGGTGAGCTTCACCGGGCCGATCATCCCCAACAAGTTGGCCTTCATCGAGTCGGCGGAATACTACATGAGCAAGCAGCCGGTGCGAGGCCTCGCCTGGCCGTACAACGAAACAAAAACCGAGGACTACAACTCCTTCACCAGCTTGCAGTACATCTTCTCGCCGCAGCACTTGTTTACGGTGAACGTGAACGTCTTTCCGGTGAAGAAGGAATTCGTGGACATCAGCTCGCTGGTGCCGCAGTCCGCTTCCTCCAATTACGGGCAGAAAGGCTTCTCCGTTCAGGCCCTCGACCGTTACCTGTTCACCTCGGGCGGCATTCTCAGCACCTTCATCCAGAGCATCCGGTTTAACAGCAATGCCCATGGTCAGGGTCCGCTCGACATGCTGGTGACTCCCAACGGCTGGGGCGGCAACTTCTTCAACACCTATGATCGCCGAAGCACCGAGCAGCAGATTCGCCAGATGTATGAGCTGCCTAGGACCGAGTGGCTGGGCAAGCACGAGTTCAAGGTGGGCGCCGAGTACGTCCGCCGCGTTTACGACGGCACCAGCGTCTCGCGCCCCGTCCAATTACTGCGCGCCGACGGCACACTGGCGGAGGAGATCGACTTCTCCGGCCCGGCCTCGTTGGCGGTGGAAGATAGCGAGGTGGGGCTCTTCGTCCAGGATCACTGGGCCTTTTCCGACCAACTGGGGGTGGACGCCGGAATGCGCTTCTCCACTCAGACGATTGGGGAACCGGCGGCCTTCGCCCCCCGTTTCGGTCTCGTCTATTCCCCGGGGACCGGCGGCAAGACGATCATTCGCGGGGGCGTCGGTGCCTTTTATGACCGCGTGCCGCTGTTGGCCGGAGACTTCACGCAGAACCCGCTGCGCACGCTCAGCTTTTTTGACCCCCAGGGCAACCGGATCGGCTCGCCGGTAACCTACGGCTACGCCTACCTGCGCTTCAATGAACAGGGGAACGCCTTTACGCCTACCCGAAATCGCCTGGATGGCACGCCGTACAACGTCACCTGGACCCTTGAAGCTGACCAGGAGATCCGGCCCCACGTGGTGGCCCGGCTCAGCTACCTCTCGAGCCGGACTTACAACGAGTTCGTCATCAACCCGCAGACCCTGCAGGGGCAGCCGGTGTTCCTGCTCTCAAACCAGGGCGCCACCCGTTACCACGATTTTGAGTCCACCCTCCGCATCCAGCCGAGTGAGAAAGTGGAGATCAACGCATCTTACGTCTACAGCTTGTCGCGCGGCGACCTGAACACCATCGGGCAGATCTACGTGCCTTTCGAGCAGCCCGTCATCCGGCCGAACTCCTTTGCCAGCCTGCCCGCGAACATCCCTAACCGCGTTATCACCTGGGGCCAGTTCAGGGTTCCCTGGAAGGTCACGATCGCCCCGCTCTTCGAGGTCCACTCGGGGTTTCCCTACTCGGCTTTCGACGTCCTCCAGAACTACGTCGGCCTGCCCAACAGCCTTCGCTTTCCTAAGTTCCTCTCGGCCGATGTCAAGGTGACCAAAGACTTTCGAGTGTCCTTCTTGCCCTGGGTCAAGAACCACATGCTGCGCGGCGCTTTTGCCGTCTATAACCTGACCGACCACGCCAACCCGCGCGACGTGTACTCGAATATTACCTCGCCCTACTTCGGCCACTTTGTCGGATTCCAGCATCGGGGGTATGAGAGCTGGCTCGATATCGTATATTAGCCTACATTACTAAACCGCCTGGCTGACCACGAAGAGGGAAGGGCGGGGTTAAGGGTTAAGAAGGGTGAAGGGTAAAGGGTGAAATGAGGATGAAGAAGGGGGATCAGAAATTAGAAAGTAGAAATCCGAAAAGGAAGACGGTCTTGGTTCTGATTTCTACTTTCTGATTTCGTCCTCATTCTGGCCTTTACCCTTTACCCTTCACCCTTTACCCTTTTCTGCTGTCACTCAATCGCAAACCGCGTGTAGCTCTCATCCACCGGTTCGTGCTTTTCCTCGCAGCCTTTCACGCGAGCCATGCGCGGACCTTCGGCGAGGTGGCGCCCGAATTCCTCCATCGACACGGGGTCGCCGACGGCATAAACCTCCACGTTGCCGGACCAGAGGTTCTTGGCGTATCCGCAGATGCCCAACTGATTGGCCCAGCCTTGCGCGAAATACCTGAAGCCGACGCCCTGGACTCGACCGGAAATGACGAATCGTTTGGCGAACTTGGTCCCGCCCTTGCTCATGGAGTCACGCGATTATACAACAACCCCGAGACCCGCGCCTCCGTTACACTCTAGCGAGGCGCCGGTCCGAGCCGCCTCAGCATGGGCACAGCGGCGACCGAAGGTCGGTCGCGTGGGTCGACTTCCACTCGGGAGCCTGGCCTGTCAAAGCGGTATTGTCGTCCGGTGACGGGTCCCCTCACCGTAAGTCCCGTCCTGCCGACGTACTCAAAGGTCGCGCCGGTGTATCGGGGAAACTGCGGCTGCGGACTCGCCGCCGGCGCGGGTCTAGGAGGTTGGAGGCTCGGAGTTCCTCGCTGAAATTGCGTCCTGCTCTTGCCGCAACACATCTTCTTTCTCCTCGTCTTCCGTAAATGCCGCCGGGGGCGGCGTCCCGCGCGCTGTCAGCCGTTCCAGCAGAATTGCTGCCGCCGACAACGCCGGCCACAACAGGAGCTTTTCCCGCCACCCCGCGCCGAGAAACCAGGCGAAGGGGACAGCGATCCAAAGACTCAAGCAATAAAAACAATCGAGCAGACCTCCCCAGAACCCGTCGCCCGCCCGCCGTCGCAGCCCGGCCAGCAGGTTTCCAGGGCCGTCTTCCCCGTTGAGTAGGTGCGTAATCCGCCAGACGGTAAGAATGCCAAGTACAAGCCAGTAGAAACGCATTACCCCTCGCGGGCTATGCCGTTCGATTTACCTCAGGGCACGGAGCGTGAGGCTCCGTGCCCCTCGGGTGAGAGCCTACCCTAGCTGGAGAACTTCAGACTGATCGTCTGGAAGTCCCCGTCGGCCAGAGTCGGGGAGTCGTAGCCGTCGGTGACCCGCTTTGCGTATCGGATACGGAACTCATAGCAGCAGTCGGGTGGTTCGTTCGTTAGTCCAAAAGGCAGACCGTTGGTTGGTGAGATAGTGCAACTGGATCCTCCGGGAGCGCAAGGGAAGTACGCCACGTCTGGACCTCCAACCCATCCCTTGCAGGTGTAGTCGGGGTCTCCGGCGCTACAAACACCCGCCGGCGCCGGCGTGATCAGGGGGTTCACCCGGTATCCTCGAGGGCCGGGATCGCCCACCGCCACCTCATGGCCATGTCCGTACTGGCAGTCAACGTAGTATTCGTAGAGGTGGCCATTCGCATCCGTCACTATCGTGTTGATCGCGACGTAGCCGCCCGGGCCGACGTCGTAGGCCGGGCAGTCGCCCGTGCCGGTCTGGTTAGGAGTTCCGCCACCGGCGGTGTAGGGGGTGATGCCATTCGGCGGTATTTGCTGCGACACACCCGTGTTATCAATGGCGAGCGTTAGGATCGCGCTCGTGTCCGGCGCCGGCGACCCTGGCGGTGGCGGCGGCAGCGCGACCGGGTTGAAGGAGGAATCAAAAGCGTTCACGGTCAAATCCACCGCCCCGACCTGGGCCGCGATCAGGCCAGACGGACCAGACGAAGCCGCTGAAATCAGCAGTTGATCGTAACCCCAGATGACAACATCACCGGCTGCTGACGACCATGGCGGGAAGGCAGGAAGTGTGGGAGGAGGAGGAGGCGGCCCCGTGGTACCCTGCCGTGTCGTTTGGGTCGCGTAAAGATTCGTCAGGCTGCCCTGATTGAACGGACCCATCTGGACCCACCCCGAGAAAGCGGGAGTAGAGCTGCCGAGGCCGGGGATGACGAAGACGTAGTTGCTGAGTGGGGCGGAGATGGTCGAGGCCGTCGTTGGCGGCGCCCCGCCGCGTGAAGGGTCGCCGCTCCACAGCGCGGCGTTGACTTGATAGTAGGCGACCGTGGGATCGCCGAACCCGCCGTAGATGTCCAGCGTGCTGTAAAAGGCCAGGTCGCTCGCATCCGTTCCGGGGGTCCCGACGGCGTACCCGCCGCTGATGTGGGCCGCGTCGGCAGGAATGTTACCCACCAGAGTCCAGATAAACGGCACGTCAATAGGGGTTCCAGGACAGGCGGGGATGGTCTGCGAATTTCCGACCAGGGTCACCGTGCTGCCGTCCGGGAAGCACCAACGGGTGTCGGTGGCGGGGTTTTCATCCAGGATGACCGTGCCCCCCTGAGCGACGTCAAAGACGATGTTGGGATCGTTGCAGCACCACCACCAGTAGGGGAAAATGTCGCGGATGGCCCCGTTTGAGAGTTTGCTCTTGATGAGCGCGGTGCGGTTCGGATCAGGCTTGAATTGCACTCCTGCCTGCCGGGCGGCTGCAAATCCCTGCCCGCGGATCAGGTCCGTGCCATCCGGCCGACTCAATACCGCCCCGGTCTGTAGTCCTGCGAAGGCGCGGTTGGGCTGGAGTTGAACCTGCTCGAGCGTTTCGATCACGTGCAGGATGTCGAACTCCCACCACCACGGCCAGCACTCCCACCAGACTGGCCAGCACGGCCAGCAGGGGAAACAGTAGGGGCAGCTACACCAGCAGAAGCAGGCCGTGAAGTGCCCGGTCGGGTCAGCGTTCACCGTGACTTCCGGGGTCTGGGTGAACCCCCACAGGTCGAACCTGACGGAGTTGACGGTCACTGTCGCTCCAGGAACCGGGCAGCCGCCCGGCCCGACGATGTTCCCGCTGACACAATACCAGCGGCACCAGTTCCACCAAACCTGGAGGACTTCTTCGGTGAACTTCAGGCCTTCGGCGGAAATACGGAACTCGGCGTCGGCTTTCTCAAGGTGCTCCCGCTTGATGGGCAGCCGTTGAAGGTTCGGCAAGTGCGCCAGGTGCTTTCCCATATTTGCCGGCCCCACCACCGCGGACAGGCTCTGGCTGCTGGCCGCGAGGGCCACGTTGCGCGGAACAGATAGGGTGAAGCTGCCATCCTCCTGCACGCTGGTTTGGGCAAGGACCTCTGGACCACGCACCAGGTAAATGTAAATACACCTGAGGTAATCCGGGTTAATCTCGGCGAGCGTTCCGGTAAATCTGATCATCGCTGATTGCATGAGTCTTCTCCTTTTTAGGTTCTTGAGATATAGAAAGCGATCACTATTGGGTACCTTTGAGACCGCCTTGTTTTGCACGGGCTATTTTGGCCCGCAGAATCGCTTCTGTTAGCTTCTTCCCCAACTTCCTCGAGGCGTCTTCAAGGAACTGCTCGATCGCTGCATCGTGGTCCGTCTTGGGTAGGTGCCACAGCACTCCGTTGGCCGCCCCGGAGCGCCACTGCTTCACTGACTTCGATACACACATTAATATTGATACCGGCTGTTGTCAAGCTAATAATTCCCTGACAATTGCAGCCTCATTCTGACGCATTATTGAGGTCCATGAGGACCCCGCGAAAACAGGCTTGGTGAGCCACGCTGAAGACTGGCGTTGGTCCAGCGTGCATGATTACAGGAGCGGTGCAACGCGCCGCAGCAGTACGGCGTTCTGGTTACCGCCTGGAGTTGCCAGTTTGGCCTTGTAGCGGCGAGTCTACCTCGCCACCTGGCGGCGTAAAGCCGTCTCCAAATCAAGCTGGCCGCGATTTCAGGAAGCCGTCGTTCCGATTGCGGCAGTATAATAACCGGTTGTTTCATCGGCAGGCCGGATGGCCAAGGAGGAAAGATGAATCGACGTGACTTCCTGACCCGCATCGCAGCCAGCGGCACCGCTCTCGGCAGCGTGGGCCTTGCTGCCGCCGAGCTTGCTCAGGGCCCGCGTCCGGGCGGCGCCAATCGCGGCCAGGGTCACGCCGCGAGATATTCTGGGAACGACAAGCTGCACCGCGTTGCCATTTCAAGCTGGAGCTTCCACAAATACTTCCAGGCCACACGCGACAAGGACTTCAAGCTGGCCGGCGAGATGCTGGCGCTGCTCGATTTTCCTGAGATGATCGCCCAACGCTATGACGTGCACACCCTGGAGATGGTGGCGCCGCACTTCGCCTCGACTGAGCCGGCCTATCTTCAGGAACTCAAGAGCAAGCTGGCGCTCGCCCACTCGCACTTGGTCAACATTCCGGTGGACATCAAGGAGATCCGGAACGAAGGCGGTCTCTCCGACGCGAAGGCAGAGGTCCGCCAGGGCGCCATCGAGGCCTCGAAGAAATGGATCGACATCGCCAAGACGCTCGGCGCGCGCTCGGTGCGATGCGATCCGGGTAAGATCAATCCCGACGACTTGTCGCCGACCATTGATTCCTACCGGAAGCTGGCGGCGTACGGGAAGTCGAAGGGCATCTGCGTCATCATCGAGAACCACGGCGGCGTCGGCTCCGAGCACCCGGAGGAACTGGTGAAGATCTTCAAGGGCGTGGGCGGCGAGTTCATCGGCGCTCTGCCGGACTTCGGTAACTTCCCCGACGAGAAGACCCGCCAGCACGGCCTCCCCGTCCTCTTCCCGTACGCCAGGACCGTGTGCCATGCCAAGGGCTTGGAATTTGACGCTAACGGCAATGAGACCAAGTTCAACTTCCAGAAGTGCGTGGAGATTGCCAAGCAGGCGGGCTACAAGGGCGTCTACTCGATCGAGTACGAAGGTCCCGGCGATCCTTACCAGGGCGTGCAAATGGTGGTGGCGGAACTGGTGAGGTACCTTTGAGACGACTGTAGACGGTAGACGGGGAAGAAGAAGTTCTCAGTTTTCAGTCTTCAGTTCTTAGTAACTAGCTGGTGCTTGTTCGGGTTCTTTACTGAAAACTGAGAACATCTACCGCTTTGGAGGAATTCATGCGGAAACGGGCTTTGTTAGTACTGGCTCTATTGTTCGCGCTCTTGACGACGGTCGGGATTGCGCCCAGCGGAGGTGCTCGGCGCGGGTTAGCGGCTGCGCTCTCCTCCCAACCCGCCCAGGAAACCAAGCCGCCAGCGCTGGCTGATCTCGACACCTTCGTCACCCAGGCGATGAAGGATTGGAAGGTGCCGGGCCTCGCGCTGGCTGTGATCGAAGACGGCAAAGTGATCCTGCTGAAGGGTTACGGCTTGCGAGACACTGAGAAGAACCTGCCAGTGACGCCGCAGACGCTCTTTGCCATCGGCTCCATCACCAAGTCGTTCACCGTGACCACCCTCGGCACGCTGGTGGACGAAGGCAAGCTCGACTGGGACAAGCCGGTGCGCGATTACCTGCCGGGCTTCGCGATGTACAACGAAGTCCTCACCGAGCACCTGACGCCGCGCGACATGGTGACGCACCGCTCCGGCCTGCCGCGCCACGACCTCGTCTGGTACAGCTCGGACTTTTCGCGCGCCGACCTGGTCGCTCGTCTGCGCTATCTCGAACCCTCCAAGGACCTGCGGGCGACGTTCCAATACAACAACCTGATGTTCATGACCGCCGGCTACCTGGCCGGGCAGCTTCTGGGGACCACTTGGGATCAAGCAGTCCGCCAGCGCGTGCTCGACCCGCTGGGCATGACGCACACCAACCTCTCGGTTGAGGACTCACCCAAGAGCCCGGACTTCGCCCAGCCTTACAAGAAGGACAAGGTGAACGGCGAGGAGGTGGTGAAGAAATACCAATTCCACAACATCGACCAGATCGGCCCCGCCGGCTCCATCAATTCCTGCGTCGAGGATATGGCTCGTTATCTGCTCTTCCACATGAACAAGGGCAAGTTCGAGGGCAAGCAGATCTTGTCGGAGAACAGCGCCGCCCAGATGCAAACCCCGCAGATGGTGATCCAGGGCGAGCCTGAGTTCAAGGAACTCGGCACCAACAGTTACGGCATGGGCCTCTTCATCTCCACCTACCGGGGCCACCCGATCGTGGAGCACAGTGGGGCGATTGACGGGTTCAGGGCCGACCTGGCCTTTCTTCCTCAGGACAACATCGGGGCCGTTGTGTTGATCAACCTCGACGGAAGCCCGATGCCCGACATCGTCGCCCGCAACGTCTTTGATCGATTGCTGGGCCTCGATCAGGTCCCGTGGAATCAGCGCTACCTGGACATCGAGAAGAAAAGCAAGCAAGGAGAGGAGGCGGCTAAGGCGGGCGGCTTTACCAAGCCCGTGCCGGGCACGCACCCGTCGCACGACTTGAAGGACTACGTGGGCCAGTACGAGAATCCTGGCTACGGCATGGTGACGATTACGCAGGAGGGCGCCGGCGTTGGCAACGACTTCACGATAAAGGTGAATGCCAAGCTCACTTCGCCCCTCCGGCACTTCCACTACGACCTCTGGCAAGTGCCCGAGAACGAGCTCGACCCGCTCCAGAAGACGCTGGTGACATTCCACACCGGCGAGAAGGGGAACATTGCCAGCCTTTCGGCGCCCTTCGAGCCCAACGCCAAGGAGATTGTCTTCACCCGCAGGGCCGAAAAGCACATGAGGGAACGCAGCTTCCTTGAGCCCTTCACCGGCCAGTATGATCTGCCGGGCGAGGTGCTGACCATCTCCCTCCAGGGGAACGATACCTTGGTGGCGAGCATTCCCGGCCAACCCACGCTCGAGCTGGTTCCCGACCATGGCACCACGTTCAACATCAAGAGTCTCACCGACTTCACCCTCGAGTTCCAGCAGGATGCGTCAGGCAAAGTGACCGGCGCCGTGCTGACCCAGCCGGGAAACACCATTGTAGTGAAGAGGAAGCCGTAGGCGAGAAACGGGCAGACGGTAGACGGCAGGGGAAGGAAAACCTTTCCAGGGTTTCTCACGTATCCTTCAGTGCGGGTCGAAGCTGATCACAGGCTCGCTGAGGGGGTATTTCAGTTGAGGCTGGCCATCGAGGGAGTCAGCAAACTTTACAAAGGCAAGGTCTGGGCGCTGCGGGACTTCAGTCTGGAAGTCGGCCCCGGCATCCTGGGCCTGCTTGGGCCCAATGGGGCGGGCAAGTCTACCTTGATGCGCATCCTGGCGACGATCACCAAGGCGACGGGGGGCAGGATCACCTGGAACGGAGCCGATATCGCCCGCTCTCCCGACGCGGTGCGGGCCGTGCTGGGCTACCTACCACAGGACTTCGGCGTTTACCCCAACCTGAACGCGGTTGAGTTCCTGGAGTATCTCGCGGCTGCCAAGGGCCTCAGCCGCCAGTCGGCGCGACAGCGCATTGAGGAACTACTGCGGGTGGTCAACCTGGTCGACGTGCGGAAGCGCCCGCTGGGTGGATACTCAGGAGGAATGAAGCAGCGCATCGGCATTGCCCAGGCGCTGCTGAATGATCCCCAGCTCCTAATTGTCGACGAGCCCACGGCGGGGCTCGACCCCGAGGAGCGTGTCCGCTTTCGCAACCTGCTTTCCGAGCTGGCGGGCGCGCGCATCGTAATCCTCTCCACTCATATCGTCTCCGACGTGGAGGCATCGGCCACCAGTATCGCCTTGATCTCCCAGGGCCGCCTGGTAACCCACGACGCCCCGGAGGCGTTGTTGGGCGCGGTCGAAGGCAAGGTGTGGGAGTGGGTCGTGCCTAGCGCGGATCTGCCTGCCGTCCGCCAGCGCTACTTGACGAGCAGCGCCATCCATCGCAGCGATGGCGTGCACGTGCGTCTGGTTGCCGAGACTCGGCCGGGGGCATTCGCCGTCACGGCTCTGCCGACTCTCGAGGACGCTTACCTATACTGGATCGCAAACGGCAGGAAGGCCGCGGCATGAGGACCCTGCGAACCCTCTACCACCTCGCCAAAGCCGACTTCCTGGAGCGGGTGCGGCGGTACAGTTTTCTCATCACTCTCGGATTGACCGTTTACTTCGCCTACGTTACCGTGCCTTCCAATCATGCCACCTACAGCACCTTGCAGGTGTCGGGTCACCGGGGAGTCTACAACTCTGCCTACGTCGGCAGCGTCGTCGCGCTGTTCACGGCGATATTCCTAGCGTTCGCCGGCTTCCATCTGGTCAAGAATGCTGTGGATCGCGACATCGAGACCGGCGTCGGGCAGATTCTGGCCACCACCCCCCTCACCAAGCCTCTTTACACGCTAGGCAAGGCGCTCAGCAACTTTGCCGTCCTGGCGGTGATGGTAGGCGTGATGGCGGTGGCGGCGGCCGTTATGCAGTTGGTACGACAGGAAGATATGACGATCCACGTCTGGAAGCTGCTGCCCCCTTTCTCTTCCTTGCCCTGCCGGTGATGGCGGTGGTAGCGAGTGTCGCCGTCCTCTTCGAGGCCATCCCCCTGCTGCGCGGGGGTGTGGGAAACGTGGCCTACTTCTTCCTTTGGATAGCCGCGCTGAGCGTGGTTGGGCTCCGGGCCGGGGCATGGTCGGGCAACAATGACCTGATGGGTGTGGACCTCGTCATTCCCGGTATTCTCTCGGCCTGTGGGGCCGCGTTTCCGGGATGCGCAACCTCCAAGGAATTCAGTATGGGTTTCAACCTCGGCAGCAAGGCGGTGTTGAACCTGACGACCTTCCGCTGGGAAGGCGTGCACTGGACGCCGGAGATTGTCATCGGCCGCTCGATGTGGGTCGTCTTAGCCCTCGGGATGGCGTTCCTGGCCTCTGCCTTTTTCCACCGCTTCGATCCGGCGCGACAGGGGCGGAAAGGGGCAACACCCTCGCCCGCCGAGTCTTCCGAGCCCGAAGTTAGCCCATTGCGACCCGCGACGCTTGCGATAACGCTGGGGAGGCTCGCGCCGGCATCCAGGCGCTTCCGCTTTGGGGGCATGGTGATGGCGGAACTGCGTCTCGCCCTCAAGGGCTTGAGCTGGCTGTGGTACGCCGTGGCTGGGGGCCTGATCATTGGGGGGCTCGTAAGCCCTGTCGCGGTGTCCCGCGGGTTGCTGATTGCGGCGTGGATCTGGCCTATTCTGATCTGGTCGGCGATGGGGACTCGGGAGTCGCGTCTCGGGACGGACCAAGTGGTCTTTTCCACTGCCCATCCACTCCGCCGCCAGTTGACGGCGTGCTGGGTGGCAGGCGTGGTGGTTGCCGTGATGACAGGAAGCGGAACCGCAGCGCGCTTGCTGGTCGCTCGTGATCGAGCCGGTCTCGCCGCCTGGACGGTGGGCGCGCTTTTCATTCCCGCCTTGGCCTTGGCACTCGGCGTGTGGAGCGGCAGCAGCAAGCTTTTTGAGGTAGTTTACACGCTCCTGTGGTACATCGGCCCCGTCAATCGAGTTGCGGAGCTTGACTACACGGGAGCAGCGAGCGCTACATCCGGACTCTCCACACGCTGGGTGTTCCTGGCCGTGACGCTGGCCTTGGTCGCACTTTCATTTGCCGGAAGGAAGCGGCAGCTTCAGGATTGACGGTTGAAGATTAACCGTTGTCGATTGAAGGGAAAAGCTCCCATCGACCCTCTTGAAATCGTCAATCGACAATCGTCAATTTCTCGCGCAGGAGCTGAGCAGAACGTATGGGGCGGGTTGGGCCACGTGACCTTTGGGGTATCCGACGACCGTGATTTTCACGCGAGCCTTTCCAGCGTGGATGAAACCCAGACGTTCAGCGGCCTCCTTGGAGACGTCAAGCAGGCGTCCGATGACGTTGGGGCCGCGATCGTTGACGCGGAGGACGAGCGACCGGTTGTTCTTGAGGTTGGTTACCTTGATCTTCGAGCCCAGCGGCAGGGTGCGATGCGCTGCGGTAAGTTTCATCATATCATAGAGTTCTCCGCTAGCCGTTACGCCCTGCGATTCCTCTCCGTACCAGCTTGCGAGGCCGACTTCAGCCCCGGCCAGCGCAACCACAGATGCGCTGGAGATGGATTGAAAAGAAGTTGAAGCCGGGGGTCTTGCTTCCGACCTCGCTGACATGGCGACCAAGGCCGCTACTGCACAGCCCATAACCAGATTTCTCATCTAACCTCCATCGCGCAATTTAGTGTTTCACCTTCCCCAAGGCATTCCGCCCGGCTTGCAAGTCCGGCTTGATACTCGGAAATAATAGCTACTGTACAAGATTCTGTAGAAAAGTCAAGCCTGTTTTTGGCAATCAGATTGGATCGGGTATGCCATACTCTTGGTGCCTTTAGGGATGGTTGTCGGGATCCGACGAATCAGGGAGTAGAGGAGGCAGGTCTCCCCGCGGGGAGGCCAGGAAGGAATGCCGGCCATATTGAATCAAGCCGTCTGCACGTGAAGTGCTTGTTTAACCTGAGGTTAGAGCGGGTCCAAATTATTCGCTTGGAGCCCTGACTGGGGTGCCCCTCGGCGCTCCACTTGCTCTGATTCTGAGGGTCAGCCAAATACGTGGCCGTATTTATGAAAGGGAGGACCAAGTCGGTCTACGGAGAATGGTGCTGGTTGTTGGCCTCAAAGCATCAAATCAAGCGTTCAGGAGGAACCCACCCGCATGTGAGGCCGCGAATCGGGCAAGACCGGTGAAGGCGTCTTGGCGCTTGGGTTGGGGTTGATGGGAATGTCCGAGTTCTACGTGGCCGGGGAGCGCTATCCGGAGGCGGCGATGGCGGTTGTTAATTTGTCGAGGATAGGCTGGGGCCAGGGTGTGACTTGGCTTGACGCACTCATCCTTTTCCCATAGATTTGACTTTCACACAACTGTCGGCGGTCCTGGGTCCGTTGGGTAGGCGTTGGGAAGCGTTATCGTCGTGAATCGAGGGGTCGTGGTTATCAACCGTTACAGCCGTCTTACCAAGGGATGCCTTGCCTCGCTTTTTTCCCTGTTCTGGGCCCTGTCGGCTCCCGCTCTCACCCCGGTGGCCGCCAGGCACGGCATGGTGGTGTCGAGCGAGCAGCACGCCTCCGAGGCCGGAGTGGAGATCCTGAAGGCAGGGGGCAATGCGGTGGACGCGGCCGTGGCTGTTGGATTTGCCCTCGCCGTCACCCATCCCTTTGCCGGGAACATCGGTGGTGGCGGCTTCATGCTGATTCGCATGGCGCCTGGCGAATCCGTGTTCGTCGATTATCGCGAAGCGGCGCCCGGCAACGCTTCGCGCAACATGTATTTGGATGCGCAGGGCAGCTTGGTCCCGCAGGCGAGCATCGTGGGCGCGCTTTCGGTGGGCGTGCCGGGTACGGTGGCGGGGCTCGCGCTCGCGGAGCAGAAATACGGCAAGCTTGGCTTGGCGCGCGCCCTGGAGCCCGCGATTCGTCTCGCCGGGCAGGGCTTCCCGGTCGGCTACGCGCTGTCGGAATCGCTTAAAGGGGCGAAGGGCCTGCTGGAGAGATTCCCGGAATCACGCCGCATCTTCCTGCGCGACGGAAACTACTACCAGCCCGGTGAGATCTTCCAGCAACCGGAGCTGGCGCAGACGCTGAAGCGGATTGCCGCGCAGGGCCCCGATGGTTTCTACAAAGGACCCGTGGCGCAGGCGATTGTGAAGACAATGGGGACGGATCACGGACTGATCACTGCCGATGACCTTGCCAGCTATCAGGCCAAGCTGCGCCAGCCGATCGTAGGACATTTCCGCGGCTATACTATAGTTTCCGCTCCGCCGCCGAGCGCGGGCGGCATCGCGCTGATCGAGATGCTGAATATCCTCGATCCGCTCGACTTGGGTGCGGCGGACTCCTACCCGTCGATGCACTTGATGGTCGAGGCCATGCGCCGCGCCTACGCGGACCGGGCCGCCTACCTGGGCGATGCGGATTTCGTGGAGGTTCCCGTCGCCGGCCTCACCAGTCCGGAGTACGCGGCGAAGCTCCGGGCCGAGATCCAGCGGGCGAAACCTGGCGCCCCGGTCTCCGCCGGGAAGCCTGCGGGGTGGGAGGAACCGTCCGCCACCACCCACTACAGCGTGGTGGACGCCGACGGCGACGCCGTCTCCAACACCTACACATTGAACGGCGGCTATGGGTCCGGGATCACGGTGGAGGGTGCCGGCTTCCTTCTGAACGATGAGATGGAGGATTTTGCTTCCAAGCCGGGCACGCCCAACATGTTCGGGCTGGTGCAGGGGGAGGCGAACGCCATCGCCCCGCACAAGCGTCCGCTGTCGTCGATGACGCCCACCATCGTTCTGCAGAGCGAAACTGGAAACTCGAAATTGGAAACTCGAAACTCGAAACTGGAAACTGGAAACTGGAAACTCGAAACTCGCAACTCGACCGGCGTTGGAGGATCAGTTTTGGCCAGCTTCGAGTTTCCAGTTTCGAGTTTCGAGTTTCCAATTTCCAGTTTCGAGTCCCAATCGGCAATCGGCAATCGGCAATCGGCAATTCCTCCCGAAGCCCCGAATCCCGATTCCAACGAGGTGGTCCGGCTGGTGCTGGGTTCACCCGGCGGCGGTACCATCATCAACACCGTGTTGGAAGTGCTGCTGGACGCGCTCGCTTTCAAGATGGACGTGCGCGAGGCGGTCACCACTCCTCGCTTCCACCATCAGTGGATGCCGGATCGGCTGCTCCTCGAAGACTGGGGATTCTCTGCGGACACGGTCGACAAACTGAAGGAAGCGGGATACAAAGTTGCCGTGCGCGGGAGCATCGGCGAGTGCCAGGCCATCGAGATCGATCCCAAAACCGGCTGGCGATTCGGCGCCGCGGACCCGCGCGGCGACGGAAAGGCGGTGGGTTACTGATGGACTTCGCTCTCTCCACCCATCTCTTCGTTTCCGAGCGTCTCAACTCGCACATCCTCGATCAGATTCTGGCGGCGGGAATCCGCAAGATCGAGATCTTCGCCGCCCGCCAGCACATCGACTACTCCGATGCCGGCCAGGTTCGCGACCTGGCGCAGTGGTTTACCGATCATGACGTGACCCTCCATTCCGTTCATGCGCCCCTGTTTTCCGACGCGGATTGGGGCCGCCTGGGAGGCCTCGCCATCTCGGTCGCTTATCTTGAGCGGCCTCGCAGCATCGAATCGATCGATGAGATCAAGCGTACCATCGAGATCGCCGAGCGGCTCCCATTTCGTTATTTGGTCCTGCACATGGGCCTTTTCGACGAGGAGTACGACCTGCGCAAGTACGACGCGGCCTTTACCTCGATCGAGCACCTGAAGATCTTCGCCAAAGAGCGCGGCGTGAGCCTTCTGCTGGAAAACATCCCCAATGAGCTCAGCACGCCCGAGCGCCTTCTCCACTTTCTGGAGTACACCCGGCTCGACCTCCAGGTGTGCTTCGATACTGGCCACGCCCACATGGGCAGCGGGGTCGAGGCCGGCTTCGCAGCCTTGAAGAGCCGCATCGCTTCCACGCACGTTCACGATAACCAGCGCGAGAAGGACGATCACTCCATGCCCTACGAAGGAGGGATCAACTGGGAGCAGACCATTCGGGATTTTCGCGCCGCCTGGGCGGACGGCGCCGAGTTTCCAGTGGTCTTCGAATTGCGCAATTACGGCCCCGAGGTGTCCAGCCTTGCCCGCTTGCAGGAAGTGATGCGGAAGCTGGAGAAGGAGGAATAGAAACTAGAAATCAGAAATTAGAAATTAGAAGACCCCCTGGGCCTTTTGACGCTCATCCTGTTGTTTCTTCTTCTGTCTTCTGATTTCTGCTTTCTAATTTCTGATTTTGCGAAAGGACCCCGTGCCCCCCATCGTTGAAATTCGAAACGTATCGCAACACGCCGGCGAGGAGGTGTTGATCCAGGGCTGGCTTTACAACCTGCGCGAGAGCGGCAAGCTGCTATTCCCGCTCTTTCGCGACGGCACCGGGATCATTCAGGGCGTGGTGGTGAAGAAGGCCGTGCCGCCGGAGTTGTTCGAAGCGATGCGCCACCTGACGCAGGAATCGTCGGTGCGGGTCACCGGCCAAGTGCGCGCTGACCAGCGCGCGCCCGGCGGCTTCGAGCTGGACGTCTCCGGCCTCGAAGTGGTGCAGCGGGTCCCGCCCGAAGATCCCTACCCCATCACGCCCAAAGAGCACGGCATCGAGTTCCTGATGGACCACCGCCATCTCTGGCTGCGCTCGACGCGCCAACGGGCCATTCTGGGCGTGCGGCACGAGATCATCAAGGCCTGCCGTGATTTCTTCGACGACCGCGGCTTTACGCTCGTCGATACGCCGATCTTTACCCCGGCGGCCTGCGAGGGCACCACCACCCTCTTCGAGGTGAATTACTTCGATGAGAAGGCTTACCTCACCCAGTCCGGCCAGCTCTATAACGAGGCGACGGCGATGGCCGTGGGCAAGACCTACTGCTTCGGCCCCACTTTCCGCGCCGAAAAGTCGAAGACGCGCCGCCACCTGACGGAGTTCTGGATGATCGAGCCGGAGGTCGCCTTCGCCCACCTCGACGACGTCTGCGCCCTCGCCGAACAACTCGTGGCGTTCGTGGTGGAAAGGGTGCTCGCCCGGCGGCGCGCTGAGCTCCAAACCCTCGAGCGCGACGTCTCGAAGCTCGAAACGTGCGTCCTGCCCTTTCCGCGCCTCACTTACGATGACGCGGTGAAAGTGCTCGAGAAGAAGGGAAGCGAGATCCAGTGGGGCGGAGACTTCGGCGGCACGGACGAGACACTCCTTTCCGAAGAGTACGACCGGCCGGTGCTGGTTACCGGGTATCCCAGCCAGATCAAGGCGTTCTACATGGCGCCAGACCCCGCGCGGCCCGAGGTGACGCTCTCGGTGGACGTGCTGGCGCCGGAAGGTTACGGCGAGATCATTGGCGGCGGCGAGCGCCTCGCCGACTACAACCTGCTCCTGCAGCGCATCGAGCACGAGAACCTGCCTCGCGAGGCTTTTGAGTGGTACCTCGACCTGCGCCGCTACGGTAGCGTTCCCCACGGCGGTTTCGGCATGGGCATCGAGCGCGTGGTGGCCTGGATCTGCCACCTTGAGCACGTTCGAGAGACGATTCCTTTTCCACGCATGTTGTATCGGTTGAAGCCGTGAGCGATTCAGCGCGGCGGAGCCGCTGGCCATTGTCAAGAATCGGCTGTTACAGTACACTGGACCGGCGGGAAGCGTCGATTTCCGAGATTCTTTGTGCCTGGCGAAGAATCTCTCCGAACATGGCGTGACTCATGGCGGGTCGAATTGCCGATTTACGATTGACGATTGCCGATTCACCCAGAAGGAAGGCCATCCCGCTCTTCAATCAGCAACCGGCAATCAGCAATCGCCAATTCGGCCCGCCCAAACACGCTTTCATGACCGATTGCCCGGTGAGAATCGTGCGCTGCGTCACAGGCACTTGTGACCGGGATCACTGACAGTCGCCAGCTTGAGGGCTATGCTATTAGGCGGCTTACCACACGTCCGAAGGAGGTGGCGATTGCCACGCACCCCGAAGGACCAGCTTGGACCGTCCCCCGATGTTCCCCTGCGCGCCGTCGAGGCCCCCTTGATTTGTGTGACACGTGTGACACCTGGTAGCTTGGCTCCGTTGATGGGCTACAATACTAACGACCGAATCTTCACGGAAAGAAGGAGGATTACATGACAAGGTTAGGGCAAAGTTCGGAGAAGCGCCTGCGCGCCGTAACCATCGCGCTGGCCCTGGCGATCGTGCTTGTGTCGGCGGTCACGATCCAAGCGCAGACGTACAAGGTGCTCTATAATTTTACGGGCGGGGCGGACGGGGGATACCCGTTCGCCAATCTGATCCAGGACTCGAAGGGCAACCTTTACAGCACCACCTACTCCGCCGGCACTTCCGGCTACGGAACGGTGTTCAAGCTGACCAAGACCGGAAAGGAGACGGTGCTTTACAGCTTCACCGGCGGCTCGGACGGCGGATACCCCTACTCTGGTTTGGTCCGGGGCCCGACGGGCATCCTATACGGCACCACCTCCTACAGCTCATCCTACGACGGGACGGTGTACTCGCTGGCGCCTAAGACTGGAAAGGAGACGGTGCTTTACAGCTTCACTGGCGGCACGGACGGGGGATATCCCTACGCAGGTTTGGTGCAGGACTCTAAGGGCAACCTGTACGGCACTACCGACTACGGCGGGGCTTCCGACTACGGAACGGTGTTCGAGGTCGCGCCCAAGACCCGAACGGAGACCGTGCTGCACAGCTTCGGCTTCTCGGACGGGGCATACCCCATGGCAGGTTTGGTGCGTGACTCAAAGGGCAACCTGTATGGTGTAAACGAGATCGGCGGCACTTACGACGCCGGCACGGTGTTCATGGTGGATAGCACCGGCACGGAAACGGTGCTGTACAACTTCACTGGGGGGGACGACGGGGCTTATCCCATTTACGGATATTTGGCTCGCGACTCGGCGGGCAACCTGTACGGCACCACCTGGAACGGCGGCGCTTCCTACGCCGGAACGGTCTTCAAGGTGACTCCGGCCGGTAAGGAGACGGTGCTTTACAGCTTTGGGGGGGGCACGGACGGGGGATATCCCATGGCCGGTTTGGTGCGGGACTCGAAAGGCAATCTTTACGGCACCACAGGGTCCGGCGGCGCTTCCGGCAACGGAACGGTGTTCAAGGTGGGCAAGAACGGCCAGGAGACGGTGCTGCACAGCTTTGACTATTCGGACGGGGCATTTCCCTATTCCGGTTTGCTCCGGGACGGCAAGGGCACCCTGTACGGCACTGCCTACTACGGCGGCACTCACGGCTACGGAGTGGTGTTCGAGGTCACCCCTTAAGAGCAGAAGGCAGTAGGCAGTAGAGTAGGCAGTAGGAAAGTAGGCCAGGAGCAAGGTAGCGGAGCAGAAGCCAGTAGGCAGTAGGCAGTAGAGAGGGCAAGTAGGCCAGGAGCAAGGTAGCGCGGCCTCGTCCTGAAGGGCGCGCCTTCCAGGGGGTTGTGCCTTCAGCGAAGGCGGGAGCTATACGCAACGTCATAAGTCGATGACGGTGCGACCCTCAGCCGGCGCTGGCGCGCCACCCTCTCCCAAAGGGAGAGGGCGCGAATCCTGAAGATATTTCTCCCTCTCCTCCCCTTGAGAGAGGGCGTGAATCCTGGAGATATCTCTCCCTCTCCTCCCCTTGAGAGAGGGCGTGAATCCTGAAG
>Ga0326728_10009333_pt1 | contig 23701 bp, 24 predicted proteins | sample MB3enrmetagenome_FD_207602 | JGI IMG/M metagenome (GOLD analysis project Ga0326728, IMG submission 207602) | Lab enriched peat soil microbial communities from McLean, Ithaca, NY, United States - MB31MN | ecosystem: Environmental > Terrestrial > Soil > Wetlands > Peat | place: USA: New York... | reverse complement strand
GAGTCGGTCCATACCTTTTTCATGAAGTTTCCGATCGACCTGGTCTACGTCGACAAGCGCCGGAAAGTGCGGAAGGTGAGGAATCGGGTCCCGGCATGGCGGCTATCGGCCTGCCTGTCGGCCCATTCCGTGGTGGAACTGCCAGCGGGAACGGCGGAGCGCAGCGGGACCCAGGTGGGCGATGAACTGGTATTTGACAGGCTCGAGGAACAGGCAAAGTCATAGCGGGTACTCCATGGATTTACGACTGGCAATCGCAGCTTTCGCTGGTTTGACCCTTTCCTGCGCGACCAGTGTTCACACCGCCGGCAGCACCTCGCCGAACGTGCCCAGCTCCCCGAAAACGGCGCCTCCCGTGGGTGTCAGCGCCTTCGACCGCCAGGTCCGCAACGCCCAGGACGCCGGTGACGGCGACTATCCGTTGACCCTGCTCCGCCAACGCGCGGCGGCCGAACCCGCGAGCGTCGATGCCCGCCTGGAACTGGCCAAAGCTTACCGGGAACGCGGCTATCCCGATGTCGCCCTGGAAATCAGCCGCCTGGCCGTCGCCCGCTTCCCCGAATCCGGGGACGCCGAGCTGTCCCTCGTCCGCGACCTGCATTCCATGAAGTTGCGCGTCGAAGCGGTCGCCAGCCTTGAGGATTTCTTGAAGGCCCATCCGCAGCAGGCTCCGGAATACTATTCCTGGCTGGGAATCCTCCTGGATGAGTCCGGGCAGTGGACCAGCGGCGAACCGCAGCACCGCCGCGCCCTAGAGCTGGCGCCGACGCGCGACTCCCTGCACAACAACCTCGGCTATAACCTGTTGATGCAAAAGAAGAACGCCGAGGCCGCCGCGGAGTTCCGCGAAGCCCTCAAGCTCAACCCTAACTCGGAGATCGCCCGCAACAACCTGGGATCGGCCTTGGCTGCCGGAAATGCCGCCCAGGCGGTCGCCAGCTTTCAATCCGCCAGCGACCCCGCCACGGCTCACAGCAACCTGGCGGCCATCCTGATCGAAAACGGGAACTATGCCGAGGCGCGCCGTGAATTATATATTGCACTTGGCTATAATAGGACGCACTCGGCCGCACTCAAGAACCTGCAGTTGGTGTCCCGTTTGGATGGGCACGATGCAACTCTGCCCGCGCAGCCGGCGCAATCGGGTTGGCGCCGCTTCAAGACCGCTTTTGTCCGGCTCTGGGTCGGGCCGCTGAATCAACCCAAAACGGGTGCGGCCCAGGCCGCTTCCGTGCACTAGTCAGAGAGGAATGATGAAGCAATTCGTAAGTCGGTTCATTCGGGATGAGCAGGGCCAGGATCTCGTGGAGTACGCCCTGATTGTGGCCGCCGTCGGGCTGGCCCTCATCACCACCGTGCAACAGCTCGCCAACGGGATCGTCAGCCTCTACCAGAGCATCACGGCGGACCTGTCCAGTATTGGCACTCCGGCCACCTAGCGTTCGGATGAATTGAGTGCGGCCGGTTCTAGTGGCGACGGGCGCAATGCGCCGCGAGCCCGCGCGTGTCCCTATCCGTGAGGATGGGGGTTTCCGCTCGCGGGTTGCGATGCATGGATTGCTGCGCTGGGCGCTGCCCGACGTGGCCATGGCGGTGGCCTGCGTCACCCTCTTCTATTGCCTCTTCCTCTTTCAGGGATACCAAAAGCTCTTCCGCGATTCCGACGCCGGCTGGCATATCCGCACCGGCGAAGCCATCCTGCGCACCGCCCGGCTGCCGCGCACCGACCCATACTCGTTCACTCGTGAAGGCGCTGCCTGGTTCGCCTGGGAGTGGGCGGCCGATGCCGCCGTGGGCGCGGTTCACCAAGCGGGCGGTCTGGGCGGCGTGGCTCTGTTCTATGCCACCGCGATCGCCGCCGGGGCCTGGCTGTGGTTCCGTCTGCACTGGGCGATGGGCGGTAATTTCCTGCTCGCCTGCGCCCTGGCGCCCCTGATGCTATCCACCTGCAATATCCATTGGCTGGCGCGGCCTCACGTCCTCGGCTGGCTGTTTCTCATGGCCGCGGTCTGGTACGCCGAGCGTGCCGGACAGGTCCCCGGCGGCTGGCGCGGTTTGGCTGCCGTGGCCGTCTTCACCGCCCTGTGGGCCAACCTTCATGCCAGCTTCTTCTTCGCGCCCCTGATAGCGCTCATCTATGCCGCCGGCTTCGCCCTCCGCCGCGCCATCTGGATCGCCGGCGCCGGCCGCGACGGGGCGTCCGCCGGCTGGTATCTCCGTGCCGCCGCCGTCGCCGCCGTGGCCGGCCTCGCCAATCCGTACGGCTGGGGCCTGTATCGCCACGTCTTCGATTACCTCCGCGACTCCGAGCTATTGGGCCGCATCGGGGAATTCCAAAGTTTCGATTTCCATGCCGGCGGCTCCGCGCAGATCCTGGCCGCTGTGCTGATCGGAATGTGCGGTGGCGTCCTGGCGTTGGGACGCCGCCGGCCGGAACACTTCTCCCTGGCGGTCCTCTTCACGGTTCTCGGTTTGCGCTCGGCTCGCGCCCTGCCTCTGGTGACGCTGGTGCTGCTGCCCATCTCGAACGGCGCCGTCAGTGACGCTCTGGTGGGCGCCGCGGCCTGCCTCAACCGGCGATTGCGCCGCGCCCTGGAAGCCTTTATGGCCTATTCCCGCCGCCTGCGAGCATGGGACAGCGGATTTCACGGGTTGGCTCTGGCTCCCGTGGCCGTGTGCCTCTGTTGGGCGATTCTACAGACCCCGGCCATCCGCGCTCATACCGGTTTTCCGCCCGACCAGTTTCCGGTGGCGGCGTATTCCCACATTCCCGAGGGCGCGCGTCTGTTCGCGACCGACAAGTTCGGCGGTTATCTGATCTACCGTTCCGCGGGGTCGCGCAAGGTCTTCTTCGACGGCCGCAGCGATCTCTACGGCGCGCAGTTTCTGAAGCAATACGGCCGGCTGGTGCAGGTCCGGCCGGGCTGGCCTGAAATCTGGGGCCGTTACGGCTTTACCCACGCGCTCCTGCCCAACGATGCGCCTCTGGGGGCCGCGCTCCAGCAGGCCGGCTGGCGGCCGGTCTATCGCGACCAAACGGCTACCTTGCTCGCGGGAGGAGGCGTTCGGTAACGGTAGCGTACGCTATGCTACAACAGAACTTCGGCAGAATATGGGCAACAGAACCATTCTGATTCTTGCGGCCGCCTGGATCTCGGCCGGGTTGCTGACCTGGTTCGTTTACGCGACCGCAGTGGCTCCCAAGACCGAGCCGCAGACCCGCGTGGTGGTGGCTGCGCGCGACATGGCGCTCGGCACGAAGTTGACCAACGCCGACGTCAAACTGGTGAGCATGCCGGAACGGACCGTGCCCAAGGGCGCGGTTCTGCTGTTGAAGGACGCCACCGACCGGGTGGTGCTGACCTCCGTCAGTACCAATGAACCGATCCTGGCGAACCGGCTTTCCGCCCCCAATGCCAGCGAGGGCATGGCATCCACCATCCAGCCCGGTCTCCGCGCCGTCTCGGTGCAGATTACGGATGTATCCGGCGTGGCCGGACTCATCCAGCCGAATTCGCGCGTGGATGTGCTCTTCACCCGTCCTGGATCCATGGACGAAGCCAGCACCTCGACCATCCTGCAGAATGTGCGCGTGTTTTCCACCGGGCGCCTGGCGCCAGCCGGGCAGACCGCTCAGGCGGCCGCCGCCGAAGCCCGGACGCCGCGCGTTCCCGTGGTCACCCTGCTGCTCGCCCCGGACGAGGCGCAACTGCTGGAACTGGCCAAGAACGAGGGGAAAATCAGCCTGTCGCTGCGCAATCCTCAGGACTCCGTCATCGTGGAAGGCACCGCGCCCATGACCCCGGAAGCTCTCGATCCCACCTACGACCAGCGCGCCGCCGCCGCCCGCCGCAAGCGCGCCCCGCAGCGAGACACCGCCAACGATGCCGCCGCCTGGGCCAAATTGGCTGCCTTGCAGAAATCGGAACCACCCAAGAAAGAACCGGAAAAGATCCGCCTGGTGGTGGACGTCTTCCGCGGCGACAAGCACGTTCAGGAACTGTTTAAATGAAGACTGCCGAGACATTCCGATGCGCCCTGATGCTGGCGTTGGCCGGCTGCTGGCCGGAATCCGCGGCGGCCCAGGCCCAGGTCGCTAAGGCGCGCGACATCAAGCTGGTGGAAGGCCACGGCGAGCTCCTGCAATTCCGCAAGGACGTTACCAAGGTGGCTGTGTCGGAACCCAAAGTCGCCGACGCCGTCATCATTTCCCCCCGTGAAATCCTGGTCAACGCCAAGTCGCCGGGCGGCACCACCCTGATGATCTGGGAAACCGATTCCGATCCGGCGCGCTACGACATCGCCGTGGTCAAAGACGATTCCGAGTGGGATGGCTTTCTCAGGAAGATCCAGGAATCGGGCGGCGGCAACGTGACCGTGGCGGGGACGCCCGAATCCATCGTCCTGGCCGGCAATGTGAAGAACGCCGAGGAGTCCAAGCGTCTGGCTGGCATGGCCCAGGCGCGCGCCAAGAACGTGGTCAACCTGCTGCATGCGCCCCCGCCTCCTGAACCGCGGCAGATCCTCCTGCAAGTCAAGTTCGCCGATGTGGACCGCACCGCGCTCACCCAGTTAGGCTTCAACCTCTTCAGCTTGAACGGCAATACGCTGGGATCCTCGGGCACGGAGCAGTTTTCTCCGCCGCGCTTCAGCTCGGTCGCATCCGGCAGCGCCGCCAATTCGGTGAGCATCTCCGACCCGCTGAACCTTTTCATTTATCGGACCGATCTGAACCTGGGCGCCACCATTAAGGCGTTGCAGGAGCGCGATTTGCTGCAGATCCTGGCGGAGCCGAATTTGATCGCGGTGGAAGGCAAGGACGCCAGCTTCCTGGCGGGTGGCTCGTTCCCCTTCCCCACCATCACCACCACGCCCACCGGCAGCGCCACCGCCCCGGTGGTCACGGTGCAGTTCAAACCCTTCGGCGTCAAGCTCGATTTCACGCCCACCGTCACCCCGCAAGGCGCCATCGACCTCAAGGTGTCGCCGGAAGTCAGCTCGCTCGACTTCACCAACGCGGTCACCATCGAGGGCGTCACCATCCCGTCCCTGTCGCAGCGCAAGACCGAAACCGAGGTGATCCTCAAAGACGGCGAGAGCTTCGCCATCGCCGGGCTGCTCAACAACCAGATCGTCGAAACCGTGGACAAAGTGCCCGGGCTCGGCGACATCCCCATCCTCGGCCGGCTTTTCCGCAGCCGCAGCACGCAGAAAACCCAGGACGAACTGCTGGTGGTGATCACGGCGCGCTTCGTGAAGCCGCTGACCCCCGATGAGAAGGCCAAGCTGCCGGATATGCCGGCGCCGTTCCTGCCCCCCGTACCCCCGGCCAAGGGCAAAGGCAATAAGAACGACAAAACTTCCAAACCGCCGACCCCCGATCAGCCGGAGTTCGTAGGACCCCGTGGGCAACAGATACCAAAAGTGGATCAGTAAGATGGGGTGTGGATCTCCTGGCCCGCGCGCGGATCGCCGCCCCGCGTCCGGTTCCATGTCCCTGCAACTTCTGGTCATCCTGGTGCCGGTGATCTTCGGGTTCATGGGCTTCGCGCTCGATCTCGGCCGTCTCTACCTGATCCGGGGCGAGCTGAACCAGGCGGCCAACGCCATCGCGCTGGCGGCTGCCCAGCAGCTCATTGGCGCCACCGCATCGAACGCCCTGGTTCAGGAAGTCCTGCCCCCGAGTGGTCCTTCCTATACCTACAATTTCGGCGCGCTGACGCTCGGCCAGCCGAGTGGCAATCTGTCCAGCGCCGTCACTCCGCTGTGCTTCGATACGGTAACGGATGCCATCGCCAACTATAACGGCGCCAGCGACTGCTCTGCCGCGACTGCCGTCCAAGTCACGGTCACCGCCGATGCGCCGCTGCTGTTCTGGAGCTTGCTGCCGGTGGCGCAGTCGCGAACCACCCCGGTCGCAACCCAGGCCATTGCCGGAATGAGCGCCCCCCTATGCACGGGATGCGGCATTGTGCCCATCGCGGTGGCCGCATTGGACACCAGCGACACCGTGAACTTCGGATTCGATCCAACCATGTCGACGGTGTACACGCTCTATTATGCTTGCGCCGGTACTCCCATTCCCGCGCCGGTCACGGGCACTGAGGTTTCGACCGCCTACGCTCTCATCAATCGCTACGACACCGCTTCGGTGCTGCCCACCGAGGGCGACCAGCTATTCCAGTACAATGCACTCGGTCTGACCGCGTCCAACGATCCCACGCCTAATACCTGCACCGCCGCGCCTACCACTCCATTAGCCTGCGTGAATGTCGGCGACTGCGAACAAATTTGGGCCAGCGCCACGGAGGGATCCTGCTCCTCGAGTGCCGCAAACGCGTCCGTGGAAGCCGCTATGTGCGGAGTTTACTCAAGATTGGATAGCCCGAGCAATGTCGCCATCTGCTCGACCGTGGTCCCCGACCTGGCGGCGCTGTCTTCCGCCGCCACGCCCGACACGGACTTGACGCCGGCCGAGACACCGCCCTATTCCGCCTATCTGGGCAACGCCCGCCGCTTACTCGCGGTGGCCATCGTCAGCGGCATCGGCAGCACCATGACAGTCCTGGGGTTTCGCCAGTTTCTGCTCGAACCCAACCCGGACGGCACGTTCTTTAACCCCGCCGACGGGCACGGCCGGTTTCCGGCGCTCTACGTCGGGTATCCGGCGCCCCTGCCGCAGGGTTGGTTCGACACCCGCTTTGCCGGCGGGCTGTGCCCGGTAGGTTCGTTCAGCGGTCCCGGAAAGGTGGTCTTGCAGCAATGATCCGGGCACGGCGGCAAGGTAACGCGGTTCTCGAATTCGCTCTCTGGTTCCCTGTCTTGTTGCTCCTGGTTGTCGGCCTGATTCAGTTCGGAAAGCTCGCGTACATCCAGTACTCGCTGCGAAAGACCCTGTACACCGTCGGACGCACCCTTTCCGTTCAACAGGGCCTCGACCTCTGCGACGCCGACGTGTTGTCGGGCATGGTTCAGAACCTGATCACCGATCCAAACACTCAGCAGCCTCTCGTCTCGAACCTGACGGCGGACATGATCCTGGTCACTCCAATCTGCCTGGACGCGAACGGGAATCCCCTGGCGTGCGACGTTGCCGACGGCTGCGTCGACCTCGCTGAGACGCCGCCACAACCTTCATATTTGATGGTCTCCATCCCCGGCGGCTACCCGCTCCAACTGCGGATTCCGTACACCCAGTTGCCCCAGACGCCGCTGTACCCCACCGTGACCGTGCCATTCACCGGGAGCGTCTTGTGAAGCGAAATAACCGCCGATCCGGCCAGGCCATGACGGAGTTCGCGCTGCTGTACGCCGCGGCGATTCTCCCGCTCACGTTTATGCTTGTCTTTGTCTCCGAGATGCTCTGGATCTGGCATAGCGCCGCCGACTTTACGCGCGAAGGCGCGCGCTACGCCGCGACGAGCTGCTTTGTATCGGACGGAAGCGCCAGTAACGTGCTGGCCCATATGCAACTCGTGGAGCCCAACGTGATGAAGCAGTTTCAAAGCGCCAGCGCCCAGATACAAGTCGCCTATTTCACGCAAAACCCGGACGGCAGCGTGACCCCCTACGACGCGTCCGCCTGTACCGGGAACTTGTGCATTCCGGACTCCGTAAGCGTTACCGTGTCGAATTACCAGTACCTGCCGTTCTCGGCGTTTTTCAAGCTGCCTCCCGTCACCATGCCGTCCTTTACGGCAACCGTGCCCATGGAAAGCGCCGGATACCAGGACGATTCGGGTACCTGTGTTTCCCCGTCGTGAGAAAGGATGCCCGTGCCTAATACCACCCTCATGGTCGCTTCGAGCGACGAACATTTTCGCGAAATGGTTCGCGACAGCCTGCTCAATATTCCGGAGGCGAAGATCGTCGCCGAATACCAGGAGGTGGCCGCCAACCTCTACATCCGTGTGCTGCAGGATCTGGAACGGTATCCCCACGCCGGCTTGATCGTGGATCTCTCGGGCGACCCCGAGGGCTCCATCAAGGCCATCGAAAAGGTCAAACAGGCCGCGCCGTACCTGTTCGTTGTCGCCTCCAACTTTCACGCCGACGCGGATATCGCCATCGCCTGCATGCGCGCCGGCGCCAACGAGTTTCTGCTGCAGCCCATCAAGCGCACCGAGTTCCGCGACGCCATGGGACGGCTCGACCGCGCCCCCCGGCTGACCGCGCCGGGCGAAAGCAAACTTGGCAAGATCTACCTGTTCCTGGGAACCCGCGGCGGAGTGGGCGCCACTACCATGGCCGTGAATTTCGTGGCCGTGCTGGCGCAGCGCAAGCTCTCCAGCGTGATACTCGACCTGGACTGGATCGGCAACGACGTAGCCATGCAGTTGGGCGCCGCGCCGCAGTACACACTCACCGAAGTGGCCGAGAATCTGGAGCGCATGGACCAGGCGCTGTTCGAGGGATTCGTCACCCGCGATCCCCTGGGCTTCTTCATGGTGGGTCCGCCCGACGCGCTGGAGAGCCACGCGCATTTCAGCGAACACCAGTTCCGCGAGTTCGCCACCTTCCTGGTGGAGAAGTACGATGCCATCGTAATCGACGGCGGCCGCGCCGTCTCCGACGAAGTGGTGATGGCCGCGGCGCAGGTTTCCGCCGCCATATTCCTGGTGATCGATCAGGAGTTTCCCTCTATTCGAAACGCCCAGCGCTACATTTCTTTCCTGATGCGCATGGGCTTCAACCAGGACCAGATCCGCGTCGTGGTGAACCGCTATACCAGGAAGCCCGGCCCTCACATCGCCACTCTCGAGCAGATTCACCAGACCCTCAACCAGCCTGTGTTTTTCGGCCTTCCCCAATCGCCCGCCGTGATCGCCTCCATCAACAAGGCGCGCCCCTTCGTGGCCAATCGCGAGCAGGCCGGCGAGATGGACAAAACCTTTCGTGCATTCGTGGACAAAGCCACCGGCGCGAAGAAAGCCGCCACCGCAGGGAAAAAAGCATGAAACGTCTTATGTGGGGCAGGATGGCATCCTGCGGCCGGTTTGTAACCGGCCTCCTCGCGCCTGCACAGGGCCGCCCAACGCAGGCCGCTTGGGTCGCGAGGGAGGTTGCCCTGCGCAGCCGAATTTCGTGGGATTCTCCGGGCTTGTGCGGCCGGTTGGTAGCCCGCGCGGGCGAGCTGCGCTCGCCAGGCCGATTGCCAATCGGCCGCAGGTTACCAACCTGCCCCACAAAATCGTCGCGGGCAGGCGGCATTACTGGGGGTAGCGGTACAGATCTGCGCCCGCACGCCATAATGGTTCATATACCTTCTGGAGGATTTCTTGGGTAGCCGTTCCCTGGTCCGGCCCGGTTCGGGCGCCGATCGCTGGTTCGAACTGAAGAGTCACGTTCACCAGAAGCTTCTCAACTCGCTCACGCCCGATCAGCTCAAGGACCTCAACAAGGACAGCGTCCGCGGCCAGATCGGCGCCGTGGTCGAAAAGCTGATTGTCGACGAGTCGCTGCCCATGACCTTGGCGGAGCGCGAGAAGCTCATCGAGGAAATCCTCGACGAAGTCTTCGGCCTAGGCCCCCTGGAACCGCTGCTCAAGGACCCCACCATCAGCGACATCATGGTCAACGGCTTCGACAACGTCTACATCGAGCGCGCGGGCCGCGTGGTGGAAACCAATATCCGCTTCAAGGACCAGGCCCACGTGCGCATGATCATCGAGCGCATCGTCTCCGCCGTCGGCCGGCGCATCGACGACTCCTCGCCCATCGTCGACGCCCGCCTCCTGGACGGCTCGCGCGTCTGCGCCGTGATCCCCCCGCTTTCGCTCATCGGTCCCGTCTTGTCCATCCGCCGCTACGGGAAGAAAGTGCTCTCCACCGAAGACCTGCTGCGCAACGACACCTTCACCACCGGCATGCTCGACTTCCTGAGCGGCTGCGTGGAAGCGCGCCTCAATATCGTGATCTCGGGCGGTTCCGGCTCCGGCAAAACCACCATGCTCAACACCCTCTCGCGGTTCATCCCCGAAGAGGAGCGCATCGTCACCATCGAGGACACCGCCGAGCTGCAACTCCAGCAGAACCACGTGGTCCGCCTGGAAACCCGCACCGCCAACATCGAAGGCGCCGGCGCCATTACGCAGCGCGACCTGGTGATCAACACCCTCCGTATGCGGCCCGACCGCATCATCGTAGGCGAGTCGCGCGGCGCCGAGGCGCTCGACATGCTTCAGGCCATGAACACCGGCCACGACGGCTCCATGACCACGGTTCACGCCAATTCGCCGCGCGACGCTTTCTCGCGCCTGGAAACCATGGTCATGATGGCGGCCCAGCACATCCCCGATAAAGTCATCCGCCAGCAACTGACCAGCGCCATCAACATCGTGGTGCACTGTTCGCGCCTCAGCGACGGCAGCCGCCGGGTCACCGCCATCGGCGAGGTGGTGGGCGTCGAAAACGACCTGGTGCACATGCAGGATATCTACGAGTTCGAACGCACCGGAATCGGGCCGCGCGGCAAGGTCCTGGGCCGCTTCCGCGCCACCGGCGTGAAGCCCATCTGCCTCGACCGCCTGAAATCTTTCGGCATTCATCTGCCGGCTTCGATCTTCCACGAAGAACACGAGGTGAAGGATAAGTGACCTTCTTCCTCGTGGTTGCGGCCCTCTTCACGGCGGCGTCCCTGGTGGCCCGGCACTACATCTGGACCGTGCCCGAACAACAGGCCGCGCGCGCGCTGGGGCTCCGCATGCGCGAACTTCGCGCCCACGGACGCGGGCGGACCCGCAGTTCGCCCGAGTTGCTGCGCCGCGAGCAACGCGGCACGTTCGCCTTCCTGGGCGACCTGGTGACCTGGCTCGGAGTGCTGCGCCGTCTACAGGAAATCATCGAACAGGCCAACCTGCGGTACCGCGCCGCCGACGTTTTCAGCGTCAGCCTGCTGCTGGCCGCCGCCGTCTTCGGCATTCTCGCCCTCGCCGGCGCCGGCAATTGGCTGATCCGCCTGATCCTGGCCGTGATCGTAGGGATCGCGCCGCTGATTTACATCGTGCGCGTGCGCGCGCGCCGCCTGCGCAAGTTCGAGCAGCAGCTTCCCGACGCCATCGACCTGTTCACGCGCAGCATGCGCGCCGGCCACAACCTCCACAGCGGCCTGGAAACCATCGCCACCGAAACCGCCGATCCGGTCCGCATGGAGTTCCGCAAGATGATGGAGGAACTGGCGCTCGGTTCCCAGGTGGAACCCGCCCTGCACGCTCTGGGTAAGCGGGTTCCGCTGATCGACCTGAAGTTCTTCATCACCAGCCTGATTCTGCAGCGCCAGACCGGCGCCAACATGGTCGCCGTGCTGGAGAATCTGGCGACCCTGGTGCGCGAGCGCCTCGACATGGCCGAGAAACTCAAGGCCCACACCGCCCAGCAGCGCTTCTCGGCGGGACTGCTGTGCGCCCTGCCGCTGGTGGTCGGCCTGGGCTACTACATCGAGAAGCCGGAGTACGTGCGCATGCTCTGGACCGATCCCACCGGCAGCAAGTTTCTGACGTACGCGATTATCTCGGAGATCGTCGGCATCCTGATCATCCGTAGGATTGCGAGGGTGCGGGTATGAAACTCCTGGGCGAACTGTTGTTCTTCCTGCTCTCGGGCGGCGTGTTCAGTCTCTTGATCTGGAGCACGTTGGAGTTCCTCCGCAACGACGAAAATCCCCTCGACGATCGCCTCGATGAACTCAGTTCCCACGCCATGGTGGCCGCCGCGCGGACCGGGCGCTTCAAGACCGAGAACACCGGCCTCGGCCGTTTCCTCTACTTCGTCAGCCTCGTTCCCGGCGCCGGCGATTGGTTGCGCGAATCGAAACGCCTGCTGCACCGCGCCGGATACCGCCGCGAACGGGCGCTGGCCGTCTACGTCATCCTTTTCCTCGTGTTCCTGGCGCTGGTGCTGGGCGGCATGGCCCGATTGCAGCGCGGCAACACGGCCTTCAATGCCACCGTGGCCATGGGCGCCGCCCTGGTGGTGGGAGTCGTGCTGCCCAAGATGATCCTGCAGCGCCTGGTCAAACGCTATCGCCGCAAGCTGGAGGATGCCCTCCCCGATACCATCGATCTGCTGGGCATCGTGCTGGGCACCGGTCTGGCCCTCGACCAGGCCATGATGCGCGTCAGCGAGGAGATGCAGTTCATCTATCCCGAACTGGCCACCGAATTCGCCACCGTGGTGATGCAGGTCCGCGCCGGCCAGGAACGAACCACCGCCTTCAGCCAACTGGTGCGGCGGACGGGAATCGAAGCCATCAAGTCGCTCGCCGCGATGATTATTCAGAGCGAGAAATTCGGCACCAGCCTGGCCCTCGCGCTCAAGGTTTACGCCGAGGACCTGCGCAAGAAGCGCACCCGCAAGGCCGAGGAAGCCGTGGCCAAAGCCGGCATCAAAATGCTCTTCCCGGTGCTGATATTCATTCTCCCGGTGCTATTCATCGTCACCCTGGTGCCCGCCGTCCTCACCGTGATGCGGAATTTGAACCTCTTGAACGGCGGCAGGTAGCGGGGGCGCCGGTCCTACCAAGCCGCAACCGCTCCAAATCTGACAGCCCCTCCTCTACCCCATCGTGAAGCGGTCGAGTGCCGCCTTCAGCAAAGCGGGAGAACCCCGAAAGCCGGTCTTTCGCAGTTTGTCAATGCTGAGAGCGAGGTCGACAAGCCCACGGTTCGCGGCTTCAACCAGGACGCCCAGCACGCCGGTAACACGCAAGCCACGTTCGGCGGCCACCCGTCGCGCGTACTTCTCGTCCAGCAGGATGAGATCCGCTTTCACCGATTCAGCCAACAGGATTGCGGCCCGTTCGCCGGCGTGCAGGCGTTCCAAGCCGGTTGGGATAGCGGCAGGAGCGTCGTGAATGGAAATCCAATCCGGCGGCGCCGCGGCCCAATCGCGGACGGCGACTGGCGCTCCCTTATCGAGCAATTCGTCGAGCACGCGGCGCGGCACAACCACCCGGCCGGACAGGCTGGCCAGCAGATCTACTTCACCGATCAGAACCAGATAGCAAATCGGCGACGCGTCTGTGACGGCGATCATCGGCGGGTTGCGTCGCGGATGGCTGCGATGTCGCGCCCCAGATCGTCCATCGTGTAGTCGTGATACGCTCCCGCGCGCCGGAGCAGGGCCTCGACCTCCCAGCGGGAGGGCAACGCGAGCATCTCCTGCACCTCGGCCGGCGTGAGTGCGCCAGAGCGGTATGCCTCAATTGCCACAGCTTCCAGCACCGCCCGCGATACACCGCCGCCTTGCGCAGCAAGGTGGCGCGCCAGGCCGTCCGGAATTTCTATCGCGACGTTCAAGACGGGATCCTTTCTTGCCGTCCCTCAGTTCATCCCGCACATGCCCGGATTGCACGGTCCGCCATTGGGACACATGGGCATCTCGGCGGACTTGCCCGAACCCGAGCTGGCGTGCGCCGCGAACGTGGAAAGCTCCTGCCGCAGATGCTTCTCCCCGCAGGATGGGCAAGTCAGCTCGGGAACGTCGGAACTGCGGCGGACCAGTTTCTCGAACTTTGTCCCGCAATCTTCACATTTGTATTCGTAGATAGGCATGGCGTCTTACTCCATTATAAGTGCACACACCCGATCCATCGCTTGGCGGATCTCGGCCGGCTGCCCGTTGTAGTTGTTGACCAAAATCGAGAACGCCACCCAACTGGTATCGCGCCGCTGGATGTATCCCGAAAGCGCGCTGACGTGCGACAGCGTGCCGGTCTTGGCGTGCACCCGGCCGGTTTGCGCGGCGTTGGTGAAGCGCCCCGCCAGCGTTCCGTCCTCCCCGCCCACCGGCAACAGCCCGAGGAAATCCTGCCCCAGGGGCGACGCGTACATATAGCGCAGCAGGCCAACTACCGCCGCCGGAGTCACCAGGTTGAGCCGCGCCATTCCCGATCCGTCCAGCAAATGATACGCGTCCGCGGGTATGCCGGCGTCCGTCAGGAACGTCTTCATCTCCTCGAACCCGGCCTCCCGGCTTCCCACGTTGCGCCGCGCCAGGCCCACCGCCCGCAGCATCATCTCGGCGTGCAGGTTTTGGCTCACCTTATCGGCGATGCGCAGGCACTCCACCAGCGGCGCCGATTCCCGCCGCCCCAATTCCACTCCCGTGACCACAGGCGCCGCTGGCGCGCGCTTCAGGTCGGCGACATCCTCCGGCAGCAGGTGTTCCGTCACCGCCCGGCCTTCCACCACAATGCCGCGCTCCTCCAGCGCCTGCCGCAAGGCCAGCGCGGCGTAGAGAGCCGGATCGTCGATGCCCAGTTCCAGGTCCTCGCCCCGGTCGCGCAACGGGATGGCGCCCCAGATCCGCAGGGTGCGGCTTCCCGGCAGCCGGTCCGAGTAGATTTTCCGCTCGCCGCCCGCCGCCACCGTGCGCACGCGGTTGTCGATCTGGTAATACTCCAGCGCCGGGCTGAGGAGCAGCGCGGCCGGTTCTCCCACGGCCGTGCCGGGCCGAACCGAGAGCGTCTGCGAATTGTCGTTGATGGCCAGCGCCGAGACCGCGGTGCCGTCCTTGGTGTTGGGATCGTCCACCGACCAGCCGTCGGCGTACGGCTGCCAGACGTACAAGCTGTCGTCGCCGATAATGTCGCCGGTAACGCGCTTCACTCCCTTGGCCGCCACCTGGTCCGCCAGGTCCTGGATGGCAACCAGCGGATCGCCGCTCGCGCCGTGCTTGTCGTACGGGATGGCGCGCGGCGAGAGATTGGGATCTCCGCCGCCCAGCAGGCGGAGCGGCCCGGTCAGCAATCCGTTTCCATCGGGCGCATTGTCGGCCAGCACCCCTGTCTGGAAAGTCGCGTTCGGGCCCAGCGCCGTCAACGCCAGGGCGGTGCTGAACAGCTTGGTGTTGGAGGCCGGAACGAAAAAGCGGCCGGGGTTGAGCTCGTACAGGGTCGTCCCGCTGGCCAGGTCCACCACCTGGATGCCCCAGAAAGCGCCGCGCGCCACCGGCGAACCCGCCAGGATGGCCTCGATACGCTGGTCCAATGAGGCCGCCGCCAGTCCGCCGGCCCCCAACAGGAGGAGCGCGGGGATCCATCCGCGACGGGCGCGCTTCATCGCCCCGTCACCTTGGCTTCCAGCCAGATCGAGACCAGGAGAACCGCCACCAGGCAGGTGCCGATCAGGGGAATCCCGACCACCACCACCACTCCCGCTCCCAGGATGCTCGCCGCGTATCCCAGCGAAGCCGGAGCCAGCAGTCCTCCCAAAAGCGCCAGCGAGAAAATGCCGTTGAAGAATCCCGGGTGGTAATAGGAAAAGCGCCTTCCCACGGCTTCGGCTACCAGCGGATAGATGCTGGCATACCCGCATCCCAGGAAGATCACGCCCATCGACGCGCCGAACTGGTTATCCGTGAAAAACAGCACAAAGCAGCCGAATAGGGAGGCCGCCACGCTCCACAACAACAGCCGGCTGTGGCGGACGCGCGGCAGGATCGCCACCGCTACCAGGCGCCCCGCCAGCAGGAACGACCAGTACAGCGCCAGGATCAGGAGAGCTGCCGCGGGGCTCACTCCGATGCGGCGGATCAGAAACAACGGCAGCCACCCGGCCACCGACCACTCGTTGCCGAACTGGAAGAACAACAGCAGGGCGAACATCACCGCGCCGGGACTGCGAAAGTCCTCCAGCGCCTGCCGCAGCGTGGGATGGGCTCCTTCCTGGGGAAACACCAGGGAAGTCCGGGCATAGAGAAGCGCGAAGACTCCCGGTACCACCGCCATGAAAATGAGGATGGTGGTGACGGTGTAAGCATAGAACGTTCCAGCCACCAGCAAGGTGGCCGCCAGGCATCCCAGTCCGTACCAAACGCCGCCCAGGTTCACGGTCCCGGCCGGGTCCGCCTGGTACCGCTTGGAAATGGCGTAAAACAGGGCCATGTTGAGCGATCCGGCCCCGGTGCCCAGCACCAGCAGACCGGCCGCGCGCCACCACGCGGAATGCGGCGGCCCCGACCAGGCCAGGAAGAGCAGGGCCAAACAGGAAATGGCGCAGCCGAATACCAGCAGAAAGGCTACGCCCTTGCGAACCACCAGCCGGCGCGCCAAGGCGCCAGCCACCACGATCCCAACACCCAGGCTTAGGAAGCAGTTGCCTACGACGACAAAATCGGACGGGTCCTCAATCCGGCTGTAGCCCCACTTCGGCAAAATGGCCCCTAACAGGGCCAGCAGGAACCCCGAAAGCAGGAATCCCGCCAGGGCTCTTTCGCCGCAGTTGACCGGAGCGGCGGGCCCCATCTCGGGGTTGGGTGTGGCGGAACTCACAGGTATTGATTGTACCTTGTCGCGGTGGGGCATGCTGGTTTGGCTTACCCCCCGTTAACGCTCTAGTGGAATTCCGTAGGAAAACCCTCCCGAATTCCGTAGACCCATGCGTTTCATCTATTGGAATGAACAGGTTAGACGTGGCACACGGCTTGCAGTTACAGACTTGGGTAGTTTTTAGAGGATTCTACGCTTTGGTGCGTTGCCTCCTTTGGGCTGCGCCAGCCCCGATCCGGACGCCATCAGCCGGAACGGGGCTTTTTTTCGGTCTGATACACTAGCTATTCGGACCTCATGACGGGACTCTATACTCGATGGGTGGACGGCTGGGAGCGCAAGTTGGCTACGCGCGACAGCAACCGCGTGGTCCGGCCGTTTGAATGGGGCACCGAGTGGCTCCAGCGTACCGGGTTTCCGGCTTTTCCGGCGGTAGTCAACGGCGATGCCGCGGCCTGCGTCTCGCGCTACGCGGCGGACGCGATTCTGGATTCCGACCGGTTCTTTTCCTACAACCCGGTAACCGATTACCGGCTCCGCGACGGCCGGCTCACCTTCACCAGCGCGGCTCCCTCCGGCTGTCCGGAAAACGATACCGTGCAGGCGCTCTGGTTCCGCGCCCCCAAAGACCGCGGACGCGCCCTCGTGCTGCTGCCTCAGTGGAACCACGGTCCGGAGGGACACGTGGGGCTCGCCAAGCTACTCAACCGGTTTGGTATCAGTGCGCTGCGCATGACCTTGGCGTACCACGCCGAGCGCAAGCCGCCCGAGCTGGCGCGCGCCGACTACCACGTTTCCAGCAACGTCGGACGCACCATCCACGCCTCCCGGCAGTCGGCCATCGATAGCCGCTGTTGCCTGGATTGGCTGGCGCAACAGGGTTATGAGCGCATCGGTATCCTGGGCACCAGCCTGGGCTCCTGCGTCGCGTTCATCGCCACCGCTCACGATCCGCGCGTGCGGGTGGGCATCTTCAACCACGTTTCCCTCTACTTTTCCGATGTTGTCTGGACCGGGCTGGCCACTCAGTTCGTGCGGCGCGGCTTCGCCGATCGCATCAATCAGGACGAATTGCGGCGTTATTGGTCGGCCATCAGCCCCGCCAGCTACCTGGAACGTTTCGAAGGCCGCAACCTCAAGAGCCTGCTGCTCTGGGCCAAGCACGACTCCAGCTTTCTCCCGGTCTACTCCCAGCAGGTTCTCGAAAGTTTCCGCGAGCTGGGGTTGCCCCACGAGGTCGTGACCCTCCCCTGCGGCCATTACACCACCGGGCAGTTCCCCTTCAATCTCTTGGACGGCCTCGCCATGTGCCGTTTTGCCGCTCGTCACCTGTAACCCAAACACCGCATATGGTATTCGATGTGGTCCGTAGCCACATTCTATGGGAAATCATATTGACACAAGCCCGGCCTCATGAGAGCATAGAGCCATCACTGAAGAAGGAGGTGGTCCAGCACAATGGAAAGTAGCAGTAGAAGACCGCAGGAGGTGGCCGACTGTTAAAGTCGAGCCTCTAATGTAGCCGATTCCGGTTCAGTGCCGGGATCAAGTTCCTGTGGACCGGCTGCCTCTTGCGCAACCACGAGCCTCAGGTATTATCCTTTTAGGCTACCGGCCCCCGTGACGTCCTGGGACCTCACGGGGGTTTGTGTTTTTGCTATACTGATATTCTCGAAAGGATCCCCCGTAACAAAATGAAGGCCGGTATTCACCCCGCATACAACCCTGTCAACGTCACTTGCGCCTGCGGCCACGTGTTTCAGACGCGGTCCACACACAAGGGCGATATCCGCGTGGAAATCTGTTCTTCCTGCCACCCGTTCTTCACCGGCCGCCAGAAGTTGATGGACACCGCCGGCCGCATCGACCGGTTCGAGCGGAAGTACAAAGCCACGCGTGGCGACAAGAAAGCGCAGCCCACCGCGTAGCCGGAGTTCCACAGAGATTAAAGACTCTAGCGACAAGGGGCCGGTCCGTTCGGACCCGCCTTATTTCTTGGAGGTGTCCTGCTGGATGCCGCGCGGGTGGTTCTTGCGGGCTTCGCGCTCGCGGTCGTGCTTATCCCGCAATTGTTGGTAAAGAGGGCGCTGATCTTCGCGCAGAATCTGGTTGATCCGGTCCACCTGCTCCTGCCAGATCGCCTTGCCCCGGGCATTCATTTCGTGGTGCACTTCTTCGAACTCCGCGCGAGTCCTATCCAGGATTCCGCCGAGCTTCTGCACCTGCTCCGCATCCAGCTTTATGGCTTCCGTCATCTCGGCGATGATGTGCTTCTTGACCTCCGCCGGGTCTCTCGGCCCGCCCTTCGGACCGGGACCGCCCTTCTCCGGCGACGCCGCGTTGACGCTATACCATCGATAACCGAGGCCGCCCACCATCGTTCCGCTCAGGAACACGATTAGCAGGCTCAGGAAGACGGATAACCTTGATTTCGACATCTGGTTGGCTCACTTGCCCGGGTCGTTCAAGTCGAGCGACACCGTTCCGACGATATCGGGAGTATCCAGCGGCTGGGCATCCGCCAGCGCCTCGATATAGGACTGAGTGGAATAACCCTGGCTCTTGTGAGGAATCGCCATGTAAACGCCCAGCGCCACCGAAAATGCCAGCGCCGCGGTCACGAATCCGCTGGTCATCCGGCGCAGGGAGAACGTAAACGTCTGGCGCGCCTCGATGCGCTGCCACAAATGAGGCATGAAGTTGGGACTGGGATCGGGATCGGGACAAGCTTCCCGGTACGCCTGGAACAGAGCGTCCAGCCTCTCTTCGGGACTGCCGCGCATGGGGGACATATTCTTCGTTTGCCTCAAATTCCGCCGGCCTGGACCGGGTCACCGCTCCGCGGATCCGAATGCCTTCAAAACCCGTTGCCGGGCCCGAAACAGCCGGACCTTAAGAGCATTTTCGTTTACATCGTAAACCTTTTCAAGCTCTTTCAATGAAAGGCCTTCCACTTCTTTCATCATCAGAAGGACCCGATCCGATTCCGAAACTCCAGAAAGCAGGGAATCCACAAACTCCCGGATCTTCTTCTGGTGCTGCTCTTCCCGTTCCACCTTCCCGCCCGCCGCCGCATCGGCCATCATGACCTGCTGCTCCGACAGATCGGAAATGCGAAACTCCTGGCGCCGCCGCTGCTTGCGCAGATGATCGTAAGCCGCGTTCACCGTCAGGCGATACAACCAAGGTTCAAAGACCTCCGGCGTCCGGAGCTGGTCGAGGGAAAAATAAAGCCGCAGGAAAACTTCTTGAGCGACATCCTCGACATCCTCGGGCCGCGCGATCAATCGCGCAATCTTGCCCAATATCCGCTTGCGGTAAACCAGTACGATTTCATTGAACGCCGCACTGTCGCCCTTCTGGGCGCGCTTGATCAGCTCGAAATCAACCAGCATGCCGCACCGTTATCAGTGCCGGCATCCGCACGCATCCACTCCGTCTGGATAGGCGTACCGGCTAGTACACAGGTTACAAACCTTTGTCGGTAAGCACCAAAGCCCCACCAGCTCCCATAATGGCCGGATAGGGCTCAAGAGGACCACGGGGAATTGTAGCACGCTGCCCCATCGCGGGCCATCTTCCGTATTATCAAAGATATCAGGGGGATTTCGGCGGCGGTGCGGGTAGTCCGATGCGCACCGGCCTGGCTCCCGGCGCCACCTTCACCACCTGGCACAGCACCTGCAACGCGTCCACCGCCGAAACCATCCGCACCGTATGGCGGCTGGCGTCGATTCCGCCCAGCACCGCCACCTGAGGGGACGGCAGAAAGATCTCCATCACCCGGATTCTCTCCGCCCCGCTGGCCACCGTCACCACCAGTTCCTCATCTTCCTTGACGGCCTTTTGCATCGCCTGAATCTGCGCCAGAAAGACCGGTCCGGTATTGGCCACGGGCGCGGCCGGCGGGCGGGGCGCTTCCTTTGGCCCCGAGGTGGCCGACAGGATGGCCTGCTGCGCCAGTTGCTTGGTCAGATCCGCCAGAGCCATTTGCCTTCGATGCTAGCACGGCGCTCGCAGTTACGGCCTTCTCGGCTACATTGAGAAGATGCGGAGTTTCGAAAGCTTGACGGAACGCGAGATCCTCGCCCTGGCCATCTCATTGGAAGAAGAGGATGAGCGCGTGTATGCGGATTTCTCCGACGGTCTGCGCGAGACCTATCCCGCCACGGCGGCGATCTTCGACGGCATGCGCCTCGAAGAATCCGGCCATCGGCGGCGCCTGATCGCTTTGTTCCAGCGCAAATTCGGCGACCACATCCCGCTGATTCGGCGGCAGGACGTCCGGGGCTTCGTGAATCGCAAGCCCGTCTGGCTCATCCGGCCGCTCGGCCTGGACACCGTTCGCAACCACGCCACGGCCATGGAAGCCGAAACCCGGCGTTTCTACGAGCGGGCCGCGGCGCGCTCGCAGGATGCCTCCATACGCCAGTTGCTCGACGATCTGGCGCAGGAAGAACGGTCGCACGAAGACCGCGCCGACACCCTGGTCAAGACCAAGCTGCAGCCCGATGCCAAAGGCGCCGAGGACGAAGCCAACCGGCGCTTGTTCGTCTTGCAGATCGTCCAGCCCGGCCTGGCCGGTTTGATGGATGGTTCGGTCTCCACCCTGGCCCCGGTATTCGCCGCGGCCTTCGCCACCCACAAATCCTGGGACGCCTTCCTGGTGGGCCTGGCCGCGTCCGTGGGCGCCGGCATCAGCATGGGATTTGCCGAAGCGCTTTCCGACGATGGCAGCCTCACCGGCCGCGGCCACCCCTGGATGCGCGGCGCCGTTTGCGGCCTCATGACGTCGCTCGGAGGCATCGGTCACACTCTGCCGTTCCTGATTCCCGGCTTCTCCGCGGCCATGACCGCGGCCATGGTAGTTGTCGTCCTGGAATTGGCCGCGATTTCCTGGATCCGCCATCGGTATATGGAGACATCCATTCTTTCGGCCGCTCTGCAGGTGGGACTCGGCGGCGTCCTGGTGTTCGGGACCGGCGTCCTCATCGGCAGCTCGTAGGACGCGTAAGGAGGCGCGCGCCACTTTCGAAGACGCGCGAAAACGCGGGGGTGTTTTCGACCCGTCCGAGTACTTCCGCTTGTCCCGCGTGAGAAGGTCAGGCTAACGTCTTCTTCAACGGTTTCCTCCAAGCAGTTGCACCGAGTCGCTGCAACGCCCCAATTCCATCAAAGCAGACGACCCCCGCGAAACCGGCCCCTCCGCGCCAAGCCGTTCCTGGTATCCGCCGGACACACCACGGCTTAATGCCTGCAAAATAGACCGTCAATCCAGGTGAACGGCTCTTCGCTCCGGAAGCCGGCGCTTGGCCGGATAGTTGACGATCACCGTCATAATGGCGGCGCTCTGCCCGGTGCTCGAGATGGGAACGGTCAACGTGAAGCGTCCGCTCGACGGGCAAACGCTGAAATCGAGGGTGACGTTGCCGGTCGCCTGGCCGCCGGCGGGAATCGTGCCGAGCATGATCGGAAACGCCGTGGGAGCGACCACCACCGGCGTACACGCGGCGCCGAAGGTCTGCGTAAGCTGCAAACTGTCGAGCGTCACTCCATAGGCGGGCGCGGATCCGCCGTTCGCAACCGTGATCGACCACACCCGCGGATCGAATGGATCGGCCTTGGCGGCAATCGCGCCGCTCAGCGCGCTGGCTCCCAACGCCACCGGCGAGATGTCGCACGCCTGATTGTTCACCGTATTGACGTCCGCGCCGCCCGACACCACGGCGCACGTCTGCACGCTGGAGGGCGCGCCGGGCAGTAACGACGCGCTGACGGAAATCGCCGGGAAGCTGGCGCCCGCGGCCGCCGAATCGCTGCGCGTGCACTCGTAGGCCAAGCCGTCCATCGCCACGTGGCCGGACGTCTGGCAGATCCATCCGCTGCCGCTCAACACGGCTGGCGACGCCGTCATGCTCCAGGGCAGCGTTACGGCCACCGTGACCGGCCCGGCGGATGCGTCCGTTCCAACGTTCGAAACCACCACGCTATATTGCACCGTGCCGCCTTGACGGAAACCGCCCGCGGGACTGATGGAAACCGTGAGGTCCGGTTGCGGAGCGAGCGTGGAATCCGAGGGGCTGATCTCCAGGCGGATCGAGTCGTACTGGATGGGCGTCTGGCTGGAATGCACGGACAGCGTGTTGGTCCCCGCTACGAAGTCGGCCGCGGGGAAGGAAATCACCAGGCTGTTGTAGATGCCGCCCGCGCCGCTCCGTTCGGAGGAACTGGAACTGGTGGACGCGCTGCCGCTGGCGGTATGCCCGTTCAGCGTCAGGGTCACAGTGCCCCCGGTTTGAATCGAGGCCACCGCGACCGTGACATATCCTTTGGCGCTGGCGGCGGGCGCATGCAGCAGGTTGAACTTGATCTGGGGATCGGGCGGGCTCACCGGCCGTCCGTTGGCGATGTAGGGATCGGGGCTGAGCGACGGGTCCCAATTGTGGGTGTACGAGTTCCAATGCGTGAAGTACCAGCCATTGCGCTCGCTGGTGGGGCTCATGCCGCTCACGTTGCCGAAAACGAAGACGGCCCCCGACGGAAAATCCAGCCCTTCGTCGTTGAACAGTCCATAGTGCTTGTAATTGTCGCCGTTCTTGAATTCCATGGCGGTGCGGTCCGGAATGCCCAGTTGCATCACCACCGTGCTGCCGGCTCCCGCCGACGCCTGGTTCACCGGCGGATTCCAGGTTTGCGCGGGAACGGCCATCGAAACGCCCGCCGAAGGGACGGCGACCGCGACATTATCCAGGTGGAAGTCGTCGAACACACCCGGTTTATAAGCGGACAAACGGTAGGTGCCCGGGCGGACGTCAGTCAGGGTATAAGTGCCGTCGGCGTTGACTGGCGCCCAATACTGATAGCCCACACAGCTCTGGTCGAAGGTCGTGGCGTTATCGCCCAGCATGACGGTCGTGCCGGCCATGGAGGCCAGGCCCGGAATCTGAATCTGTCCGGTCACGGTGGCGCGATTGGAAGAAGCGGTGTACCCGGGGATGTCCAGCTCGTCGTAGAAGGCCCGGTAGAGCGCCGGGTCGGCGTATTGCGCGGCATCCTGCCACATGGCCTGGTAATTGGCCTCGTTGGTGATGGCGCCGGTATTGGGACTGGTGTCGATATGGAAAAACCACGGGCCCACGGTCTTGCTCCAACCCGGTTTCACCGGCAGGCTGATGCTGGATTGCGCATAGTGGCCGTTGAAGAATTCGTTGAGGATGAGCGGGGTGGTCGCGGTAGTGTGCACCATGAGGCTCTGCTTGGTGGGGCCGCCCACCCAGCTCTCTTTGCTGAGCTCGGTGTGAATGCACCAGATGCCGTAGCCATTTCCGTAGATGCCATGCACTAAGTGGTTCTTCTCGTAACTGCTGAAGTCGTACTTGGTGTAATACCACCACTCGGGCGGACTGTAAGCGGGATCGTTGGGATAGAAGGTGA
>Ga0326728_10009331_pt1 | contig 23702 bp, 19 predicted proteins | sample MB3enrmetagenome_FD_207602 | JGI IMG/M metagenome (GOLD analysis project Ga0326728, IMG submission 207602) | Lab enriched peat soil microbial communities from McLean, Ithaca, NY, United States - MB31MN | ecosystem: Environmental > Terrestrial > Soil > Wetlands > Peat | place: USA: New York... | reverse complement strand
TTGTCTGCGCCCGACGGGATGATGTCTTCCTTGAGCAGCAGCTTGAAAGCGTCGGCGATGGGTTGCAGTATCCCGTGCGGCCCCACGCGCATGGGTCCCAGGCGCACCTGGAAATCGGCCAGCACCTTGCGCTCCACCAGCGAAAGGTATCCGGCCAGCAGTGTGACGATCCCTATGATGACCAGCGCCACCGCCGACGCGATCCACGGATTTGACATAGCCGTCTGCATATCGTCCTTACCGCAATAGCGAAGTCTGCGCCAGCCTTAGGAACGGCTCCGGATAGATGCCGATGGCGAGCGTCAGCACGCCGCTTACGCCCAGCGCCAGCCGCAGCCCGAAGCTCGTCGCCAGCGGGGCCTTTTCCGTCACCTCGCCGACGAACATGCTGCGCACAATCTTGAAGTAGTAATAAATCGCCACTGCCACGTACAGGGTAGCCACCACCGCCAGCGTGTAATGCCGGGTCTGAATCAGTGCCAGGAAGATGTAATACTTGCCCAGGAACCCGGCCGTCGGTGGAATGCCTGCCAGCGAGAGCAGAAAGATCAGCATGAGGACGGCGTGGCCGGGGGCCTTGCGCATCAGGCCGGAGATATCGTCGAGATCTTCGCCGATGATGTTCTGGCGGCGCAGCGACACCACCACCAGGAACGCCCCCAGGTTCATGAAGGTGTACACCATGATGTAGACCGCGATGCCATTGATGCCGGTGTCGTTGCCCGCCACCAGGCCCAACAGCATGTAGCCGGCGTGGGAGATGGAGCTGTAGGCCAGCAGCCGCTTGATATTGGTCTGGTTGATGGCGGCCAGGTTGCCCAGCGTCAGGGTGGCCACCGCGACCGCCGCCAGCAGCGGCTCCCAGGCTTCGCGCGACCCAGCCAACGGACCCAGGAAAATGCGCAGCAGAAAGGCCATCGATGCCGCCGTCGACGCCACCGAAAGATACGCCGTTACGGTGGTGGGCGCACCCTCATAAGCGTCCGGAGCCCACATGTGGAAGGGCACGGCCGAAATTTTGAACAGCAGCCCCACCGAGGTGGTGACGAGCGCCAGCACCACCACCGGGTCCCACGGCGACCGCGCCGCCATGGCCGCCGCGACATCCGCCAGCTTGGTTGAGCCGGCCATGCCATACATCAGCGAGAAACCGTACACCAGGAATCCGCTGGAGAAGGCGCCTAGCAGCAGGTATTTCATCGCGGCCTCGTTGGAGCGCTTGTCGGTGCGCAGGAAGCCCACCATGACGTAGAAGGAGAGCGCCATTAACTCCAGCCCGATGAACAGCGTGATGAGGTCCGTGCCGGTCGCCAGGAAGTACATGCCGCATTGCGCGAACAGCATCAGCGCGTAGTATTCGCCGTGGTGCTCGCCCGCTATTTCCAGGTACTTGTAGGACACCAGCGCCACCATCAGGGCAGCCACCAGGAAAATCCAATTAAAGAAGATGCCGAAGCCATCCACCGTCACCGAGCCTTGGAAACCGGTGAGTTCCGTCAGGCCGTTGGCCGCCAGATACGCCTGTTGGAGGTACAGTTCGTAGCCGGCGAAGCCTTCCGCCGCCGCCACGAAAATTAGCAGCCACTTGCGCTGGCGCGGGTCGGGAGGAATGAGGAAGTCGAACAGCAGGATGGCGCAGCCGAACAACACCAGCATCACTGCCGGGTTGATGGTGAAGTAGTCGGTGGATGTGAAGAACTGGCTCATGGCCGACCTCCGGTCAGGGGCCGGGGGCCGGGGGCCGGGGGCCGGGGAACCGCGGCGGCCACTTGGCTCCCAGCGGTGAAGTATCCGGGTCTTACCCGCTCCACAATCTCGGTTACGGGCTTGCGCAGGATGTCGAAGTACGGCTTGGGATAGATGCCGATCCAGAAAGCCCACACGATCAGCGGCGCGAAAACCGCGATCTCGCGGAAACTCACATCGGGGAGTCCCAGGTTCTTCCCGTTGGTCACCTGGCCCAGCATGGTCCGCTGGTACAGCCACAGCAGATAGGCCGCGCCCAGGATCACGCCCGTCACGGCGAACGCCGCCCACACGCGGCTGGCTTCGAACGCGCCTTGCAGAATGGTGAACTCACCGATAAATCCGTTGAGCAGCGGCAGGCCGGCGGAGCTGAGCATCGCTATCGCGAAAATGACCGCGAACTTCGGCATTACGTGCGCCAGGCCGCCGTATTCGGAGATCTCGCGCGTGTGCCGGCGCTCGTAAATCACGCCGATGATGAGGAAGAGCATGCCCGTCGAAATGCCGTGATTGAGTTGCTGCATCACGCTGCCGGCGATTCCGTTGGGGTTCATCGAGAAGATTCCCAGCGTGCAGAAACCCAGGTGGCTCACCGAGGAGTATGCCACCAGCTTCTTCCAATCCTGCTGCATCAGGCTCACCAAGGCGCCGTAGACGATTCCCACGATCGAAAGAACCGCCAGGATCTGCACGACGGTCTGGTCCACCGAGGCCTTGGGCAGCAGCGGGAGCGAGAACCGCAGGAACCCGTACGTCCCCATCTTCAGCAGTACGCTCGCCAGAATGACGGAGCCCGCTGTGGGCGCCTCCACGTGCGCGTCGGGCAGCCAGGTGTGGAACGGGAACATCGGCACCTTGATGGCGAAGCCCAGGAAGAACGCCCAGAAGACCCATTGCTCCATGCCGAGCGGCAGGTTGAGCTTCATCAGGTCGGCGATTTCAAATGTGTACGTGCCGAACTGCCGGAAGTGCTGGAAGTAGAGCGTCAGGATGCCCAGCAGCATCAGCACCGAACCGGCCAGCGTATAGAGGAAGAACTTGATGGCCGCGTACAGCTTTCGCGGGCCGCCCCAGATGCCGATGATGAAGTACATGGGCACCAGCACCAGTTCCCAGAAGACGTAGAACAGGAAGAAATCGAGGGAAACAAACACCCCGATCATGCCCGTCTGCAACAGCAGGAACATGGCGTAGTATCCCTTGACGCGGTCGTCGACCGCGTTCCAGGAGGAGAGAATCGCGAGGAAGCCCACCAGCGTCGTGAGCATCACCAGCAGCAGGCTGATGCCGTCGATGCCAAGGTGGTAATTCGCTCCCAGCGTGGGAATCCAGCTTGCGCGCTCCTCGAACTGGAAGCCGGAGACATCGGCGCGGAAGCGCGAGACCAGCGGCAGAGAAACCAGGAACCCGGCCAGAGCGGCCAGGTTCGCCCAAACCCGCAACAGGCGCTTGCTCTCGGAAGGAATGAAGAGCAGGACCGCCAAGCCGGCCAGCGGCGTGAATAAGACGATGCTTAGTAAGTGCTGGTCCATATGGCTACCGCGCTATGTAATACCCCAGGAACGCCAACACCCCCACCACCACGAAGAATGCGTACGCCTGCACGCGCCCGGTTTCGAGGATGCACATCGGGTAGGAAAGCATCTTCACGCAGAAGGAGCCGAAACGCACGGCGCCGTCGATGATCCAGGTGTCCCACCAGATGGAAACGCGGGAGGTAAAACGCGTCAGCCAGCCCGCGCCGTTCACCCCGCCATCCACCACGTTGCGGTCGAAGGCGCCGCACACGCGGCCGCCGCCCTTGCCGAGGCCGTTCACAAACAGAAAATCGTAGATCTCGTCCACGTACCATTTGTTGTAGAGCACGGTATACAGGGGCTTGCAGGAGCGTTCGATGGAATCGGGGATGGAGGGTCTCTGGTGATAGAAGTACCGGGCGACGGCAATGCCGATGATGGCCACCGCCACCGAGAGCCCCATGAGCATCCACTCCAGCGACGCGTTGTGCGCGCCTTCCCCGGCCGCTTCCACCGCACGCGAGGCAAAAGCGGGTTGGAGCCACCGTTCAAACGCGCGAAAACTCTCGGGCAGGTTCCACAGCTTGGGCGTTCCCAGCCAGCCGGCCAGCACGCTGCCAATGGCCAGCAGGGTGAGCGGCACGGTCATCGAGGCGGGCGATTCGTGTACGTGCTTGCTCACTTCCGGCGCCACGCGCGACTTGCCATAGAACGTCATGTTCATGAGCCGCCACATATAGAACGCGGTCAAGCCGGCGGTGGCCAGACCCACGAACCACAGCAGCTTCGAGCCCAGCGGCGAGCTGTACGCTTGCCACAGAATCTCGTCTTTCGAGAAGAAGCCCGCCAGGAACGGAATGCCCGAAATGGCGACGGACCCGACCCACATGGTCCAGTACGTCGTGGGGATCTTGTCTTTCAGCGCGCCCATGCGGCGCATATCCTGCTCGCCGCCCATGGCGTGGATCACGGAGCCGGAGCAGAGGAAGAGCAGCGCTTTGAAGAACGCGTGTGTGAACAGGTGGAAGATGGCCACCCAATAGGCGCCCACGCCCAGCGCCAGGAACATGTAACCGAGCTGGCTGACGGTGGAGTACGCCAGCACGCGCTTGATATCGTTCTGCACCAGCGCGATGGTCGCGGCCAGGATGGCCGTGCACGTGCCCACCACGGCCACCACCATCGACACGCCCGGCGTCAATTGGTACAGCGCCGACGAACGCGCCACCATGTACACGCCCGCCGTCACCATGGTGGCCGCATGGATCAGGGCGGAGACGGGTGTGGGACCTTCCATGGCGTCGGGCAGCCAGGTGTACAGCGGAATCTGCGCCGATTTGCCGGTGGCGCCGAAGAACATCAGCAGCGACATGGCGCTGAGAACGCCAAAGCCCGCCACCTCCGGTACGAAGTGGCCGCCGCGCAACAGCGCGTTGACGTCCGTGAACCGCACCGTGCCCAGCACCGACATCATGAGCAGCATCCCCAGGATGAAGCCCGCGTCGCCCACGCGGTTCATGATGAACGCCTTCTTGCCGGCATCGGCCGCCGACTTCTTGTGGAAGTAGAAACCGATCAGCAGGTAGCTGCACAGCCCCACGCCTTCCCAACCCACGAACAGCAGAATGTAGTTGTTCGCCAGCACCAGCATCAGCATGAAGAAGACGAAGAGGTTCATGTAGCCGAAAAACCGGTAGTAGCCGTTATCGTGGGCCATGTACCCGATGGAGTACACGTGGATCAGGAACCCCACGCCCGTCACCACCAGGATCATGACCGAGCTGAGCGGATCGAGCAGAAACCCCCAGTCCGCCTGGAACATGGCGAGCTGCCCGTTGGCCATGTGAAACGGCAGCCCGGCGAGCCACGTGAACTGCACCACCTGGTGCACCCTTTGCGCGGTCTGCGAAAGCTGCCAGACCGCGCCCACCGAGAAGATGAAGGAGAGCAGCACCATCCCCGGGCAGAGGAGACTCACCAAAAACCTCAATGGTGAGTGTGAGTGGGGCAGGTGTTCCCCGGCCCCGACCCGCAGAAGCGGCGGGTGCCCCGCCTGGCCCCCGGCCCCCGGCTGCGGGTCCAGGAGCTTGCCGGCGAGCAGCATCAGCAGCGCTCCGAAGAGCGGGAACAGAGGAATCAGCCAGATTTGGTCGAGGAAATTCACGGCGCTCCTACCACTTCAGCAAGTCCATTTCATCCGCCTGCACGGTCTCCTTGTTGCGGAACAGCGCAATCAGGATGCCCAGCCCCACCGCCGCCTCGGCTACCGCGTCGGTGATCACGAAAACCGCGAAGATCTGTCCATTGACGTTGTGCAAGGCGTGCGAAAACGCGATGAGGTTGATGTTCACAGCGTTCAGAATCAGCTCGATGGACATCAGGATGATGACGACATTGCGCCGCGTCAGCACGCCCACCGTTCCGATGAGCAGCAGCGCCGCGCTCAGGACCAGGTAATGAAACGTGGTAATCGGATGCATGGTCAGATCCTCTTCTTCGCCATCACCACGGAGCCCACTACCGCCACCAGCAGCAGGACGGAAGCGATCTCGAAAGGCAGCAGGTATTCGGAAAACAGCGAATCCGCCAGCGCTTCGGTGTTGCCCAAGCCCGGCGGCAGCCCCGTGCTGCTTTCCGCGAAGTGGAACGCATCCTTGCCGCGGTACAGGAAGTAGCCGACGCCGGCTCCCACCGCGGCCACGGCCGCCAGCGCCACCAGCCACTGCTTGTTGAACTGCCGCTGCTTGGCCGCCTGGTCCAAATTCACCAGCATGATGACAAACAGGAACAGCAGCATGATGCCGCCCACGTAGAGCACAATCTGCACCGCGAACAGGAACTCGGCCTGCTGCAACAGGTACAGGCCCGCCACGCCGAGCAGCGAAACGATCAGCGAAATCGCGCTGTGGACCGCGTTCCGGCGGGTGATGGTCAGGATGCCGCCGCCCAGCACCAGCGCAGCGAACACGTAGAACAGAATCGCATTGATATCGGTCAACATTTGTATGGCTTGGGCCGCGGCCCCTCTTCCAGCATCTGCCGGTCCCAGATCATGCCTGGCCGCGAATAGCTGGCCAGCTCGAAATCCTGCGTCAGCTCCAACGCGTCCACCGGGCAGGCGTCTTCGCACAGGCCGCAGAACATGCACCGTGAAAGGTCGTAAGTAAAAGTGGTAAGCTCCTTGCGCCGGGTCTGTTCATTGCGCTCGGCGCCCACCACGATCAGGTTTTCCGGGCACGCCAGCGCGCACAAATTGCACGCGATGCACAGCGTCTCGCCATTTTCCGGGTTGTTGTTGAGCCGCGGCGCCCCGCGATACCGCTCGGCTACCTTGGGCCGTTCCGCCGGGTACTGCTCGGTAACGATGTACTTTGGTTTCTGGTACCCGAACGTAACCGCGAGACCCTGAAACAGGTCCACCAGAAAGATCTTCCTGAGAAGCTTCGCCGCGCTCACCGGTCCACCTCTCCGAGCACGATGTCCAGCGTTCCGATGACCGCGACAATATCCGCCACCAGCCCGCCGCGGACCATGCGGTCCAGCGCCTGGAGATTGACGAACGAGGGCGGCCGCACGCGCACGCGGTAGGGCTGCACGCCGCCGTCGCTGACCACGTAATACCCCAGCTCGCCCTTGGGCGCTTCGATGGAAACGTATGCCTCGCCCACCGGCGGCTTGATCACCTTTGGCACCTTGGCCATGATGGGGCCTTCGGGAATGCTCTCCACCGCCTGCCGGATGATGCGGACCGCCTGGCGCATCTCCTGCATGCGCACGATGTACCGGTCGAAGGTGTCGCCGTTTTGCCGGATGGGGATTTCGAAATCGTATTTCTCGTAACCCGAATACGGCTGCGCTTTGCGCAGGTCCCACTTCACGCCCGCCGCGCGCAGCAGCGGCCCGGTGACGCCGTACTCTTTGCACTCGTCGGCGGTCAAGACGCCCACGTTGGTGAGCCGCCCTTTCCAGATGCGGTTGCCGGTCAGCAGTTCTTCGTATTCGTCCACCTTCGGCGGAAACATGTCGCAGAAGGCTTTCACGTCCTGCTCGAAGGTGTCATAGGTTTCGTATTGCAGCCCGCCGATGCGGAAGGCGTGCGTGGTGAGCCGCGCGCCGCAGTACTTCTCGAAGATGTTGAGCGCCTCTTCTCGTTCGCGGAAGCAGTAGAACACGGGCGTGATGGCGCCGATATCGAGCGCGTGCGTTCCCAGCCACACCAGGTGGCTGGCAATGCGGTTTAGCTCGGTGAGGATAACGCGCACCACCTGCGCTCTGGGCGGCGCCTCGACGTTCAGCAGTTTTTCCACCGCCAGGCAGTAGCCCAGACCATTGGAGACGGACGCCACGTAATCCATACGGTCCACGTACGGATTGAACTGCGCCCAGGTGCGGTTCTCGGCGATCTTCTCCACGCCGCGGTGCAGGTAGCCGATGACGCAATCCGTCCCCAGAATCTTCTCGCCGTCCAACTTGAGGATGACGCGCAGCACTCCGTGGGTAGAGGGGTGCTGCGGCCCCATGTTGAGGACTAATTCGGTCGAGTCTAGAAAAGTGGCATCCGGCATATTGGCGTCACTGGCCGCTTTCAATGCCCAAGTTTTCCTGCACCCAGCACTGGTCCTGCTGAATAATGGAGTAGTCCTTGCGCAGCGGATGGCCCTGCCATTCCTCGGGCATCAGAATGCGCCGCATGTCCGGGTGGCCGGCGAACTCGATGCCGAACATGTCGAACACTTCGCGCTCCAGCCAGTTGGCCGTCAAGTGCACGCCCACGGCGGTCTCCGGCTTGTAGCCGTCGGAAATGTGAGTCTTGACCCGCACCCTCTCGTTCCTGTGGAAGCTATAAACAATGTATACCAAGTCGAACCGTTCGGGCCGCTTGAGCCAATCCACCGCGGTGATATCGACCAGGTAATCGAAATCCGCTTCGAGCTTCAGGTATTCGAGGATGGGGACCACCGCTTCCGGGTTGGCGACGATGAAGTTCTGCCCCAGGTAGGTGGAAGTTTCGCCGATCTGGTCGCCAAACCTCTCTTTCAACTCGCGCGCGAGGTCGCCCTCCCAAGGGGTGGCCGCCATGGTCGCGGGCGGTTTGGGAGGCGCGGCGGCGGGCTTGGGAGGAGATGGTTTTGCCGGCTGTCCCGCGGCCTCGCCCCCTGCGGAGAGAGGCGCTTCGGATCCCCCTGGCTTTTGCTCGTCAGCCATTTAGTTCTTACACTTATCACCCGCCGCCGAGGAGTGTCAAATTGCGGGACCGGGGACGGGCGCAGTGGGACGGCGTGCGGGACGTTGGCTCTGCTCACGCCGAAGGTATGCCGAAAAGGTCACGATGACTGGCCGGGACGCGGCAGAGTGAGACTCTGCGCCACGCCGGTGGCTGAGAAGTTATTTCTGCGCGGTCCCTAAGCAGTATCCTGAGACAAGCGGGGCTGAGCAGGAAGGACCCGAGATGAAGAAATACGCCGTGATCATCGAAACGGGACCGACGAGTTACGGTGCGTATGTCCCTGATCTTCCGGGATGCGTGGCCGTGGCCGACACTTCGCAGGAGGTCGAGAAGCTCATCCGTGAGGCCATCGAGTTTCACCTTGAGGGAATGCGCGAGGATGGGGATCCGATACCCGAGCCCACCACGATTGCCGCCTGCGTTGGCGCGCCAGCGGCCTGAAGCAGGACCCTGGCAAGAGCGGCGTTTCCCGATTCATCCCCCATCTCTACCGTTTAACCCCCGTTAAGCGCCGGTCGATTCCGCAGGCTCCGCGGAAACTCCCGATTGTGTTGTAATGAGTTTCCATGGCCCTCAGCCTCAAAGCCATTTTTCAACGGGACGACCGATACGAAGGTGTCCGTAGGATCAATATTTACCTGTTGCGACTGGTCTTCATCTTAATGTTCTTCGTGCTGGGAAGGGACACCTGGACGCACATCCTCACCCACCAAGGATCATGGGAACCAACAAATGCCGTGGCGTGGTGCGTCTGGACAGCCTTCGCGACTGTGGCGGGCATAGGAATCATCCGGCCTTTGAAAATGCTGCCGATCCTGCTGCTGGAAATATTCTACAAAGTCCTGTGGCTCATTCTTGTGGCGTACCCTCTCTGGGCAAAGGGCACGCTGGCAGGTTCACCGGCGGAAGGCATCACCTCGGGGTTTTTGTGGGTGCTATTACCCATCGTTGCCGTACCTTGGGGGTATGCGTTTGTGAACTACATTTACAGACCAAAGAGATAGCACATGTTCTTTGCGTGCGGCGTTATCCAGGAGCAACCGCTCGAAGCAGGACCTCAGCGCGGATTGAGATTTAATGGGAACTGCACTAGTCTACAATAAGAGCACTTGGAGGCATGTCGCACTCAGTCCAGCAACTTGGGAGAACCTGGAACCGCCTGCACCGGCGCATCCGTGAGATCCGGATGATCGCCAAGGGGCTCGCGTCCACGGACCATCCCATCCTGGCGCACATCATTCCCATGCGCCGCTGCAATCTCTCCTGCGCCTACTGCAACGAATACGACGACCATTCCAAGCCCGTGCCCCTCGAAGTGATGCACCAGCGGCTGGACCGCCTGGCCGCGCTTGGAACCACCATCGTCACCATCAGCGGCGGCGAGCCGCTGCTCCACCCCGACCTCGACGCCATCCTCGCCCGCATTCGCCGCCGCGGCATGATCGCCGGCCTCATCACCAACGGCTACCTGCTCACCGCCGAGCGCATCCAGCGCCTCAACCGCGCCGGGCTCGAGCACCTGCAGATTTCCATCGACAACGTCATGCCCGACGACGTTTCCAAGAAGAGCCTCAAGGTGCTCGACAAGAAACTGCGCATGCTGGCCGAGCACGCCGCTTTCCACGTGAACATCAACTCGGTGGTTGGCGGCGGCATCCGAAACCCCCAGGACGCGCTTGTCATCGGCCGGCGCGCGCTGGAGCTGGGGTTCACCTCGACGGTGGGGATCATTCACGATGGCGGCGGCCAGTTGCAGCCCTTGCGCGACGAAGAGCGCGAAGTCTACATGGCCATGCGCTCCATGGAAAAGAGCAGCTACGCGCAATTCAACTATTTCCAGGACAACATCGCGCACGGCAAGGAGAACGACTGGCGCTGCCGCGCCGGCGCGCGCTACCTCTACATCTGCGAGGACGGCCTGGTGCACTACTGCTCGCAGCAGCGCGGCTATCCCGCCAAGCCGCTGCTCGAGTACACCGTCGAGGACATCCGCCGCGAGTACCGCACCGCCAAAAGCTGCGCACCGCGCTGCACCGTGGCTTGTGTGCACCAGGTGGCCTATATCGATTTCTGGCGCGGGCGTCAGGATCTGGCGCCGTCGCCGGGCGAGGACCGACGGGTGCCGGGACTGGTGCAGCTTGAGTAAAATGCTATCAATATGTCCCTTCGACCAATTAAGCGGCTGAGCAAAGCAAAACCGACCATCGAAGGCGCGGGAGTGCATCTGCGCCGCGCGTTCGGCTTCGGCAACACGACGGAGTTCGACCCGTTCCTCCTGCTGGACGACTTCCGCAACGACGTTCCGGAAGACTATCTGGCGGGTTTCCCGTGGCACCCGCACCGCGGAATCGAGACCGTCACTTACGTCCTCGCCGGGACCGTGGAGCACGGCGACAGCATGGGGAACCATGGCGCCATCGCCGCCGGCGACGTGCAGTGGATGACAGCCGGGCGCGGTATTATCCACCAGGAGATGCCGAAGGGCGATCCCGAGGGCAGGATGCATGGCTTTCAGCTCTGGGCAAACCTGCCTGCAGCGTTGAAGATGACCGCGCCCCGTTACCAGGAGGTCAAGGCAGCCGATATCCCCCTGGTGGAAGACGACGATGGAACCGCGGTGCGCATCGTCTGCGGAAGTTTCTGGGGAAAGACCGGGCCGGTGCAGGGCATCGCGGCCGACCCCACTTACCTGGATGTATCGGTGGCTCCACGCCGCAGGAAGACCCTCCCGGTGGAGACCACCCGCCACGCGTTCGCGTACGTTTTCGCGGGCGGTGGGAAATTCTGCAACGCCTCGGGTCCCCTGGCGGTGCCGACCGAAGCCGTAGGGTGGGCGGACACGAAGCCCCCGACGGAGGCGGACAATCGCTCGCTGGTGCTTTTCGACCGCGGCGACGAGATCGAGGTACAGGCCGGAGAGGACGGCGTTCGCTTCCTGCTGGTCTCGGGAAAGCCGCTGGTGGAGCCGGTGGCGTGGTACGGCCCCATCGTGATGAACACACAGGCGGAGTTACGGCAGGCGTTCGAGGAACTGGAGCGAGGGACGTTCCTCAAATGAGGCTTTCTTTCGAGCGGGCCACACTGGGGCGCACCGGCCTGGAGGTCGGGCGTCTGGGGATCAGCGCCAGCTACGGCGTGCCCACGGCCGCGGTGGAGCGCGCCTTCGAGCACGGAGTGAATTACTTGTACTGGGGCAGCATGCGCACCAAGCTGTTTGCGCAGGCGCTCCGCAACCTGGCCGGCCGGCGCGACCGCATGGTTCTGCTCATCCAGTCGTACTCGCGAATGGCGGCCCTGGTGGAAGGGAGCCTGGAGCGCGCGTTACGCGCCATCGGCTATGACCACGCCGACCTGCTGCTGCTCGGCATGTGGCAGAAGCCGGTCCCCCAGCGGATTCTGGACGCGGCGCGCGAGGCGCAACGCCGCGGGCTGGTGCGCCACCTGGCGGTATCCACGCACAAGCGGACGCTGGTTCCGGTAATCGCGCGCGGCCGAGACTACGACGTGGTGCACTTCCGCTACAACGCCGCGCACACTGGCGCGGAACGCGACATCTTCCCGCACTTGCCGGCCGCCGGCGACCGGCCCGGGCTGGTCTCTTTTACGGCGACGAGTTGGGGGCAGTTGACGCGAAGCGGCCGGGGCATCGCGAACCCAAGGCAGTGGTTTGGCGGGGGCATCCCCAAAGGCGAGCGGACGCCAACCGGCGCCGACTGTTACCGCTTCGTCCTGACCCAGCCGGACGTGGACGTCTGTCTCACCGGCCCCGCGACCGCGCAGCACGTGGACGACGCGCTAGAAGCGCTGCGGCGCGGGCCGATGACGGGCGAGGAGTTGGAGTGGATGCGGCGCGTGGGGCGGGCGGTGGTCGGGAAATAAGGGGGCGGGCGGGCACGCTTGGTGATGTCGCCTACTACCCATCGTCACGTCGGGCTTCCCACGGGAACCCTGTCTCTTCGTCAAAACGTGCCGGGATGGTGAGGTTCTTGATCGTCCACGTTTTTCTGTTGCTCTGTCCAGAGGAGTCGGGGTATGCGTACCGGAGATCGTACGCGGCATAGAGTCGCTGGAAAAAGCTCGCGTAGTGCACTGGGCTGTCTTTCGGTGGAAAGTTATCCACGATCTGCACCTTGCCCTGGTGTTGTTGGTACACGACGAGGCCGACGCTCTCGTACAGCATCGCTGGTCCCGTGACGGTGGTCCTGCCTGAAAGGGAGATGAGCACGTCGTGGTACCGCTTGATCCGATCCAGTGGCTGTCCGTGGTCATCGAAGCTCGCATCCGCCGGCCCTACCGCCGAAAGGGTGGCATGTTTGAGGACGTGTAGAAAGCCGAAGACGAATCCCGGGTACATCATGTGGATGTTGGCGCAGTCGCCGAGTGCTTCCTCCATGCGGTTGGTGAGGTTGCGAAACGCGTTACCCGTGCTTTTGGCGCTGATCCCCAACGCTGGCCCTATTCCGGGGACCATGACGGTCACGTCAACACTTTTGTGCTTGATCCCGCCAAGGACGGAGTACTCGGAGTCATTTTGCGCTTTCGCGTCGGGCTGAAGCGTGTACTCCAGATTATTCCGGCTGATCGCCGCAAACCCTGGCCGGGGCAGGAGCCATGCTGGCGGGAATCCTCCTTCCAGAATTAGGCGGGTACTGCAATGAAAGTGCAGGGGTTTGATGTGCCCGCCGGATTGCGTCTTTGCAGCCCCGCCCAAACCCTGAATAGCATCGTGTAGGGTCCGCACCGAAAGAGGTTGACTCATACGCTCTATGGTCCGTTGTAACACGCTGGAACCAACGAGCGTTATTCCGCGTTGCGTTGGTACCGTCGTTCGTGGAGCGCAGTTGCCGCCTCGCGCAGCAAGGCGCAGTCTTGGGTGGTCAGACCGATGCCGCGACGCAGCAGAACGGTATCCGCGTGGTGCCGTGCGGCATCGTCACCCCTGGTGCGAGCGATATGATCGAGATCCTTGGCGAGGGCATCCGTGGCCGCGCGAGCCGGCGCAGCGATGATTACACGCCCTGCTTCGGTGGGCTCGAGTTTGAGCATACCGCCTCCAAGTGCGTGCCCTACGAGTTCGCAACTCAGCCGCGTGAGGCTCGTCTGCCACAGCGCAGCCAGCGCGTTCTTACCTGCCCGCGTTTCCTCGTGAAGCCGGAGGGTGTGCAGGCTGTTCGGTGCAACGGCGATGGTGTTGTTCGCAACCAGTCGCGGTGTGGTACCGCTCATGTAGGAGACGAACGCGTCAGCGTGGCGCACGTGGGGGACGCAGTACCACGGTTTGCGGACACGGCACTTGTACGCTTTCTGGATGCCCGCTTCCTCTCCTTGTCTGAGATACCTTTTCACTCCCTCGGGCAGGTCATCGTCGGGTTTGATATGCAGGAGGTACGCGGCGTCGCCGTTGTCGATGGCGCCTTGCAAATCGTCCTCGGTGAAGCGCACCGCGTTGAGCGAGCGCCCGCGCCGCAACGCCGGCCGCAAGAAGGAGGCCGGTATTTGCCATGCCGCCGCTGCCACAGGCGAGAGGTGGAAGTACTCGTTGGCGCCCGTAACATACCCGATTCCGACGTCAGCGACCTGGCCGAGCGTTGTAGTCGCCGGAGACGCTGCGAGTTCCCGGTAGAGTTGTCGCGCCTTGGACGGGATCAGGTATTCGATCAGGCGTTCTTCTCCCGCCGCAATTCGGTTGGTGTTGAGGATTCTCGTCCGGGCCAGTGGCAGCGGACATTGCTGGAGGTCGGCAAGTTTGCCGGGGTGCGCGAGATCGCGCCAGACGAACGTTGCCGGACCGTTGTCCTTGGCTTCCGCCAAGAGTAACAGAGTGTCCTCGCTGAGGTTCGGAAAAAGCTTCTGACGAAACGTTAGGAATGTCACAGTGGCGAAGGTGTCGCGGAGGTGCTGAAGTGCCGGTTGTGCGTACGCGGCGTGCATCAACTCGAACGGGATGACCATCGCGAGCCGTCCACCCGGTTTGACGTGCGCTATGCCGTGCAAGAGAAACGGGAGCCATGAACTTGCTAGGCGACTCACGGTGACGCCCTGCTGGGCGGCACGATGGAGGGCACGGTCGCGTGCCACTCCAGTGAAGCGTTGGTACCGGATAAACGGTGGGTTGCCGACGACAACGCTAACCCGGCGATTGCCGGGCTCGGTCGTGAAGAAATCGTTGAGAGCAAGATTGCGCCGCCCGATCCCGAACTCGTCAGCCAACAAGGTAGTGATGCGCTCATGGACTGACGGGTCAAGCTCGATCCCAAAAACTTGCGATGACGGACTCCCGCCAAAGGCAGCGAGGCGCTTCGCTGCCGCGCGCAAGAACACCCCGCCACCGAAGCTGGGGTCCAACACCGCATCCGATCCGGTTCTGATACTCCACCACACCAGAAACTCCGCCACCTGATTGTCCGTATAGAACGCACCAAGGCTCTTCGCGTCCTCCCCGGATATGCCAAACTCGTGCGGCTGCATTATTTACATCTCAATTCTATACGGGTACCCCAGCAGTTGGGGGGATGAGCGATTGCCGCGCGCGGTTGTCGGCCTGGCAAAAGGGGCAACCAAGATCTTCATGCCCTTCTTATCGGGCCAATCGCAAGACTTTTCCGCCTTAGCGCGCCTCAATCCCGGCCGCCTTTCCCAGCTTCACCGCGTTCTCGATGAGCTGTAGCCCGTAATTCGCTCCCGGCGTCAGGGTCAAGATAGACTCCGGGTGAAACTGGACGGCCTCGATGGGCAGTTCCCTGTGCCGGATTCCCATGATGATGCCGCCATCGGTGGTCTCCGCGGTCACTTCGAGACAGGCGGGGAGGGTCGCGCGGCGCGCGTATAAGGAGTGGTACCGGCCTACTTGAAACTCCTCGGGCAGTCCTTCGAAGACGCCGACTCCGCGATGGCGCACCATGGAACGCTTGCCGTGCATGGGGTAGTCCAGCACGTCCAGGTCGCCGCCGAATGCTTCCACAATGCCTTGCAGTCCCAGGCACACGCCGAAGACCGGCAGGCCCAGGCGCACCGCGGTCTTCACCAGGTCGGGTACGCCGAAATCCGCGGGGCGGCCGGGGCCGGGTGAAATCAGGATCAGGGTGGGCGACAGTTGGACAATCAGATCCTCGGAAAAACCGGCGCGGTAGGTCACTACTTCGGCGCCGGTCTGCCGCGCGTAGTTGGCAATCGTCTGGATGAAGCAATCGTCGTTATCCACCAGCAGGAGCCGGGCGCCTGTGCCGGTCGCGCCACACTTCACCTCGACCGGCGGCGGGACCGGATCGGGCGCTCCCAGTATGCGGAAGAAACCGGTCGCTTTGAGGCGCGTTTCGCGCTCTTCCATGGCCGGCACGGAATCGTACAACAGCGTCGCGCCCACGGGGTACGAAGCCATTCCGTCGCTCAGGTACGTGGTGCGAATGAGGATGCCGGTGTTGATGTCGCCGTTGAGCAGAATCATTCCTACGGCGCCGCCGTACCAGCCGCGCGCGTCCTTCTCGAGCGCCTCGATGGCCTGCGCCGCGGCCTTCTTGGGCGCGCCGATCAACGTCACCGCCCACATGTGGCTGAGGAAGGCGTCGAGCGAATCGAGGTCGTCCCTGAGAATGCCCTCGACATGGTCCACCGTGTGGAAGACGCCGGCGTACTTCTCGATGAGGCGGCGCTCGATCACCTTGACGGTCCCCGGTTTGCAGACGCGCGACTTGTCGTTGCGGTCCACGTCCGTGCACATGGTCAGTTCCGATTCTTCTTTCAACGACCCGATCAGCTCGGCCACGTTCTCGGCATCGCGCAACGGGTCGCCCGTCCGCTGGGCCGTTCCGGCAATCGGGCACGTCTCGACGCGCGACTCCTCGACCCGCACGAACATCTCCGGCGACGCGCCGATCAACTGCTCGTCGCCGAATTGCAGGAAGAACTCGTAGGGGCTCGGATTGGCGTCCTGGACGCGCTCGAACAGCTCGGAGGCCTTGCCCGAGTAGGGTGCGCGGAAGGTCTGGCGCAGCACCACCTCATAGTAATCGCCGCGCGCCATTCCCTGGCGCACCTTCTCGACACCGGCCATGTATTCTTCCGGCGTATGGTCGGAAACGATGGGGCCGGGGGCGCGCTGCTGCGGCGGAGCTATCTCCGCGGCATCGCGCGCCAAGCCGCGAGTCGAAACGCCCTCCCGTTCGAAATCGTACTGGTAGTGGTCGATCTGCTCCTTCTTGCGATCGGCAAAAAAAATGTCGTCGCAGAGGAACAGGTGCAGGTCCTTGTGACCGCTGCGGGGCAGCCGCTTGACGATGGGCTCGAACTGAAACAGCAGGTCGTAGCCGAATGCACCCACCAGGCCCAGATGCGAGTCCTTCTCTTCGCGGAACTCTTCGATCAGCGCCCGCAGCACATAGAACACCGAAGGCTGCCGGCTGCGCTCCTCCTCGGGGAACAGCGTGGGCATCGGTTTCAACCGGCCGGCCAGCATGCCCGATTCGAAGCCGAACTCTTCCCAGTGTGGATGACCGGCCAGCACAGGGTGGAACATCTCGACGATCTTGCGGCCACGCTCGTTGAGCGGGCGGAACTCGACGCGGCGGTCGTAGGAGACCATTTCGAGCGGTGGACAAGCGGAGCCGATGTCCCAGCGCGAATATCTCCCGGGATACTCGTATCCCGAGGAGAGATAGATCCCACGGTGGCGGTCCAGCTCGCGCGCGAGGTGCGTCAACCCTCTTCGGTGGACCACCTGCGAAACGGTGCGAGTGACCTCGATCCCGTGGGGAGTCGTGTAGCGGTATTCGCGCATAGGCTTGTCCCTTGGGGGAATTAGTTTTCAGGATAGCAGACGGGCGTGTGAGACAACCCCACTGGCGGCGCATGGTACGCTGGAAAACTCGCCTCTCATGCCGGAATTCGATGCCATCCTGTTCGATTTCGACGGGGTCCTTATGGACAGCGAGCCAGTCCACTGCGCCTGCTGGGCGGAGGTGCTCGCGCCCCTTGGCGTCACCCTCGAGTGGGAATACTACCGCGAACACGGCATCGGCGTGGATGATCGCGCAATGTTGCGCATCGTGGCGGCCCGCTCCGATCCGCCGCGCAAGTGGGAAGAGCTTTGGGCGGCCTATCCCGCGAAGAAGAAATTGTTCCAAGCGCGCATGGCGCAGTTGCCGCCGTTCGAGCCGTCGCTGGACGGGTTTCTCAGCGGGCTGCACCGCGTCTACAAACTGGCGGTGGTGAGTTCCAGCTCGACCACGGAGATCGCCCCCATACTGGCGGCCGGCGGAATCGGGCGGCACTTCGACACGCTGGTTGGCGGCGAAGACGTGAAGCGCCACAAACCGGACCCGGACCCGTATCTGCTGGCCGCCCAACGCCTGGGGGTGCGCGCGGCGCTGGTGGTGGAAGATTCGGAACCCGGCTTGGCCAGTGGGCGCGCCGCGGGGTTCGAGGTGCTGGCGGTGAAAGGTCCCGCCGAACTCCGGGAACGGGTGCTGGGCAGGTGTAATCTGACATAAGAGGTATCTGGTGGCGCCATTTAGACCGCAGGGGATAACTTCCGAGCGCTCAGCAGGGCGGTCTCGCGCCCTTGGCGCAGCCGCCCTAACAGGCGAACGCAGTCAACGGCCGGAGTCGTCGGCTGGAGAGCACCTTCGCAGTGTGCTTCCTTTATTGAAGGAGATGGTGCGCCCGCGCCGCGGGAAGCTCGCGTTGGGCTTCCTGCTCATGCTGATCAACCGGCCCGCAGGCCTGGTCTTGCCGGGTTCCACCAAGTTCCTGGTCGATAGCGTCATCATGAAGCACCAGACCTGGATGTTGCAGCCGCTGGTCCTGCTGGTGCTCGCGGCCACCATCGTTCAGGGTGTTACCTCCTTCATCCTCACGCAGTTGCTTTCGAAAGAGGCGCAGCGCCTGATCGCGGAATTGCGGCGCAAGGTCCAGGAACATGTCGGCCGCCTGCCGGTGGCGTACTACGATTCCAACAAGACCGGAGTGCTGGTTTCCCGCATCATGACCGACGTGGAGGGCGTCCGCAATCTCATCGGCACGGGCTTGATCGAGTTCGTCGGCGGGATTCTGACCGCATTGATTGCACTGGTCCTGCTGCTGCGCATCAGCCCTCTGCTCACGGGGCTGGCGCTGCTCTTTATCGCGGCCTTCGCGCTGGGGCTGCGCCAGGCCTTCGGACGCATTCGGCCGATCTTCCGCGAGCGCGGCAAGATCAACGCCGAGGTGACCGGGCGGCTCACCGAGTCGCTGGCTGGCGTGCGCGTGGTGAAGGGATATCACGCCGAGGCCCAGGAGGCGGGAGTCTTCGCGGGTGGCGTCAAGCGCTTGCTCGATAATGTGCTGCGCAGCCTGACCGCTATCTCGCTGATGAGCCTTTCGGCCACCGTCCTGATGGGGTTGGTGGGCGCCACCGTGATGTACCTGGGGGCGCGCCAGATCCTGGCCGGAACGCTGACCCTGGGTGGATTCATGGCTTTCACCGCCTACCTGGCGTTCCTGGTGGCGCCCATGTTCCAGGTGGTGGGGATCGGCACGCAGATAACCGAGGCGCTGGCGGGCCTGGACCGCACGCAGGAAGTGCTGCACGAGAAGCCGGAAGACGAGGACGCGCGGCGCACCGTGGCCATCGGCGCGATCCAGGGCTACGTATCTTTCGAGCGCGTGACCTTCGAGTACGACCCCTCGAAACCGGTGTTGCACGACGTGAGCTTCGACTCCCCGCCCGGAACCGTGACCGCGCTGGTGGGGCCGTCGGGATCGGGGAAATCGACCATCATCAGCCTCATTGCGGCGTTTCACGAGCCCGTCCAGGGCGTGGTTCGCGTGGATGGAACGGACCTTTCCACGGTGCGGCTGGACGCCTATCGCACGCAGCTTGGCGTGGTGCTCCAGGACACGTTCCTCTTCGACGGAAGCATTCGCGAGAACGTAGCGTTCGCGCGGCCGGGCGCCAACGAAGAGCAGGTGCTGGCGGCCTGCCGCATCGCGCGCGTGGACGAGTTCGCCGAGAAGCTCGACAAAAAGTACGAAACCATCGTCGGCGAGCGCGGCGTGAAGCTCTCCGGCGGCCAGCGGCAGCGCGTCTCGATCGCGCGCGCGATCCTGGCGGACCCGCGCATTTTGATCTTGGACGAGGCCACCTCGAGCCTGGACTCGGAATCGGAGTCGGCGATTCAAGAGGGCCTGGCGTACTTGATGAAGGGACGGACGACGTTTGTGATTGCGCACCGTCTCTCGACGATTCGCCGGGCGGACCAGATTCTGGTGGTGGAAGAGGGCCGAATCGTGGAGCGCGGGACGCACGAGTCGCTATACGCGGCGCAGGGCCGCTACTACGATCTGTACACGCGGCAGCACGGCATCGATGCCAACCTGTTCCTGGCGCCCGGCGAGGGCGGCAAGGAACCGGAAGCGGAGGAGAAGCCGCGGATGCCGGGCGTGGCTGCGCCTACGGCGGCATCGCTGCTGCGCGGCGGGATGGCGTAAGGCGCTCCAACGATGCGAACGGCGAAGACATTCGGGGCCGCGTGGCTGCTCATTCTTCTTGCTGGCGGAATACAAGGTCGGGAACTGCCGCGCGCAACGATGCAGCATGGAGCCTTTGGGTTTCCCGATCCGAGTGGAACGCGCCTCCTTACTGTTTCCGACCTAGTGCAACCCGCTATGCTCCATACCGCGTTCTGCAGTGACGGTCGCCGCTTTCCCGTGCGGTTCGAGCGCCGGCAGGCCGAGCGCGAAGGTCACAACGGAAGGCAGACACCTTCCAACTTCGACAAGTTGGCTGGAGACGTCTTTGCCGTTCTTCAAGGCAAGATCGACGCCGGCGCGAGCTGCTTCCTTGCCAGCGACCGCCTATCATCGGCGACCTTGCTTCCAGCGGAGCTGCCGGACGGGGCCAGCGAATGCGCCACGGACGTTCGGCGCCGGCTTGCCGCTTCGCGCGGCCGGCAAGTCGCCAATTGCTGGCTGATCGCGCGTCTGCCGGCAGCCAGACGCCTCGTTCTGGTCGAGTTCTCTCATCGGGACAAGGATGCCCTCGCCAGTCTAGTCTTGCTAGAGCGCCATCGGATGATCTTCGCCGATTACCCGGCAGTGTTCCGGCGAGAAGGAGAAGATCTGTGGCGCGTCGACGATGGCGGCGTACTCTCCGCTGAGGGATTTCGAGTCGTGTTCCTGCTTCAGCGCGGGGCCTCCTACACGTTGGGCGTCGACTGGTCGAGGGGCGAGGGCGCGTCGCTTGCCGTCTTTGTGTCGAATGCCGACAACCGCTTTATCCGCGTGATCGAGGACTACTGGTACAGAGCGCCCGTCTGAATGGCCGAAAGCAGTCCGGCAACCGCATGTAAACCCCCTCGCGCTTGACCGCCCTCTGAAAGCACTGCCATGGTTCGGGACGCATGTATCGGTCACCTTGCGTGCATTGTCCTATTCGGCGCGCAGAGCCCGTGCCGGATCGATCCGCACGGCCCGCAATGTCGCCGGAGCCGCCGCAATCGCAGCTACCAACCCGACCAGAACCACGACGGAAACTACGACCAGCGGCTCCCAGGAATGAAGGTCATACAGGACGGTGCGTATCCAAACGGCCGCTGCCGCGTAGGCGCAGAGACCCACGGCGACGCCCGATCCGGTCAATAGCAGCACTTCGCCCGAAAGAAGGCTCGCAATTCGCACCGGCCGCGCGCCCAATGCCATGCGCACGCCGATCTCACGCGTGCGGCACTTCACGGCATAATCGAGCGCGCCGTACAGGCCGATGCTAACCAGCAACGCGGCGATACCACCAAAGATGGTCGAGAGCCAGGCCAGGAGACGCTCCTGCCAGAGCGACGCTTCCACCTCCTCCCGCAGCGTCCGCACTTCAACGATCGGCATTTCGGGGTCGAGAGAACGCAATATCGCGCGAACCGGCGCGATCATCGACTCCGGGCGCTGCTGCGTGCGCACGTGCAGAATGAACTCGGAATCGAATCCGTCGGGCGCGGGACTGTAGACCGTGGGAGGGACCGGCTCGCGCAACGAGCGATATTTCGCGTCGCTCACGACGCCGATGATCTCGCCCTCGGCTTTGGCAACGCCGCCCGGCCCCGCGCCCCCGAAGCGCGCGCCGATGGGGTTCCTGCCCGGAAAGAAGTGCCTGGCAAACGTCTGGTTTACGATCTCGCCGCGCGGCACTCGCCCAGCCCGGTCGAACCAGTTGTAATCGCGGCCCGCGAGCACGTGTATACCCATGGCCCCGAAATAGTTGGGCGTGACGGCGTTGACGCTGCAGTTCAAGAAATCGGTGGCGTTGATGCGCGTCCCGGCAGCGCCAAGAGTGGTCTTCATGCCGGTGCCGCGCATGAGTGCCCGCGAGGCCATTCCGGCCGCGGCAACCGCGGGCAGCGCATTCGCTTTCTCCAGAAGCGCCTTGCTCAGGGCGCGGCTCTGCTCCGGCCTGTAACCCCTCAGACTCGGGTCGATGGTGAAGGTCACCACGTGGTCGCGATCGAAACCCGCGTCCATGGAACGCATGCGGTCGAGCGTCTCGACCAGCAGCGCCGCTCCCATCAGGATCAAGGTGCAGAGACCCACCTGCGCCGCAACCAGAATCTTCCGCGGCAGCAGGTGCCGCGTGGTGGCGCGGCCGCCGCGCAACGTGCTGACGACGTCGGCGCGCGCACAGCGCAAGGCCGGCGATAGCGCAAACAGAATCGCGGTGAGAAATGTGGTGAAGACGGCGAATCCAAGCACGCGGAGGTCGATGGAGATGTCGACGGCAAGCGGTTGCAGCACGGCCGCCCGGTCGCGAATCGGCGGCAGAGCGCGAACCAGCAGGGGAAGGCACGCGCGTGTGAGCAGAATGCTGGCAACGCCTCCCAGCAACGCCAGCAGCAACCCTTCTGTGAGAAGTTGCCGCACAATGCGAGCGGCGTTCGCGCCCAGAGCCAGGCGGATGCCAAACTCCTGCGCCCGCGCCGCCGAGCGTGCCAGCAGCAGACTCGCCACGTTGGCGCACGCGATCAGCAGAAGTAACGCTACCCCAGCCATCAGTACTTCGAGCCCGCTGCGGAATTGCGCGCGCAGGGTCGAAACTCCGTTGACCACAGACTCCAGCCGCAGGCGGGAACTGATTACGCCCGTCGTCGACGCACTCCCCTTCGCCGACGGAAAGATCCGATCGAGTTGCTCCTGGTAAACCGCGTGCAGCAGTGGGTCGGCCTCGTTGCTGGCGCGCTCGATCGGGACACCCTGCCGCAAGCGCGCGAAGATTTGCGCGGAGAGCGGCCACGCTGCGAGGCCCAAAACCGCGACCGACCGAGCCACTGCGCTGGGAACGCGAACATCGGGGCTGGTATCGACCGTCAGGCCGTTGAAAGCCTCCGGCGATACTCCCACGATCGTGAACGGGCGCCCGCGCAGCGTGACGCGCCGGCCAAGAATCGAGGTATCGCCCTGGTACCGCCTCTGCCAGAAACCGTAGCTCAGCACGGCGTTCATAGCTGCTGTACGGTCGTCTTCAACGCCCAGCACACGACCGAGATAGGCGTGTACACCCAGGGAAGAAAAGAAATTCGGCGAGACCAAATGCACCCGCACACGTTTGGTGGAGGTCCCATCGCTCCAAGCCATGTCCGCCTCGCCCTGGCAGATCACCTCTGATAAATCCGCGTCCCTGCCGACAACGGCATCGCAGAAGTCGTAGGGGAGGTTCCACGTGATGAACTCGTTCGGATGAACCTCGACCAGCCGCACGAGGTTCTCCGGATGCGACACCGGCAGTGGTTGGAGCAACAGGGCGTTGACCACACTGAAGATCAGCGTATTCGCGCCGATGCCGACGGCCAGCAGCAGCACGGCGGTAGCGGCAAACACGGGGCTCTTTGCCAGGAGGCGAACGCCAAAGCGGAAATCGCGCAGCAACTCGGACATCGGCCCTGATCCCTACCGCGCCGCCAGCGACACCGGCCCCAACATCCCGCACGGCACCGGCTGCACGTTCTGCCAATCCTGCTCCTGAAATCGCTCGCCGTAGCGCAGGTTGAGAAGGCGGTAATCGGGCCGCGACATTCCCGCCAGCCGGTTGATTCCCAAATTCGCCACCACCACGCGGATCGTGTTGCTACCCGCGCGCAGCAATCCGGTCGCGTCCACCTCGTAGGGCGGCTTCCACACCGAACCCGCCAGGCTGCCGTTGATATACACTTGGGCGGCTTCGCGCACGGGGCTTTCGATGGCCGCTCCGCCCCGCCGGT
>Ga0326728_10009329_pt1 | contig 23705 bp, 18 predicted proteins | sample MB3enrmetagenome_FD_207602 | JGI IMG/M metagenome (GOLD analysis project Ga0326728, IMG submission 207602) | Lab enriched peat soil microbial communities from McLean, Ithaca, NY, United States - MB31MN | ecosystem: Environmental > Terrestrial > Soil > Wetlands > Peat | place: USA: New York... | reverse complement strand
CGCCAGGCCCAGGGCAATGGCTTTGCCCAGTCCCGTAGTTCCTCCAATGACCACTGCACAGCGGCCGGAAAGATCGAATGTATTCATAAACTAAAGAATACTCAGGATGTCAAACAAAATAAACTTTCCAGTGCAGAAAATGGCGGAGAATCCATGAAATGACTGTCTGTGTCGGAATGAAACGTATCTCCGGCGGGTCTTGAAACGGGAGAGTACGCTGCCTGTGCGCGGCGATCGAGGAGCTTTATTTCAGTGGGCGCGCAATGCACCGGCCGCGCCGGCGTTTACTGCCGCAAATGCGAAATCAGCCGGAGGCAGCGTTCGAACGCCGCAGGCTTTCCCCTTCGAAAACAGGAACAATTCGAGCAGAAACGCACGTCCTTGCACGCTGGAACGCAGGGATTTTCTAAGTGATTGATTTTATTGTTGGGGCGGCTGGTGGGGATCGAACCCACGACATCCTGAGCCACAGTCAGGCGTTCTGCCGCTGAACTACAGCCGCCGTCTACCCTATTGATTGTAGCATCCAAGCGGATCAGAGGCCGATGGGCGGAGAAGGACGGATTTGCAGCAAAATGCCCCGATGCGGCCGGACGGACGGCGGCGCGGAAGCAGTCGAAGAAAGTCGAACCGGGTTACAATCGATAGAGGAACCGGGGCGTAGCGCAGTCTGGTAGCGCATCTGCTTTGGGAGCAGAGGGTCGGGGGTTCGAATCCCTCCGCCCCGACCATTATTTATCAGCACTTTGCGAGTATCTCAGTCGGCGGATAGGCAGAGCCTCTGCTTTTGCGACAGATGACCTGGTGTTGAAAGCCTCGTCTCCATTGGGTTTTCTCTTCCCAATGGATGCAAGGACCGTCACAAAATCGTCTACAGTTCAACTTGGGAAAAAAGCAAAGGGTTGAGAAGACACAAGTCTCTCCAATGATTGATTGGTCTTATCCCTTATCCCTCGCCAAAACTCCATCCCGGGGGCAAATTACGGCGGTTCTCCAATTCATGTGAAGTTTTGAGGGCCGTGCAATGTGGTGTTTTCTTAAGGAAAACGCCACTTGAGAGCTGCGGCTCCGCTTTACACCAATTGGAGAACCGCTATAGCCCCGACTCTTGAACTCAGCGGTTGCTTTGGCGACAATTTTTTGCGCGCAACTGGCCGCTCGGCGATGGCGGAGCACAATTGAAACATCGCGACGTGTAAAATGCAGGTTCGGCAGGCACGCGTCTCCCGCCGATCATCCTCAGGTTTTTTGAGGATTGATCGACATTTTGGCGAGGCACAGTTCTAGTCGCATCGGCTTAGACCCGGTGGCGGAAGCTAACCCCGGCATGCCCGGGCATCGTGAGAAAACTCCGCGCCGTTCTCGACATCGCCGCGATGTGGTCTGGAGTCGTGCCGCAGCAGCCACCGATGATATTTGCGCCGGCCCGGATCAGCTCCTGGACATGAGAGGCCATATACTCCGGAGTTGCGTTGAATACGACCTTGCCGTACATGACGGTATTCATGCCGGCGTTGACGTGAACGAGAATCGGAACTCCGGGCAAGGCGGCGCGCATGCGGCGCGTGATGGGGATCATATCTTCGATGCCAATTCCGCAGTTGGCGCCCACAATGTCGGCCCCGGCCTCGGCGGCTCCGATGGCCGCCTGTTCCGGCGTAACTCCCGTCTGGGTGAAGAACCCTCGCGGCGTAGAGCCGAACGCGAAGGTGCAAATGACCGGCAGACGGGTGTTCTCTTTGGCGGCGCGAATGGCCTGAGTAGCCTCGGTGAGCGAAGACATGGTTTCGATGCACAGTGCATCGGCGCCGCCTTCGGCCAGGGCCGTCATCTGTTCCACAAAGCTCAAGTAGAGCTGCTCGGCAGAGATCGTTCCGCCTTCGCCTTTCCCCGGCAGAGCCGTTGGGCCGACCGAAGCGGCGACATAGCCCTTGTCTCCCATGGCCTCACGCGCCAGCGCCGCCGCCGCCAGGTTGAGCTCGCGTACCTTGCCGGCGAGGTGAAACGACGCCAGGCGAAAGGAATTGCCACCAAAGGAGTTGGTTTCCACGATATCCGACCCAGCCGAGACATAGGCGGTCGCGATTCCTCTGACGACCTCGGGATGCGAGAGACACCAGGATTCCGGGCACTCCTGGCTGCCCAGGCCCGCAGCGTGCAGCCAGGTCCCCATCGCCCCGTCCGAAATCAGAACCTCGCCGCATGCGATTCTTTCCAGCATCGCTTTTCGATTTCGATTCATCGGCGAACCTCCCAGGCTACTCCGCGATCGCGGATTCGGTTACAGAAGCTACGGTATTTATGCCTTTCCCGTCGGCACGTGCCCTTCCAAACTTCAAGTTCACACATAGATTCTATGAGAGTCCAATCACGCGCCCCGTCCGGGTATCGATATCGATCTCGTAATATCCAGGACGAGGCGACAAGCCGGGCATGGTGCTCATCTTGCCCAGCAGCGGGTAAACAAATCCCGCGCCGACGCTGGCGCGAATGTCGCGTATGGGCACGATGAAACCCGTCGGCGCGCCCTTCAGCTCGGGGTCGTGACTTAGGCTGTATTGAGTCTTGGCCATGCACACGGGAAGCTTGTCGAATCCCTGCCGGGTGTAGAGTTCGATCTTTTTTTCCGCCTCCGGCGAGTACTCGACGCCCGCGGCGCCGTATACCTCCCGCGCGATGCATTCGATCTTTTCTTTGATGGAAGCTTCGGCGGGGTAAAGAAAATGGAAGTCTTTCGGCAGTTGGCAAGCGGCCACCACGGCCTCGCCGAGCGCCACGGCGCCCGCGCCACCTTGGGAAAAATGCTCAGACACCACCGCGTCTTCAGCCCCGGCAGCGACGGCTATCTTGCGCAGCAGCGCCACCTCGGCATCGCTGTCGGTGCTGAAGCGGTTCACGGCCACCACCACCGGAATGCCGGACTTGCGCACATTTTCAATATGCCGGACGAGGTTCGCACACCCGTTTTCCAATAGCTCCAGACTTTCGGCGGTGTAGACGCTCGCCAGAGGTTTGCCGGCAACGACTTTGGGCCCTCCGCCCTGCATTTTCAAGGCGCGCACGGTAGCCACCAGGACGGCGCAGTCCGGCGCCAGACCGCTCTCGCGGCACTTGATGTTGCAGAATTTTTCAAAGCCCATGTCGGCGCCAAATCCTGCCTCGGTGATCGCATAACCGTCCTTGCCCACCAGCTTCAGGGCGATCTTGTCGGCCAGGATGGAGGAATTGCCGTGTGCGATGTTGGCAAACGGTCCCCCGTGGACAAAGGCCGGTGTGCCTTCCAGAGTCTGCATGAGGGTGGGCATAATGGCGTCCTTCATCAGTACGGTCAGGGCTCCGCCCACGCCTAGATCGTCGGCCGTCACCGCTTCTCCCTTTCGGTTCGTGCCGACGACCATGCGGCCCAGCCGTTCGCGCATATCCGCCAGACTGGTGGTCAGCGCCAGCACCGCCATGATCTCGCTGGCCACGGTCATATCGAAGCCCGTCGCGCGCGTCATACCCTTCTCTTCCGGGCCCTGACCGACTGTGATGCCGCGCAGAAAGCGGTCGTTCGTGTCCATCACCCGGCGCCAGGTAATGGTGTCCGGATCGATATCGAGCCGGGCAAAGCGGGAGCGCTCTTCGATGGTGAGTTCGTTGGGGTCGGTCTTGGCGATGCCCAGATTGCGCAGGCGGCGGAGCATGACTGGGGTGAAGCGGCGCGCGCCATTCTTGGCAAGCGGACAGAGCCGGTCAAAGAGAACCTCGTCGCTCGAGATTTCGCGCTCATGGAACATGCGGGCGTCAATGGCCGCGGCCAGCAGATTATTCGCCGCCGTGATGGCGTGAATGTCGCCGGTCAGGTGCAGGTTGAAGTCCTCCATGGGGATGATCTGGCTGTATCCGCCGCCGGCCGCGCCACCCTTGATGCCGAAGGTCGGACCCTGGCTGGGCTGGCGCACGCAGGTAAAGACTTTCTTGCCCATGTGAGCCCCCATCGCCTGGCTCAGCCCCACAGTGGTGGTGGTTTTGCCTTCCCCAAGCGGAGTGGGCGTGATGGCTGTGACCACTACATAATTGCCGTTCGGGTAGCGCTCAAGGCGATCGAGAATCGAAAGACGGACTTTGGCCTTGGTGCTTCCATACTGTTCCAGTTCATGCGGGAGGATGCCGGCCGCGAGAGCAACATCGGCGATCGGAATCGGCACGGCGGCTTGCGCAATATCGATATCGCTCGGGACTACCGCTTTTTTCGTCTCCTTCGTTTGCGGTTCTGCTTTCAACTCGACTGACGGCTTTTCTTCCGTCCGCACATCCCCCAGTAACTCTGCCATCTTGCTCTCCCCGTATTTAGAGCGGTTTCCAATTCGCGTGGAACATCTCCAGCCGCTTGCAGTGCGGCACTCCTGACGGGAAAAGCCGCTTGGCAAGCGTGGCTTTGCCTTAGAGCAAAGGAAATACTTCGCGACGCGAATTATTCTTGGAATTAGTATACATTTATACAGGTAGAACCCTCTAAGCATTTGTATCGCCCTTATAAGGATGGGTATACGTTGATTGCTCAAGAAGGCACTTCGGCGGCATCAGGGCATGCCGGTAAATACGAGCTTTCTCTATGCGATGCAAACACCTTCAGTGTCACGTGGGAGCTTGTTCCAGGGCGCGGAGCCTTTGAAAAGACGCAGCAGGACCTGATCGAGGCGGCCCAGAAGGCCGCCACCAGCGGCCGCGTCCACGCGCTGACCATCACCGACAATCCCGGCGGCCAGCCAGCGCTCTCGGCCGAGATGTTGAGCGCTGAGGTGGGCCGTCTGGGCATCGAGCCGCTCGTCCACCTGACCTGCAAGGACAAGAACCGCAATCAATTGGAGAGTTTGCTCTACGGGTTAGAGCGGGCGGGTGTTCACAACCTGTTGGTAATGACCGGAGATATTCCCAAGAGCGGGTATGGCGGTGCGGCCAAACCGGTCTTCGACCTGGATCCGGTGACGCTGCTCGGGCTCATCTCCGAGCTCAATGCAGGCAAGAAGGTCGCGAAGCCGGGTGGTAAGACGACGACGCTCCGGGCGACGAGCTTTTTCCCGGGAGTTGCAGCCAGTCCCTTCAAGGCGCTCGAAGCCGAGCAGATGGGGCAATACTACAAACTGAAAAAGAAGCTGACGGCGGGAGCCCGTTTCGTGATCTCGCAACTCGGCTTCGACGCGCGCAAGTTTCACGAGCTGCTTCAGGTGGTCAAGCTGCTGGGCTTTGAGAAGATCCCGGTTGTCGGCAGTGTCTATGTGCTGCCTTTGGGCGCCGCCAGAGTGATGAACAGCAACGGTCTGCCTGGCTGTGTCGTTCCCGATAAGCTGTTGCGCGAAATCCAGGCGGAAGCAGCCGGCCCCGACAAGGGGAAGACCAAGCGCCTGGAGCGCGCCGCCAGGATGTACGGCCTGCTCAAAGGAATGGGATATGCCGGGGCGCACATCTCCGGTCATGGAATGGTGCTTGCCGACTTGCTGGAAGTGATCGAGCGCGGAGAAGAGCTGTCGCATCGCTGGGAGGAACTCGTTCCTGAATTCGACCATCCCCAAAACGGCGGCTGGTATTTCTTTGAGCCGGACAAACAGACCGGTCTGAATGCCGACGTTCCGGTCGCGCGGCCAAAGAGTTCTTTCCCTGGCGTCAGCTATACTGCATTCCGTGCGTTTCATCACCTTGCCTTTACCAAAGAAGGCGCGCTCTTCGGGTCGATGCGCGCCTTCGCCAGGCTTGTGGACGGTTCCGCATGCGAGAACGCCTACACCAAGTGCGAGCAGACCATCAAAGGCCTGTGCAACGGCTGCCTGCACTGCGGTGATTGCGCTCTTCTGGACCTCGCCTACCTATGCCCCATGAGCCAGTGCCCCAAGAGGCAGCGGAACGGCCCCTGCGGCGGAAGCTTCGAGGGTTGGTGTGAAAAGTTTCCCAACGAGCGCAAATGCATTTACGTGCGCGCCTATGAAAGGCTCAAGTCGCACGCCGCGGAAGCGGCGCTGGGGGAATGCGTCATCCCGCCTGTAAATCACGAGCTGGAACAGACTTCTTCCTGGATCAGTTTTTATCTTGGGCGCGATCACTCGGCGACGCCGCTCGGGATTGAGAAAGTTCCTCGCAAGCAAAAAAGTAAGCAACCGCACCAAGTCTGAAAGGAATCATGAATGCTGATCATAGGGGAAAAAATTAACGGTACTCGCAAGCTGGTCAATAAAGCAGTCGCGGAACGCGACGCTGACCATATTCGCCACCTTGCCATTTCTCAGGTTGAAGCCGGCGCCGACGCGCTGGACATCAATGCCGGCACATTGCCCGACCGCGAGCCGGAAGACTTGGTGTGGCTGATCAACACGGTGCAGGAAGTAGTCGACAAGCCGCTTTGTCTCGACAGCGCGAACCCGGCGGCGCTTCTGGCCGGAATTTCGGCAACGAGGCAAACGCCCATGATCAATTCCATCAGCATGGAAGATCATCGCATTCGGGAGACGTTGCCTCTTGTGGCGCGACACGGGTGCCGTGTTCTGGCTCTGGCGCTGGATGGGCACTCGATTCCTTCCACCTGCGAGGGCCGCATGGCCGTCGTGCGCCGCCTCTTTGAAGAGACCCGAAAGGCCGGCGTGCCCGACGAAAACTTGTACGTGGACCCGCTCGCTATGACCGTGGGAACCGACAGCGAAGCCTGCTGCACCACGCTGGCGACCGCGCGCGCCATCCTGGCAGAATTTCCCAAGGCGCACCTTACCGCCGGCCTGAGCAATATTTCGTTCGGGCTTCCGGCGCGCACGCTCTTGAACCGGGCTTTCATGACTTTGATGATCGAAGCCGGCCTCGACTCTGCGATCATGGACCCCACCGATCGCGGATTGATAGAAACCATGTATGCGACCTATGCGGTCCTGGGACACGACGCCTATTGCGCAAAATATAGCCGCGCCTTCCGGGCCGGAAAGATCGGTCCCAGGCTGGAAGAAAGAAAATCGGATAAGAACAAGCCGGCCAAAGCGGCCACCCCGGCAAGCTGCTAAGAAAAAGCGATTTTTCGAAGAGCGGGCGGGAAGCGGGGATTGGGTAACCTTGGACGTTGCGGATCATTCAACAGAGGTCTGGACCTGGCGCAAGGCGAAGCGTGCCGAGTTGCTCAAGGCGCGTTTAGAGCTTGCTCCGGAAGCTTATCGGCAATTGAGCCGGCGCGTCCTGGAGTGTTTGATCGCCAACTTTCGCGAACATTGCTCCGGCGCGGTTGGATTGTATTTTCCATTTCGCGGCGAAATCAATCCGATGCCTTTTGTCGAACAGGTCAGGACGTGGGGTGGATCGACATCGCTGCCCGTGGTCGTCGCCAAGGGACAGCCCCTGGAGTTTCGTGAGTGGAAACGGGGCGAAGCGTTGCAAAAAGGAGTGCTCGGAATTCCCTTCCCGGCGCACGGCGCACGCGTCGATCCGCAGACGCTGGTGATTCCGCTGGTTGGTTTCGATGCCGCGTGCTTCCGGCTGGGCTATGGTGCTGGTTACTACGATTACACGCTGCAAGCGGCGCCGAGGCGGCCAGTAACCATAGGGATCGGCTTTGAGTTGGGACGCCTTGATACGTTGTATCCGCAACCCCACGACGTGCCCATGGACTTCATCGTGACGGAACGAGGTTTGCAGCGCAAGCGGTAACCAAAAGCACTTTGCGCCTCTACCGCGGAGATTCCAATGCCCTTTCGGGAATCTCTGCTGCGGCGAGCAGGTTCCTGGCAACTCTGAGGGCGCCGATTGCATTCTCGCTATAGCCGTCCGCGCCAATCTCTTTGGCGTACTCCATTGTCACTGACGCTCCGCCAATGAGCACCATTACCTTGGCTCGCAGGCCGGCGATCTTCAACGCCTCGACCGTCGCCTTCATCGCGGGCAGGGTCACGGTCAGCAGCGCAGACATGCACACAAGACGCGCGTCCTGCTCCTTCACGGCGGCCACAAAGGCCTCCGGCGAGACATTGGTGCCGAGATCGATCACTTCGAATCCTCCGCATTCGAGCATCGATGCGACGACGTTCTTGCCAATATCGTACAAATCGCCCTTCACCGATCCAATGACAACCCTGGTAGACTTCTTTTGCCCTGCCCCAGCCAGCAGCGGGCGCAGGATTTTCATTGCACTTTTCATGGCGCGGCTCGACAGAAGAAGTTCGGGCATTAAGTATTCTTTAGCCTCGAACAGCCGGCTTGCTTCGTCCATAGCTGGAACCATCGATTCTGAAATCAAATCCATTGGTGCAGCGCCTGCCGCAATCGCGGCCTCAGTAGCCATGCGCGCCTTGTTTGCATCCCCGTTAAGTATCGCGTCGTACAATCCCCTCACTCGCGCCATGTTTCCGCCTCGCTTTTTCCGTGAATCAAGATCCCTTGGATGCTGCCAGAATCTCCGCTCACAGGTCGATTCCAGCCAGTTCACCTCATTAAACAGTGCGTGTTGTGCCTCGCCAAATTCTATCTGGACGAAAGTTGGCATTGCGTCCAGCTTGATCGGATTCCGGAGTGAGCGAATCCTGGCTCCATCTGTGCGGAGCCGATCTGCGCTGACTAACGCGCCTTCCCCGTTATTCTGCTGATCAAAACCCTGCGAAATTCATCGCTGTAGTCGAAATTGTATCTGTCAAAGCACTCTGGAACCATTCAGAACCACAGCTCTCAATAAGGTGGCCGCAACGCATTCAATCAAAAGTGGTTATTTTCTGTCGATTTCAATACGTTTCAACAAGTCGATGAAACTGGTTCGGGACCAGGGGGTCGGAGGTTCAAATCCTCTCTCCCCGACCAATAAAATCAATAACTTACGAAGGGTCAGTTGTTGAACCTTGTGGATCCTGAGGGAATTTGCAGCTACAGAATCGTCTGCATTGCTCTGGTAGCCGCCGTTAGTTCTTCTTTATCAGGTACTTGTGGCAGAGGTTATGCGGGTCAGACCCCCCGGGTTTGCACTTGGGGGGTCGGCGATCTGGAAAACATCGACCCCGAAGCTGAGTACTCTCAACTTCAAAGTGGCTCGGCTTTTGGGTTTTGGTTCCGGTTCTTGATGGGAACGTCCTTTATCATTCACCACGCTTGAATGCATACAGCGTGGAACAGCCATCGAGCGCAAAGAATTCCGAGCATCCGAGAGGCAGAGAGCCTGCAAACCATCATTCACGCCGAACAGTGAGCGATTGTTGCGTGGAATGTTGATCAAGTGGTAATTGAAGGGTAGCCGGTGATCCGCCCAGAATGCCGAATTCTGGCGCAAACCCCTTCGATAACGCTCGACCCTACCGTCTTGAGAGACGCCCGGAAGCCACCCGTGTGGCCGCGGCGCTCAAGCTGTCGGCCAGCGGTTGCCGGCCAAGCGGGCACTCAGCACGGTGAAGCCGGTGATGGAGTCGATCTCGGGGACGAAACCAGGTTTGGGATGCGCTGGATCTTCGAGGGCGTCCGCTCCCGCAGCGCCGCCGCAATTGCCGGTATTGAGCCCGGGAACATTTTGCTCAGCGCCGATGGCAGGGCCATCACGCCACCTGAGCATCCGGTCTTCCCAATGGGGAAGCAGACCAAGGTATCGATGGAATTGCCCCAGAAGTTCAAAGTGTTGGGATTCGTGGTCGAAGGTGGTACGGCCCACGAGAGCACGGCTCGAATCCGCGCAATGTTCGCAATCTCGTATCTTGTGCGGTGCTGACTGAGATCCACGGGTAACACGGCCATGTAACAAAGATCCTCGCCGGTGGTCCGGTTGATGTCATGTACCTTCACCGGCACCGTACCCAGATAGGTGAATGCGCACATGTTATCCCAGTCGGCCCAGAAGGCGACGTATTCGAAACTGCCTGCCGAGCAAAGATTGCCGGAGTATCCTGCAGTCTGCTTGATCCGGAAGGAAGCTACAAGCCGTTCGGAGCCAGGCATGCCCTCAAGCCCAACGCAATCCAATTGTTCGAAAGTAACGTCTGCGTCTTTTTCCGTCAGGGCCCCGACAGTGCTTGACCAGTCGATCTTTAGCGCCGCAAATTCGGCCATCTTGTTCGCCACCAGTTCACTGCTGACAGCGGGAGCTGAGAGCGCGCTATGCACATCCACGTAACCAAAGCGATGAGCTGGGACCTGACTTTCCTTTCCGCTGTACAGTTCGGCCAGTTGGGCCAGGGTCAGTGGCGCCGATTCCGGGGGTGGGATCGGAATTGAGGGAACTGTCGCCGCCTTCTCTATAGCCCCAGCCGGCAGGATGCTGTCTTCGCACAGGTCCTCGACGACATCGAGGATCGTCGCCGCGCCGGGCTTCAGTGGGATGTGGCAATCAAGCGAATTGCCCCAGGTAACCGGAAACTCAGGGCCGGTAGGGATGGACTGCCAGGATAGAATGGCTCGTACCAAAGGCAGAGCAGGATCATCGCAGTCCTCGCAGTTTGGCGGCGAATACGGCACGGACGCTGCATAGCTGAGCGGCTCAACCGGATGCGTGGCGCAGTCCGTACTATTCGGCAGGTCATGCACATTGATCGCGACCAGGCCGGCGTGCTGGAATCCGCTGCCGGTGTCCACATAAAACCGAATGTACTCATAAGAGCCGGGACTGCTGCTATGGCCCAAATACCCAGACGGCCGTTTGATCTGGATCACCGCCTCGAGCACGCCAAGATCCGGGTTGTAGCCCACGTAGGTCAGTTCTTCAAATGTCTTGTCGTTTGCAAAGGGGTCTGCCGGCGGGAGTTTGATCTCCGCAAAGTTCCCGAAATAGTTGGGGTTATCTGCAATGAGTTGGCTGAACTCGAGACGATCGGCATGTCTTCTTGCCTGGTCGACAGAACTCTTATGCTGGTTGGTGTTCGCCATTTCTACCTCTACGGGGCGTGAGTTTGTGCGCGTGGCCTTGGGGGAATCGGGCAACGAGCCAGGCCGGATATCACGTAGTGATCCCTGGATGGTTTTCGTTTCAGAGTTTGCCTGTGGATTTCAGATAAGGCAGGCCCGTCTTTAGACGGCGATGGACGGACGAATGCCGCGTGCATCGCTGCGCTGCTCTGCCCAGGTTCAGTTACCGCATAGAAATATCCCGAACCTGAGATTCAAGATTTTCTTTTTTGCGCATTTGAAACGCTTTACCGGCGAAATGCACTACTCAGTGCGTCCCGAGATTGGGAGTTCGCAGGAAGAGGGCGGCTATATCAGCGACGGTGTGACACGTTCACCCTGACGTTCGAAGCGCCTGTACCCAGCGCGAGCACGCCTCCCCGGTCGCGTCATTCCCGCGAACCAGACGGAACCCGCTCTGTGGAGCGGGCTCCGTCTGCACTGAGCACAAAGGAGGATCCGGTTCGTGACAGAGATGATTCATTTCTCCGCGCACCTGGCGAAGGTGGCTTCACTTTGGCGCCGCAGTCCCGAACCCGTTCGGAACGGGCTCAGAGCGATGATGAAGGCCGTCCGTTCTGGATCGAAAATCATCCGGATGAATGCTGTCCTTTTTTCCCTGTGGCTTCTGTTTCCGTTGTTTCTCCTTCTGACCAGGGACTGGATTGGACTGCTGGTTGTTTTTCAGGCTATGACCGCAGCGGGGCGTTTGCGAAGCACGCCGGCCGCGAAGAAGCTAGCCGCGTTCTCATCAATGAATGCTGCGCCCGACAGATGCAAAGGATAAGATCGTGTACGGTATCGTGCCTCAAGTCGCCGCGGACGGATACGAGATTCCTGGTTTCCAGCACTCTGTCTGGAGTTGCCCAGTGAGCTGTTCCGTCCATCCCGGCGCAACACTCCATAGCATTTTCCCGCGCTCAACACGCAGGCGCATGGCCCGAGCGCGCCGGCTGCGCTTTCCAGCGCCCGCGATGGTATACTTGAGCCCTCCCCCCGTTGTGGAGCCCCCGTTGCAATTCCACTCATTCGACGCGGTTTACGTAGAGAGCCTTTGCGAAGGAGACCGGCAGACTCAAGAACATTTTGTCGGCTACTTTTCCGCATTGCTCCAGGTCAAGCTGCGCGCGCGGCTGCAGTCGCGGCACGCGATAGAGGATGTGTGCCAGGAGACCTTTGCCCGCGTATTTGCCGTGTTGCGTAAAGAGGGCGGCCTCAAGAATCCAGAGCGCCTGGGCGCTTTTGTCAACAGCGTCTGCAACAATGTGCTCTTTGAGACCTACCGCTCTTCGGGCCGCGTGGAGTCGCTTGATCTCGAAGACCGCCCTGAGCCGCGGGCCACCGGTCCAGACGCATTGGCTATAGTTTCCGCTCGCCAGATGAGCGCTAAAGTTCGGGAGATTCTGCTGGCCATGGCGCCCCGCGACCGATTCCTGTTGAAGGCGGTTTTTTTAGAGCAGCGCGACCGCGAAGAGGTGTGCCGCGAGTTTGGCGTGGACCGCGAATACTTGCGCGTATTACTGCATCGGGCCAAACAGGAATTCAAGACGGAGTATGTGAAGCGCCATGGGGGCCCTGTGCCGCTCGATGCCGGAGCGTGAAGGTGATGCATGCCGTGGCGCGCAGGAACCACGGCGGATTTGACCGGGAGGAGGGCCAAAACGATGAATCATAACGAAGCCGTAGAACAGATGACCGTGGAGCGGTACCTCCTGGGCGAGCTGGATGCCGACGCCCGTGAAGATTTTGAAGAACACATGTTTTGTTGTCCGGATTGTGCCTTGGACTCTCGCGCTGCGACATTGTTTATTGAAGAAGCCAAAGCCGAGTTGGGTAAAATCGCGCCCATTCAGCCTGAAATGAAAGGCGCCGGCAAGCGGGAAAAAGGCCGAAGTCGTTGGTCTATATGTTGGCGGCCGGCATTTGCCGCTCCGGCATTCGCTGCCCTGGTGGCGGTGATCGGCTATCAGAATCTGGTGACGCTTCCTGTCCTCCGCAATGCAGCTAGCCAGCCGGCCGTGGTTCCGGTTGCGCCGTTATCGGGAGCTGCACGCGGCGAAATGCGCACGACCGTCGTCGCTGACCGTGGGCGCGGCATTGCCGTGCCCGTCGATATTCCCCTCGACCCGGGCATTGGCACTTTTGTCTCCTATTCATTCGAACTCTATAACCCACAGGGGAAGCTCGCATGGTCAGGCACGATCCCGGCGCCTGCACAGGGATCGACTGGCGATCTGCAGCTCTCGTTGGTGATGCCGGGCGGAATGTTGAAGGACGGAATGTACTCAGTATCGATCTCTGGAACCGGGGCTCATGGCGAAAGCACGCCCATCGAACACTACGCTTTTAATCTAGTGGTGACGAAATGATCGCCCTGGACAGTGAACGGCATGCACGATCCGGGCTTCGCAGCCCGCGTTTTTTGCCGGCGCAAGAGAAAAAAGTTTCCAATACTGGTTGCCATCCGCTAGAATCCCCGCATAAGTTGAAGGAAAGTGAGGACGCCAATGACTGAAAGCACCAAGAGACAGCATCACTATCACGCGTCAGCAACCGCCATCTCCGGCCATTTGAAGCTTCCGCTTGTGAGGAAGATTGAGCCGCAGGCGCACACCGAGCTGCCGAAAGAGGGTGGGCACTTTTCGCAACGCCTCGAGAATTTCAGACTCGAGGAAGTGCTTTCCTTCCGCTCGGCCAGCACGCGCGTCTCCGGCAATAAGAGCACGAAGCCCGGGCAGGGCTGGACGACAATGACCACTACCACCGTTGAGGGGCTCAATGTTCTGGAGGTGGTGACGGCCGACCGGGTTGTGATGCAGACCATCACCGAGCATCCTCTTGAAGGCTATGTGCCATCGGTCTCCTTTCTTGGAACTCATTTTGAGAACCTGCGCGTTGCCGGCCATCGTGTCGAGCTGGATATCGACCCAAACATCCTTGGCGGAAAGCCGGATGGCGATGGGGCATTCACCAAAGAATCGGGTCTGATTGGCCGCGTGGGCAGTCAGTACCGCCGCGTGCTTGAGAGCAAAGGGCTTCCCGAAGACCTGCGCGAACGTTACAATCGACTTTCCTCGACTCTCGGGAGCGCGGAGGAGATTGAATGTTCCCTGGTGAATCGTGCGAACGGCTCATACCCTGGCCATTCGTTCGGTCACATTATTCACGTGCCCAATTTCGGCAAGATTATTTTGGCCAGATTGAAGGTGAGTCACGGCCAGTACGACACGCCGACCGGAGCTCCGAGGATAACGAATGTTCAGCTCACAATGGTGGACCTGGAGCTTGGCTGCGTAGCCGATGGCAGCGTGGCGATCGCGGGCGGGGTGGACAACGGCGGGACCGTTCCTTAGGTAGGGCGACACTCTCGGAATCCCGCTCGACGGCTCAGACCGCGAAGCCCTCATTTCGTCCTGTCATCGGGCAAAGCCGCGACGCGGCGCGCTTCCGATGGCTGGCGCTCCTACTTCTACTGTTTCTTCTGCCATTCGAAGACAGCCGACCCCAATCGGCCCAAGTCGCCTACGATCATGCGTGGCGCCTCCTTCAGCAGGGCGACCTCGTCGGTGGCCAACAGGAGGCTGCGCTGGGTTACCAGCGGTTTCAGTCTTCCAATCCGGCATGGGCTGCAAAGTTTAAATTGCTGCTTGCCCAGGCCTTGCTTTACCGGGGAATGTACGACGCTGCACTCAACAATCTCCCTTCCTATAACGATTCGACGAACCAAGAGGGCACAGTTCAGAAGCTGGCCATCGAGGCAGTCGTGTTCACGCGTCAACAGCGGTTACCGCTTGCGGATCAAAAGCTGACCCAGGCCGAGGCGATCTGCGGCAAAACAGATCTCGAACCTTGCGGAGACGTCTATACGGCGCGCGCAATCTTTGAGGCCAAGCAGGGCCAGTTTGCCGAAGCAAGGCAGTCTTTCCTGCGAACGCTGGCTTTTGCCCGCAGCCGCCACAATCCCTGGCTCGAAGCCAGTGCTTCCCTCAACCTGGGTTTTACAGCCCTCCAGGTCGATCACTTCGACGAAGCAGTTGACTGGTCCAGGTCTGCATATCGCGGAGCAGCTGTCTCAGGTTATCAATACTTAGCGCAGGCCGCCGCGGGCAATCTCGGATGGGCCTATTTCGAATTAGGCGATCACGAGAGAGCGTTGGAGCAGTTTCAATTAGCTGAACAGTCCGCGTCGCGGTTGGGCAGCGTGCGCTATGAACTCAAATGGCTCAACAACGCCGGATATGTATACCGGGATAGCGGCGATCTGTCACGCGCGCTGGACTGCTATCGCGAGGCATACTCATTCGCCCAACAACTCGGCAGCAAGGAAGACATTGAGAACACGCTCGAGGATCTGGCCCACCTCTCCGTGATGAATGGAAACCTGAAGGATGCGGGCGCCTATATCGATCAGGTTGCGCCAATGGAGACCGAGGGCGGAGAAAGCCTTAGCCCAAGCTTAATGCTCATCGAGGGGATGCTCGCAGCCGCCCTGCATCGGGACGGAGAAGCGGAGACCGACTACCGTTCTGTTTGGAATGACCACAACAGCCTGACAATACTGCGTTTGAGCGCCGGCTCTGAACTGGCGAGGCTCTATGAATCGCAACGGCGCCCGGGCGCCGCAGAACAGATGTACAAATCCACGCTGGCGGCCTATGAGTCGGCGCGCGCGATACTCCGGAAGGAAGAGGAGCAGCTCCCATTCGGCGCCAACGCGACCCAGGTTTATGACGAATACATTCACATGCTGGCCGGGCAGAAGCGTACCGGCGATGCGTTGGCAATAGCCGAACAGAGCCGCGCCAGAACCCTGGAGCAGGGTCTGGATGCCGATGCGGGCATAAGCGCATCTGGTTCTGCATCCATCGATCCGCGACGGACGGCTCAAATCGCCGATGCGACCCTGCTCTTCTACTGGCTGGGCGAAAAGCAGTCCTATTTGTGGACCATTACGCCGGCGCGAGTCACGATGTTCCTTTTGCCGCCACGCGAGCAGATCGCCTCCCACGTCAAGAGTTACAGCAACGCAATTCTCAACTTTCAGGATCCGCGGGCAGACGGCAATCAGGATGGGTTATGGCTTTACAACGCACTCGTCGCGCCTGCGAGGGCATTGATTCAACCCCGGAATCCGGTCGTCATTTTCGACGATGGCGTACTCAGCGAATTGAACTTCGACACGCTTCTCGTTCCCGGCCCCGGTGCGGCGAAGGACAACGATGCGAACGCGACGGCGCATTACCTGATTGAAGATTTTCCTCTGGTTTCCGCACCCTCCCTTGCGATGTTCGGCGCACACAAAAACACGCGGGATCGAGGAGCGAGGATGCTCCTGCTTGGCGATCCTGTTTCTCCCAGCCCGGACTTCCCGAGTCTGCCTCTATTTGCTTATGAGATGACCAAGATTGAAGGCCGCTTCAGCAAAGATCGGCTTACGGTCTTTCGCGGAGTCCAGGCGACTCCGGCGGCTTACCTCGCAAGCCATCCCTCGCAATACTCGTACATCCATTTCGTCTCGCATGCGATAGCCAGCAAGAACGACCCTCTGGATTCAGCGATCGTACTTTCCGGTTCCAGCGCAGACGAGCACTCGTTCAAACTTTACGCACGCGAGATCATCAAGGAGCACATTGACGCACGGCTCGTCACCATCTCCGCCTGCTATGGCAGCGGAACGCGGTACTATGCGGGTGAAGGTTTGGTGGGGCTTTCCTGGGCGTTTCTCCGCGCCGGCGCGCACAGAGTGATTGGTGCATTGTGGGAGGTAAGCGACACCTCAACGCCGCGCCTGATGGACAATTTCTATGGCAATCTCGCAAACGGGAACTCGCCCGAGTCCTCGCTGCGCAACGCCAAGCTGGATTTGATTCACTCGCGAAGCAGATTCAGCCTGCCATTCTATTGGGCTGTGTTCCAAATGTACGATCGCGAATAATGTTGAATCGTCCTGCGCCGGGCCGGCACTCAGGAGCACAAGTTCGGCATCAAATCCCTTCGCGATGCGTCCGCTGCGAGTCCGGTAGCCGAAGCGCCGCTTGTTTTCGAGCCTTAAAGCATTTTCACTATTCCTATAGGGTGGGTTTCGTGGTTCCCCACGCTTTTCACAAAGAACGTGAAAAGGATGGGGCACGGAGTTTCCTTACACTATCAGTGAAAATGCCGTAATTTGTACCGCGGAAACTGTTGGCATGGCGTGGCGTTGTAGCGACCAGAACAAGACCAGGGTTGCTGTATCCCGATCGTGGCTTTGTAACAAGGGCACGGCTTTAGCCGGGCCGATCAGCGCAGCAAAAACGATTGGGGCTTTAGCCCCTGCCGGGATACGCCCACTGTAGGGCTGCTCTAGTGTAACGGTCTGCAACAAAATCACTACAGCCGACATCCCCAATGAACATTCATTTGGAGAATTCCCCGACATTCTTTCGAACGATTTCCGGCTTCCGCAGCGCCCCATCTCCACGCGCAGGTTTTGTAGCCTTCTCTTGGCAGTTAAGACTATTGGAAATGTGCAGTTTAAAGCACTGGAAGGCCTGGCCTTTCAGAGCCAAAACACGGCGAGTTCCGGACGGATAAAATCCTGGCGAGCCGGCGACAGAGCGCTTCGATGTTGTGCGCCTGGGCAGGGACGCTTTATATTAGTTTGAGAGTCGAACTCGATCCGCTGGGCCCCTTCCCACTGGACCCCTCAACACAAAGATCCGGGCGCAGGCGTCGAGAGTATTGCGCCCCTTGAAGCAGCTGCCGAGCCGGCGGAACCGCAACTGAATTCGAGATTCAGCAGCCAAGGAATGAATCATCTCCTGCGACGCTGATTGAGAGGTCGAAATGTTGCCACAACAATGGGAAACGTTCAAACGTGCGGTGCGCCGCGAAAAGATGGACAAGATCCCCATGGCGCTGATTATCGACAGCCCCTGGATTCCAGGCTACCTGGGGATCGAACACCTGGACTATTTCCTCGATCCGGAGCTTTGGTTTCAATCCAATCTGAAAATCATGCGGGAGTTCCCGGAGATCATCTTCATTCCGTCGTGGTGGATGGAGTACGGGATGGCGGCGGAGCCATCGGTGCTGGGCGCGAAGATCAAATTCTGGCAGGACAATACTCCGAGCGAATATCAGTCGCTCTATCACCTGGAGGACATCGACAGATTTCCCGAGTACGAAGTGGAAGCTGATGCGTTTGCGGGGCTGACGCTGCATCGCATCAAAATGGCGCGGCAGAGAATTCTCGATGCCGGCTACATTCTGCCGATGGTGACCTCGCGCGGGCCGCTGTGCACGGCGGGATTCGTGCGCGGCACCACCGAATTCATGATCGACCTGGTGGAAAACCCGGCGGGCGCGCACAAGCTTATCGATCTGTGCACGCGGGTGATCATCGACTGGCTGAAGGCGCAACAGAAGGTGATGGGCGATACGGTCGAGAGCATCTTCATCCTCGACGACATAGTGGGTTTCGTCAACGAGGAGCACTACCTGGAGTTCGCGCATCCCTATCTGAAGCGCATTTGCGACGCTTTCCCCAAGGATTGGGTGAAGCTTTATCACAACGATGCCGAAGTGGATGCATGCCTGGACCATCTGCCCGATACGGGTTTCAACGTGTTGAACTGGGGCAAGCAGCGGCACATTACTGAAGTGAAGCGGCGCGTGGGCGATCGCATGTGCCTGATGGGCAACGTGAATCCGCTGGAGGTGGCGGTGCGCGGCACGCCGGAAGAGGTGAAGGACGAGACGCTGGAGGTTTTGGAAGGTTCCGGCGGCGAGGGAATTATCCTTTCTGTGGGCGGAGGCACCAGCCCTGGCATGCCCCGCGAAAACATCCTGGCCATGCTGGAAGCACTTGAGGAGTTCAACGCGAAGCGCGCGGCAGCGATGAGCGTGCGTTGAGGACGAGGAAAAATGCCCGATTACGCCCTGATGAATCAGTTTTTGTACGAAGGCAACGCCGGCGAAGTGGAGCGGCTGACGAAAGAAGCGCTCGCCGAAGGGCGCTCCGCGCAGGAGGTGCTCAACGAAGGACTCATTGCAGGCATGAGCGTGGTGGGCGAGGACTTCAAGCACAATGTTCTTTACGTTCCCGAGGTTCTGATTGCGGCGCGCGCGATGAAGGCCGGCATGGCGGTACTCAAGCCGTTATTGACGTCAAAGGACGGCGGCACCAAGCCGAAGGGCGTTTTGCTGATGGGCACGGTGCGCGGCGACCTTCACGACATTGGCAAGAACCTGGTGGGCATGATGGCCGAAGGTGCGGGCTTCGAGTTGCACGACATCGGCGTGGACCAGAGCGTCGACAAGTTCATGGCCGCGGCCGAAAAATGCAAGCCGAATATCATCGGCATGAGCGCGCTGCTGACGACCACCATGATGTATATGAAGACGGTGATTGACGGCTTTGACGCCGCCGGCCTGACCCACATCAAGATGGCGGTGGGCGGCGCTCCGATCAGCCAGATGTTTGCCGACGAGATCGGGGCCGACGGATATGGAGCCAATGCTTCGGCCGCGGTGGATCTGTTTTTGCGGCTGACGGCGCAGGCATAAATCGAAAGGTGCGAACCGTGGCCACGTACAAGATCCTTTCTTGGAAAAAGATTCCTACGCAGATCAGGGTCGAGGATGAGTCCGACACCGTGAACGCGATGCTGGACGACCGCTTCATGAAGCTCGTCGACGCGCAAGCCATGAAGTTGGGGCTCGAAGACTCCGACGCCTACCTGGCTGCGTGGCAATGGAGCGAGGAAGAGGAGCGCGAAGGTTCAGCGCACGAAGTGGCGGAGGCGTTAAAGGCCGAGATCGAAGCCAGGAAATGGTAGGAACTCTTTCCCAATGACCGTCAAGCTCACCATCAACGGACAATCGATTGAGGCGGCGAGCGGACGGTCGCTCTTCGAGCACGCTGAGGCCCTCGATATCGACGTGCCCACCTCCTGCCGCAAGCAGGGCAAGTGCAAGGAGTGCATGGTCGAAGTGGTCGAGGGGATGGACCTCCTCTCGGCGCGGGCCGAGCCGGAACAACATCTGAAAGGCAGTTTTCGTCTCTCCTGCCAGACCTTTGTGACCGGCGCTAACGGGCATGTGCGCTGCCATACGATGCGCCGCGGGCAGATGCAGATCGAGCGGCACGCGCCGGGCTTGCTGGCAGCCGATGCGCGGGTTCAGCTCGACCCGGCCGTAACCAGGGACGGAGACCGCATCCTGATCGATGGCGTCGAGGTAGACCGCTCGACCGGGCCCATTCACGGCATTGCGATGGACCTGGGCACCACCACGATCGTGCTTCGGCTGATGGATCTCGAAACCGGCGAGCTGATTGCGGACACTTCGTTTGAAAATCCGCAGCGCTTTGGCGGGTCTGAAGTGATGTCGCGCATTGCGTACGACACCGAGCACTCGGGACGGTTGCTGATGCGCACGCTGGCCGGATATCTGAGCCATGCGATCGAGAAGTTCCCAGTCGATCCGAAGAGCATCTACGAGATTGTGGTGGTGGGCAACTCCACCATGCGCGACCTGTTTTTCTGGCAGAGCGTGTACTCGATCGGTCAGAGTCCTTACCAGTCCATCACTGAAATCGAGATGGCCGCCGGCCAGCGCGCGACCACGAGCCTGACGCAGACCGGACAGCACAGCCTTTTGCCGATCCATCCTCGGGCGCGTGTGTACGGGGCGCCGATCATCAGCGGGCACGTGGGCGCGGATGCCGCGGCGGGAATGCTTGCCGTCGATATCGTCCATCAAGAGCGGTTAATCGCGATCATGGATATCGGAACCAACACCGAGCTGATCGTGGGCAACAAGCATCGCATCCTTGCGGCCTCCTGCCCCGCCGGACCAGCCTTCGAGGGCGGAGCGATTGCATGCGGAATGCCGGCTTTGGACGGCGCGATTGAAGCGGTGGAAATCGACGCTGAGGGCAGCTTCGAACTTGGCGTAATCGGCAACGGAATGCCGGAGGGAATCTGCGGTTCAGGATTGGTGGACGCGCTCAGCGAGTTCCTGCGCACCGGCCGCATGAATGAATACGGACGATTCGAGGACGGCCAGCATCGCATCGATCTCTACCGGGACGCGGAGAGAGAGGTTTATCTGCTGGAAAGCGACGTGAACGAGCTGGCTCAGGCCAAGGGGGCGAATGTCGCGGGACTGCACGTGGTGTTCAGCACGTACGGAATCGATTTCGACGATATCGACGTTTTCTATCTCGCGGGAGGGTTTGGGCGGCATATCGGAGTGGAGGCAGCCAAGCGCATCGGGCTGGTGCCGAATCTGCCAGCGGCGAAGATTGTGCAGGCCGGCAACGCCGCGATCGAAGGGGCAACCATTGCGCTGCTCTCGAAGACGAAGCGGCAGGAACTCGAAGAGCTGGTGAAACGGGTTCAGCACTGCCGGCTGGAGACACATCCAAGCTTCTTCAATTTCTTCGTGGAAGGCTGCCAGTTCAAACCCGTGGAGCCGATGCCGTGCCTGCCGTGAGCGACAAGATCGAGCTCGCGTGCACGCTTGCATCGCTCGGCGTGCAGGAGGAGGAGTATGTGCGGCTGCTCGGCTTTCCGCGCGGCTGGGTACTCGAGGGTCGAGCGCGCGAGCTGGCCTGCTGGGCGCAGAATTGGTACGCGGAACATGGCAGGCCGTGGATGTACGCGCGGCAGGCCGAGCAGTTTGTGATGGCCGGCGACACGATCTCCATTGACGGAATCGAGTTCTCAAGCCAGCGGCTCAGGAAAACGCTCGAGGATGCCGAGGCGCATAGCGTGATTCTCGTTGCGGTTGGCGCGGGTCCCGAGGCCGAGGAAGAAGCGCGCCGGCGCTGGACCGACGAGAAACCCGACGAGTACTTCTTTCTCGAGGTCTATGCGTCCGCGGTCGTGGAACATCTGACGACGCTGGCCGGAGCGCGGCTCTGCGACTGGGCGGAGCAGCGGCAGATGGCGGTCTTGCCTCACTATAGTCCGGGGTATCCGGAGTGGGATGTTTCAGAGCAGCCGCGATTGCTTGAGCTGCTCAAGAAGACTCGCTTCGAGACCTTCCCTTCGCCTGTAGAAGCATTGGATTCAGGCATGCTGCGGCCTAAGAAGACGCTGCTGGCAGCGTTTGGGCTGACGCGGCGCATAGAGCGATTGCAAAAGCTCACGAGCCTTGTTCCCTGCGAACGATGCTCGTTCGGTCCGTGCCAGTACCGGCGCGCGCCGTACCGCAGAGCTCCGCGGACCGCGGGGGAACAGATCGAGACGCGCGCGCCGGCGATGGACCGCAATGCGCAGTATCAGACCAGCAGGAAAGCTCTCGAACGATGGGCGGAGGAGCGGCTCACCTTGCGCACGGGGCCGGACGGCTTCGTGGACGCGGTCTTCCGCTACGATGGAACCACGTGCACAAATATGGGCCGTCCGCTCTCGTTCCTCTATAAGGTGAGACTTGGCCCGCGCGCCGAAGGCTATCCGATTCTGGAGCAGCAGTGCTTGCCGGCCGTGGGCGACGACGGCTACACGTATATGTGCCGCTTTATCGAAGATGCCGATACGCTGATGGCTGCGATGGAGCGGGAGAAGCCACTCAAGGGGGAGCGGCTGAACGCGGTTCTCGAATGGAAGCGCACGCCCTCCGGGGCGGGATGTTATTGCGAGGCCTCAAGCCGCGATCACAAATGGGGCATCGCGCTCGAAACCATCCACTATGCTCTGGTACAAAGGGAGTTGGCTGAGGACGCCGAAGAACGATGAAGAAACTCTTTCAGGAAGCGATGCTGGAGCGGCCCATCCTGGGCGACGGCGCCATGGGAACGCAGCTGATGCTGGCGGGACTGGAGCAGGGCCACTGTGGCGAGGCGTGGAATCTGAACCATCCGGAGCGGGTGCTCGAGATCCAGCGCCGGTACGTGGAGGCTGGCTCGGAGTGCCTCATCACCAACACATTTGGTGGTTCCCGCATCATGCTTAACCGCCACGGCGAGGCGGATCACGTGGCCGAGATCAACAAGGCAGGCGTGGCCATTGCGCGCCAGGCATTTGGCGAGCGAGATGGCTATGTGCTCGGCGACATCGGCCCCTTTGGCGGTTTGATGGCGCCCTTCGGCGAGTTTACAGAAGACCAGGTGCGAAGCGCTTTCGACGAGCAGGCCGCCGCGCTGGTCGAAGCCGGCGCAGACGCCGTAATCGTGGAAACGCAGACGTCGCTCGAAGAGCTCCTGCTCGGTATCGAAGCGGCGCAAAAGGCAGGCGCGCCTTGCGTCATCGGGTCGATGGCCTACGATGTAACGCTCGACGGCGCGACGTTCCGCACTATGATGGGCATCGATCCGGAGCGCGCCGCGGAATTCATGGAAGAGCACGGCGCGCATGTGGTGGCGCTGAACTGCGGAACCGGCATGGAGATGGAACGCGCGCGCGCCGCCGTGGAGCGGTACAAGAGCGTAACCAGCCTGCCGGTGATGGCGCAGCCGAATGCCGGAAAGCCGCGGCTTGAGAACATGAAGGTGATTTACGACGAATCCCCGGAACAGATGGTCAAGGGCCTTCGACCTCTGCTCGAAGCGGGCGCGAATGTTGTAGGCGCCTGCTGCGGAAGCACGCCGGACCACATTCGCGCCTTCAGGAAAACCATGGACGAATACCTGAGATCAAAACCATAACGGAGCCCAGCGTGAAATCGAAACTCTGCGATCTGAACCCAGCCGCGAAGGAAAAACTTCCCGAGCACACCCAGGACAAGTCGGGAATCGGCGTTCACTATGTGGATGCTTACATTAAACCGATGAACACCAAGCTAGAAGATGGAACCGCGGTGCGATGCAAACGGCGCGGGCTGAAAATCACTCTGACGGCGGGCGGCAAAAAGGGCGA
>Ga0326728_10009328_pt1 | contig 23706 bp, 13 predicted proteins | sample MB3enrmetagenome_FD_207602 | JGI IMG/M metagenome (GOLD analysis project Ga0326728, IMG submission 207602) | Lab enriched peat soil microbial communities from McLean, Ithaca, NY, United States - MB31MN | ecosystem: Environmental > Terrestrial > Soil > Wetlands > Peat | place: USA: New York... | reverse complement strand
CGAAACGACCGCGATCAATGGGCGCTGGGTAAAGGGGCCAGGCGAGGATTTTCTGTCGGCCTTGCAAAACGCTTTCGGCGGCCTGCCGATCGTGGCAGAGAACCTGGGCGTGATCACGCCGCCTGTCGAGAAACTGCGCCAGCAGTTCGGGCTGCCCGGAATGAGTCTGCTGCAATTCGCGTTTGGTAACGATCCGCAGGGGCCATCGTTTCGCCCGCATAATTACAGCCGCGATCTCGTGGCTTACACCGGCGGGCACGATAATGACACGACGGTTGGTTGGTGGCACAGTTCGGGCGGCCTTGATTCGACGCGCACGCCTGAAGATGTCCGCAAGGAGCGCGACTTCGCGCGAGCTTATCTCAACTTTCGCGACGACGCCGGGATCAACTGGGTGCTCATCCGGACAGTGCTGGCTTCGGTCGCCGATATTGCGATTGTCCCCTTGCAGGACGTCCTCGGGCTGGGCACCGAGGCGCGCATGAATCTCCCCGGCCGAGTCAGCGGAAACTGGAAGTGGCGCTATCGACGCGGTGCCTTGAACAAAGAATTGAGCTCTCGCCTGCGATCCATGGTCACGCTGTATGATCGCTAACGGACAGCGGCGCATGGGGTGCGAATCGGTTGCCCTGTTGTTCGCGACTTGAACAGGCTTTCAGAAGAATCGAGAACATGGACAAACCACCTCGCACATTTTGGCAGATCTGGAACATGAGCTTCGGTTTCCTCGGCATACAGTTTGGCTGGGGGCTGCAGATGGCGAACATGAGTGCCATCTACGAATATCTCGGAGCACGAGCTGACCAAATTCCCATCCTGTGGCTGGCCGCGCCGCTTACTGGCCTGATCGTGCAGCCGATTATTGGCCATGCCAGCGACCGCACCTGGGGCCCGCTGGGACGCCGTCGGCCGTATTTTCTGGCAGGAGCAATTCTCAGTTCATCGGCCCTGATTCTGATGCCGCGAAGCTCAGCTTTGTGGATGGCGGCCGGGCTGTTGTGGGTGCTCGATGCCTGCATCAACATCAGCATGGAGCCATTTCGGGCATTCGTGGCGGATCTGCTGCCGGAGTTTCAGCGCACGCGCGGGTTTGCCATGCAGAGCTTGTTCATCGGGTTGGGAGCGGTTGTCGCGTCGGCACTTCCCTATCTGCTGACAAATTTGTTTCATGTGGGCGGGACCAGAGTTGCGGGGACGATTCCCCTAACCGTGCGTCTCTCTTTTTATATAGGAGCTGCGGCGTTTCTCGGCGCCGTGCTCTGGACAATCTTCACCACCAAGGAGTACCCGCCCGACAATCTGGACGAGTTCCGCAAGCAAAAGTCGGCACACGCGGGTCTTGGAGCCAGCGCCCGCGAGATTTTTGCATCGATCAGCGAAATGCCGCGCACTATGCGACAGCTTGCGTGGGTGCAGATCTGCACCTGGCTGGGACTGTTCTGCATGTGGCTGTATTTTCCGGTGGCAGTGGCTCGCAATGTGTTTGGCGCCGCGGACACCACTTCCCCCGCCTACTCCGCCGGCGTCGAATGGGGAGGTGTGTGCTTTGGAATGTACTCGCTGGTGTGCTTTGGTTTTTCGTTTCTGCTACCGGCGCTGGCCCGGCAGTTCGGACGAAAGACCACGCACAGCCTTTGCCTGATCTGCGGTGGGCTGGGGTTGCTTTCCGTAGCGCTGATCCACGACAAGTATCTGCTGCTGCTCTCGATGACTGGCGTCGGTATCGCATGGGCCAGCACGCTTTCCATGCCCTATTCGATCCTGGCAGGCTCGCTTCCCGCGGGCAAAACCGGCGTCTACATGGGTATCTTCAACTTCTTCATTGTTATCCCGGAGATCACGGCCTCGCTCGTGTTCGGCTGGGTGATGGGGCATTGGCTGCACAACAATCGGCTGTCCGCGGTCGTAGCTGGCGGGGTCTTTTTTCTGTTGGCCGCAATGCTGACGCAGCGGGTGGAAGACCCGTGTGAGGTGAGGCGAACAACCAACTCGCTGTCCGGCGATGAGATCCCAGCCAAGGCCTGAGCGCTGCCATAAACCTGCGACTGGGTACCTGGCAGGTCACGATTAACTTGTTGTCGGCGGGAACAGTTCAGGAGTGCCGCTATCGCCGCCGCAGCGCGACCAACTCAGTCTCAATGGGTACGCCACGCGCGATCTTTACGCGCACCAGCGCCTCAAACGGCTTCATCTCCTGCGCGGAGCCGGGCATTTCTTGCAGTAGCTGAGCGACGGAGTCTGCGCGCGTAACGAACTCTACGGCACCTTGCGTGCCAAAAGTTGTGGTTCCGGCCAGGATCATTGCGAAACGCCCTGGCGTCACCCCCGGCACCAGGCTGACCACCGCATAGTCTTCGGTCAACGGTTCCGTGGACGGGCTCGCGAGGTAGGCAGCAGCCTCTCCAGACTTGGGGTGTTTATTGACGACCGAAAGGTCGCCCTTACGCGCGCCCACAGCGACTCGCTCGAAGACGAAGTCGTGGGTTCCGGGAACGTCGAGGAGCGAGAGATTCTCGGAGGGCGATCCGACGAAGATCAGATTCGTATTGCTGGCATCATCGAGCGAGAACAAGCTACCCCGCTTTACACGCAGTTTCGGGCCGAGACTTCCAATGGCTTCGTCGAGCGCGTGAACGGCCAATACCTCGCCCACACCTGTGTAATGGTCATACAATTTGGCTCTTGAATCCTGACGCGCGTCATAGTACCGCATGCCGGTTTCCGGACGGCCCACGAAAGCCGCATTGCTGAAGATCACCCAAGGCGATTCGGAGCCGGAGATGAACGGCCGCCAGAACTCTGCCAGTGGGCCGGTAGCCGACTGCCCGTTCATGGGACTTGCCGCAGTTCTACCTTGCCAGCGACTCCAGACCACCGCCGTCAGCGCTGTCAGGGCCACCAAAAGGCAAGCAGCAAGGAGAATTGCAGTAATCCGCCAGGGACTTGTCGCCGGGGCTTCGTCCATAGCTGGCATTACGGCGATCTCGCGCGGCAGAATAAGTTGCGGCTGCTGTTCGGCCACTCTCGGCTCGAACACCAAGTGGTAGCTCCCTTTAGGGAGCTTCACCAGAATGGGGTCTCGCGCCCCTTCCGAGGCATAGTACTCGGCGAGTTTTTGACGCAAACGCCCCGCCTGCACGCGTATGGTTGAGTCGGACTGCGGGTCGAAACTGGCGCTTCGACCGCAAACCTCTGTGGCGATCTGATACTCCTTCAACGGCGCGTCGGGATGCTCAATGGAGTGCTTTGCGAGATATTGCAATAGCTTACAAAGTGTTTCCGAGGTACGAAGACTATGACTTTTAATAATGAGATCTATTTGTTGGAAGAATTCCTGCGAGTCGGCGGGGATGGGACGCGTCACAGCCATTTAACAACCGCGTAACAATAACGTATGGCACTGCGAACTCTGTATTTTACTCCTGTAACAGTATAAAACCTAATGGAACCTCCACTGACACCTGTTTTGTACTGAGAGTTGCACTGTGTTTGGGTTTCGCGTAGGGGTTCCGTGCGCCCCGAGTAAAATCGCGGTTCCGCACTCTGCCTCCCTGCCGAAAGCAGTTTTTCGAGAACAAAGTGGAAAGTCTGAGTCCAAGAGCGGTTCAGCTGGCAGTTCGTCAACCCGGTCTTCCCAAATCTGGAGGAAATATGAAGAGCAGGTTTTTGTTCGTACTCGTCTTGGTGCTTTGCCTAGGCACGTTCGTGCTGGCACAAACAGACACCGCGCGTGTCGTCGGCACGATCACTGACCAAACCGGAGCGGTTGTGCCCAATGCGACCGTCGCGGTCACCAACCTAGCAACTGGCCTGACTGTGACCGTCAAGACCGGGGGTGTCGGCGAGTACGCCATCAACGCGCTCCCCGTCGGAAAGTACCATGCCGAGGTTTCGCAAACCGGGTTCAAGACGGAAACCGCCGAGTTCACCTTGGAAACGTCGCAGGTTCAGGAGTTCAGCCCGAAACTAGAAGCAGGCTCCACTACCACGACCGTAGACGTGACCGGCGAAGTGCCGCTCGTGGATACGGCCACGTCGAGCACGGGCGAGGTCATTCAGGGTCGGCAGGTCACCGAGCTTCCTCTGAATGGCCGCAACTTCACGCAGTTGGCCCTGCTCACTCCCGGCGTCACGCGCGGCGCGTACGGCGACATTTCAATGGGCGGTTCCAGTGGGACTATGGCGGAGACTTTCCGCAACTCCGATACCGGCGGCTCATCATTGGTCGTCAACGGACTGCGCTCGCAGGCCAACAACTTCATCCTCGACGGCCTTGACAACAACGAGTCGCTGGTGAACTCCATCATGTTCTTCCCACCGGCCGAAGCCATCGAGGAGTTCCGCGTGAACACGTCGGTCGCCCCAGCTGAGTTCGGCCGCGGTGGCGGCGGCATCGTCCAGACCCAGATCAAGTCGGGAACCAACCAGATTCACGGCACAGCGTTCATCTTCGACCAAGAATCGGCGTACAACGCCCATGCCTACAACGACCCGCTCGTACCTCAGCATCGCAAACAGTTCGGCGGCACCTTTGGCGCTCCGATCTGGAAAAACAAGCTCTTTTTCTTCGCGGATTACCAGGGCCTGCGCCAGAAATCGCCGAACGGCGCCGAATATGTGTTCGTGCCGACCGTGTTACAACACAGCGGCGACTTTTCCGAGCTGATGGAGCCTGCCAATACCAGCGGCCCCTATACGAGGCGAGACACTGGCTATGTTTTTCCCGGCTCCACGGGCATGGCCACAATGCCGGCACCTCAAATATGTCCGAGTCTGTATTCCTCCGTTGGTAACCCCCCCACCACCCCTCCCGTTCCTCTTGCCCAGTTTGCCAACAAGGGCTATATCTACAATCCGCAAACCTGCCTTCCCTTCGGTTGGAACGGCACCGTGGGCACAAACGTCATTCCTACAGCAAACCAGAATGCGGCGGGCATGAATTTAATTAATGCTTTCCCGCTGCCCAATATTGCGGGTGCCCCGATCAACACCTACAACTTCCAGGCCAACCGTCAACAAGTCCGTACCTTTGATGACATCGACGCCCGCATCGACTGGGTTGCCAGCCAGAAGGACACCGTCTTTGTCCGTGGAAGTACGGGTACGGATAAATTTAATGTGACCGACCAACTCGTGGACGCGACCCACGATCTGCCCTCGGGCTTTGGCTCGGGTGACAACTTCAACCATCCACGCGGGCTCGCTGTGGGGTACAACCACACCTTCAGCCCCAACATCATCAACGAATTCCGCTTCGGCATCCTCCGTCCATTCTTCGGGTACACGAACCCGCAGAACGGTGTCGACCTGTCGGCAAAGCTTGGCATCCAAGCGCCCGTCAACCCCCTGCTGGGCGGCATCGCCCTCATCGGTGGTTGGGGTTGGACAGGCAACTATCAGTATGATTACACCGGCGATGGTGGAGTCTACCAAGTGCCGCAGAAGTCGTACCAGTTTTTGGACAGCGTAAGCTGGACGCACGGGCGGCACATTTTCAAGTTCGGCGGCAACGTCATTGATCGGCACGTTGACTTCGTACAGGGTAACGATGCCAAGGGCTATTTCTGGGTCACCGATGGCGCCCAGTCAGATTGGAGCGGCCAGCCCAACACCATCGGCTCTAACGGATTGGGCCCGTTTACTGGCAACACCATGTCCGAATTGGAAGCCGGCTTTGTGTCCGGCTACCAGATCGGAAGATTTAACGGCTACAGCAAGACCAGAAACTGGGAGACCGGTTATTTCGGCCAGGACGACTGGCGCGTCAACCAAAGGCTCACCCTCAATCTCGGTTTGCGGTATGACCTCTACACTTGGCCTTACGAAGTGCACGACCAACAGTCGAACTTTGACCCAGCGACGGTCACGCTAATTAATGCGAATGCGCCGAATGCGGTCAATCGCTCGCTGATTAACACCGATAAAAACGACTGGGGTCCGCGCGTCGGTGTTGCCTACGACATTTTTGGAGATGGTAAGACAAGCCTGCGGGGTGGCTTCGGTATTTTCTACTTCCTCGATCGCGGCGGCGTTGGCAACCAGTTGGCGAACAATGCTAACTTCAACGGTATTTCCAGCTATTACGCCTGCCCCGACAACACCACCGCCCTATGCGCGAACGGGTACCGCGTCACCTTATCCGGTCTCGCTCCCACGGGCAGCACCAACCCGGTGGGCGCCACCGGCACGCTGCCGTCTGGCGCATCCTCGGTGAACCCGCTGCAGCTCACGCCTTCGGCCAACGTGATCTATTACCCGAAGGACAGCAAGAACTCCAGGGTTAAGGAGTGGAACGTCCAAATCGAGCGCCAGTTGAGTTCTGCCATGGTTTGGGACATAGGCTACGTTGGGACCAACATGAGCCATCTCACCACAACCTTCGGGGCCAACAATCCAACTCTGGGTGGGCCGCGTTGGTTCCCGACCGTCGGCAGCATTAACGAGTATGCATATATCGGAAGTGGAAACTACAACGGTCTGCAGACCAGCCTGAACCGTCGCATGTCGCATGGTCTGCAGTTCACAACGTCCTATACCTGGTCGCACACCATGGATAATGCCGCCAGCACCTTCGGCACTAACGGCGGCAACACGGGAGTCATCGTGACCAACTCCGGCCAGGCGATCCTGACGCAGAACTGGGGCAATGCGGATAACGACATCCGCCAGAGTTTCGTCGGCACGGCGCTCTATGAGTTGCCTTGGGGCAGGGGACGCATGTGGATGAACGATGCCCCCAAGGTGGTTGACTACCTTGTCGGCGGCTGGCAGTGGAACAACATTCTCACGCTGCAGACTGGTGCGCCGATGGATGTTAACGATGGCGGTCTCCTCTATACGCAGTACAACGGGGGCTGTCGCACGGGTGTCTCGGAATACGTGTGGTTGAGCTGTCCAGCTAACGCGTTCACTCATCTATCGACACCCACAGGGAACCTTGCTCGCGGCTACTTCCATGGTCCCGATCTTAGGACCTGGGATTCGTCCATCTTCAAGACCTTAGCGTTCACCGAGCGCTACAAGCTGGAGCTTCGCCTTGAGGGGATCAACGTGACGAACCATCCGCTCTTCCAGAATCCGGACGGTGGGGTTACGGACGGGACCTTTGGACAGCTTGGTCCCTCAGCGGGTAACAGCACGCGCTACTCTTCGGAGCGGCACGTGCAGTTGGTGGCCCGCTTCACCTTCTAACCATTAGCTTGATCAATTTGGGGGACAGATTTCATCTGTCCCCCTTTCTCCGTGCTCGTTTCGAGGTCCGCACTCATGAATCTATGCAGGCGTGGATGGCAGACGTGTGTTTTCATCCTTATTCTGGCAGTCCTGAGCATTGGCGGCCGGGCGCAGCCTACGGCTCACCCAGCCAATCAAGCGACCTCACAGCCCCCCGTCGTGCGCAAGGTTGAGCCGCCGAACTGGTGGTTGAACTACACGCCGAAGGTCACGCTGCTGCTCACGGGCGAGAACCTTGGCGGCGCTCGCGTCGAGAGCGCGACCACCGGGGCCACCGTGGTGAGTTCGCACGCTTCCGAGAACGGTCATTATCTGTTCATCCAGATGCGCCTGCGTTCCGACCGGCTGAAGACGGCGGGGAAGGTCAGGCTGCATCTCCGTGGCGCGCAGGGCTCGGCCGACGTCGAACTGCCGCTGCTCACGCGCAAGGATCCGCACGGCCACTATCAGGGATTCTCGCGCGACGACGTTATCTACCTCATCATGCCGGACCGCTTCGCCGACGGCGATCCGTCAAACGATCAGCCTCCGGGCTCAACCGGAATCTATGACCGCAGCCAGCCGAAGGCGTACCACGGCGGCGACCTGCGCGGCGTTCGCGATCATCTCGGCTATCTCCATGACTTGGGCATAACGACAATCTGGCTCACTCCTGTATGGAAGAGCGCCGACTCTGACTATCACGGCTACCATGTGGTGGATTTTTATGCGCTCGACGATCACATGGGCAGCATGCAGGAGTATCAGTCGTTGGTGGCCGATGCGCACAAGCTGGGGATGAAAGTGCTCATCGACTACGTGGCGAACCATATTGGCCCGAAGCACCCGTGGGCCGACGATCCGCCCACGCCCACCTGGCTGCATGGAACGCCCGCGCACCATCTCGAACCTTCTTACAGCTTCGATGGGCTGGTCGACCCGCACGCTTCTCCGCGCGAGTATCGGGCAACCATCGAAGGCTGGTTTGCCGGGAAGTTGCCGGACTTGAATCCCGACGATCCAGCGCTGGCGCTCTATCTCGCGCAGAATGCCATGTGGTGGACCGAGATGGCACAACTCGACGGCTTTCGCCTGGATACATTTCCATACTCATCGCGCCAGTTCTGGAGCGGCTGGCAGGATCGTTTGAGCCAGGTCTACCCGCATATCGACAGCGTGGGCGAGGTCTGGAATCCCGATTCGACGATCGTTTCATTTTTTCAGGGGGGCCGCAAGCAGTTCGATGGCATCGACACGCATCTGGCAAGTGAGTTTGATTTTCCCCTACAGTTTGCCGTGCGCGATGTCGTCGTCAAGGGCGAACCCCTGAAGAAGATTATTGATGTTCTTCAGCACGACGAACTTTACCCGAACCCGGACACGCTGGTCACATTTATCGGAAATCACGACGGGAGCCGGTTTATCGGAGAGACGGGGAGCAGCCCTGCCAAGCTGAAAGCGGCGTTTTCGCTGCTGCTGACCATGCGCGGCATTCCGCAAATCTACTCGGGAGACGAAATCGCCATGCCCGGCGGCGGCGATCCTGACAATCGGCGTGATTTCCCGGGCGGGTTCCCCGGCGACCAGCGCAACGCATTTACTACCAACGGGCGCACGCCCGACGAGCAGGATGTTTTCGCCTATGTGCAATCACTGCTCAAGCTGCGCCGGGAGCATGCCGCATTGCGCACGGGCAAGCAGTGGCATATCGGCTGGGATGATTCCTACTACGCATTTCTGCGCGATCTGCCCGAAGAAAAGCTGCTTGTCGTTTACAACAACGCGTCGAACCCGCGCTCGCTCGAGATACCCGTCGGCGATACGCCGCTCGAAAAGGCGCACGAGCTCAAGGCGTTGCTGGGAACGAGTGAGGCGATGATCGACTCCGGCGCGGTCCATGTTTCGTTGCCCGCGCAGACGATCGCCATATTCAGTGTGCGCTAGTCGATTTGCAATCGGAGTGAGATTCACCGGGATGTCCTTCGGCAAGACTCGATGGTAGCGCGCGCATTGACTTTTTTGGCCGAGCCGAGGGACTAAGTCGATTCCTTGCCGGCATAACGAAAATTGGTGGGGTCAGTTTCATGAGGTGTGCGTATGCGCAATAAATCAGTCTTGGTTGTTTGTTGTGCGCTGGCGTTTCTTTTTTCCTTCCCCGCCAACGGCCAGACAGCATCGACCGACGCGGAAGGACACCCGTGGTGGCAGCACGCGGTGTTCTATGAGGTCTATCCGCGCAGTTTTGCCGACAGCGACAACAATGGGGTCGGCGACCTCAACGGCATTAGCGCGAAGATGGATTACCTGCACAACCTGGGAGTCGATGCCATTTGGATCACTCCCTGTTATCCCTCGCCGCAGGTCGATTTCGGCTACGACGTTTCCGACTACAAGAATATCGATCCCATGTACGGCACGCTGAACGATTTTGACCGCATGGTCGCCGCCGGGCGCGAGCACAACGTCCGCATCATCATGGATTTTGTGCCTAACCACAGCAGCGATCAGCACCCGTGGTTTCTCGACTCGAAGTCATCGCGCACGTCGGCGCACCGCGACTGGTATATCTGGCGTGACGGCAAGGGGCCGGGCAAGCCTCCGAATAACTGGATGTCGATTTTTGGCGGTTCTGCCTGGAAGTTCGATGCGACGACCGGCCAGTACTATTACCACTTCTTCTATGCCGGACAGCCCGACCTGAACTGGCGCAATCCGGCGGTCGAGAAAGAAATGCTGGATACGACACGCTGGTGGTATCAGCGCGGCGTTGCTGGATTTCGGCTGGATGCCGTCGATACTCTGTTCGAGGACCCTGGTCTTCACGACAACCCCGTGCTCAAGGGCACAAACAAGCAGGGCGATCCCAATATGAAGAACCAGTACAACACCAATCTCCCCGAGGTGCACGACGAACTGCGCAAGCTGCGGAAAGTGGCGGACGAAACCGGCGCAGTCTTGATCGGGGAAACCTGGACCGCGAACGTCGAGCAACTCAACCGCTACTACGGCGACAACGGCAACGAAGTGCAATTGCCAATGGATTTCATGTTCACCACCATCAACAAGCTCTCGCCTCGCGAGTTCCGCCGGCAGATTGCGGCGGTGAACAGCGCGCATGGCTGGCCGGTATTCGTGATCGGCAATCACGACATGCCACGCTCCTACAACCGGTTTGGCGACGGCAAACACAACGACGCGATCGCCAAAATGATGGCGGCGTTTTACTTGACGCTGCGCGGAACGGCGATCATGTACTATGGCGAAGAAATCGGCATGGAGAACAACGATCCCAAGCGTCGTGAGGACGTGAAGGACCCCGTAGGCCGGACCGGCTGGCCAAAGGAAAAAGGCCGCGACGGCGAGCGGACCCCCATGCAGTGGGACGCAACCTCCAATGCAGGATTCAGCCAGACGGCGCCCTGGCTGCCGGTGCCGGCCAGTTATCAGACTCACAACGTCGCAACCGAGTCGCAGGATCCGGATTCGATTTTGAATCTGTACAAAAAAGTGCTGGCGCTGCGCCACACGAATCCGGCTTTGCTCGAAGGCAGCTACAAGGCGCTCAATGAACACGACGACCACGTGATGTCATATTTGCGCAGCTACAAGGGCAGCACCGTGCTAGTGGTGCTCAACATGTCACCCGCGCCGCGCAAAGCGCGCTTCCCACTCGGAGCCGAGGGATTCCCGTCCTTTACTTTGCAGCCTCTGGTTTCCTCGGGAGCGTCGGCGAAGGGCCTCGAAGTTACGCTCGCACCTTTTGGCCTGATGATCGCGGAAGTGAAACACTAGGCGGGGAGAAGAACGAAAGAAGAAATTACATGCGGCAGACTGAACCGAAGGGGCAGGCCGATGAAGATTGACCAGCCTTCTTGATGCCATACATCGTCATTGCGATGTACTTTTCATTCCACAGGCCTGCGCGTACTGGTCGATGACTTCGAGAATCTTGCGGCGAATCAGTTCTGCGGGCTGGTTCGAGATAATTCCATCGCGAAGAGCGGCGTGCTGATTGGGCAGGTATTGGCTAACGAGGGACAACGGGACCGGATGCATGGTCAGGTTCGCAAGCAGCCTCTGCAAAGCCGCGGCAACCTTCGGCTGCGGCCAGTAATAGCGGCAACGATCGCTGAGGTTATATTTGCGGGCGAAATGCAGTTGCAAGTCATCGCCTCGATAGTATCCCTTCCAATGCTCCGGATTCTCGACCATCGCTTCTTCCAGAGATTCACGAATCCGTGAAAGAGTGACTTCGCTTCGATCGCCTAGCCACTCTTCTTCCATAGCCGCCAAGGCAAACACCGCTTCGCGGAAAGCAAATGTCAGCGCGGGGCCTACCTTGAGGATGGCGAAGTGATCCACAACCATCTGCCGCAGGGCTTCCGGCATTTGATAATCGGTTGAATGCGCTTCGTAAACACCGTGCCAGTTCTCTTCCGCAAACCGAGATAGCTCGCGTCCATTTTCCGGCTTGTAAGGAAAAACCCTTTCGCCGCTGAACTCGACACCGGGCTGCACGACTACGGCGATCACTCGTTTCCAGGCTGCCTCAAGGCCACGCGCCTTGAAGGCCTGTTCTGCCGCTTGAATCGTGCTGGCAACGTCCACGGGACGCGATGGCTTCGGGTCTGCACTGTGCAGCAACTCACCTCCGGGAATGGGCACTTCGGTTCCAATCACGTAAACCGGCGCCGGCGAACCCGGAGTAAGATGAGCGTGCGCATCTTCAGCGATCCTGCACATTTCCGCGGCGCGACTGCTGACGATTTCATCCCCAAGTGGCTCGGCGGGATCTCCCGGGTCACCCGCTAGCCGCATGCTGGCGTCGAGATGAATCTTCGCATAGCCAGCCAGCACGCAAGCACGAACCAGATCGCCAGCTTTCTCGATCGCCGAGGATGCGCTCTCATTGCGCCAGACGTGGGGTCCCAGATGGTCGCCACCGAAAACTATCCTCTCCGAGGGAAAACTCATGGCGGCGGCAATTCCCTTTACCGATGCGACGAATTGCACGGGCGTTTGCCCGGTATATCCGCCAAATTGATTGACCTGGTTGGAAGTCGACTCAATCAACAAAAGGCAGTTGTCGCGGTGCGCCTGCAGCATTCCAGCTTCGAGAACAAACCGATTAGCGGAGCAGATTGAATAGACACCGACAGGTTTGCGGCGGCGATTTTGTTCGAGGAGTCCGACGAGGCAATCCGAAGCGCTTCGATTTTGCCTCATGACTCCTCTTCTGCAGGAAGATCGAAGTTCACCAGATCGCCGCGGAAGCCGCGGGTTTTCCACGCGCCGAAGGCAATGCCGACAGCCATCCAGATACTGCCGGCAATTTTTGCGGGCGCGCTCAGGTTGAGCCACAACAGCAGGCAGATGATAAATCCGAGCACTGGCGGCAGCAGATTGGAAAGTTTCTTTATTGGTTCGCGCACGTAGTAGCGCATGAAGGCGGCCGCATTCACACCCATGAACGCGATGAGCGCGCCAAAGTTCAACATTTCGGCACCCAGCCCATAACTCATGACGAAAGCGCCAATCAGGGCGATCGCTCCTACGAAGAGAACATTGTTGCGCGGGACGCGATGTTTGGCATCGACCACTCCAAAAAACGACTTTGGCAGCGCATTGCTACGTCCCATTCCGAAAAGCAGCCGGGCCGCGCCGATTTGCGCGCCCATGCCGGAACCAAAGTTGGCCACAAGAAGAGTAAAACCGATGATGGCGAACATTGGCTTCCAGGCGCGTGCGGCAACGTGAACGAAGGCGGTGTCGATGTCGGGGAAGGGCTGCGAGGCGGGCCAGACCAATTGTGCGGCATAGACCTCAAGGGCAGAAAGAATGCCAATGACGAGGCAGGTCAGGACTGTGGCAAGGAGGATGTTGCGGCGTGGGTTCTCGGCTTCTTCGGAGAGAGTCGAGATGCCGTCGAAACCGATATAGGTGAGAACGGCAATGGAGGTTCCGCCGAGAACCGCTTTCGTGTTCCAGAGAGTGGGGTCGTAGAACGGGCGCGTAAAGAATTGGGCATCGTGGCCGGATTGGCCGCCAAGGTAGCGCGCGACGACGACAAAAAAGATGGCGATGACTATGCCCATGCCCGCGGCCAGGGCGGAGTTTACGCGGGCAGAGGTTTTGACGCCCTGAACGTTCAGTCCTGTAAAAACCAGAGCGAAGAAAATCGCCCACATCCAATAGGGCACGGCGGGAGCGAATACATGCGCCTGCTGGCTGCACCAGATCGTGCAGATGATGGGGTTGAGCATGTAGTCCATGACCATGCTCCAGCCAGTAACGTAGCCGAGCGCGGGATTAATCTCCTGGCCGACATAAGTGAAGGCCGAACCGGCCGAAGGATAGGCGCGCGCCATGCGTCCATAGCTGATAGCGGTGAACAGCATGGCAACCATGGCGATCAGAATGGTGGTGACCACGTGTCCGTGTCCGCGGTCGCTGAGCACACCGAAAACGGACATGGGCGCGACGGGCTGAATCACGATGACGCCGTAGAGAATGAGGTCCCAAAGAGTAAGAGACCGTTTGAGGCGCGTGGTGGCGGCCGATTCTGGAGTGTTACTCATTTATGGCAAATTTCCCATTCGTTTGTTTGTAGCCTGGCCAGTGAACTCTCCAGCCTCGACTACATTACCATTGTCACTTCTTGCCGATGCGCGGAACATACGATATAAAGAATCGTCTCCGTGCCCTCCGTAACAAAACGCGACGAAGAAAGGCGAGCCCCCGAAGGGAACAGCCTGCTCAACGAGGAACGCCGGCGCGCGATTCTCGACCTTCTGCAGCGTGAAAAGCGGGTGCTGGTCGGCGATCTCGCTCAGCAGTTTCAAACATCTCAAGTCACCATCCGCAAAGACCTCGAAGAGCTTCATGTCCGCGGCCTCATTCAACGCACCCACGGGGGCGCATTGCCTGCGCGCGAAGGGGCTCTCGAAGACCCCACCCTGCTCGAAAAAGAGCGGTTGCACCGGAAGGAGAAACTTCGCATTGCCGCGGCAGCCGCGCGACTGGTCTCCGAAGGGCAGGTCGTAATTCTGGATTCAGGCACAACAACCACCGAAATTGCGCGAGCTTTGCGCCACTTGAAAAATCTCACGGTTATCACGAACGGCGTAAATATCGCGGCCGAACTCGCCGGTTCTTCGATCGAGGTCATTCTGACGGGCGGCGTGGTTCGCAAGAACTCCTTCTCGTTGGTGGGCCCGATTGCGGAAGAGACACTCCGCCGCCTTAGCGCCGACATATTCTTTCTTGGCGTCGATGGATTCGATGTCAGGTTTGGACTCAGCACACCCAACCTTCCGGAGGCCAAAGTCAACCGGATCATGACCGAAATTGCGAAACGCACCGTTGCGGTCTGCGATTCCAGCAAGTTTGGACGGCGCAGTCTTTCCCTGATCGTACCTCCCAGTTCGCTGCAGCAGGTCATCACCGACAAAGGCATACCCAAGGGCGATCTCCAGGTCTTGAAGAAACTGGGCATTGAAGTGACGCTCGTCTGAGAGTTCCTTGGCTGCATACTTAAAAAAAACGCCCGCTAGCGCTCCGGCAAGGCCTCCAGGTTCAAGACCTCAAACGGTTTCAAGGTGAACGTGTGGCGCTCACCGGCAGCCAAATGCACCAGCTTTTCAGCGCGGTCAAGGAGCCACGGGCTGTGCGCCAGGTACCTGCGGGACGCGTGGGCCGGCAGTTCAAAAGCCGTCTTTACATCAAGGGCGTAGGTTTGCGGTTTATCGCTAGGATTGCGCAGGGTAAGGATGCCCTTCTGCGACGACCATGCCGCCCAACCATAGACTTCCAGTTTGCCCGGATCCCCTCCAATCCAATGCGTATCGATCATGGTTTGCGAATTGTTGCGGGCCCATTGGGCAGCCTCCGCCAGCGTATCCCAATCCTGCTCCGACAAAAGCGAATGACTGATGTACATCTCCTGTAACTGCGTACCGCTGCCGAAATAAGAACGCACCTCGTTGGAAAAATCATGGCCCGGATCGCTACCGAGGTTCTGGGCTTGGCTCGCGAAGATAAGTCCGTGCAGCATAAGTGAATTCAAAGGAAACAAAGGTCCGGCCTGTACAACATGTCGGAAGGTTGCAGCGTCGCGATAGGTGATCCATCGCTCGCGCCAGGGACCGACACCCGCAAATTCGTGGTCATCGCCGCCGCGCCAGATGGAGTCGGCATATCGTAACCAAAATGGCGAAGGATAAGTGCCGGTAGTTAGATTGATGAAGATATCGGGCTTGGCGGAGCGCCATTCGCTCATCAGGCTGATGGCTGCCTGGAAGTCGCTGTCGAACTGGCTGCCGGGCAGCACGCTATTCACATTGCCGGTACCGTCAATCTTAAATTGGTTGACTCCATAGTCACGGATGAACTGCAACGTCACTTCGCGGAAGCGAGCATAGTACTTCGGACCGGACAGAGCGAAACCTTTTTCGTTGGTCTCCAGGCCTTCCTCCCGACCATATTTGAGACGCTCTTCTTTTGCTTGGTCATACCCGCCCCACGGAGAAAGCCACACGCCCGGTGCCGCTTGGTATTGTTCCGCAGCAGCCTTCAGCGCGGTAAACCCATGGGGAAAACCGCCGCCAAAACTCCAAAGCGTGTGCGGATCGTCCCATCCGTCATCAAAAAGAAACGAATCCAATTGCACGTGCCGCTTCTGCACCAGCTCTTTACCAAATGAATGAATCACATCAAGAGCCGCTGCTTCGTCGTAAGGATTGCCGAAGCCGATGTCGTACCACGAGTTGTAATGTAAGAAGGGACGATAGGGGCGCGGCCGTTCGTTCTCGACATAGTTTAGAAAACAGCGCCGCAACTGGCCCGAAGGACTTACTCCGATCACGGAGGAGTAAGTCACCGTTTGCCCCGCCCGCAGCGGCAACTCGCGGTGGATGGAACACGTTGCCTGGCCATCCTTGACTTCACAGGATGAGAGCGGATGCTCAAACCCAAAGAAAATATCTCCCACAACGACGGGAGAACCCTTGACAGTGCCGTCCACGTGCGCTGCGGATGCCATGAAGTCGAGCAATTTGATCTCAGCGATTGGCTGATCATCCTCGGCGTGCAGGGATATCTCCTGCCTCACATAATTCGAGCCGTCCCTCAGAATTCCGCGCCAGGTCACCGACAGTTTCTGCTTCTCGTCCTGAAAATTGACGACAATGGCTTGACCGGGTGAATGTCGGGCAGATTGCAGCGCATCTGGGTCAGCATCCAGACGCTGCATCCGAGGGCCATCGTGGATGGTAAGGGCCGAGGCGCGCAGGACGTGTCCATCCTTGAACGTGAGCGCAAAGAGATCGCGCGAAAGTGGAATGCTTTTAGCGGCAGGTTGCGATATCAGTTCAGATCCCGTGGAGGCGTCTTGAGTAAATGCCCAGCGCGCGCTGAACATGTTGTTTTCAAGGACAATCCGGCCCCCCTGGAGGCTCGCTCGCGCTGGGCCAGGATTCGCATCATAGAGGAGTGAAGGCTGGGCCGACGCGACGACACAGGCAATCGGCAGAAGCCACAAATTCTTGAGCAGTCTTTGCGGGCGGGCAAACATATCGCGCTAAGGATAAACCCGGAGATGCGACACCACCCGGTTGATGACGCCATTCGGGCTGGGGCGATCGGGATGGAGCCCCGCATGGACGGATGAGAACAGGCCTAGTAACTGGGCGAACATTACATCCAGCGGAGGTCGATATTCGTCTTTGAAATCTGGCGGCGCGTCGAGAGAAATGAGCCGGTCGGTCAGCAAATCCAGCTGCGCCGTGCCTTGTGGCGCCACGGCCAAGGTTACTTTTGCTAGTTCCTTTGCGCGTATTTCTGTGAGTAAGTCGATTTCATAAGGCTGCCGCTTAGGATTATTGGAAAGGAACATAGTGCATAAACTGTCTCTATCTAGCGCGGACATGGGGCCGTGGCGAAATCCAAGCACCGATTCCGACATGGTGTGAATGCGTCCGGCCGTAAGTTCAAGCAGTTTTAACGCCGACTCGCTCGCGACCGCGGCCAGCGGGCCGGCACCAAGAAAGCACGCTTTTGAACAATTCATCGCGGCAATGGAAGCGGCAATATCTGCGGCGTTCCGCAGGAACTTACTGCCCATCATGATCATACAGTTCAGAATCTTCCGATAGAGATCCAAGTCTCCGAGGTGGGCCAGACATTGCCCAGCAACCACCATGTTGCTAAAAGAACTGGTCATGGCCAGGCCCTGGTCGTTCACAGCCGCATCGAGCACCAGGGCCAACGCCTGATCTGGTTTCTCGGAACACTGCTGCGCCATTCGCCCTGATGAGTTACAGGTGACCACCAGATGTCGTATGCGTGGATAAGTGGACAGCGCCTTTTGTAGAACCGCCACGCCCTCAGAACTGTCTCCCGAGCGGGAAAATGATATCCAGAAGTACTCGTGCCCCGGCACGACAAGACTCTGCATATTCGTGAGTAAGTCCGTGCTCGGAACTGCCCACACAGGGCAGGCCCAGCGCTGCCGTAACAAGTCAACCAAGGCGCGCCCAATGTAATCGGATGTTCCCGCGCCGACCAGGAAGACAACTGGCGTCGGCCGATGGTTCGTGCCCGTACCGGACTCTTTTATGCCGGACTCTGTGAGGAAAGACTGGAGCTGTGCGCGCTGCTTGAGGCAACGCTCGTAGGTTGATTGCCAACTGCTGGGCTGCTGAGAAATCTCGAACGGCGTGTGCCGGAGTCCGCGCGCGTCCTTTTCCTCATCCGCCAGATCCAGCAAAGACTGAAGCGGATTCTGCAAGCCATTCTCCTTTCGCAAACCGCGCCGATGTATTAGAATTTTGCTGCTTACCGAATCATTTCGCAATATATGGAAACATTATACACAACAAAACGAAACCAATCGAATATCGCTCCTCCGGGGGGAGCCGCGGCACTGGCGGTGATTGGCGAGCTCAATGTCGACCTGCTGGTCACCGGTTTGTCGGACATGCCGAAGTTCGGTTGTGAAACCCTGGCGGCTGCGTTCGAAACGGTGCTCGGAAGCGCGTCCGCGATCTTCGCATCGGGAGTGGCGCAGCTAGGACATACCGTCAACTTCTACAGCCGCGTTGGGGACGACGACTTCGGACGTTTCTGCCTGCGTGCCCTTGAGGAGAGGGGCATTGCAACCGGCAAGATTGCCGTTTCCGGCGCCAGCCGAACCGGCGTCACTATATCTCTAAGCACGCCTTCCGACCGGGCGCTGGTGACCTTCCTGGGCGCAATCGCGGAACTCAGCTACGACGATCTGCCCAAAAATGCACTCGATGGTTCTTCGCATCTGCACCTGACGTCGTATTTTCTTCAGCACCAGCTGCGGCCCAGTTTTGTGCGGCTTTTTCGCGAGGCGCGTCAGCGCGGAATGACAACTTCGTTTGATCCCAATAGCGATCCCTCCGAAGCTTGGACATCGGAAATTTGGGATGTAGTCCGGGAAGCAGACATATTTCTTGTCAACGAAAGCGAAGCGCTTGCTCTGACGGGAGAGGCGTCAGCAGAGGCCGCGGCCGCTCGACTCGCCACGGAGGTTCCCTGCCCTGTCATCAAACTCGGCTCGCGGGGAGCAATCGGTGTCGCCGGCAGGGAAATCGTCAAAGTGCCGTCATTTCCGATCTCTCCCCTCGACACAACTGGCGCGGGAGACTCATTTGCCGCCGGTTTTGTACACGCATATCTTTCCGGCGGAGATCTTGAAAGCTGCTTGCTTACGGGCAACGCGTGCGGAGCAATGTCCGCCTTGAAAGCCGGCGGAACAGCCGGCCAGCCCAATACGAGCGAACTCGCGGCGTTCCTCGCACAACATCCATGCGGCCGCTCAACGAATGAGCGCAAGGGAGGAGCTTGATGAGCGACAAGCCATCGGCGCAAGACCCGTTCGTCGCGATGGTTACGGCTAAAGCTGAAGTCGATCTGCGCCTCAGCGACTTTCAGCCACGCTCCATGCTTGTAACCCCGGTTCACGATGTCTTACGGCCGAAGTTCCCTGTGATCGACTACCACAATCATCTCGATGCGCTCGAACCGAATGACGTTCTGCGAGTCATGGATGAATGCGGAATCGAGCGCGTCGTGAACATTACCATGCGAACCGGCGATGATGCACTGCAAATGATCGATAAGTTTCACAAAGCCGCTTCCGATCGTTTCGCGACCTACGGCTGGATGGATTGGACCGACCTGCACTCGCCAGGATTTTTTTCGCGGACAGTGGATCGCCTGGAGCAGTTGGTGCAACGCGGCGCTTGTGGCTTGAAGCTCTGGAAAGACCTCGGCACCAGCATTCGCGAGCAAGACGGAAGCTTGTTGCGGATCGACGATGAGCGCCTGGCCCCGCTGTTCGATAAGGCCGGGGAGTTGCGCGCGCCAGTCATGTTTCACATTGCGGATCCGGATGCTTTTTTTCAGCCCATCGACAACCGCAACGAACGCTATGAGGAACTGGCGGCCCATCCGGAGTGGAGCTTCCACGGCTCGCACTTCACGAAGCCCGAACTCCTGGCGCAACGTGATCGCGTGTTTGCGCGCCATCCGATGACCACTTTCGTCGGAGCCCACGTGGCCGAACATCCGGAAGATCTTGCCTACGTCAGCCAGTTGCTGGATGCTAACCCGAATCTCTATGTGGATATCGGCGCTCGCTGCGCGGAGCTGGGCCGCCAGCCATACACTGCGCGGGAGTTCTTCCTGAAATATGCAACCCGCATTCTATTTGGCACCGACTTGATTCCCGATGTAAAGATGTACCGGCTGCATTTCCGCTTTCTCGAAACCCGCGACGAGTATTTCGAATATCCGTCCCACGCCTCGCGCCAGGGACGGTGGAACATCTATGGCCTGTTTCTTCCGGATGACGTGCTGCGCCGCGTCTACCGTGAAAATGCATTAGCGCTCCTGAGGCGGTGATGGAATATCGCATACGCACAAAAGGGCTCTTTCTTTTCCTTTTCCTGGCTTTCTTAGCTCCGTGGAGTTCTACCGCGCAACGAAGGACGACCAAGGATTCGACCAACTACGATTGGACCAACTACGTCCGCATTGGCGCGTACGGACTCGCGGCTGAAAATGCGGACTCCATCGTCGCTGACGCCCGCGAGAGCCACGTATTCGGGATCGAGGTGGACAACGACATACCGGGGCGCTACGAGAGCTTTCTCGATCCGAAAGCCAAGCTGGACGCCATTCGCGCACTGGCCGCGAAAGCTCATGCCGCGTCGAACTATGCCTTCGTCTACATTGCCGGAACCGAATGCATCACTGCAAATGCGGACAAAGTAGCGCACACGCTCGCCAAGGACCACCCCGACTGGCTGCAACGCAAAATTACCGGGGAGCCTGCGATCTTTGGCGGGGGCACGGCGTTTTGGATCGCCAAGGGAGATGAGGATGTGTGGGTCAGTCCCTATGCTCCAGAATGGCGAAAAACCTACATGGAACGCGTGCGGCAAATCGCCGCCACCGGAATTGACGGCATCTACGTCGACATTCCGTACTGGATGACCCACTTCGAAGGTTGGGAGAACACCTGGGCGAGCTTTGACGACTACACCGTCGCCGCTTTCAGAAAGCAGACCGGACTCGATGCGCGAAAGGATCTGAAACTGGGGGATTTTTCCGATCCCAATTTCCGCCGGTGGATCGACTTTCGCAGCCAGACAATTACAGACTTCCTGCAGGAGATCGATCAGAGCGCGAAGTCGGTCAACCCACATATCAAGACCATTCCAGAGATTTATCCCGGAATCGAGGAAGAAGCAGTCCGCGTGGGCGCCGATGTGTACAGCCTTTACCCCGTTGTGGATGCGATCGCGCACGAATATGAGTTCGGCAGCGGGGACCATATGGCGTCTTCGCGAACGCCTCTGAATTGGCTGTATTACCAGATCGGTATGTACACGTTTCGCGCCTTCGCCGAAGGCAAAGCGACCTGGATTCTGAACTACTCTTGGGACGGCGACAAAACCGTGGACCGCCGCGAGGCGATGATGAATTTGGCAATGTCGGAGGTAATGGCCGGAGCAAACTTCTGGGATGCACCCGGGCACTCCATGGCCGGATCGAACGATCGTCCCACGCGGAAGAGGATCTTTTCGTGGATCAAGCAAAACGAGAAGACCTTTTACCTGCCGCGCCTCCCAATTCACCCAGTTGGGGTCTATTTTTCTCCGCAGACGCGGAATTACTATACCGACGACTTCATTCGTTCCTATCGCGGGGTTCTTGCATTGCTCCTGCAGTCGCACACGGAATTCCAGATTGTCACACCTCGAACGCTGGAGCAGTTTCGTGGAGACACACTTATTCTGCCCGACGTGCGCTCGCTTAGCTCGCACGAGCAGGGCTGGCTCGAGCAATACGCAACGCAGGGCAAGAAGCTGGTCATTACAGGCGACAGCCCACTGCAATTCGCCAATCAGCCCAATGTCGTGCGGCTGCCAAAATGCCCCGGCAAAGCCTACATTGCGTCCCTGGAAACGGACTTCGAGCACACAACTCCGCACATGCAGCAAGCGTTTCTCGACAGCCTGTCGGCAAACGAGGACATTCAAATCTCGGCCTCTCCGTCGGTTGCTTCTTCGGTCGCCATGGTGAATGGGGATCCACACGTGTTCGTGGCGAATTTTGCCGGACTCGTGGGTGGCAAGAATCCGGTGCAGATTCCGCAAAACGATGTGCGAATCAGTATGCCGCTCGTGCCCAACCATTCGGGCTTTTTCCTCGCCTTCCTTGGAGACGTTCAGAAACTGGATGGTGTTAAGGCGAACGGGAGCATCACATTCACCTTGCCTGCAATCTCCAAGGGCGGCGTGTTCTGGTATGGGCAATGAAGTTCTGCATGACAGGATCTTTGGGCGTTGCCATGAGTAGAAGACAGGAAGAGGAGATAGGAAATGACGTCCATGTTTCGGGCATTTGCTGGAGTTGCTGCTCTCATCGTCTCGTTCGGGCTTCATACCGGGGCAGCGGCTGCGGACACTCCCCAGATTCAAGGACAGAACCTCAGGATCGAATTCGATCAGCACCTGCATAGCCGCGTTGTGGCCCGCTTCGACGGAAAAGACACGCCGCTTGGGCCATTCCGCGCTTCCGAGACCTTGGCGAACGCGGGTATAACGCAGACCGACTTTCTCCTGATCTCGCAGAGCCACGAGCGAGTGAGCGATGCATTCGGAGCCGGCGAACGTCTTACCGTTTCGGGGAAAGCGGAAGCGCTGACTAAGACAGTCTCGGTCACGGTCTATGACAACTTCCCTGCGATGGCGTTCTTCGACGTTCAGTACACCAACACCAGCGCAAGCAAACTCGTCATCACCCGTTGGACGAATAACGCTTACACGGTGAATGCGCAGCCCAAAGGCGGCCTGCCAGCATTTTGGTCCTATCAGAGTGGCTCTTACGAGAAGCGGCCTAATTGGGTTGTGCCGCTGCACGCCAATTTCCAGCAGGGTAATTATCAGGGTATGAACGCCAGCGATTACGGCGGCGGTACGCCGATCGTCGACGTGTGGCGGCGTGATTTCGGGATTGCGGTGGGCCACGTTGAGCCGCGCCCAAAGCTGGTTTCGCTGCCCGTTTCAATGCCAGACGCTGCTCACGCCACAGTCGCCGTGCGCTACAGGCATAAAGTTTCGCTTGCGCCTGGGGAAAGCTTTCACACTCTGCGCACCTTTGTCTCCGTTCATCAGGGAGATTACTTCCGCACATTGACCGAGTATCGGCGCTTCATGAGCAAGCAAGGATTCCAGATGGCTGCGCCTCCAGAAGGAGCCTTTGATCCCATTTGGTGCGCTTGGGGATATGGAAGATCGGTGCAACCGAAACAGGTGTATGACACGCTCGCAACCGTCAAGCGGCTTGGGTTCGGCTGGGTGACGCTCGACGACGGCTGGCAGAACAACGTCGGCGATTGGAAGCTCGATCCCAAAAAGTTCCCTCATGGCGACGCTGACATGAAGGCGCTCGTTGACCGCATTCACCAGGAAGGATTTCGCGCGCAACTCTGGTGGTCTCCGCTTGGCGCGGTACCGAGTTCCGATCTGCTGAAAGAGCATCCCGATTTCGCCCTGCTGAATCGCGACGGTTCGCGACGAAAAATCTCTTGGTGGAATGCCGATTACCTGTGTCCTGCGGACCAGCGCGTCGTGGAATACCACAAGGCGCTGGTGCGAAAAATTCTTTTGGACTGGGACTTCGACGGACTGAAGCTCGACGGGCAGCACATGAATGGCGCGCCAGCCTGTTACAACCCGGCGCATCATCACGAAAAGCCGGAAGACTCGGTCGAGGCGATGCCGGATTTCTTCCGCGCAATCTACGATGCTGCGCAAGCGGCCAAACCTGGCTCGCTGGTAGAGTTCTGCCCTTGCGGCACCGCATACTCGTTTTTCACCATGCCGCATTTCAATATGTCGGTTGCCTCGGATCCTGAGAGTTCGTTCCAGGTGCGTTCGAAGGCGAAAACTCTGAAGG
>Ga0326728_10009326_pt1 | contig 23710 bp, 23 predicted proteins | sample MB3enrmetagenome_FD_207602 | JGI IMG/M metagenome (GOLD analysis project Ga0326728, IMG submission 207602) | Lab enriched peat soil microbial communities from McLean, Ithaca, NY, United States - MB31MN | ecosystem: Environmental > Terrestrial > Soil > Wetlands > Peat | place: USA: New York... | reverse complement strand
TATCATTCCACCATCCTACCATGGAAGCCCTACCGAACCGGAAAGGACTGGCTGACCCTGCCCAAAATCGCCCCGATGCCCTAATCTAGAGCCATGAGTGACTCCAATCTGGAAACGCCGCTGGATATGCCGGCAACGCAGGACAACGTCTTCGACCTCCTGGTAGTGGGCGCCGGACCCACCGGTTTGGCCTGTGCCATCGAGGCGCAGAAAGTCGGCCTGCGCGCCGTGATGGTGGACAAGGGATGCGTCTGCAACTCGCTCTTTCACTACCCCGCGCATATGACCTTCTTCACGACGCCCGAACTGCTGGAGATTGGCGGCATCCCCTTTCCCAGCCCGCATACCAAGCCCAATCGCAACGAAGCGCTCCAGTATTACCGGCGCGTGGCAGACCTCTATAAACTGGACATTCGCCAGTACCATCGCGTGGAGCGGGTTGGGGGTCAGGACGGCGCCTTCACCGTGCATACGGTGGACCGCTTTGGCCGCTCCGGCGCGCTTCACGCCCGCAAGCTGGTCATCGCCACCGGCTACTACGACTTGCCCAACTACCTCCATATTCCCGGCGAGAACCTGAGCAAGGTCCATCACTACTACTTCGATCCCCATCCTTACTTCGGGATGGACGTGCTGGTCGTTGGCGGCAAGAATTCGGCTGCTATTGCCGCGCTCGAGTTGTGGCGCGGCGGCGCGCGGGTCACCCTGGTCCATCGCGAGGCCGAAATGCACCACCATGTGAAGTACTGGGTCAGGCCGGATATCGAAAAGCGCATCCAGGATAGGCAGATTGACGCCTATTTTAGCTCCCAACTGGTCGAAATCACGCCGGACACCGTCGTTATCGAGACGCCCCAAGGCCTGAAAACCCTCAAAAACGACTTCGTCTTCGCGATGACCGGCTACCACCCTGACTTCCAGTTCCTGGAGTCCATGGGTATTAGTTTTCAGGGAGAGGATCACCGCCCTGTTTGCAATCCAGAGACTCTGGAGAGCAACGTCCACGGCATCTATCTGGCCGGCGTAATCGTTGCCGGCTCGCGCACCAACGAAATATTTATCGAGAATGGCCGGTTCCACGGCCAGAAGATTGCCGCCGCGCTCATGGCTAAATAAATACTCGCCACTGGTGGTTTAGTTCAACTTGAGGCTCTGTGGCTTGGGCGCATCGAGTAGATCGAGGCGTGCCTGTTTGTGGGCCATGCAGTGCAGCCTCGACGGCGCCATTGTCGCATAGGAGCGGGTGACGTGTAGCCGGTCCATGACGACGTAGCGTGTGCGCAGGCCTTCCACGGTTGCGGGCAGTTGGGCGGGAAGGCGATTACGGTCTACATATATGACCAGCGCCGCCTCGCGTGGGTTGTCCAGGCTCTGGCCCACTCCCACACCGAAAAATGCCGGGTTCTGCCGCATCAGAGTGGCGGCCACTTGTTTCTTGAGAGCAATGGCCTGTGCCAGCGTCGTTGCGCGGAGCGATGGAACGCCGGTTTCGAATGGAGTTTGTGGCGCCGAGCCGTAAGCAACCGCGTGGGCCGTCGTGGGAATCGCGATGGTGCGCACGCCGTCAACCGTGGAAGGCGCGTTCACCGTCCTGCTCTCGTCGGTGTAGAGGATGACCGCTGCCTCGCCGGAATGGTCGCTGCTCTTGCCGATGGCCACACCCAAAATTCCTGCTGCCGAACTCACCAGCATCCGAGCCTGCCCGAGGACCTGCTGGGCGCGCGCCGTCTCCACGTCGCTGAGTACGCGAGATTGCGCTGAGGGGATGGTGTTGTCGCCGTAGCTCAGGCAACTGACCGCATGGTCGGCCGCGCCCACAAAGGTATAACTCCCACCTGAGAGCGCGCCTAACTCATTCAAGACATCCGTTGCCGGGTTGGCCACGCCCTGGCTCACGCCGGAGACATCTGTTCCGCCCGCAAAGTAAAGGCCAACCGGCTCGGCGTTCGCCGTATCCACCACCAGCGCACCCGAGTCGCCCGCATCGCTGAACTGATTGCTGCTCAGCCCCAGCTGATGGGTAAAGGTTTTGGTCAGGTAAGGCCGCGTCTCCGCGCAGTCCAGGTAATAATCTACCGTCACATCGAGATCAATGGCTGAGATGCTGCCGCAAGTTAGTCCAGTGGTTCGCCCGCTTTTGGCAACCTGCATATCGAGTGTTGCGGCCTCTCCTTTGCCGTCTGTAGAGCTGATGCCGGGAGGGGCGGCGGCGAGATTGCCGTCAGCCTGCTTGCCGCCCAATTCCAAAATGTTGCCGCCGGGGTCCATGGCGCGCGAGGTGACTTGAGCAATCGCGGCGTCGGCGTTGGTCTGCTTTGAGCGGAGCGGCAGCCAGTTGATCAGAGACGCCACCGGCTGAACGCCTGGGCCGTCTTCCAGCGGCGAACAGCTGTTGTCGATCAGACCCGGCTGGATGATGGCATCGCCCACGGCGGCGTGGTCGCTTTTAGCCAGCACATGGTTGTTGCTCAAGATGTACGGGCGCCTGCTCGCGTCCTCGATGAGCGCGCCCAGTGTGCCGCTGCAGCAGTCCACAATCTGGTTGCCGCGCGTGTCGTAGTCTGTGTTGTTGCCGCCCGAGCTGCCCAGCAGAACCGTCGCTGACGGCTGGGCCTGGTGCGTGGCGGGATTGCTGGTCACACCAGCTGAGTTCACCAGAACCACGGCCACTGTTCTGGACCACGGCCCAAACGAAGCTCCACTCACCGTGGCCACAACATAGGTTGCGCTGGCAGACTGCACCGAAGACGGCGCCGAATAGGTGACCGTACAGGAGGTGAAGGCTTGGCTATCGCGCTGACAGTTTATCGCGCTCAGCGAACCTTGTCCGCCGCCCTGGCCGGTTGCCGAGCCAGCCAGCTCGAAATGAATACCGGCGGAGCCGCCTGCCTCGGCCAGAACGCCGGTGATGGTGACCGTTCCATTGGCGCCCAGTGCCGCATTCTCCGGCGAAAGCGGCTGCAGGAATCCCGGCGTCACACTCAGCACGGAGTAGGCCCGGAGACTGGGGTTCGCGGCCAGGGTTGCGGTGACCACCACCTCGGTGTGGTCGGTGGTCAGGTAGCCGGGCGGCGTGTACTGGCCGCTCTGGTTGATGCTTCCCGGCCCGGCTATCGCGTCCCCACCGGCAACCGACCAGACAACCTCGGCCGGGCCGCCTCCGGCCAGCGTGGCCGTGAACTGCTGAACAGAGCTGCCCTGCGCGTTGGCGGCATTGCAGCCAGTGCAGTTGGTGTCGATAGCGCCGGTGCGGGGAGAGACGGAAAAAGCTGAATTTGCATGAGTTGCTGTGACCATGCTGTTTCCGCAACCGGCCAGCGCAAGCAGCGCCGGAGTCAAAAGCAGCGGAAAAATTCTGAAGAACAGCCTCATGGTCACAATCTCTGGATCGACCTTCTATTCTATCGACTTTCTCTGGAGTAAAAGTGAAGCAAGCCGCCGGCCACTCTATACAAGAACAGCGCTCTGCGTATTAGAAACCTTTTACCTACGACAGCACTCTTCCCAAGAATCCCTTGAACCCCAAGCGCCCCAGTGCCGTGGTGAAAAAAATCAGCGCCAACAGAATCGCCCATCTGGGCATGTGCTCGATGCCGGGGGTGACGGCGGCGCGCAGGCCTTCGCTCATGTAAACGATGGGGTTGAAGAGGACGCCGTATTGCAGCCAGGGAATCTTATCGAGCCAGGCCCAAGGGTAGTAAACGCAGCCCAGGAAGGTGATGGGCACAACGATGATGGAGAAGATCAGGCCGATCTGTTTGGGGTTTACCGTAGATCCGATGACCAAGCCCAGGTTACCGGCCAGCAAACTGGCCAGCAGCAGTACCAGCGCGAAGAGGAACCAGTTGTGAATGTCGGCGCGGACCGGAGAGGCGGGGACGTAGTAAGCCATGGGAATGACCAGCAGCGCGGCGATGATGCTCTGCATGGCAGAGAAGCAGACTTTTTCCAGAGCCACGCCCCACAGCGGCAACGGGCACATGACGCGGTCGTCGATTTCGCGGGTGATGCCGAACTCGCTGGAGAGCGGGAGAGCCACGGCGGCGATTCCGGAGAACATGATGGCTACGGCCATCAAGCCGGGGAGAAGTATGGTGCCGAAGTCCACGCCACCGCCGACGGCCATGGGGCTGCCGCCGCCCATGCGCGGCAGGATGAAGGTGAAGACGAAGAGAAACAAGAGCGGCTGCATTCCGACGCGCAGAAGGAAGGGCAGAAACTCGCGCGTCAGCACACGCAGGTCGCGCAGAAAGAGTCCGAGGAAAGACTTGAGGAAGATTCCCGGATAGATGTGTTGCTCATGGGCCGGGCCGGGTTGTGGTTTCCCACCCTTTCGCCAGAAAAAAGGCGAAAGGATGGGGCACGGTGTATTCCTATTCACTATTCCCTGTTCCCTATTCCCTGCTTCTAAGTTATTCACGCAGATCCCTCCCGGTGAGTTCGATGAAAACGGTTTCCAGGCTCGGCTCGGTGATCTTCAAGTCGCGCAGGCCGTGGCCGGTGGCGGCTTGCACGAGATCGGGGAGCAGGCCGTCGGAGCTGGCGGCGATGACTCGCAGGCCGTCAGCGGTAATCTCCGCGCTGGCCACATCCGGGCGCGCCTTGAGGCTGGATACGAGCGGCTCCAGACCCTCATGCGACTTGAGTTTCAGCTCGAAGATGGTGTGCGCGCCGAGGGTTTGCTTGAGCTTTTCAGGCGAGCCGAGGGCCAGCACACGGCCGTGGTCGATGATGGCCAGCCGATCGCTGAGCGAGTCGGCCTCTTCCAAATAATGCGTGGTCAGCAGGACGGTAATGCCATCCTTGTGCAGCTCCTGCACGGCCGACCACATGGCCATGCGGCTCTGCGGGTCGAGGCCGGCGCTCGGTTCATCGAGGAACAGGACGGTTGGCCGGTGGGCGATGGCGCGGGCAATCTGCACCCGTTGCGCCAGACCGCCGGAGAGCTGCGGGGGATAGGCATTCTTGCGCTCGGAGAGCATGAACTGGCTGAGCAACTCCAACGACCGCGCTTTGGCGTGCATGTGCGAAAAGCCAAAGTACCGACAGTGGAAATAGAGGTTTTCGTAGACGGTCAGGGAGCGGTCGAGGGTGTTGAATTGCGGGACCACGCCGATAAGCCGCCGCGCATGGGCCGGTTGCTGAACGACATCGATGCCCGCGATGCGAACCCGGCCGCTGGTGGGTAGTGTGCGGGTAGTGGCAATGGAGATGGTGGTCGTTTTGCCGGCGCCGTTGGGGCCCAGCAGGCCGAAGATCTCGCCCTGCTTCAGCTCCAGATCGATGCCATTGAGAGCCACCACGCGGAGCTTTGTCTCATATGTCTTGGTCAGGTTTTCAATTTCAACAATCAAGGGGTTCACCGGGGCGGGAAGGGAAGTGTGGTACTTATTCGAGACTATCGCATCGGACTGTCCTTCCAAGATCAGCAGTCTGAAGAATGAGTTTTACCCAGCAGATGAAGGGTGGGTTATATGCTCCGAGCTGAAAAATAACCGGCGAAACGGGATAAAGATGGATGTGGATTCCACCCCTCCGCCAATTGTCTCCCCCTTGCACAGAATGGAAGTTTCTATGTTACATTGAGTATGCTCTTTGTATTTCTTTCCCTCCCCCCAGAAAGAGCCAAGCCGGCTAGTGGCATGACACTACGCTGATTGAAGCCCAGTGCTAGCCGGACCAGAATTCGCAAGGTCTGGCGTACGCAGTCATGGCATGAACCAGGCACGCCAATTGCGACTAACTTCCCACAGAAGCTTGGAAGGTTTTTCACAGGTGGTTTGCGTAGTTTCTGCACGGATTTGCGCTGATTTGTTACGCGCGGGTTTTGTCAGTGAGGTTCAGGTATGAACGAGATACCGGTTTCTGCGCAGCCAATTATTCTATTCGCCGAAGAATGCGACCGCGGAATTCAGCGTGAAGAAAATCAGGACTCCGTTCTCCATGTACGCATCCCGCTGGGTGACCTGCTGATGGTCGCCGACGGCATCGGAGGATACGCCGGAGGGGCCATCGCATCGCGGATGGTGGTGGAGAATTTCTACGCGTACCTGGCGGCCCTGCCCCATGATTACCCGGTCGACAATGCCATCCGCGGCGCCGCGGCGCGGGCCAATGAGAAGATCATAGCGGCGGCCGGCGTGTCTGGCACTCCCAACCATCATATGGGCTCTACGGTGGTGGTGGCCGTGGTGCAACAGCGAGCTTCAGGAACATGCGCCTGGATCGGTCACATCGGCGACAGCCGCGCCTACCTTCTGCGCGCTGGCCGCCTACACCGCCTCACCACCGATCACTCCGCCGTGCAAGTAATGCTCAGCCGCAATCTAATTACACCGGAAGAAGCTAAGAACCATCCCGACGCCTCGGTGCTGACCCGCAGCCTGGGCCATCAGCCCGAGGTGGAGATCGACATTGAGCAGCACCCTCTGGCTATCGGCGATACGCTGCTGCTCTGTTCCGACGGCCTGTGGGGATTCGTCTCCGAGTTGGATATCGAGAGGGTGGCGGACGCCCCCGGCCTGACGTTGGAATCTTCCGCCCATGGCTTGCTCGAACTGGCCTTGGCGGCCGGCGGTAATGACAATATCAGCATCGAAATGGCGCGCGTGGTGGGGCTTCCCAAAGTTGAACTGCCTCCGCCTCCGCCGCCCATCCTTAAACCCATCAGCCACCACACCGTAGTCTGGGTGGTTTTGACGGTGTTTATAATGGCCTTTGCCGGTTTCTGCGTGATGGCCTACTTCGCCTTGCGGCACTATTAACCGACTGCATAGCCGAGGCCCATTGCCGGGCGTGACTGGCGGCCCATGCGGCGAATGAGCTAGCATCTCCGGGTTGGCTGTATGGCCCATTGCATCTCTACGTTCGGTCGCGCCAACGGATTCCTGCCCAGGAGAGCTCAACATGAAGGAAGTTGTAATCGTTTCAGCGGCGCGTATCCCGGTGGGCCGGTTTCAGGGATCACTGCAAAGCTTTTCCGCTCCGCGGTTAGGAGCGCTTGTGGTGCGTGAGGCTGTGCGACGCGCCGGTGTCGAATCTGCACAAATCGACGAGTGCATCATGGGCTGCGTCCTGCAGGCCGGACTGGGACAGAACCCCGCGCGTCAGGCGGCGCTCTACGGAGGATTGCAGAACCAGGCCGCCGCGCTCACCATCAACAAGGTCTGCGGTTCGAGCCTGAAAGCCGTGGCTCTGGCCGCGCAGGCCATCCAGACGGATAACTCCGCGATGGTCGTTGCCGGCGGCATGGAGTCGATGACCAACGCGCCCTACCTGCTGCCCCAGGCCAGGTCCGGTTATCGCATGGGCAACGGCGCGCTGGTGGACTCCATGATCCAGGACGGCCTCTGGGAGGTCTATAACAACGTCCACATGGGCGTGGGGGCGGAGAAAATCGCGGCCCGTTACGGTATCAGCCGGGAAGAACAAGACACCTTTGCGGCCGAGTCGCATTGCCGCGCCGCATCGGCCACCACGCAGGGCTTCTTCCGCGACGAAATTCTCGCCGTCGAGATTCCGGCAGCTAAAAAAGGAGCGGCTGTGACGAAATTAGACGCCGACGAGCCGATTCGCCCGGAGACTACCGTCGAAATTCTTTCTCGTCTCAAGCCGGCCTTTCAGGAGGGTGGCACGGTGACCGCAGGCAACTCTCCCGGCGTGAGCGACGGCGCAGCTGCTCTGGTGGTTACCAGCGCCGAGCGGGCTCGGGAGTTGGGCCTCGCGCAACTGGCCGTGATTCACGCCCAGGCCACCAGTGGCGGAGAGCCGGAGTGGTATGGCCTGGCGCCCATCGAAGCCGTGCGAAAGGTGGCGGCAAAGGCTGGCTGGCCGCTGGACAGCGTGGATTTGTTCGAGCTGAACGAGGCCTTCAGCGTGCAGGCGCTGGCCGTGAATCGCGAACTAGGCCTGAACCCAGCCAAGGTTAACGTGCAGGGCGGCGCTGTGGCTATCGGCCACCCCATCGGCGCCAGCGGAGCGCGTGTGCTGGTCACGCTGCTCTACGCCTTGAAGCGGCTGGGCAAGAGCAAGGGAATCGCAGCGCTGTGCCTGGGCGGGGGCAACGCCGTGGCGATGGCCGTCGAACGCATCTAATCGCAGACCGTTATGCCTTCAGGGAATACTGCACCCAACGCATCTTCCGGAGTTGCGACTGGCTCCTCGCCGCTCGCGAGTTGAGCCGTGAAGAACGCGTCCACTTGGGAGAGCACCTCGGCCCCGGTTCGCGCCTGGTAGATGGCGGCCCTCAGTTTGGCCCCGCCCGCCACGCCATGCGTAAACCAGGTGGCAAATTGCTTCATCTTGCCGGAGGTCTCGCCCAGCCGCGCGGCTTTGGGCAGATCCTTGGTTGCCTCGGCCTCATCCAGCAGCATTTGAAAATAAGCCCGGATCATGCGATAGCGGTCCTCGACCGTGGGCCGCTCATACGCGCCGGTGGCCGTGTACTGCGCGATCTGCCTGAAAATCCATGGGTTAGCCGGCGCGGCACGGCCGATCATCACCGCGTCGCAACCGGTTTGCGCCACCATGGCCACAGCGGCCTCTGGGGAATGAATATCGCCATTGCCGATGACAGGAATTTTCACCGCCTGCTTGACCCGCTCAATCCACTCCCAGCGCGCCTGGCCGCTGTAGCCTTGTTCACGTGTTCGAGCGTGCAAGGTAACGCCGTTTAGCCCCTCGTCCTCGGCCATCCGCGCCAACTCCAGGCAAACAATATCGGCGTCATTCCAGCCCATCCGGAATTTCACAGTAAAGGGAATCGTCACTGCATTGCGCACAGCTCTGAAAATTTCCCTAATGCGCGGCAGGTCGCGCAGCAGGCCGGAGCCGCCGTTGGAGCCGACCACCTTTTTTGCCGGGCAGCCCAGGTTCAGGTCCACCAGGTCGAAGCCGGTCTCTTCGACAATGTGCGCCGCCTCGGCCAGCGTCTCCGGATTTGCTCCGAAGAGTTGCGCGCCGATGGGGTGCTCGTCGTCGTAGAAGGTCAGATAACGCTGGCGCTTGGTCTCCCGCATTCGGGCCAGGCCGTCGGCCGAGGTGAACTCGGTCATCAGCAGCCCGCAGCCGCACTGCGTATTACTTATCGCGGCGTCGATGGATGGGCCAATCTCCGGGGATAAAGCCCGCGTTGATTCTGTTGGCATTATGCGTGGGTTAAAACCCCCGCTTCCCTCCGAATCGAGTTTATGCGCAGGATGAGAAGGCGCAGTGAACAAACTGGCGTGGCGAATAAACCGGCGAAAAACGGTGTCCGTGACCCCCGCCATAGGCGCCAGCACCGTGGCCGGAGCCACCAGCACCATTCCCAGGCGCACTTCGGCCGGCACGCGCGCCTCGGCGGGCATGGCGTGCTCCCTGGGGTTGTCCCAGTTCTTCTTCACGGTGAAGCCCTTGCCAGCCATGAAAGCCTCTTTGACTACCAGTAGGCTATAGCATCCGCGGGATTGTTGAAATCGCATGGTCAGCGATCAATCGGAAAATGCGATTCATTTCATAGATTTACGGCTAAAATGGGCGAAGGAAAAGGGAACTATACCCCCCGGGGGTATGAGGGGGGTGGGGGAGGGGGTCCCTTCCCCGGTGGTACAGGCCTGGAGCAGAGCCAGAAGCTGCCCATTTCCGTTCGACTTCTGTTGACGCTTGACCATCCTTTGACCTCATTTCTCGTTCAGACCACCAATTAAGATTGTGCGCCGGTGGAGGGTAATTTTCTGCAAACGGGCTCAAATTTAGAAGCAGCTATAAAAACGATTTTATTATCAGCCTTTTCCGGGTAGAGAAGTGATGAAACCGCCTAAAAACTGTTGGCGGAACGAAGTTGGGCCTCCGCCTTGGCGGACATGGCGAAGGCCCTGGAATTATCCCAATGCTTGAGCATTCCTAGATTCGTACTTCGATATCTGGGCGGCTCTTCGCCAATACCCTGGTTTCGATGGACTTGAGCTTCGCAGGTTCCACGCGAAAACGTTCGGGGACTACTTTTATTTCGACTGTGGGAGATTCCACCCCGTTATCTCTGATGGTGATAACGCCAAGGCGCCCGATTCCATCCTCGGAAAACCAGTGTCCGAGTTCTCCAAAAGCCCGGTCGTAACTCTCTGCCGGAATTGCAAGGTATCTGTAATGAGCCGGCATGGACATCAACTGGCGATGAATTCCACGTAGCTTTACACTGAACTTTGCATTCCACGTTTTATTCAGTTCATTGAGTTCCTTTGGATTGGATGGCTTCCGCCACTGGCTCTCTAAGGGATTGAGATCGCGAGCCAATTTGATTTCGACAGCGTGCAGGTCGCCAGCGCCCCCATGATCCACAGCCAGTACGTCCGCCGAGATCAGAGAAGAGGGCGGCTCCAAATAAATATTGGGCACTGACAGTCTTCGGCGCAGCAGTTCCGCAACCGCGTTCAATGCGCGTCCCTCTCTCTGGCGTAACGTTAATTCACGAATTTCTTCCTTCACGGCCATTAGGATAACCTTCCTTCCCGGCTATACAGTACTTGTTCCGCCCAGGTCTCAAATCGCTTGGCAGATTCGCAGAGTGCGTTAATCCGAACCTCATCGACCGGCTTATCACCATAGGAAATATCTGTCTTCACACTCAGCAATTTCTGAAGATGAGTAATTCCCCGTGGTTCGATATTCGCTCCCGTGCATGCCCGCTTCAGAGCGGTGATAGCCTTCCGATGGTTCTCAGCGCGAGGCCGCTTGCCGCCAAGTACTATCAAGAGTGCGTCGCTATAAGAAATGGCGCTGTGTACGGCCAGCAACGCTGCTGCGGAAGCATACTCCGACATTTCGACCTGGCAGAGTTTCATCGCACTTGCAAGCTGTCTGGCTCGGCGATGGTATACAGGGAAACTCGCCTCGATCATGCAAAACCATTCTCGCATAAAAGCAGAGCGAAAAGGGCCTCCGCCTTGGCGGAGGCCCAATCGTGCGTGCCGGTTGCCAGGCTGCGGCTACTTGGCTGCCGCTGCTTCCTTGGCTCCATCGGACTTGGCAAACTTGCGACGGAAGCGCTCCACGCGGCCTGCCGTGTCCACCAGGCGCTGCTTGCCGGTAAAGAACGGGTGGCAAACCGAGCAGATTTCCACGTGTATGTCGCCCTTGTGGGTCGAACGGGTCTCAAAATGGTTCCCGCAGGCGCATTTGACCTGCACCGCGGCGTAGTTGGGATGAATCTTTTCCTTGGGCATCGCTGAAGACAAACCTTTCCTGCAATCGTTCTTCTCTATTGTAGGGGGATTGGCGCGGTTTAGCAATTGGCGGCTCTTACTGCGCCAGAGCCTTTTCTATCCCCGCCTCCACCAGCGGCGTCATCACGGCAAAACCGGAAGGCAGCGGATGCACCCCGTCCCTGCTCAGCAGCGCGGGAAGCCCATCCCGCTCATCCTTCATCGCTGTGTGGAAGTCCACGTAGGCGTAGCCCTTCTGTGCCGCGTAGGCCTTCATCCAGGCATTGATCGCCAGAATCTTGGGAGCCGGCGTCACTCCCCGACTCCACGAGTAATCGAAGGCAGGAAGAATCGAGCACAGCACCACGCGGATGTGATTCGCCGTCGCCAGGTCGGCCATCGAGGCCAGATTGTCTTCAATCTGCTCCAACGTCTCCGGCCCGGTGTTGCCGGCAATGTCGTTGGTCCCGGCCAGAATCACCACGACCTTTGGTTTCAGGGCAATCACGTCCTGCCGGAAGCGCACCAGCATCTGCGGCGTGGTTTGCCCGCTGATGCCCCGGTTGATATACGGTTTGCCCGGGAAGGAACCCTGCGGCCCGGTAAAATGCCAGCCTTCGGTAATCGAGTCGCCCATGAAGACCACGCGGTTCTCGTCCTCGGTAGGCGGCGGCAGGGCAGCATCGGCCTCCTTGAACTTCCCCAGCCATCCGAAGTCCACCTTCAACAGCTCATCGTGCTTCCTCCAGTAATCGTTGTCCGGATGAGGCGCGGGGGTTGCCGCTGCAGATGTAGGAGCATCAGCTGCGGACGCGGGCGTTGCCTGTGCAGGTACTGGCGCCTTGGCCTCCGGCTTGCTTCCGGGCTCCTGGCCCCATAGCCCGACCGGGACCAGCAGGCAACAAAGAGCAACTGCGACAAAAACACTGCGTACCACGATTCGATTCACGGCTGGGTTTCCATCCCTTCAATTGGTAAATAGATATTTTTCACGCGGCTCCGATTGTAGGCAATTCCACCGCGCTCTGGCAAAAACGATTTTACTCACCACTCTTTTCCACAATAAGGCACCCGAAGCGCACCGCAGCACAACGGTGGCCGTTGCGCTACGCTTAAATCCAGATGAGTATATGTGCGATCTGCGGTGGAGTGGGGCTTGTGCGGGTGGTCAACGACCAGGGTAAATGGGTGTCGCGCGCCTGCGAGTGCCAGGAGATGGAGCGCGAGGAGCGCCGCCTGGCCGCGGCCCACATCCCCGAGCGCTATCGCCATTACACCCTGGACGGCTTCACGACGGCTTTTCGCGGAGCCGATGCCTCGCTGAACCGCGCGCACCTGACTGCCCGCAAATTTGTCGAGGCCTATCCGGTCGACACCGCGGGCAAGGGGTTGCTCTTTACTGGTTCCATCGGCGTGGGAAAAACCCATCTGGCGGTGGGCGTGCTTCGCCGCCTGGTGGTGGAGCGGGGCGTTCAAGGCCTCTTCTGCGACTACCGCGAGCTGCTCAAAAGCATCCAGAACAGCTACAACCCGCAGGTGCAGACCACGGAACTGGAACTGCTCCAGCCGGTCTTTGCCGCCGAGGTGCTGGTGCTCGACGACCTGGGCGCGCAAAAGCCCAACGAGTGGGTGTGGGATACGGTGGCGCTGATTTTGAATACCCGCTACAACGACAAGCAGACCACCATCATCACCACCAACTACTCTGACCTGCCTGCGGGAAGCGGCAATCTGACGGATGCGGAACGCGCCGCCCGCGAGCAGACCCTGGGTGACCGTATCGGCGACCGCATGAGGTCGCGGCTGGCTGAGATGTGCGTTCGCGTAGAGATGACCGGCGAAGACTTCCGCCAGAGCGTTAAGCGCGCGCGGTTCGGGTAACCGCCTTCGGCCGAGGCGCGTCGCTAAAATTAGCGGGAGCTGGCCGAGTGCATTATTTCGATACAATCAGGGCGAAAAACAAGGCTATAACAGGGGAAAATTGTAGCGATTCGGGGCACATTGTAGCGTTTCAATACAGCCATTATGGAATCGTGGCCATGCGCCGGGCAGCGCACGATGCATCCGGCGCATAGCTTCGCGGCCGCGCCTGCGTCAACAGCCGGTTTCAGGCCTCAGAAGATCCACAGGCTTCCCAGCACCAGCAGAATTGCGGCGATCGTAACACCCTGGTACACAAGATCCTCTGTCTGCCGGGAGCTTTTTCGCCCGCCGTCGGGCGCTGCCATGGAGATGGATGCGGTTGGGGAATAGGTCTGCATCGCTGGCCTGCCCTTCAATGCCTTCCGGCAAGGGTTACGTATTCTGCACCTGGCCGGTTCTCACGCTTGCATTCTTAGACACAGAATATTTCCAGAAGACGCTGGAAAATGTGAAGAACCGAATAAAATTTGACGCTGATTTTTCTATCGGTCAAGAACGGAAAAGCATCTGTCTAACATTAGGAAAAGGGCATTGCTTCGGTAACGAGAGCCCTGGTTTTCTGCCTGGCATGGCTCCTATGGCGCTATCCAGCTCCCTATCCAGGCCACAGCGCGAGCAATGGGCCCCAACGGGGGCGGTTTCATCTCGTCTATCCAACTCTGGGGGAGTTCTTCCTCTGGCGCCGAATATGTAGGGGTATAGGAGGCATGGTCTTTGCGCTGAGATTGCTGGTGACGCAGTATTTCGGCTACTATCGGGTCGCCGCCCTCTTCTCTGGCTGCCTTTTCAAATTCATCTGCCCTTTCCCGCTGTGCGATCGCCAGATCCTTCAACAGCTTGGCCTCTTCCTGCCGGTCTTCGGCCAGTGCCTCTTGTGCGCGTTCAAGCAGTTGTTTGGCCTCCTTTTGGTAGAGGCGTGCAATTTCAAGGAGCTCTTCGGATGAAGAGCGCCCCTGGAATGAGTAAGCTGACGTCCTATCCTGATGACTGCTGTGGGACATCCATTCCTCCTGGCCTGAAACACCCATAATGCAACTAAATTATCGTCTAATCCAACGGCCTATTATATTAACTCCTTAAAAAACGGGGGACAAGGGGGCGCTTCAAGCTCCAAGTGCAACGTAGTTGATTTTAGCTGACCAGTGTTTTTGTAAGTCGAAGGCGCCTTCTGGCGGGAACAGTTCCGCGGGCGCTTTCCATCCGAGCGACTTTCTTGGTCTTGCGTTGAGTCGGGCGGCGATGTCGTCGAGATCGTCCTGCGAGTATCCACTGAGGTCTTCTCCTTTGGGCAGATATTGGCGCAGCAGGCCGTTGGTGTTCTCGTCGATGCCGTCCGCCCAGGGGCTATGCGGGTGCGCGAAGTAGATCTTCAGGCCGGTCCGCTGCGATAGCATTTCGCGGCGCGCCATCTCGCGGGTGATGGTCGAACGCGCCCGTTGGAGTCCGGCGGCGATAGCCGCTGGACTCCAACCCATCACCAACTGTGTCTGAAGCAACGCTCTTTCTTCAAAAGACAGATGTTTATACGGCGTCCTTATGCAACATTTTCCCCTTCAGAAATGTTGCTCTTGGATTTTGCGCGCGGGGAGTCTCTGTACGAAGGATGGGGGTACGGCGTCTCTGTGCTTATGGCTAGATCAATATTATTCTGCTGGATTGGAGTTCGCGGGGTCGAATTTGGCTACTTGAATCCTGCGGGCCAGGCCGACCTTGGAGAGCAGCCAAATACCCCAATAGTTGATGTCGATCTCGTACCAGGCAAGGCCATGGCGCGCCGAGACTGAGTTCGCGTGATGGTTGTTATGCCAGCCCTCGCCACCGGTCAGCAGAGCCACCCACCAGTTGTTGCGCGAATCATCGCGAGTTTTAAAGCGGCGAGAACCCCATAGATGGGTGGCCGAGTTGACCAGCCAAGTGGCATGCAGGCCGAGAGTGACGCGCAAAAAGCCGCCCCAGAGCAACATGCCGACGGCGCTTTTCCAGCCGCCGGAGAGCCACCCGAGGCCGAAGAGCAGCACGCCGCTGACGGCGATCGGAATCCAGTGATACTTGCTGAGCCAGACGTAAAAGCGGTTGCGTTCGAGGTCAGGCACATAGCGAGCAAGAGCGTTGGTCTGCGCGTGCAGAGCCTTACCCCAGACGATCCATCCGATGTGGGCCCACCAGCCGCCTTCGCGGGGAGTGTGGGGGTCGCCCTCGCGGTCGGTGTTCTGATGATGGACGCGATGGGTGGCCACCCAGAAGATGGGCCCGCCCTCCAGCGAGAGCGTGGCGCAGATGGACATGGCGTATTCCAGCCATTTGGGCGCCTGGTAACCGCGATGGGTCAGCAGACGGTGGTAGCACATGCCGATGCCGACATTGATGGCCACAACATAAAGCGCCAGCATCACCGTGAGCCGCTGCCAGGTGAAGAAGAAGAGCGCAGCCAGCGCGCCGAGATGAAAGACGATGAGCACGCTCAACGTGAGCCAATTGATGCCCGCGGCGACACTTGGGGCGCGTCCCATGCAAACCTGAGGCCGCGCGGACTGGGCTGCGTGAATTTGTTTGGTTGCCCCTACGATTTCTTCAGGAGCTAGTTGAGGAGAAGGCGCTGTTGCGACGGATGCCATAGGGGGGAAGTCCCTGGAGAGTGGCGACGCGCCCACCCATCCAGGGCCATTGTATCGGAGGTAGTACCGGGAAAAATGTTCGAAACTGCACAAGAACAGGGACTAGGGACTAGATTCCTACTGTATGAACTCTGCGCCGAACTCGGCGCTGCCGGTTACGAAGAGCTTCTCCGCCTGGCCGCGGAGGATGCGGTAGAGGGCGAACTGGCGCTGGGTTTGGCCGCGCAACTCGAAGAGGAGTTCGCCGCGATTGTCAGCCAATGCATCTACGGCGTCGACCAACCTCATGCGCGGAGTGTCGTCGAGATGCGCGCCGCCGGCTACGTACTTGAGCAGGATCAGGAGATTGGCATAGAAGTCAGGCTGGGCGATGAGGGTGACAAACTTTTGTTGGGCGAGAGGGCCATCGGTGTGGGCTGTGAGGACCATGGTTGCTCCGGAGCCGTAGGCCAGTTCGAAGACGCGGAATTGCTCGTCGAGAAGCGGAGCAGGAGGTGGCGCTGGAGCGGGCTGCGCGTTCTTGCGCGAGGTTGACTTGCGGGGCGCGGGGGCTGGTGGCGGTGGCGGCGGTTTGAGGCCGAGCGCGTCGCGGGCGATGTCTTCGAGTGCCGACTTCATCTTGGCTTCGTCGTCCGGATTGGCCCAGGTAAATGTCCATGAATGCTCGGGGCGGTTTTTGGCGTCTGAGACGGCTACGGCCTGCTGCATATCGGGCGGCAGGCCCATGAGGGTGGGCAGGACTTCGAGGCCGCTGGCGGATTTGCCGCGCTTGAGCTTGGGGCGGTCTGGATCGGTAACGTCGAGCGAATCCACGTGGCCGATGTCTTCGGGCGGTTTGGACTTGGCCTTCTTCAGCACCGGGCGGTCGGGGTCGGCGGAGGGCGCGCTGGAAGTGTCGGAGTCCCTCTTGTGCAAGGTGGGTCGGTCGGTGTCGGAAGACGGGCTGGAGGATGTGGAACTCGTGTCGCTTGCGTCGCTGCCAGTGTCCTTTTTATGGAGCGTGGGCTGGTTCTGCGCGGGAGTGGAGCTGGAGGCGTCGCCAGTGGTGGAGCTTGAACTTCCAGAGCTGGTGCTGGAGGTGGTGGTGTTGGTTGTGTCGCTGTTGGAATCTTTTCTGTGAAGTGTGGGCCGGTCGGTGTCGGAAGCTGGAGCGGAGGATGCAGGAGTGCTGCTCGAATCGCTGCTTGTGTCCTTCTTGTGGAGCGTGGGCTGATTGGGGTTCTGCGCGGGAGTGGGACTGGAAGCGTCGCCTGCAGTGGAGCTTGAACTTCCAGAGCTGGCGCTTGGGGAGGTGGTACTGGCTGTGTCGCTGCTGGAATCTTTTCTGTGGAGTGTTGGCCTGTCGGAGTCGCTGGCTGGGGCAGGAGCGCTGGAGGCGGATGTAGTGCCGGGACTTGGATTGTTGCCGGAACTGGAGGAGCCTTCACTCGCGGGATGCTTGCGGTGCAGGATGGGCTGGTCACTCCCCTCATCGTCAATTTCACGCAGGCTGCGGGCTATTTCGGCCAGGGTTGGTTTAGGGACGGGCCTGGGCAGCGGCTTCCACGCTCCATAGCCGACCCAGGAACCCTGTTCCTGGCCGGCATTCTTGATGTCAAAGAGGCCGACCGGCTTGCCGTTCTGCTGAAGTTCGTATTCGACTTCGCCAGAGAGGGCCAGCGGCTGGGGACGGGCCAGATAGAGGCCACCATCCTGGAGCTGATCACCCTCAAGCCGCGAGCCGTCGAGTATGGCGACGGGAACCAGGCGGCTGGTTTTGGGATGGCCCGCCTCGCCGGTCCACTCGAGCACGGCGATAGCGCGTAGCTGGGGAGCGTCCTTGCTGGTTTTCGTCACTTGGCCGGGGTATTGGGCGGAGAGCGGGAGGGCGGTGAGCAGAAGGGCTGCCGTCAGCGAGGCTCGCTTCATCGTCAAATAATCTGATTCGCACAATGACATCTGCCGCGTCCCTCGGAAATAATCGAATCGGATGGCCACTTTTGGCTCTCTACTTAACCTACGAGGTGCTTCCCCATGGAACTGAACAAAAAAGTCGTCAACTTTACCCTGCAAACGGACGAGGAGAAGACGGCAAGCCTGACCGACTATGCCGGCAAGCCGGTCATTCTCTTCTTTTACCCCAAGGCGGACACTCCCGGCTGCACGATCGAGGCCTGCGGATTCCGCGATACGTTCAAGAAACTGCAGGCTGCCGGGGCGGTGGTGCTGGGCATCAGCCGCGATACGCCCAAGGACCAAGCCAAATTTCGCGCCAAGTACGAGTTGCCCTACACGCTCCTTGCTGATGTAGACGAGAAAGTGTGCAAACGGTTTGGCGTGCTGAAGGAAAAGAACATGTACGGCAAGAAGGTTTGGGGGATTGAGCGAACCACGTTTGTAATTGGCCCGGATCAGACCTTGCTGCACGTCTTTCCCAAGGTTACGCCCGCGGGCCATGCCGAAGAGGTGCTGGCCCTGCTGAACGAATGGAAAAAAGCGCACAAGTAACGTGAAACCTGGATCGCAAAGTCGAGGGAGAGCAGCTTGAACCCCAGGTCCGAAAATCCGGACCTGGGGCACGCGCGATTGCCTGGCCGCTTGCTTCCGCGAGCATTTTTTGAGGCTTCGCCGGCGGAGGTGGCTCCGCGGCTACTGGGCAAGGTGCTGGCGCACAGAACGGCAGCTGGGGTGCTGGCGGGGCGGATTGTCGAGGTTGAGGCTTACCTTGGCCCGCACAACACACCGCCCGACCCGGCGGCGCACGCTTATCGCGGCCCAACGCCGCGCAGCCGGGTGCTGTTTGGCCCGGCGGGTCACGCCTACGTCTATTTGATCTACGGAATCTACTATTGCGCGAACATCACTTGCGAGAGCGAGAAGAGAGCGGGCTGCGTGCTGCTGCGCGCGCTGGAACCGCTGACTGGAGTGGAGCAGATGGCGCGGAATCGCGGCCTGGCGCCGGGCGCAAAATCGCGACTGCTAACCTCCGGGCCAAGCCGGCTTTGCCAGGCGATGGGCCTCACCCGCGCGGCACACAACGAAATGGACGTGCTCGATCCTGCCTCGCCGCTGCAGGTTCGCGACGATGGTTACGCGGTTGGCGAGGTGCTGGTGACTCCGCGGATCGGCATTCACGAAGCCGTGGATTGGCCGCTGCGCTTTGCTTTGGCTGGGAACCACTGCGTCTCAGGAGGGAAGAAATTACGCGGGAGTGTGCGCAGAGTGGAGTAAGGCGGCCTTGATAAAGAGACCTGCAAAGACACCAGGGGCGCTCCCGGTTGGCGGGAGCGCCCCTGGTAATCAAGCAGGAAGCGCGCCTGTTACTTGGGCGCCTTGACGCCGGAGGCCTGGGCCAGGATGTTCTTCACTTCACCGGCAAATTGGCCTGTAGGAGCCAGTTGCAGGTACATCTGGTATGCCTCGGCGCAGCCGGGAGGCAGATTATACTTTCCTGTCTTGGCGTCGACGGTGGCCGCTTGGACGAGTCCCTGTCCCTTGAGGTAATAGAGAAGCGGATTCTTGGGATCAACCTTGATGGCCTCATCGGCAGCAGCCACCTGAGCGTCTGAATTGCCTGTCTGATAGAAGATCACGGCTTCGTTCTTGTAGTAGAGGGCAGCCTGTGATGTATTGATCTTGGCGGCTGCATCATAGGCCGCTGTGGCCTCGGGAATCTTACCGGAGCGCGCATAGATTTCACCCAGTCCGGAATTGGCAGCGCCCTGAGCCTGAGGATTCGGCTTTTTGGACGCGGCCTCCAGATCAAGCACCTTCTTGTAGGTCGCTTCAGCCTGGGCATATTTTGCCATGCGGTCATCAACCGGAGCAATCTGCGCGAGGCAGAGTTGAGCCTGGCCCAACTGGGCCCAGAGAACGGAAGCGTCGGGCTTGGCATTGGTGTCGCGAAGCATCAGGGTTTCGGCATCGCCGCACTTGGCGTTCTTGATCTCGAGTTCCTTGGCTTCGATAGCCGGCTTGGCGGCGCCGGGGCCGAGAGCCTGGGTTGCCGTTGCGCGAGCGCTGTCAGCGTCCTTGAAGTCCTGGGAGACGACCTTGAGGTCAGCATTGAGGTTCTTGATGATTTCGTTGGCCTTGAGAATATCGGCGTTTTTCTTCTTGATCTCTTCCAGCTCTTTTCTCTGTTCCACGGTCAGGTTCTTATCGACGAATTCCTTGCGGGACATGTCGAAGTCCTGCAGCACGTCCTGACCGGCCACGATCTTGACGTTATCGAAGGAGTCAACCATCTTGTCGGGCGGCGTAGTGGCTTCACGGTAGATCACCATGTAGGAGCCGGGCGTGGCCTCGCCTCCGTAGTCGCCGGTGGAAGAGACCGGAAAGGTAAACTTATTGGTTTTGCCTTCATCGTTCGACAGGCTGACCGATCCCGAGGTTTTTGAGGCGCCCTCAGGTCCATTGACGTGGCCGTGAATTTTTCCCATGGGCTTGGAAGGCGCCGTGGGAGTTTGTGCAAACACCGGCACAAGGGCGAAAGCCAACAGGCCCAGCCAAAGCGAAATCGTGCGTTTCATCTGCTTCTCCTTGGGAGCGACGCGAGCCATAGAGCGCGCGTGCTCAAAAAATCGAATTTTACCGGCTCATGACCTTATAGACCACGAGCCCAGCCACAGGTTGTGGCAGTTTGCCGTCAGAGAGCCAGGCTGGCTGACGACCCCTTGCTCAACTCTCCATGGTAGCCCGATGTGCAAGCACAGCATGTGGCGTGTATCACAATCTAAAATAACACCATGGCAACCACAATTCGTCCCGCAACCCGCGCGGACATTCCGCAAATTCTGACATTTATTCGTGCGCTGGCGGCCTATGAGCGCGCTCCGGATGCCGTTACAGCGACCGCGGCAGGACTGGAGCGGGACGGGTTTGGACCTAACCCTTTTTATTTCTGCCTGATAGCGGAACATGGCGGAAGAGCGGCAGGATTTGCCCTTTATTTTTTCAATTACTCGACCTGGCTGGGTCGGCCGGGAATCTACCTGGAAGATTTATTTGTTGAGCCGGAGTTGCGCGGCCTGGGGATTGGCAAAGCACTGCTGGAGCGAGTGGCGGCTATCGCTGTGGAAAAAGACTGTCAGCGCCTGGAGTGGGCAGTTCTGGACTGGAACACGTCGGCCATCGAGTTCTACCAGGCGAGGGGAGCTGAGTTCATGGACGAGTGGCGGATCGTGCGTGTGACAGGTGAAGCGTTGAAGGGACTAGCCGTCCAGGCCGACGGCGCTAGCACGCCATGAGTGTCGTGGACTCCCAGGTCCCAAAATCGGGAACTCCACCCCACGAATGAAGACTTGTCCGTGGGGACCCCGGCTCTGGGGCACCCAAAGTATTCGCTAGTTCATTCCTAGCCTTAAAGTGATGCGGCGAGTCAGGCTGCCGAGGATGCAGGCAATGAAGAAAATTCGCATAATCGGCGGCGGACTGGCGGGGCCGGAGGCGGCGTTGACGGCTGCGCGGCTGGGCTGCGAGGTGGAACTCTACGAGATGCGGGCATTGGTGGACGGCAAGCCGCGTCTGACCCCGGCTCACCAGACGGTTGAGTTCGGCGAGCTGGTCTGCTCCAACTCGCTAAAGAGCGAATCGCCCAATACGGCGCCGTGGCTGCTGAAGCAGGAGATGCGGCGAGGGGGCTCGGCGCTGATGCGCATGGCCGATGAGACGGCTGTGCCCGCGGGGCACGCGCTGGCTGTGGATCGCGTGGAGTTTTCGCGGCGGATTGCCGAGGCGATTGCGGCGGAGCCGCGGATTCGCGTGATTCGCGAAGAGGTGACAACGCTGGACCAAAACCAGGACGGCACGATGTGCACCATTGTGGCGACCGGGCCACTGACCTCGGATGCGTTGAGCGCGGAGATCAAGCGTATCACCGGCTCCGGCAGTCTGGCGTTTTACGACTCCATTTCGCCGATCGTAGCGGCTGATTCCATCGACATGGAGCGTGTCTACATGGCGGCGCGCTGGGAGAAGGGGACGGCGGACTACATCAACTGCCCGATGAACCGCGCGGAGTTCGACCGCTTTCTGGATGCGCTGTTGGGCGCCGAGCCTGCCGAGACCAGGGAGTGGGAGACAGCGGATTATTTCGAAGGTTGCCTGCCCATCGAGGTGCTGGCCCGGCGAGGACGCGACACGCTGCGATTCGGTCCGATGAAGCCGGTGGGGCTTCGCGACCCGCGGACGGGCAGAACGCCCTGGGCCGTGGTGCAACTGCGCAAGGAAAATCTGCGCGCCGACAGTTATAACCTGGTGGGCTTTCAGAATCATCTGAAGTTCGGCGAACAGGCACGTGTGCTGCGTCTGATTCCTGGCCTGGAGAATGCGCGCTTCTTGCGTTTCGGACAGATTCATCGCAATACGTACATCTGCGCGCCGGCTTTGCTGGATGAGACCCTGCGGCTGAACTGCGCGCCGGGGATTCTGATTGCGGGGCAGTTGTCGGGGGTGGAGGGATACACGGAATCGATTGCGACGGGATTGCTGGCGGGGATTTATGCGGCTGCATTGGCGCGTGGAGAAGAGCCGAAGCCCGCGCCTCGCGCAAGCGCGCACGGTTCGCTGGTGCATTACATCACGCACGCCGACGCCAAGAATTTTCAGCCGGCGAATATGACCTTCGATTTGCTGGAGCCGTTGGAAGAAGAGGTCCGCAAAAAGGTGCGGGACAAGAAGGAACGGCACAGGTTGCAGTGCGAACGAGCGCTCAAGGCATTTGATGCGTGGTGGGATTCAGGCTGACGAAATGCGAATTCAATGCTTCGTAATCTTACCCCGATTATGCTAAAGTTCGTAATCGATCCTGTTCACTCCCTTCCCGACCTATCAGAAGCAAATGTTCAGGAGACCAAACAGGTGCCTTATGCGCTCATACTTGCTCGTGACGGCGTCCATCTTCTTAGCTGCTTCAATTGTATTAGGTCAAGTTGAGGATATTGCAAAACATGTCTATGATTCATCCCAAGACTCTGTTTTCCTTGTGTACCTCAACGACAGCAGCGGAAATCCCAGCGCATTGGGAAGTGCATTCCTAGTTGCCCCACGGCTTCTTATTACAAATGCCCACGTAGCTAATGCTGGAAACCCAGTTCTTGCGGTCGGCCCCGTCCGTATTCCACTCAAAATCGTTCGCACAGATGAGAAAAATGATTTGGCCATACTATCCGTGGACGTTGACCTGACTTCAAAACCACTGTTACTCGCGTCAGGAGCGGTGACACCTGGCGAACAGATTTTCGCGATTGGGAACCCGGAGGGGCTAGAGAAAACAATTAGCCAAGGCATCGTATCCGGTCTGCGGAAGAAGGGGGACCGAGATCTCTTACAAATCACAAGCCCTATCTCCCATGGATCGTCCGGTGGCCCCATACTGAATATAAAGGGAGAGGTGGTTGGAGTAGCGGTTGGAACGTTGGAAGATGGTCAGAATCTCAACTTCGCGGTCCCTGTCGCGTACGTCAAATCATTTCTCGAGCAAAAGACCAATATCACCCCCACATTGAACATAGATGAAAGCTTGAGCGAGGCGAAGGATATATTAAATAAGAAGGAGCATGCCGAATACTCAGATGAGCCTTCATCTGAATACCAACAGCAGACGCAAAAACTCATTGATTTGATGGATACGATAGTGGCATCCACCAGCAGGGAAGATGCCCTAACCGAAATGGCGTGCTTAGGCACAAAGGACACTGAACTAAGCGATGCAGGAATCAAAGCCGCGCGAAAACTGTCAAGTGAAAAGCCAACTTCTGAACATCGCGCTTTACTATCTTACGTTCTTTATGATCGTGCCAGTGATGAAAACATCAAATCACAATTAGCAGAAAAGAACAGCGAAGTCCAGGCTCAAGCAACCGCAGCCCATGAGAAGTTTCTATCTGAAGCGGGCCATGAGGCAACCGAGGCCACTAGAGCCTGTTATTAACTATATCCCTTTGTTTGCAATGGGATGGGCGAAAGGGCCATCTGCGGCGACCATAGAGGCATGGGAAATCGAGACCGCCT
>Ga0326728_10009325_pt1 | contig 23712 bp, 19 predicted proteins | sample MB3enrmetagenome_FD_207602 | JGI IMG/M metagenome (GOLD analysis project Ga0326728, IMG submission 207602) | Lab enriched peat soil microbial communities from McLean, Ithaca, NY, United States - MB31MN | ecosystem: Environmental > Terrestrial > Soil > Wetlands > Peat | place: USA: New York... | reverse complement strand
AACTCTTCCGTTGCAAGCTGTAATGGAACAATGGAACCAGATTGCCGCATCGCTCTCAGAACCAAACCGGAAGAGGAGGCCGCAGATTGATTTCTTATCTTAGCGCTTATGGGGGTTTCAACCCCCTCAAAAGCCCATCCACCCATTCCCGAAACTCAGCGAGCGCGACGAAGTCGCGCTCGCTGAGCGCATTGGGCCGTTGATACCAAATACGATTTTTGTTTGAGAAATATGTAAACACTGGGCGACTTCAGGGTAGTAATCGGTTTCGACGAGCGTCTCGGTCAATTACGTAATCCGAGATCGATTACCTATCCTCAATTCTCAATCTTGGACTTGATCGTTAATCCAACGCTCGCCAGCGCGGGCTTGATGCGGAATTCTGCCAAAAAGCCTCTCGTCCAAGTTTCTAAGAGAACGTCATCCGGTACGCCGACTTTGTGCAGTAGGATTGCGTGAAAGAAATGGCCCAAAGCTTCGGCTAGGCGGTTAATTTCGAGATTGAAGCTATCGCGATCCATATTACCCCGCGGACCGCCTCCGTGGGAGATGTCATTTCTTCGATTGGCACACGCCTTTGCGAATTTTTCCAGTTCGTCCTTTCCGAACTGGAACGGGAGCTCGCGGAGACATTCGAGCACGCGGATCCTGAGCGACGGCTCATGCGCATACGCGAGCCTATCTGCGAGCCAATGGCGGTCGGGATCATCTTTGGGTAGAAGACCTAAGATTCGTATAACCTTTTCCTTTTGTTGAGTGACATCTAGAGAATCCGCCGACTCACCATGCTCCCTGCGATGAAGAGCTTCAATACCGGTTGTGAGATTGAAAAGACGGTCTTCAACATATACATGGGGATTTCGGAGCGAAGCAACGTAGAGATAGAAGCCGGCTCCAAACGTTTCGCTTCCCGAAAGCCACGAGGTGAAAAGGTCACCGAAACAATGTTGTATCTTTCCGAATGGAATCAAATAAAAGAACCTAGGAGGAGCCTCCTCCGATGGCGCATCGCGAGGGTAAAAGATTGTAATGTATTCGTCAGAAGATTGCTCCTTGCGAACGAATATCGGGCGGGTTAAACGATAGTACGAACCTAGCAACAACGCTATGAGCTCTTCTACCTTAGCGAAGACAAATTGCAGATATTGTAGGTCAGTGGGAATATCGGAACGAAAGACAATGTAGAAAGATTGCTCGATAAGGACGCTTCTCTGTTCTCGATTCGACCAGAGGAAGCCAGGATCTGTCCCGGTTGTTAGTGATTCAATCGAGATACTCCCTCCGGGACACGGAAAGCTAATTTTGGCCTCCCTATAGGAGACTTGAGCGCGGATCTTCTCGTCGTCGGTGTAGTCACGTTCAACAATGAGGCTATCGAGTAGGAGCCAATCTTCAAGGCCTTTCATTTCAATGCGAAGTTCGGTGAATTGGCATTGCAGATAATCGAGCGGAAACTCAGAAAAACGCCTTGTGCATATCTCAGCCGTAATTGTTTGCGTTTGCGGCGACTCGTCCTCAATGAAAAAGTCGCTTCGCTCCAATCCCTCAAGAAGGACGTACTTTTCAGAAGTGTCTAGTATCCCGGCGATCCGACGGTCTATAGGGAAGGGACAGGGGGCTGCGTGCGCGGAATATTCGTCCTTCTCACAGAGCGCACCATCAATCTGAAGGGTAGTATGGCCATCGGCCGTGACGGTGAGCAGGCCAGGAATGGAAGTTTCCTTTGAATTGTGCACAATATCTGGCTCGTTGAACCACCAAAAGAAGCCACGCTGTTCGAGTGTATTTGGCATAGCTGATTGCTTTCTCAAAAGAAGGTTGGCCCAATTCTATTCGTCACAGAATGAATTGGGAAGGCGGTTGGCCTCGGTCTCGACGCCCGAAAACCACACCGAGGGTGAACCGGTCGCTCGCATTTGGGGACGGGGAAGACTCCGGATCTCAACTAGCAAGAAGAAGTCCTACGGTCTAGCAGGATCGGTCCCTGCAAACGCCCATGTCGCCAGGAAGGGGCACAATCAATGCAAACTCGCCCCCGCCTTAAGCACTCCCCCCTCCGCACTCCGCCCCGTATCTCCGAGTTATCCGCCCGCCACACTCAATCCGAAACCTTCCCAGCCTCCTTCCACCCCGTCCCCAGCACGCTCGCCCAAAGCCGCTCCTCCGCCAGCTCCTCCAGCGTCTTCCCGCCCCGCGGCACAATCCCATACACCAGCTTGCAGCCCATCGCCCCCGCCATCCGCGACATCGATTTCAAAGTAACCGTATTGAGTGGCTCCCTTGCCTCAAGATCGAGCACCACCGATTTGCACACTCCCATCTTCTCTGCAATCTCCAACACAGGAACATTCAGCGACTGCCGCACCTTTCGCAGTAGCCCATTGGTCGGGTTCTTCTCTTTTCCCGCTTGCCGGTAAAACCGCATTTCCACATCCAGCTTCTTTCGCGCCAACTTTCGTTCCTTCTCCCGCATCGTTCCATCCCTCCTGATCCCTGACCTCTGACCCTTGAGTCAACGGTAGCCAAATGGGCCAAAATTGTACGCAAAAGCGCCGTGCCCCATCCTTGAATCTTTTTCTTATTCATGGATGGGGCACGGCGAAGGGAGAAGCAGCTTCACAGGTTCAGCAATTACCTTGTTTTCAATGTTTCAGTCTATCCACAGACGTACATTTCATGAAAAATGCCTGGCTGCAGGTCGAGGAAACTCGATTTTGAAGGACAATCTTAAATTCGTCGGCCTATAGCAGGACAAAAAAACCTCTCTTTATCGGCCCACAGGCAGACTAAAAATGAAGGAACGCGAGAGAGTTTCTTATGGGCAAAACCTCTGCCCCTAGGGCTACTTCGCTCCTGCGGGCTTCTGGCTGGCGATCCATGCGTCGATGCGGTCGCTCAGAACATCCAGCGGCAAGGCGCCGGAGCCCAGCACCTCGTCGTGGAAGGCGCGCAGGTCGAATTTGTCGCCCAGAGAAGTCTTCGCACGGTCGCGCAGCTCTAGAATCTTTAACTGCCCGACCTTGTAGGCCAGGGCCTGGCCGGGCCATGCGATATAGCGGTCCACCTCGGCCTGGATGCTGGTCTCGTCGATGGCGGAGTGCTCATGGAAGTAATCCACCATCTGCTGGCGTGTCCAGTGCTGGGAGTGGACGCCAGTGTCTACCACCAGGCGGATGGCGCGCCACGTGTCGTTTTCCAGCCGGCCGTAGTCCGAGTACGGGTCCTGGTAGAAGCCCACATCCTTGCCCAGCTGCTCGGCATACAGCCCCCATCCCTCCGTATAAGCCGTGTAGTGCAGATGCTTGCGGAAGGCGGGGATGTTGTCCAACTCCTGGGCGATGGAGATCTGCAAGTGGTGGCCGGGAAGTCCTTCGTGGTAGGCGATGGCTTCGACGGCATAGAGGTTGCGATCGGTGGCGTTATAGGTGTCAATGAAGAGACGGCCTGGACGGCTGCCGTCGGCCGTTCCGGCTTGATAGTAGGCGGGCGCTGAGGTTTTTTCAAGGTAATCAGGAACCGGTAGGACTTCAAACTTTGCCTTGGGCAGGCGGCCGAAGAGCTGCGGCAGCGCAGCCTGCATGGGCGTCAGATAGCCGCGATTGGCCGCGAGCAGCGCTTCCGCCGACGCCGGATGCAGCTTGGGATTGGTTTTGAGAGTGGCGCGGAAGCTCTTGAGGTCAGCAAAGCCCAGCTTCTGCGCGATGGCCAGCATCCCGGCTTCGTCGCGCTTTACCTCGTCCAGGCCGATCTGGTGAATCTGCTCGGCGGTGAGATTGGTTGTCGTGGTACGGCGAATCAGAAAGTTGTAGTAACTGGCCCCGCCGGGCAAGGCGGAGATGCCGGGCAAATCGCGGCCGGCGGGAACGTAGCTGACCTCAAGGAAGCGCGCAAAGCGCAGATAGGCGGGTTGCACCTCTTTGCCGATAGCGGACAGCATCTCGGTCTTGATGCGCTCCCGCTCAGCGGCGGGGATGGAAGCCGGAATGTTCTTGAGCGGCAGCGCGAACGGCGAGTCTTCGGGCTTCTGGGTGGCCAGTGACTTGACCTGATCGAGCACCTTTTCCAGCAGGTATTTCGGTGGCACGCGACGATCGTCCATGCCGATGGACATATTGGTGGTGACCTGGTCGAAGGCCTTGGGAATTGCGTGCAGGCGGGCGATCCAGTCGTCGTAGTCCTTTACGGTTGTGAAGCTCAGTTCAGCCACCAGTTGCGGGTAGGCGGTGTGGATGCCGCTCATCTGATTGACGGGCATCTCCCACTCCTTGAACTCCGCCGCCTCCTCGTCCTCGGCAAACTGGCGCAGCAGCAGGTCGCGGCCGGTCTTCTCCTCATCCGAGAGTCCGGCCGGGTCAATGGCGGCCAGTTGCGTCAGAAAGTTCTCTTCGCGGGCCAGCTTGTCGTTGACGGCCTTCACCGAGTAGTCGGTGATCTGGTCGTTGTAGCGCTTGTCGCCCAGCCTGGAGGCCAACTCGGGATCGTGCTTGAGCTTGTCCTGCCAGTACTCCTCAAAGAGAGTGTTGAGCGCCTTGCGGTTGCCCTCAACCAGCGCAGTCTGCGCCGGAGGGTTGGCCGCGCTCTGCGCCGTGAGCGCGGGGAGGGGAGCAAGCAGCAGAGACGCGGCAAAAGCCAGAGCGGGGAACTGAAATCTTTTCAACGGAGCTGGACCTCGGGATGAAATCGCCTTCCAGTCGAGTTTAGAGCAAAGGGCAGGGGCAGAGATTCGCGGCCTTCCACCCTTTCCGCAAATGGGAAACGCAGGTCCTTCGGCTGCGCTCAGGAGCGGAAAGGATGGGGTACCCGGCCTTGTGCGGAGAGACGGGAGCAGAAAAAGCTCTGTCTGGAGACCCATAGATAGGTCGGCCTGGAGCCCGTCAAACAGGGAGGTCAGCCTCCAATGAGCAAGAAAGTCGGCTCCCCGATAGGCGTAAAACCGTAAAGGTCTATTTGCGGGTCCCCGGATTCAGGCAAAAAAGGCAAATAGTCAATTTTGCATATCATTCTTCTCTTTCTTCCTATCTTGGAAATGGGAAGACGAGTGGGACAGTGGGTCGGGCTTTCGCGCAGGGGGAGAAATAGGCAGGCTGCTTTTGGAGTTGCTCAGGGCAGGCTTTTGACTCGCCGCGCTCGTTCAGGATGGCAGTCCATTACTTGTCGCTCGGAAACGAGGAGGGTTTGACGATGCGGAATGAAGACCGGGATTCGGCGCGGAGGAAGTTGGACAAGGAACTGAGGCACTACCGGCTGGCGGCGATGCAGAGGCACTGCACTCAGGATTTGCTGCGGGCGGTGCGGCAGGCGCTTGGTGTTCCTGTGGAGGAGATCGCGCGAACGCTGGGAGTGAACAGTTCCGTTCTCTTCGAGCTTGAGCAGAGCGAGGGACGGGGAACGATCTCGCTGAATTCGATGGAGCGGGTGGCGTCGGCCATAGGCTGCAAGTTTGTGTACGCGATCGTGCCGCTCGCGGGGAAAACGCTTGAGGAGATGGGGGACGAGCGGAAATGGAGCAAGCGACTGGGAGTGGGAAAAGCAGGGAACAGGGAACAGGGAGCGGGGAATTTGCAGAGAATTGGGCGGGGTTCCGGTAGGCTGAGAGAAGACAAACCAAATGGAAAGTTGAGCAGAACGGAGGGTGGGAGAGAGCCCTCCTGATCTTCATCAGGCCATCTCCGCGGCGCGCGTGCGCGAGGGAGACGAAGGGCTCCGGATTCTTAGGCATCTTCGCAGTTCCTGTAAAGTCGAATTCGTGGTTTCCCACCCATTTCACAAAGAACGTGAAATGGATGGGGCACGGAGCATCCTTACACTATCCGTGAAAATGCTATGGAAGTCATAAGACACAAATCTGGCGATGCTGTTTCGAGGCAATTCCAGACTGGGATTGCCTCATGCTCCTTTTGTGCGGGCGCGTAGGACCGTGGAGCGTTGGCCGGGAATGGCGGAAGGATGGCTGAGATACGGCGAAAGCTGAGAAGTGGGACGGCGAGAGGGAAAACAAAGAGGACAACCAAGAACAAGGGAGGTGAACCCGCGAGTGCGGAGCAAACAGTGGGCATGGACGGCGCAGAGCAACTGCGTCAGGCGGCAGACCTGCGGGTGGGCTGGAACTCGGAGAAGATTGCCGACGTGCTAACGGAGAAGGCGCTGGCGGGTGATCTGGCCAGCGCCAAGGCGCTGGTTGCGCTTGCCGAAGCGAAGAAACCGAGTCCGGAACCGGTGAAGAAACGGTGCGGACCGAGCATGGCTGAGCAGTTGGCGGCGGAGCCACAATGGCAGGAACCGCCTGAAGGAGGAGAGGAGAACGGCGGCGAAGGTTGAGAACGGAGGGCTTTTCTTCGATTCTCATAGGTGCAAGGGCCGCGTCCGGAGGGGGAAGGAACCCCTCCGGACGCGGCGCGAGCGGGATTGCTGCGGGATAACTCCCGATTGGGCGACGATTGAGGCGTGGCGCGGCGTCGTTGCGGTCAGCCGTGTGGGCTGGGTAAGTGCTAAGGCCTGTTGGCATAAACCCAGATATCCACGGGAGCTAATCGGCGGAGCCTTGGCGACATTCGGGAGTAATGTGCGAGGGATGAAGCTTTTGAGCTTTCCCGGTCCGGGGTCTGTGCTCTCCCCGGTCCCCAAAAGCGACCGGGGGCACCCTCATCCTGATTTGAAATGGTCTTGGGACCGTGGCCACCCGCCGCTCGAGAGGGTGGCATTTATGGGGGTGCGGGGATAGGGAATTTGAGCGCGACTTCGTCGCGCTGGTTGATTTTTCAGAATCTAGTGGATGAGATTTCGGCACGACTGAAGTCGTGCCCTGACACTTCTTGCCTCTGCAGATGAGTTTTTCCGGAGGCTGGAAAGCCCGGAGGTTTCCGGCAGCGGCTTCGGTACCCTTCGACTGAGCTCAGGGCAAGCTAAAAGTCGTGCCCTGATACAAAGCCGCGTTGATTCTTTGTGCTGATATGCAGAGTACTGTTGGGTTGAAACCCTGACCTAACAGGGCGAGGCCGCGGCGTTACGCACGGCGATGGCGGCGAGCGTGCCCCGCGCGGCGCGGCGCATAGGTCCACTCCCTGACGGGACCCGTGTCTACGTGGATGAATTGACCTTTAGGGTAGTAGCCTACGCCACCAGCGCCCAGTGAAAGCGCAGCGTCCCGCAACTGCACTGCTGGAATGCCAGGAACCCGGAGATCAAGAGCATTTGCTTCGATATGCTGGGAGTGCTCGGCCGCGTTGGTGGTTCCACTCTCGCGGAGAGCGTCGTTCGTCTCCTTTGTCCGGTAGCCGGAAAGGATCTCGATTACGCTGGTCGAGTGATTCAGCTTGGCAAGCATCGTGTGGAGCACGTCGAAGGTGCGGGGATTGTAGCTCTTGACCTCATCGTTGTGGCTGTCGCGCAGGAATTGGCTGAGCTTGTCGAGAGCCTCGGGGATATACCTGTCGCCCACCCTGTAAATAACGTCGACGATCTCGCCGCCCTGCCGCGCAAGCTTGAGCTCATACTTCTGGCCATCCTCAGCCTTCTGGTCATCCTCAAGCTTCTGGCCATCCTCAGGCAGATCGCCGTCAGAAATGAAACCCATGCCAGGCAGGCCAACGTTCGACAGCATGTGCCTCATTGCGTGGAGATGAGGATGCCTGTGGCGCCCGGTGCCGCGCGCGCTGGCCGTAGGAGCGACAGCTATGAGCACAACAAGGGCAGCGAGTGTGCAAACTCGACGGGCAGAAGCGAAGCGACGAATGGAAGTGGCGAGATGCAGCAGCAAACGGCAGGACTCCTGAGTTCTATTCGCAGTTGCGGCCCGTGGCACATTCTTCATACAGGCGATGAGCGGACCGACATGCCCGACAGCGCGAGGAGGTTCGTTGCCACACAACAGCTATTACTAATAATTCTACTGGAGCCGCAGCCCTCCCGTCCAAGGAGAGCTGAAATGTCCCGACCGCGAGAGTCGAATCCTTGCAGGGCGAAGGACGGTTAAGGCTCGAGGGTGTTTTCGTTGCCGAGGATGCGGTAGAGGGTGGAGCGGCTGATGCCGAGCTGGCGGGCGGCGCGCAGCTTGTTGCCGCGGTTCAGGTCCAGAACGTACTGCACGTGCTGCTGAATGACGGCATCGAGATTGAGGCTGCCGGTTCGCATCTCCGGCTGCATCCCCATGCGTATCTCCTGGGGGGCATCCAGGCCGGTAGAAAGGGCCAGGTCCTCGGGGCGGATGACGCCGTTGGCGGCCTCCAGCAGCGCGGTCTCCAGCACCGCGGCCAGCTCGCGCACGTTTCCGGGCCAGTTGTGCTGCAAGAGGCGCGCCAGCGTGCCGGGACCCAGAATCACGGGGCGTTGCTGATAGAGGGTGCAGATGCGGTCCAGCAAAGATTGGGCCAGCACCGAGATGTCTTCTCTGCGCTGCCGCAGCGGAGGAACGGCAAAGCGAACAGAGGTGAGCCGGAAGGCCAGGTCGGGCAGCAACAGTCCCTGCGCGGCCATTTGGCGCAGCGAGGTTTGCGACGAGGCGAGCATGAGGAAGCGTCCCGGCGGGCGGTCCTGGAGCGCCTTGAGCACGCCCAGCAGAAGGCCTTGCCCCGGAGGCGCCAGCAGGTCCACGCGATCCAGATAGGTGCAGCCGGTGAGGGTGGCCGGATCGGCATCGGCGACCAGCCACTCCCGGGCGTCGCGCCGCTCAAAGCTTGTGCCCGCCAGCGGGGAGCGGCTGAAAAGATAGCGGGCCAGCGTGTGCTTGCCGGCGCCGTGTTCCCCCTCAATGGCGGCCACCTGCACATGCGGAGCAGCCATCTCCGCCTGCATAAGCAGCTTGCGCCAGGCTGCGCTTACGCCCACGGGCTGCGCCACTGGGGGCGCTTCCACTTCAACAAGGGTCAAGCGTGAGGAGGAAGGCTGGGGCTGGAACTGAGCGGCGCTGTGCATGGCTCTCAACGTGCCTCGCCTCCATGGCCCGAAGAACAATTTCAAGGCCGACACAACTCTCATCGGCGCATGAGGAAAAAACATGAACCGGAAAGACAGGGCGTCTTTCCGGTTCAGGGAGAGTGCTGGATTTGTGCCTTGTTTCGCGGGCTTCCGGCGCTCAGCGAAAGCGCTTGGAAGGCTCGTCGGAGTAGATCTGGCCGTCGCGAATGTGGACTACGCGATGCGCATACTCGGCGATGTCCGGCTCATGGGTGACCAGCACAATGGTGTTGCCCTTGGCGTGCAGGGTATCGAAGAGCGACATGATCTCCAGGCCAGTCTTCGAGTCCAGGTTGCCGGTGGGCTCGTCGGCCAGAATGATGGAAGGCCGGTTGACCAGCGCGCGGGCGACGGCGACGCGCTGCCGCTGGCCGCCGGAGAGCTCGTTGGGCTTGTGGTACATACGCGATTCAAGTCCCACGTTCATCAGCGCTTCCTTGGCGCGCTCGATGCGCTCCGCTGCCGGCGTGCCATTATAGATCAGCGGCAACTCGACGTTGTGCAGCGAAGTGGCGCGCGCGAGCAGGTTGAAGGTCTGGAAGACGAAGCCGATCTCCTTGTTGCGGATACGCGCCAACTGATCGTCGTCCAACTCGCTCACCAACTGGCCGTTCAGCCAGTAGCGGCCCTTGGAGGGGGTATCCAGGCAGCCGATCAGGTTCATCAGCGTGGACTTTCCCGAGCCCGAGGGACCCATGATGGCCACATATTCGTTGTGCTTGATGCGCAGCGAGACGCCGCTCAGCGCCTGCACCTGCTGCTCCGATCCCATGTCGTAGGTGCGCCACAGATCCTCGACAACGATAACGTAGCCAGGGGGCGGAGCTGCGGACTGGGCAATCACTTCGGTACTGGTGTCGATTGAAGCCATTCGAGTCTCATCCTTTGTCTGCCGTGCCTTGAAACGCGCGGCTGGTAGGTCAGGGTTCGGTCCTGACAGTATTAGCGCCGCCAACCGTGATGCCCGCACATACTCAGAGTTCCCTCCCCTCAGAGTGATCTCCAAGGAGTTCTTCCCCGGCTGCTGTAATCTTCGCTATGTCTATATGGTATTCGTTCTCCTGCAGATAATCAGCCGTGAGCTTATCGCCCGTTTTCAGGCTATTCGCAATGGCTGCCTTGTTGGTCATAATGCATCTCGGCCCGCCTTTGGCTAAGCGCCGGGTCTCAGCGGATTGATATTCTTGCCGCCAATCGGACCTAACCTGATCAAAACTGTCGATGGTGAAACAAATCTTGAACAGCTTGCCCGTACGGTCTGCCCTTGATTGATTTCCGAATTCCATTTCTGTCACGCTAACAATCGTTGCAGTAGTACCCTTTGCGCTCTCGATATCAATCCAAGATTGCATGGTAGCGTTGAACTGATAGGCCACGAACTCCGCTAAGGAAATTAGGAGAGCCGCCGAGACACCTATCCAGACCAGCCAACGGGCTCTCCTGCTCATCACGGCATCCTCCTCAGCCTAGAAAAAGGCGTACCTCAGGGGCTAAAGCCCAGGATATCTGGTGCAATCGTGCGGCACGACTAAAGTCGTGCCCTGACACGTGATATGGCTTGCATCGAATTCTTCCGCAGTCTGGGCACCGTGCCTTACTAAGCGGTGAGCTCCCCAGTTTGCTAAGAGCTTGCGCCCGGCGCAGCCGGCTTGGCTGTATCCCGTTTGATCAGCGCATTGCTTTTGAGGCCGCGCAGCGTCTTGTAAGGGCCGATCACGATCTCCTGGCCTTCGGTGAGGCCGGTGAGCACCTCGATGTCGGTGGCCCCGGTGATGCCCGTGGTCACAGGCACGAACTTGGCCCGCAGCTTGCCGCCCTTGTCTTTTTCGATGACATAGACGCCCTGCTGCGGCGCGCTCTTGGCGGCCGGGGTGGACGAAGCCGCCTGCACGCCGCCCTTGGCTTTGTCGTCATCGGGGTTGTGCATGGTCAGCGCCTGGATGGGCAGCGAAAGCACGCTGGACTTGTGCGCCGTGGTGATCTTTGCCGTGGTGCTGAGTCCGGGGCGCAGCTCGTTCGAGGGGTTGTCCAGCGTCACCACTACCTTGAAGTCCTTGGCCTCTTCGGTGCCGGTGGTGGACTGTGAAGTGGCCACACCGGTGGAGCGCAGGAGAGCCTGATCGCCGGCCAGCGTCACGTGGCCCTTGAAGACCTTGCCGGGCAAAGCGTCCACAGTGATGTCGGCTGGCTGGCCGATCTGGATGTTCACAATATCGGTCTCGTCCACCTTGACTTCGGCGGTAATGACGCTCATATCCGCCAGGGTCATCAGCGTGGAGCCCTCGGCATTCTGGATGCCGACCACCACCGTTTCGCCCTCGCGCACCGGCAGGTTGGTCACGATTCCGTCGAACGGCGCGGTGGAAACCGTCTTGTTCAGCGCGTCCTGATTGAAGCGCAGGGTGGCCACCTGGGTTTGCAGATGCCCGCGCGCCGATTCGGTTTGAGCCTTGGCCTGGTTGAGAGACGCCACGGCCTGGGCCAGCGAGGCCACATCGGTGTCGTAGGCCGCTTTCTTGGCGTCGAAATCCTGCTTAGCCAGGATGCCGGCGGAGAAAAGGCCCTGGGCGCGTTCCCAGTCCAGCCGCTTCTGTTCAAGATCGGCCTTGGCGTGCTCCACGTTGGCTTCGCCGGTTTTTTCAGCGGCAACGTAGGAGGCAATATCGGTCTTGGCCGCGGCAATGGTGGCCTGCTGGGCTTCAACGTTGGCCTCCGGCTGCACGCTCTCCACGGTGGCGATCACCTGGCCCTTGGTCACATGATCCCCCTCCTTCACGAGAAGGTGGGTAATGCGGCCAAACGAGGTGGCGCCCACGTTCACATAGGTCTTGGGCTTGATCTGGCCGGTGCCGCTAACGATCGTGGCCAGATCCTGGCGCGCGATCCGCGCGGTCAGCACCTTGGTGTAGCCGGCCTGTTGCCTCCAAACGAAGACGATCACGAGTACGACAACAACCACGGCGGCGAGAATCGACAAAAGTATCTTTTTCATAGGCGGTGCGTGCTCCGGGTCTTTCCAATTTCAGTGTACGCAATCGGCGCTGCTCTGGTTCCCAGCGGCCGCCGGGTCAGTCCCCGGCGCTTCCACGGCCGCCGTAAACCGGACCGCAGAGGCCTGGGCAGGGAGTACACCGCTCGCTCTCTCGTGAGAATAGCGCGTATACGATGCAAGCGCCTCAAGAAAAAGCGGCACGGCGAACACGCATGCCTCTAGGACGGCGGATCCGCGCGGGAGGTCTCCGGCCCTATCCAAAGACAGTTTAACTGCTTTTGGCCCTGCTCTCCGGCTCACCCTGGAGCCGTTCCGGCGTCCAACCAGCAGCCAACTCCCTACGGATTCTTGCCCAGCCCTTTCGGGACCCGTAGAATAGGGAATCGCAGGAGTTTTCAAGGCAAATGATGCTCAACCGCTCTAATCTTCTCTTCGTTGCGCTGGGCTGCGGCCTGGTTTTCATCCCCGTCGCAGGTCTCAGGGCCCAGCAGACGGACAATCCGCCGGCGCAGGCGCAACCGGCTAACGGCCAGAAACAGGCAGCGGACAAGGAAGTTGACCCGCTCAAGCGCGAACGCTCCGACAAGGCGCGGGCGCAGGCGATCAAGAACACGCGCATTGAGCTGAGCCACGCATACAAGAGCTGGCTGGACCAGGATGTGGCCTATATCATCTCCGACGAGGAGCGCAAGGCCTTCCATAACCTCAGCAACGACGAGGAGCGCGACGCCTTTATCGAGCAGTTCTGGCTGCGCCGCAACCCCAATCCGGATTCGCCGGAGAATGAGTTCCGCGAAGAGCACTACCGGCGCATCGCCTATGCCAACGAGCACTATGCCGCCGGCAAGCCCGGCTGGAAGACCGACCGCGGCCACATCTACATCTCCTTCGGCCCGCCCGACTCCATCGATTCCCACCCCTCCGGCGGCAACTACGAGCGGCCCCAGGCGGAAGGCGGCGGCAGTACCGTTACCTTTCCCTTCGAGGTTTGGCACTATCGCAACATCGAGGGTGTTGGGGACAACATCGACCTGGAGTTTGTGGATACCTGCATGTGCAGCGATTACCACTTCACCATTGACCGCAGTGAAAAGGACGCGCTGTTGCACGTCCCCGGCGCCGGTCCCACCAGGGAAGAAGAGATGGGCAAGGCCAAAAAATCCGAACGCTTTACGGGCGGCCTGGAAAACCTCGGCCCCGGCCCGCAGACTTCCACGAATCAGTCCAAAGAGTTTGATCGCATCGACTTGGCCGCCAAGCTGTTTGCTCCGCCTCCGATCAAGTTCAAGGACCTGGACGCCTTCATGTCCGAACACAAGCTGCTCTCTGGTCCGGTCTTCCCGTTCGATGTTCGCACCGACTTCATCAAGGTGACCGAAAATACGGTGCTGGTTCCCGTGACAGTACAGATGAAGAACCGCGACATCACCTTCGTCACCAAGGACGGCGTGTCCAAGGGCGTGGTGAATATTCTGGGCAAGGTCACCACCATCACCCACAAGACGGTGCAGACCTTCGAGGATACGGTCGAGGTCGAACAGCCGGCCGAGCTGCTGGAAAAGACCCTCGACAACCAGTCAGTCTATTGGAAGGCCCTGCCGCTGCTGCCTGAACACTACCGCCTGGATATCGCCGTCAAGGACGTGAACAATCCAGACCACATTGGTTACTACGGCCGCAGCCTCGATGTGCCCAGCTATCACGACGAAAAGCTGGCCACCTCTTCGCTGATCCTGGCCGACCGGATGAACGTGGTTTCCTCGCGCGAGATCGGCAGCGGCAACTTCATCATTGGCAATACTTTCATCCGGCCCCGCGTGAGCAGTCCCACCCCCGGCAACCCAAACCCTCCGGTCAAGTTCAAGCGCAGCCAGGAACTCAGCTTCTGGATGCAGGTCTACAATTTGCAAATTGATGAGGCCACCAAGAGCAACCAGGCTACGGTGACCTACCAGGTTACCGACACAGCAACCAACACGGTGGATTTTGAAAAACAACTGGAGTCCAAGGATCTGGGCGCACACAGCGACCAGTTGACTGTGGAGAAAAGTCTCCCGCTCGCAGGGCTTCAGCCGGGAAAATACAAGGTGACGATCAAAATAGTTGACGGAATCTCGAAACAAGAGATTGCGCAATCGGCACCTTTTGTCGTCGAATAGGATGTATTCCGCACAACAGGGCTACCGGACACTAGATTCGGAAGCCCGTGCGGGTTCGATTTGTACAAAATTGCCAGGGACGCCAACAGGTCACCAACAACAGTGATGATCCGCAGGCTCCATTTCGCTCTCTACGCCATGCTGATTGCCTTGGGCGCAGCTCCTCTATACGGAGCCTCCCTGGGGTCGGTTTCGGGGATTGTGCGCGACTCGGCCGGCGTTCCGCAGATCGGCGCCCAGGTTCAGTTGCTGCGCCCCGATCTCAGCGTCCTTGCCAGCGTCTACACAGACGCGAGCGGCCGCTATACGATTCCCTCGGTCTTTCCCGGCCGGTATACGGTCAAGGCTCTGGGCGCCTGGTTTCTGCCCTCTCTGCGCGAAAACATTCGCGTTCGCGCCAACACGGTTGTCAACCTCACCCTGAGCACGCTCTATGAGGCGATGCAGTGGCTGCCGGCTGAACCCCGCGCTGGCAACTCCCAGAAGGACGACTGGGCCTGGACCCTGCGCTCGGCAGCCAACCGGCCCCTGTTGCGCTGGCTCGAGGACGGTCCGCTGGTGGTGGTTTCCGACGGCTCTGGTTCGCATCCCCGGCTGAAGGCCCGCCTGGTGGCCACCGGACAGGAGGGCGTCTTCGGCGAGAGCGGGGAGCGCATCTCCGCCGCGGTCGAGGAGACGCCCTCGAACAGCCGTGAGCTGCTGGCGCGCGTCGATTTCGCACCCGGTACCGATGCCGAGATGGAGTCCATGCTCGGTTTCCGCCAGGACCTGGGCTTTGCCGGCTCCGTGCAGACGGTAGCTGCTGTCGCCCTTCACCCTGAGATGGACGCTGCTGGCGCCGAGGGGATTGACGAGGCTGCTGTCCGTAGTTGGGAGACGATTCATCTCGGAGACGAGTTCGAGGCCGAGGCAGGCTCCGACGAGGTGCTGGCCAGGCTCTCTTCTTCATCTCCCAGGACGGTGGCCGAGTTGTTGCCTTTTATTTCAGCGGGATGGCTGAGAGGCAACTCCGCGATTCGCTACCGGATGAGCGCATTGCCTCACGGGGCTCCAGACTCGGAGGACACCGAAGCCCGGACCTGGCTGCCTGAACTTTCTGCCCGCAACGGCTCTCTGGCCATTGAACATGGCAGTCACCAGGAAGTGGCATGGGAGCGACGCACCGATCTCTCAGGCGTCGCCGTTCTGGTCTACTCCGACAGAATCGACAATCCGGTCATTGAGGCCATGAGCCGCTTTGCCGCCGGCAACTCCGAGGCCGCCGCGGTGCTTCTGGATCCCGTGAGCGGCCTGCTCCACGCCGCAGGACCGGAGTTCTCCACAGCCGGAATGGCGGCCAACTTTGAGCGTCGCCTGCCCGGCGGCAATCACGTCCGTTTGAGCTACGCCAACGGCAGCGCACTTGTCCTCACTGACCTGTCTGCCCAGCATGCCGCGCTTTCCTCTTCGCGGCAGAGTGCGTCCCTGGCCCAGGTCCTTGACAGCGTGCATCCGCGCCGCGCCCAGACGTATTCGCTCACGCTCTCCGGCACCCTTGACGGCACCGGAACCCGATGGCGGGCTGCCTACAGATGGCAGCCGGAAGATACCGTTACGCAGGTTGCTCCCTTTGCGGCGAATGCCGCCGAGCCCTATCTCAACCTGCACCTTCGCCAGCCCATTCATCTGTGCCGCAACGGCTCCTGCAGCTTCGAGACGGACCTCGATGTGCGCAACCTGCTGGCCCAGGGCTACCGTCCGTATCTGTTGAAGGACGGCTCACTGCTGATCTTCGCCCAGGACCAGCGCAGTATCCGCGCTGGCCTGGCCTTCAGCTTCTAGAGCGCCTGTTTGGCTCGTTTTCTAAAGTGCTAGCTTGGTGTGTTTTCTCTTTGGAGTCAGAGTGTTCCTGGCGTTCGCCTGTTCTGAGTTTTGAAACCACTCCGTCCATGTGCTATATTTTTCAAGTGGCGGCAGGGACAGCCTGCCTGCTCAAGCAGTGTGCAAACCCTGCTGTTGCACGGCATTCAGGGTGGCATGGACGCGTAGCTCAACTGGCAGAGCATTCGGCTCTTAACCGACAGGTTGTAGGTTCGATTCCTACCGCGTCCACCATAACATCAATAAAATAAGCACTTTACAAACCGCCCCAAAAGGCGGTTTTCTTTTTCTCACGCGAATGGCTGTTTTGATGGCTGTTCTGAAAAATATTTTCATTTTTTGCGGAGAATCGCATTGGACCAGCCTCCAACCGGCACCCGACTCTCGCGAAGCCTTCGTGATCGCCCTCGTGCATCCAGCCGACCAAATCTGCGCGAGGGTCAGGGCCTCTACGATTCTGGCTGGGCTTGGCACTGAGCCGGGGTCGCGGTATTTCGCGCTACGGCGAGCATCCTGGTAGGCGAGCTGCCGCTTGACGGACTTGGCGATGGCGTTTTGCCTTGGGGATGGATCGATAATCGCCCGTGGCTTCGCTGTCTGAACGGTTATGGGCTGTGCCTGTGGAGGCTCGGCAATTTAAAGAAGGCAGAACACGTGTTTGATCGCGTTCTCTGGCTCAACCCCACGGACAATCAAGGTGTGCGCTTCAGTATTGAAGCGGTTCGGTCCGAAAGAAATGGACACCTGAATGATGCGACTGGGCAGCCGCCGATTGAACAGAGAGCGTCTCAACGAAACTAGTGTGTTCACCGTCCTCGATCAGCTGTTTGCCTTCTCCTGAAGCGCGGGGTTTGCTTCGCGGGCACTTCGAGGGCTTCGCCTGGGGCTTCATCCTTGATGAACCGCTTGCGGGGTGATCGCTACCGACTCATTGGGAGCAAGATAAATGCTTTTTTGCCTCTCAATCAGAGTGTTTCATAACCAATATAGATATTTACATCTATATTGGTTATAGTACAATCCCAGCATGGAGACGAACATGGATCGCCTACTGAAGTACGCTGGCCAGCAGCCCGTCATACGGCCGCGTGATCTGGCCAGGCTTCACATCCCGCGCAATTACCTGGGCCGGCTGGTGCGAGCCGGGAAGCTCGAACGGGTTGGCAAGGGACTCTATTCTTCGAGCGAGAACCCGCCCACGGAGAATCGGACGCTGGTTGAAGTCTGCCGCAAAGTGCCACAGGCCGTCGTCTGCCTCTCGTCCGCGCTGCGCTTCCATGAACTCACGACCGAGAATCCATTTGAGGTTTGGATTGCCCTCAAGCAGGGAGCCTGGACGCCCAGCTTTGACTATCCACCGATTCGAGTGGTGCGCTTCTCCGGCCCGTCCCTCACTTTCGGCGCTGTGGAGCATACGATCGAGGGTGCCAAGATCAAAGTCTACAGCCCGGCAAAAACGGTCGCCGACTGTTTCAAGTTCCGGTCGAAGATAGGAACGGAACTCGCGATTCACGCTCTTCGCGAGTGCTTCCGCGAGAAAAAGGCGTCTATGGACGAACTCTGGGAAGCGGCGAAGATTTGCCGGGTCGCCAACGTGATGCGCCCCTATATGGAGTCCCTGTCTTGACCAAGAATGTCACCAATCTCGCAGCTTCTGTCCGGCAACGCCTGGCGAATCTCGCGCGGCGGCGGAATGAGGATTTCGGGCTGCTTCTTACGAAATATGCCCTGGAACGCCTTCTCTTCCGCATCAGCCAGTCCGAATATCAGAAGATTTTCGTTCTCAAGGGCGCACTGCTTTTTGAACTCTGGACAGAGCAGGCCCACCGTCCAACTCGGGACGCGGATTTTCTCTCCAACGGCGACAACGATCCGAGCCGCTTTGAAACCATCTTCAAGGAGATCTGCGCACTCCCTGTCGATGAAGACGGTCTCCAGTTTGATCCGGCGAGCGTCAAGGCACAGCGAATCAAAGAAGATGCGGACTATGAAGGGGTCCGTGTCACCTTTCTGAGCTATTTGGAGCGGACGCGGATTTCCATGCAAATCGATATTGGGTTCGGAGACACTATCACGCCCCCGCCCGTTGAGACTTCGTTTCCAACAATCCTCAATGGGCCGGCGCCGTTGCTGTTCGCCTATCCCAAGGAGACCGTGGTTGCTGAGAAGTTTGAGGCAATGGTGAAGCTCGGCATGGCGAACAGCCGCATGAAAGACTTGCACGATCTGCGCACAATGTCAGAGCTTTTCCCGTTCGATGGACAGATTCTCGCCGAGGCTGTCGTGCGGACATTTGAACGGCGGAAGACAACGATTCCCACCAACGCCGCGCCGCCGCGAGCGTTTACTGCCGAATTCTATGAAGATGAATCGAAGCAGCGCCAGTGGGGAGCTTTCAATACCAAGAATCGTCTATACATTGAGGCTGTGCCACTGAAGCGCGTCATGGCCGACCTCGAGCGGTTCCTGATGCCGCTCATGGCCGGGCTGACCACCGAGGGGCATCGGAAGATGTCATGGCGGGCAGGAGGCCCCTGGCACGGCTAGCGACCTTGTCACACATCTGATTCGTGTGGCCCAAGCATTGAGCGGGGGTGTATACTTCCGCTAAATCTCCGCCTAGGCTCTTCAGCTTGGCATATCGTTCAATTGGCAGGACATAAGAGGCGCTAATGAGACTAAGAAGAACAGTCGCGCTGACCCTCGTCATCCTATGCATGCTCCCTCTGGGTTCGTGCAAGCACGAGGCTCCAAAGCTCACCCCTGTTGTGGTCAACGAAGCATTCGAGCACCTCCTCTACATCGGGCTTTATGTTGCCAAAGACAAAGGATTCTTTGAGCAGCAAGGACTTGATGTCAAGATCGAAACTGGCGGGGGCGATGCTCAAGCCTTTGCGGCCTTGACGAGCGGCAGTGCGCAATTCGCCCAGGGCGATCCAGCCTTCGTCGCAATTGCCAATGAGAAGGGGTGGGATGGACGCGTTGTTGCAATGGCCGTAGATCGCGCGGCGATCTGGGGAGTCACGTTCGACAAATCCATCAAACCGTTCACAGACCCGATCGGATTTAAGAACAAGACTATAGCAACGTATCCAGACCCCAATACGGCCTATGTAATCCAGAAGCAACTCGACGAGAAGGCGGGACTCGTTCTAGGCAAGAACACGAAGATTCTGCAGGTACCATTCGGGACCGAACTCGCAACGCTGCAAAACAAGCAGGCGGATATCGCCCAAACCATTGAGCCGAACGCCTCCCAGGTTGAACTGCAGGGGGGCGTGGTTGCCTTTTCGTATCCAAACGCCTATGGGCCATTGGCATTTACCGGCGTCATGACGTCGAAGAAGCTGATCGACGAGAACCCGCAACTCGTCCAAAAGTTCGTGAATGCCTATGAACAATCCCTGCAGTTCATCCAATCGGACTTTGAAGGAACGCTAGCCATTGCCCAAAAGAGGTTGCCGAATCTCCCCCCCAATGTCGTTCGCGCCGCATTAAAGAGGCTCATCGACTCCGGCTCTATCCCGAAACATGCAGCCGTGAATCCAGATTCCTGGCAGAAGCTCTTGCAAATCCGCGTTGATGTCGGCGATTTGAAGAGCCTACCCCAAAGAAGCCTGATTGATAATAGCTTCGCCGATAGTGCGCGGAGGTAACATCTGAAATGCCCAAGACGAAGCTAGTATACGCAGTAGAAATGCTTCATTACCTTCCCCTCTATATCGCACATGAGCGAGATCTAAGAGACCAATTGGATATTGAGCTCGCCCCAGCTCCTCATGGGGACAAGTCGGCAATCTCCAGACTTATGTCTGATGCAACAAATGACGCTGATGTGAATTTCTGCGTGTGCGACCCGATGATGGTAAGTCTCGAAGATGCCTACTCTGCAGTAGGAGCGAATGCACCAGTCGTCATCGGACAACTTGTTGGGAAAGTTCCCTTTTGGGCAGTTAACCACGCAGAACCGGCGTTTTCCGATGAAGAAGGCTTTGGAGGATACAGCCAAATCTTCTCCTATCCAGACCCCAATACCGGATACATCTTCGGAAAACTCATTTACGCCCCTTTTGAGCACAAAAAGCCAAATCTCACTAGCTTTAGGCCGACAAAACCTATCGATGATGATTTGGACTTTTATCTTACAAGCGATCAAGCAGTTGTCATTGAAGCGGACGTGCTGAGGATTCGTAAGTTTACAGAGAAGACGGGAAACAGAGTTGTCTTCAGCTTTGCCCGAAGCGCGGCTTACGAGAGCTTTTGCTTTACCGCAATAATTACGCACAGGAACTTCTTAGAGACCCCAAGCGGCCAGGCTCAGGCCCGGGAATTGGTGAGAGCCTTGACGAAGGCAACCGATCTGATTTACACGTTTCCGGAGATTGCATTGGAGCACGCCGTCTCCAGATTTTGTAGCAAGGGCTATTCACGGGAAATAGTCAAAGGAGCCTTGGGGGATCTGACTAAGGAAGAGATTTTCTCTCGCTCGCCAATTGTGAGTCGAGACGGTTGGCGCAAGAGCGGATACATCCGGCGTCAAGTTGCAGCCGATTTCGCCTTCCCCTCCTTTGATCAGTTCGTTGAAAATGGGATTGCAAAGAAAGAGTTCTTGGCATACCTTCAAGAAAAAACTGGAAAGTGCTGGTTCTTACTTCCAAACGTCTCACGCCTAATCGCAGCGTTATTTCGAAAAGTAGCTCCGTTTGTCATCGCGGCAATGCTATACATTCATCCGAGCCTTTTCGTTCACCTTCGCTCGCGCTTACCGGATGTATTGTGGAATCCATGGATTCTACTGCATTTCCTCGCGACAACTATCGTTGTGGCAATCTATTGCTCAAGAGACCGCATTGCCCATTGGACAAAAAAAGATCCCACTAAATGGCTTGAGTGGGGATACGGACTAATCTTTGCGTACATCATAGCCGAACTGGTCATTGTTGCAGAGGTAATCAGACTCCCGAGTTGAGGCTACGCGTGATTGAAACAAATGCAGTACGCATGTCCTACGAGGCGTCAACTGGGCGGCTTCTTGTATTGGAGGGCGTATCCCTCCGTTGCGAAACGGGCCAGATCACCTCCATAGTCGGCCCCAGCGGTTGTGGAAAATCCACGCTCTTGAATATCCTGGCAGGTCTTGACCCTCCAGACGATGGGTCCGTCTTGGTGGAAGGCAAAGTGGGCTACATGATGCAAGATGCCCTGCTGCTTCCGTGGCGCACTCTGGCAGAGAACGCGATTTTGGGCGCAGAGTTGATGAATGGCAGAACCCGTCACGATCGCGAGGTGCTTGATAACTATCTCGCTGCTTTTGACTTAGCGCAATTCTCCGGGATCTATCCTCAAACCGCATCCGGAGGGATGAAACAGCGACTCGTCCTAATACGCACTCTCCTTACCCAGCCCGCAGTTGTGCTGCTGGATGAACCGTTCTCCAACCTTGATTTTGAAGTGAAGCTGAAGATTCAACGATTCCTTATTGAATATCACCTAAAACATTCGACGACGCTGGTTATCGTGACCCACGATATCGAAGATGCGATAGCGCTCTCAGACAAGGTAGTCATTTTGTCTAATAGGCCTGCGATTGTTAAGACGACGATTCCGATCGATATTGGCTCCGCTAAGTACGACCCCGTCATGGCGCGAAAGTCTCCCCGATTCACGGAATACTTCACACGCATATGGGAGGAGATAAAATACTTCGATGAACAGTAATGGCCACATTAGGCTCATCGGCCTCTACCGTGCGTTGCCCCTTTTGGCATTCCTGCTGTTTTGGGGGTTGGCCACACGAGGCATCCCCGAGCGGGTGTTCTTCTTTGGTTCGCCAGACAAGATTGCGGCTTACCTCGTCGCCAAAACCCTGGATGGCTCACTGCCTCGCGACGTAGGGGTCACTTTCATCGAGGCGACCCTCGGGTTCATATTCGGCAATGTCATCGGCACTGCACTGGGTTTGGGCCTGTGGTATTCGAAGTTGGCGTTCTCCATCGCCAAGCCCTACGTCATCGCGTTGGGATCTGCACCTGTTTTTGCCCTAGCTCCGCTTCTTATCGTCTGGTTTGGAACTGGGATGTTTTCAAAGATCTTGATCGCTACACTTTCCACCGTCTTCGTCGCGTTGATGCAGTCCTATACGGGTGCATCGGAAGTCAGCAACGACTACCTTCGGCTGATGCAGACGTTCGGTGCCAGTCAAGGTCAGACTTTCCGCAAGATCGTCGCGCCTTCATCCATCGTGTGGGTCATGTCCGCTTTTAGGCTTAATGTTGGGTTTGCAATCCTCGGAGCCTTTATCGGGGAATATATTTCCTCCAGTGCTGGATTGGGACATTTGATCCTGGTTGCCAGCGGTCTTTTTGACATTTCGCTGATGCTCTGCGGCGTTATTCTGTTGACGGGGCTCGCTTTTGTGCTGTACTTCCTCGTTGGTCAACTTGAACCACGCCTTAAGAAAGTGGTGGTATCCTGCCTATGAAGCCTGACCTTTCATTGGGAGTCTTGCCCTCTATCAGACTTGCTTACCGCCAATTCTTGAACACCGAGATGGGGGCTGTTGCGTATGAGCGGTTCAAGCGCGATCTGTACACAAAAGATGATTCACTCGTGCAGTTCCTAAACAACGGTGTCTTGCAAAACCTGACCGTAATACAACGAGATGTTCTTAATGTATGCGACATAGGCGGTGGAAACGGTAAACGGATTCGGAACATTTTGAAGTTCTTGCATGAGAAGTTTGGGATGCGATTCTCGTTGGATTTTGTGGAACAATCCTCATACTTGATGCATTCGTTTGACCCGCACGACATCAGTCCATTCACTACTACGAAGAAGTTCGAGATGCTGTTTGAGAACGCAAATCTGGCCAGTGGATACGATCTTGTTTTCTTGATTCATAGTATTTTTGCATTTGAAAACGACCTAGCCGTGAATAAGGTTCTTTCCTTACCCAACAAAGGGGGGGCGGTCGTTGTTGTTTCAAATGCGCAGGATAGCTTTCTGGCCGGGTTGAAGCAACTTCTGGACGTTGGCTATGAGGACAGCCGGTTTGAAATCGAAGACCTGCTGAAGGTCTTTGCGGCGCGGGGCATCGAGATTCAGGAAATACCGTTCGAGACAAAATGGGCTATCCCGAAAGGCAAGTTGGCAGAGCATACTAAGGCGCTCCTGGAATGGTTGTCATTAGGAAGGCTTGCAGGTATTGGCGAAGACAGCGAGAAGCGAGTTCACGAGTACATGCATCAGAACTCTTTGGATTTGGGCGAACGTGTCCTGTTTACGGAGAGGGAATCAATCGTTGTCGCAATCGCTTGACCGATAAGTTGTTCACGTATCTTAGATGAGGCTAGGAGAACTCACCGAGAAGCGCGAACCATCTTAGCTGCTCGGGCCAGGAGCGGAATAAGCCCTATCAGACTATGGACTTCGCCCGCGACGGAGCTTCTCCAGCCTTGCTCCGCTAGTAATCAGCTGGAGAAAGAACAGTTATGCTGCGGCGAAAGCAGGACTGGTAGTCTGTGGGTGTTTAGCCTTTTCCTGTTCCCGCCGATACTCGGCAAGCCTGTCTACCGCTGCCAGCTTATGTGCCGGGGCAAGGTGCGCGTAGCGAACGGTCATCTGTATGCGTCCGACCAACTGCACGGTTGACCGAAGCGGCGGCGTTGAGATAGGTTACTTTGCTTTGCTGGCCGCGTAGGCGGCGGGGGTGAGTTGGTCGAGGCTTTTCACGGAACGGCTGGCAAGTCC
>Ga0326728_10009324_pt1 | contig 23713 bp, 15 predicted proteins | sample MB3enrmetagenome_FD_207602 | JGI IMG/M metagenome (GOLD analysis project Ga0326728, IMG submission 207602) | Lab enriched peat soil microbial communities from McLean, Ithaca, NY, United States - MB31MN | ecosystem: Environmental > Terrestrial > Soil > Wetlands > Peat | place: USA: New York... | reverse complement strand
GGTCGTTTCTGGCACGTCACAAACACGTCACAACCCCGAATCCGGGGTTTTCGAACAAGCCACAAATGATTGATTCTGTGGTGGGCCCGGAGGGATTTGAACCCCCAACCAAGGGATTATGAGTCCATTTTACGACACATTGCATGGTTCTGCACACTCGCGCAATAATCCGCACATCTCCTTTATTTGCAACACATAGGCCATCGGCCAAGATTGCACGATGATGCACCAACCAGAACAGAATCCGGGTACGAACATGCACCAAAACATGCACCAAAACGCCCTTAGTTTACTGGTCTTGATTGATCTCGAACTTCTTCCCGCATTTGGGTGCGGTGCACGCATAGGTGTGGGTGTGCTGAGAGATTGTCCCATCGGCCTTTTTCCCCTTCCATTTCATCTCACTCCTCGGAACGTTACGCAGTTCAGCCGTACAGGCAGGGCAGAACTTCACATCAGGCTGTGGACCACTGACGTTTGCCATAGAGCGCGATTCTAGCATGCACCCAGACAGCAGACACAAGACGGCCCCGAAGAGGACATCCTCAGGGCCGCGGTCAACTGTGGGCGAGGAACCTCGCCAGGAGTTCCTACGTGGTGGCCCACGTTCCCGGAAGTCGACAGGGTCCACGAAGACATCGGCGTTTATCGTTACAAATCGGAGCAGCAAGACTTCCCCTGTTGCCGGAGAATTTAGATTTCGCTAAACCTTTGGCGACGGGGTATGCTGAGACGCAATGCGATTCCTCCACACCTCCGATTGGCAGATAGGCGAGGCGTTCCGCTTCGTCGACGACGAGACGCTCGCAATCCTCCGTGCGGAGCGGCTTGAGGTGGTCGCACGCATAGGCCGCCTCGCTATTGATCATCAGGTGCCTATTGTTCTGGTCGCAGGCGACGTCTTCGACGGTGTCCATCCAAGCATGGAAACGCTGCTTCGTCCAATCGAACGGATGCGGCAGTTCCCACAGGTGGAGTGGCATCTGATCCCGGGCAATCACGATGCACATACGGGAAACTCACCTTGGGAGCGGCTGCTTCTCCAGTCATTGCCTGGAAACGTCGTGATCCACATCGCGCCAGAGCCTCACACAATCCTGGGCGGCGCCGCATGGATCCTCCCGGCGGTCCTAACTCACCGCCACATGAGCAGCGATCCCACTGAAGCCATGGACGCGATGATGACACCGCCTGGCGCTCTGCGTATCGGGCTCGCCCATGGATCGGTGCGCAGCTTCGGCTCCAGCGACCAGAGTACACACAATCTGCTTGCCCTCGACCGCGCGAAGAGCGCTCAGCTCGACTATCTGGCGCTTGGCGATTGGCACGGCATGCAAAAGATCGACGATCGTACCTGGTACTCCGGCACTCCAGAGCCGGACGGGTTCAACCTCGGCGGCGCAGGAGGCGGCCAGGTCCTCCTGGTCGAACTCACCGTCGGCGCGCTGCCCAATATGACGCCCCTTGAATCTGGAAAGTTCCTCTGGCGCAGCGAACATGTCACCTTGAGTTCGGCAGAGGATATCTCAACGCTCGAGGCCCGAATTCGCACACTGCACTCCGACTTGAGCCGCGTTCTCTTGCAGCTTCGGGTGGAAGGCACCCTCGACCTTGCCGATCGCGAAATCTTTGAGCGTAGCATCCACACGGGCCTTGGCAGCGCCTTACGCTACCTGAGGCTCGAAGCAGACCAATTGTTCGCAAAGCCCTCGATCGTGGACCTCGAAGCCATGGACCATGTGGGTTTCGTGAGGGTTGCCGCCGACCGCCTCGCAGTACTCGCACAGGATAGTTTCAATCCACAGCGGGAACTGGCCGCCGAAGCACTCCAGCGGCTGTATGTTCTGCATATGCGCCAGGGAGCAGGGGCCTGATGAAGATTCGTTCTCTCCGCCTCGAGCATTTTCGCAAGTTCACCGATCGAGTCGCCCTGAGCGGATTTACCGATGGAGTCAATGTCCTCGCGGAGTCGAATGAATTTGGGAAATCGACGCTGCTGGCCGCCATTCGTGGCGTACTCTTCGAGCGCTATGTTTCAAGAGCCGCAAGCGTAACCCAAATGCAGCACTGGAGCAACAAGACCTCGCCCATCATCTCCCTCGAGTTCGAGCTTCCATCTGGTCTTTACAAGATCGAGAAGCGCTTTCTGCACAAGGAACCCTACGCCCACCTCACGATGCCTGACGGCGTCATTCATCACGATGAAGCGGCAGAAGAGCATCTCCAGCGCGTTCTCAACTTCACCCAGGCGGGCAAGACCGGCTCGAAACCGGAAAACGTCGGCATGTGGTCGGCACTTTGGGTGACGCAAAGAGAATCAGTGGATCAGCCCGGCCTAACCGACTCAGCGCGACAGACCATCCATGGATGTCTGGATCAGGAGGTCGGTACCCTCACAGGCGGGGCCCGAGGCAAGAAGCTACTTCTAAGCGTCCGAACCGAACTCGCAAAGATCAGAGACGGAAATAAGAAGCCGTTCGGTAGGCACAAGGATGCGGTCGCGGAACAGGTTGCGGCACAACAGGCGCTGCTACTCTTGCAAGGAAGGCAGCAAAGACTCACGCAGGACATCGTCGAGTTGCAAGGTATCAAGGGAAAATTGGCCGAAGCGAGCGCCGGTGGCGAGGAGCTTCGGACCAGCCAATTGCTCGGCGAAGCCCATCAGATGCGAGAGACCGCGCAACGGTTCGAGGATAAAGAACGGACCGCGCTGGCCACACGGCAGCTATGGTCGGATCGTTTAACCGCTGCTCAGAGGGAGGTCGAGCTCCGAAAAGAACACGACGAGACCCTGAAAGGTGTCTCAGACCGAATAGGGAAATATTCGGCAGACGAAACGGGCACGAAGATCGCGCTACAAAAAGCAGAAGAATCTTTGAGCCGGCAGCGAGAACTTCTCCAACAGGCAACGACTGCTTACGATCAGGCTGGGAAAGCGCTCCGTGAGGCAAGAGCCGTGGTTGATCTCGCAACCATGGAAGCGAATCTGCAGACGTTCAAGGATCGCTTGACGCTTGCGGACGCTGCGCAGACGCGCGTCAATGCACTTGCCGCTAGTCTTGCGTCGCTCTCTGTCACGGAGCAGGAAATGGTCCGACTTCGTGAACGCGATAAGCAGCTCCGCAAGACTGAGGCCACTCTTGAGGCACAGGCGACACATCTCACGCTGACGCTCCTCCCCGAGGCGGCTAGTCTTGTACAGGTTGACGGCAAGCCCGCCCCGACCGATCCTATCTCGCTGATCCAGGATGCGGTTATCAGTATTCAAGGTGTCGGCGAAATTCTCATTCAGCCAGGAGTCCAGGACCGGCAAACCTTACTGGGCCGCCAGATCGAAGAAACTCGCCAACTGCGCGAGGCCCTCGATGCGCTGTCCTGCGCCAGCCTGGAACTGGCCGAGGAGAAGTATGCAGCGCGGGTCCATTGCGAGGGTGAGCTGGCCCAGGCCCGCCAGGAACTTGTTGCCCATACTCCAGCCGATCCGGCGCGCAAAATAGGCCAAGGCATTGAGGCTCTTCGCAATTATGTATCGGTTATGGGGAATCGACTTGCCGCGGAAATGTCGGCGGCGGGATTGAATCGCCTGCCTGATATGTCGGATGCGCAGGGGGCGCTTCGGGAAGCTGAAAGCATCGAACGTGAATCATCTGGTGAAGTAGCGGTGGCGCGAGCGCCTCTCGTCGCCCTTGAGGCAGACCATACCGCGGCGGTTCTTCTCCAGTCGCAAGCCGAAAACCAGAAAACGAACGCCCTGAAAGAGGAGCAGAGGCTCATTGCAGAACGAGGGGTACGTCTCCAACAGGAGAGTACCGAAGCTCTAGCGGAGAGGCTTCGCACTTCTCGGGAATCGCTGCTTTCCCAACAGTCGGAGATTCAGACAATCGAACTATCACGCCCGGCCGAGACAGTTGCCATGCTGGAGACTCGCATAGAGCGCCTCGACAAAGCGATCAAGGAATATGCTGCTGGCCGTCAGTCGATGCAACAGCGGCAGGCGGTCTTGAAGAACCAGATCGAACGTGAAGAAGGCGCGAGCATCGAAGAACAGGTCCTGGCCGCGCAGCACGCAGTCGACCAACTCGACCGAGAGGTCGCCCGCTATCAGCACGAGACGAAGGTTCTCGAGCTTCTGCTTGGAACCCTTGAGGAGGCTGAACAGGCTGCCAAGGAGCGCTACATGGCACCGATAGTAAAGCGGGTCACGCCCTACCTCCAGACACTATTTCCGGGAGCTGCAATCGATTGCGATGAGCAGTTTCAGATCACAGGAATCATCCGGGAACTGCAGCAGACGGAGTCATTTTCTGGTTTGTCCGTGGGGACACAGGAGCAGATCGCAGTCTTAACTCGCCTAGCCTTTGCTGACATGCTCCTCGAACGGGGACAGCCAGCGATGATCATTTTGGATGATGCTCTCGCTTACTCCGACCCAGGACGAATGGAAGTAATGTTCGATCTGCTTACGGAGGCTGCTAAGCGGACACAAATCCTGATTCTTACGTGCCGCGGAGAAATCTTTACACGTCTCGGCGGAAATCGTCTGAAGGTCCTTGCCAACTAGTCCGCTAAGGTCGCGCATCGACCGCCGGCGACGGCCAACTAGGAAGTTAGAATCGGTAACGCGAAGTCGTCATGTGGCAAGGTTTTGCCCGAGGGCTGGGCTTTGCTCCGGGCGGATCACGAGCAAATCAGAGGTTGAGTCTGAGTCGTCGCTAAACGGGCGGACCCCAGTAGATTGCTTTGCACAAACGGAAATACACTTGTTCTGAATGGATAATTACCTCATTTACACAGAATTCCCACAGCTTCCACACCGAGACATCCCGCGCCGCCCCGCTAGACTTTCGCCTCTTGTTCTCCTACCCTGTTCTCATGCCCCGTCAAGATGATCGCCACCGGGTGTACATGTCGTTCCAGTGCCGCTTTGGCTGGCACTGCCAGTTCCTGGAGCAAGATTTGAAGACGACCCTGCCCAGGAAGCTGCACTTTGCTTCACCGGGCAGCGTCGTCGAGTTGGTTGAGCGAGGCGGCGGCTTGTCGAACCTGGAAAGCCGGCAGGCGCTGGACCAAGCGATCGAGATTGGCAGAGGCGGGGTATTCCTGAACCTGACAGAGGAGCAGTACGCCAAGCTGAAGACGAACCGAGGTGAGGGTGTTGAGCCCCCGGCTTGATTGCCGGGGCGCTAGGGTGGGACAGGCTCCGTGTAGTCCATGACTCGAGAGCAATCACCCAGTGAATATGCGGGTTTCGGCTTGTTCTTCCGCCACCCCTTGATCCGATTCATGACAAGCTGGAGCAGGTCTTCGATGACTGCGGTACACAATTCCGCCGCTTCCACCAGACTTAGGAGTTCAGCATTCTCAGTAGAGTCTTAATGGTCCATTACTCACGAGGAGAGGGCAGCAGTGCGCGGCGTTTGCGAGATTGCACTCCGAACCGACAAACTGGATGTGAGTGTAATGCGGAGAGCCGCCGATTGATTTGGCGATCGGACCGCGAGCGAAGAGAGTTTAGTGCAGTCCTGTTAGCGATGGCGATTTTTCTAATAAGTCTGCCAAATGGTTCAAGAGGATCGCAGTCTGTTCACTACTTGTAGATGTGCTGAGACTGACGCGCAATGCAGCACGAGCTAGCGTGTAATCTACGTTCATTGCCAATAAAGTCTTGGGAGGGTGGAGAGCACCAGATGAACATGCTGATCCCACTCCAACGATGATGCCTTGTGCCGCCAGCGCCGTCGCAAGTTCTTCTCCCACAACGCCTGGCAGGGAGAAGCAGGAGGTGTTCGATAATCTCTGGACACCCGCGCAGTGAATCTGAACTTCCGGGAAGCGCGCTTTGAGTCCGATCTCGAATTCGTCACGAACGTTTGCCATCGCTTCCATTGAAGCGTGCTTCCACTCCGTTGCCGCGATTGCTAAGCCCGCCAAGGAGGGCGTGTTTGTAGTGCCTGAGCGCCGCCCCTCCTCTTGTCCCCCGCCGAGCAAGAATGGGTAAATCTGTATCCCTGGTCTGATGTATATCCCGCCAGTACCCTTCGGTCCGTGAAATTTATGAGCAGAGAATGAAGCCAAGTCGACTTCTGGCCAGTCGCTTTGAAGGTCAACTCTCATCTTTCCTATTGCCTGTGTTGCATCGGTATGAAAGATCGCAGCTGGGCTTAATTCACGAATGATGTCCCCAATTTCCGCCAGCGGCTGTAATACGCCCGTCTCATTATTTGCGGCCATAATTGAAACGAGAACCGTTTCAGCACCCAGAGCAGCGCGGAACACATCGAGTCTAACCACTCCATGTTGATCTACCGGCACCTCAATAACGTTAAATCCGAGATGAGCAAGTTCCTTCGCTGGCTCACAGACCGAGGGATGTTCGATAGCACTGATGAGGACGCTACCGGTCTTATAGGCTTTGGCGACGGCCGCGAAAGTCCAGTTGTTGGATTCAGTAGCGCCCGATGTGAAGCTGAAGCATTCAGGTGCTTCTGCATTCAGCAACTTGGCCATTGCGTTTGCTGCCTCCCTCCGTGGAGCGTCGGCGGTTGTGAAAGCTGTGGTTGAAGATGATGGGTTGAAATAGCACTCTGTGAAATAGGGAAGCATCGCCGCGACCGCGTTTGGCGAGGTCTGAGTCGTCGCGTTATTGTCGAGATAAATCATAAGTGCGTATGAGCTGCCCTACTCGCGCGATGGCGGCAAGAAAACCTGGCTTAAATGCCACTCCAAGTAGTCAAGTTTTGGCCTGTAAGATTCTCGATTTGGCTTGAGTATCGGTTTTCTGTGAAATCTACCCAAGTGCTCGACAAAACCCACGGACCCGTAGGCTCTCTCAGAAACGACCGTGCATCGGCCTGCATCGATCGTAAACGCGCCACGATCGAATAACTTGTGATGTAAGGAGCAAAGGGACAGGCCGTTTTCGTGGACATCAGGCCCTCCAGCCTGATGCCACTTTATGTGTGCAGCCTCCAAAGCCACAACAATGTTTCCGATCCTAACATTGAACCCGCAAACAGCGCAGCGATATTCATAAGCAGACAAGACTTTGTTCCTAAAGTCCGGATCTCGATCATTGCTCTTCGGAACTGTTGCCGTCGTTGTTAAACCCAGGAATTCGAGGATGTCCTCTTGAATCGTCTCAGGAAAGTGAGATTCAAGAAGCTCGATTATGATCTGGGATCGTAATTGTTCGTTATTCTTCAATGAGTGATAGATATCGGGGCGAAACCCTCCTTCCGCATCGCTGCGGATCAAAGCGGCTCTCGTCGGATATCCATTAGGCGGCTTGGCCAACGGTGAACTAGTCCGACATTCCCAAACATCTTTATCATGTTGAAGAGCCCAAAACGGATACTCGGGATGGCAGACTTTGCGAGGAGGTCCGAATTCCATCAGGAGATCATGGAGAGGTCCTTCAATGATTCTGAAGGGCAACAATCGGACGTCTTCGTTGATTAGTTTAGAGATGGCTAGCAGGCACAACAAGGGCTTGTGCGGCGCACGCTGGCCGCCCTTACTCCAAATCGCGAGGGATCGAAACCGTCCAGCGATCTCGTCGTTCGTCAAAGTCGTCATTCGAGAACCTGCTTTGGTTTCCCGTATTGAAGACGGATGAGGCGCACGAGTTCAGGAATAGTGTGTTCCATATCGATGAAAGGGACCTGCGCGAATACCGCATCGGACATGCCACCAGTTTTGGCCAACATATGTCCTCGACCAAGCAATCTCTCGGCGCCTGAATTCTTGGTTCCCATGGCAATCTCAGCAGTCGCAGCATTATCTACTTTGAGAATCAGCCGATTTCCGAGTTGCGACCTGAGCTGCATCGGCATGACGTCTTTGTCTGGGCGTTGGGCAGCAAACATAAGAAAAATTCCCGCTGCTCTGGCTTTCACGCTTAGACGTCCCACAATGTCCGGTACGTGTTCTCTGTAGTCCTCGGTCTGCATCCAATCTGCGAACTCGTCGTGAATAATCCAAAGGGTCGGCAATGGTTCACCGGTCGCACGTCGGTATGCGTGAATATTTGGCACCCTCCCCGCCTTGAAAAGCTCATATCGTCGGTTCATTTCGCCCACGAGCCCACCAAGCATACTGACAGCTGCCCCCGGCTCATCGATGATTCCGCCGGAGCCCGCTTCCACATGCGGCAATTCGTCGAGGGGACGGTAGTCCACCCCAAACTTCGGGTCGATCAAGTAGATATGAGCCTCAGCAGGTGTGCGGGTTGCAGCGATGCTCAAGATCAGGTTCTGCATCAATACAGATTTTCCGCTACCGGTAATTCCTGCGATTAGGGTATGAGGCTGATTCAGCGGGTCCAACAACAGGGGCTGTCCGTCCTCCTCGCGTATCCCGACGCAGAGTTTTTCGCCCAGCGATTGCTGACTGTAACTTCTGAGGTAGGCCAGGAGCACCGGCTCTGTGTGTAGCACCTGCCGATTGGGCCGTTCTACGGCGATAGAGACTCGTCCCGACTCGGGTGTGGTATTGATAATCTTAAGCCCTTCTGAAGTGTAGATTTCGTCGGCGCGGGCCTCGACCGCCGGAACAGTTAGATCCTTCGAGCCTTGCAGTTTAATAATGCCGGAATTCGGCGTTAGAATTGGGGCGACGCCTTCAACGACTTTCGCAGGCAGACCACGAGCGACCAGCGCCTGGCGAAGCTGGACGGTGACTGCCTCAAGCCATACTGATCCGTCCTCCTCAGAATTCTGGTACATCGCTGATCGGGATTCGAGGAAGTCTATGAGTGACGTTGCAACCGGTTCTGACTTCGCGCTCGGCGGAACTTCCACAGAGAGAATTGGTTGAGTAGCTGAACTTGGGGTTTGGGGTCCGCTTTCAGGTTGCTGAAGCCCCAGCCCGTTTTTAAGGCCAAGCACGGACGTGCTCTCACTGCGACCCACGCCGGGGGGAGTGGCTTTGTTTGAATCGGTCTCTTGGTGTTCCGCCCTGACTGAGGGCTTGGAGGTCAGACTATATAGTCGTGACTTACCGAACGCGGGATGACCATTGCGCAGTCGCAATGAGGCGGTAGCCTGAAAGTCGTCGTTTTTGTATTGAATGATGAGTTCTCGCACTTGGCTTGGACCGAAGATCTCTTGGAGGGCATCGAGCTGAGTTCGTCCCTTTGTCGCGGTGACCCCTTTGACGCACGAAACCTGAGCAGACAAGTCTTGTGGTTCATTCACAAAGATATGTGAGTAGCCCCAAATACTTACGGAACATTGCCGCTGACGGATTGCGCGACGCCACGCCGCGGTATCAATGGATGGTTGCCCCGGCGCGACAACTGTCTGAGAAACCACTAGATCAGACAGTCGAGCCAGCCAGATGTCCTGGTCGATGGTGCGTGTCTCCCCGTCCATTGCCTCGGTCATTTGTGAAAGCGTGTCTATAAGTTGCTTCGTTGACGTGCTTGCCGCCCCCGCAAGGGCATCGTACGTAACGAATTTCGCCTCCGTCACGATGATGTCGAGATGCATGGTGCCATCCAGGGTCGTCTTGGGCGCAAGTATGAGCAGGTCCGCAATATTGGCGCCCTCCTTTTTCCCCAGCCATTCGCTGTAGTCGTCCAGAAAGCACCACGCGATAGGCCGTGATTTACCAAGCTCGGATTGCACGAGATAACGCGAGAGCACCATGCCAAGAAGCTCGTTCGTATTATTCGCTCGCCGGGCTGCCCTCAGCACGAGGCCACCGGAGAGTTTATTCGCGTCTTGCATAAAGCGTTTCCACAAGGATTCGATAAACTCGTCCGTTGTATCCGATGCAAGCAAGACTCTCAGCTTTTCCTTGAGAGTATTCACTAGGAGTGTTTCTCTCGCGCTGGAGGAGATCACGAGATTGCGACCTTGAGTGGCAGACTGGATATAACGAATAACCTTGACCTGTCGCGCCTCAAGGAGCTTTCTGTCAAGCAATTCGTCCTGATTGACCACCCAGGTCGCAAGCTCATGTGTTTCCCTGAAAATCCGATCAACACTTTGATCATCGAAATCTAGCGAGCGCATAAGAACGGGGCATTTCCCGGCTTCCCAGGCTTCGTCTGCGCCATTCGCGCACAGCACAGCCAGCGAATAAAGATAGGTCCAACCTGCTTCCGTCTGAGCTGGACAAACCAGCTGAAGCCGAACTCTTCTGTCGCCTTCACGTACGGGGAGACGCCGACTCCACTGGTGAGGTTGGAGGTCCCTGGGGTTGGCAGTCTCACGGTGGAGCCATTCCCACACGGGTTTTGCCTCTCTGGAGATCTGATCGCGGCAATAAGCAATATCGACTGGTTGTGTGCGGCCCTCGCGTCGGAGTCTGTTCGCGGCGGTGATATTCACACGAACTTTGGCTAGAAAATCGCCCGACAGCTCAGTGGGATCGGCTTCGGTATCCACGCCGCGAGCAACCAGATCCCTGTAAATCTGCCGGAGATGCTCCTCATCGCGGTGCATCAGGAGGACCTGGCAGGTGATTTTATTGTCCTCTCGCTTCAAGTTGATGCGGTTAACTGTATCGACAACGGCGGTTGGAAGGTCGGGCGAGTCGCAGTTGTAGAGGAGAATGGAGAAGTTGTCGCGTTCGTGTGGCTGAAGCCTGAGATACTCAAGCATCTCGCGCTCTATCGTTGCCGCAGCCGTCATCGAATCGTCATCAAGGGACGGCATTGCTGATTCGCTTGAAGGCTCAGGTGGTTGGTGCAGTGTATATGAGTCAAAAGCCTGCGTGACAATTCGCGGAGATGCTTGTGCGTTTTCCCACACGACGGTCATTTCCGGATATAGCGGCTGACTGAGAAGCTGCTCAACCTCGCGAAAGAAAAGCACACCGCTGGCGCCATCCGAAAAGGGCGGTCGGTCATTCCCGAGTAATTGTTCAATAAGTCCAAGAATCTGCTGTTGCCGGGCGGCAGACGCCTCCATGCGTAACGGATGCCACGGACAGACCACCGCCATCGGTGGACGTCGGCCTGAACGCTCGACCTGCACCAACCCTACTCGCAAAACCACTCGCAGGAGTTGTCTTCTTGCGTCCTCGTGCCGGATTAGATTGATCGTGAGCAGGAGGGATCTGTAAGCCGCAACAACAGCCGGAACGTCATCCGTCGCAAGTGCGTTGTTCCGGAGCGCAAGGACGGCGGTATTATAAAGCGACTCAAAACTGCTGAAATGGCCAGCCAGTTCCGTTGCTTGGGTGGGAAGAAGCCATTGCTTGGAGCTTGCATCACCGAGCACCTGCTTCCAGGTCGCGGCAAGCGATTTGATTCGATCCTGAGCTGGAACGAAAGCACCACGACCGCCCCCTCTCGCAGCGTCAGCAAATCCTTCGACATTTTCAAGGGACAACGAAACAGGGCTGCCTTTGCGACCAACTACTTCGTACTCCGCCAAGCACTCAACAAGTGTCGTGCCACGATGTGTATGGTAACGATAGATCGCGTCAAGGTCCGCGCCCTCCTGGCCAAGGACAGAGCCGATTGGGAATTTCCAGGTTAGCGACAGCGTCGCGACCTTCCGATCTGTTCCACCTCTTTGCTTCTGGAAAACTGACACAAGAAAATTCAGTCTTGTTGCTTTTCCTGCCTTGTTTGTGCCTTTGAATTTCGGTTTGTTCTTGATTCTTGGAAGAACGGCCTGGCTGTATCTGCAAATCAGGGTGTCCCTGAATTGAACGCGCTTTTTTGTCTGCACCTCAAGAGATCCATATGCACGTTCGAAATACTCACAGGCGCGCTGGTTAATCTCGATGAAGCTGTTCGGCTTCGCCTGTTTCTTACCTTCGATAACGATATATGCTGCTTCATTCGGGGATAGGCCCCGAATAGAGCGCTGAAGGCACTCAAAGATCCCACCGAAGAGATCGGCACACTCGATCTTCTTTCCATGAACGAAGTCTTCCCATTCGAGAAAGAGGCTGGCGTCTTTTTCCAGCTGTTCTGTCCGTCGTACAAAAAAGTCCCGAAATTCCTCCGGTGCGGAGCCTGTCTTCCGTGCAATTTTGCCAAGCGCTTGAAGTACAAGCTCATCGTCTTGGGTAGGCGTGACACCCTCGGCCTCCAGTGCTTCGCGCGTGCGTTCCGAAAAGTCCTTGGACGACGACTTTCTTGCCTTCTCAAAGCAGTAGTTCGTGTAATTCCAATCGCACTTGAACAGCAAGTCCTCTGTGAGGCTGTTCCGCGCGCCTTCTGAGTCGATGTAAGCCTGAAATGCGTCCAAAACCTGATCCGGTATCGGAGGGTGTTGCTCGTCAGAGCGGAGCAGCAAAAGCCTCTTGCGGAGAGTATCGGGATCGAGCAGCTCTTGTGACAATCCCCGCTTATCGAGATAGCACTCAAGGGCATAGTGGCTCCGAAATTTTGCTGCCCATTGAGCCGGTTGCGCCATTTTTGCTGCATTCAGTGAGCTAAAGCAGTCTTCAAAAAGAGGCAGGCCGATTGTCGGCAGCGCCTTCCCCGCTGCTCTGCCGAGTGGCTCACTGTTGAAATTCGACAAGACCGCAGTCAGGAACTCTCCCGCTTTAGCTGTGGGGCAGCGACCTGTCTCAAACAGTCCCTTCAGCATCGCCTCGACCTTCTTGCGATCCTCCGGAAGGAGACTTACGCCTGCCTTCCTGGCGACAAAGTCGACCCAAATATGAGAGATGGTTTTATCCTTGAGATCGGAAGCATCGGTCCGATCGCTGTCCGCCAGTGAAGCTTCAGCATCAGCTTCGACCTCAGCCGTGAGGGTAACCGAGCCATCCCTTTCCCGGTTGCGGACATTCACCGAAGAGTCGGCTGTTGTATAACGCGAGGGTATGTCATACGCCTGAAGCTCAAATTCCGGAAACTGGATTTGAAGCCGTGAAGCTCTTTGGCCAGCGGCGATACTCGCTTGAATGAAGCCAGCCAGCTGCTCGGCCGAGAATCCCGAAAGGACATGGAATGCGCCCCGAAAATCCGGGTCATCGTCAAGCTGAGGCTTGAACTTCAATAGAACGTATTCAAGGGCTATGGCTCCTACCAGAGCATCGGCCGGATCGATGATCATGTGAGCGACTCCATTGGGTTAAGAATGTAGATGCAGGCGTCGCTCATGCGCTGCGCTAGGCCCATACCGATTAAGTGTTGGCAGAACCTGTCGCGGTTCTTCTTGAAGTCAGAGTCATCGAAGAGATAGGAGAGAACATCCAGTCTTGCCTCTACTGGTCCAATCACCATTCGATAACGCGTGTGAAGATGACGCAGGAAGGCGCTCTCCTCCATGGGTGAAGAGACATTTGCAAGAACCAGGGACCGAAGCAACTCGTCGGTAGGAGCATATCGAAATCGATTCGTGCCGCGTCTGGATGCCAAGCCGCATCCTGTCGCGAGTGAAGTCAATCCATCAGCTGTTCCATTGCGATAGAGCTGTTGAGCGAAACTGTATAGTCTTTCAGCAAGCTTCTTATGGTCGGGTGCTTCCAGGGTTTTCTTGAGGGAGACGGTCCGGACGAGATGCCCGGCCAAGTAGTCCCTCTTTGCTAAGTCGTCGATTGAGGTGTCAGAAAGGGTCCTCTGGAGATCGGGATCAGAAAAAACTGTAACATCGATGTATTTCTTAACAGCCCGAGGGCCGAGTCCATCATTTGAGAGATACGATTCAACGGCAGCCTTCCTGACAAGATCGATACGCGGGGCGAGAATCTCGCAGACAATGGGAGGCAACCAAGCATTGCCAAGCCAGTTGTTCGCCGTCTCGATGCCATAGAGGTACAAATGAAAGCCTAGCAATGGCCCCAAATACTGAAAGGCATCCTGGTCAGGGAGATTCAGACCAAGGATAGCCACTACATCTTCGGCCATCCGGTCAAAGGCGGGATGCGTTTTGTAAGGTAGGTACGTCCCCCCCTTCCGGGGCCCTTGATCCGGCTCTGGCTCGGACAGAAGACGCATGACAAGACGATTTCGTGAAGTCCGAGGATCAAAAGAAGGCATGAGCCGATTTCGTATTTTCTCGCGCAAAGGCGCGGAAGAGCGGGAAAGCATGAGGTAAGCGATCTCCCCCGTTCTGGTAAAAACGCGTCTCGTCAGTTCAAACCCCTCTCCCTTCTCCAAGATCGCTTCATAGAGCGCTGCCGGACCGATTGGGAAGACAAATTGGGTGGTCCAGCTTCGTTCGCTGCCGGGGTCCACTGTGATTCTCCGAAGGAGGCGAATTACGCTGACGAGTTCGTCAAATGTATCGAAACGCCTGCGGAGATATGAAAAATCCGCTGCAAGATGCTCTCCGAGTGACGCGTTTTCCTTCATCACTTGCAGCCATTGGTTCCACCCGTCCTCATCGCTGCCCTGAACATTACGCAGGATTTCCTCCATCCTTGGATTGTTGAAGAGGAGGTTACGCAGCTGTAGAGAACGGTTAGCGACGTATTCCGGGTTCTCTCCGGGGCGCGTTTCAGCGAGAAGTTTGCCTTCGCGATACATCCCCTCTGCCATTCCCATAAACTCCAGAAGTAGTGCGGAGAATGGTTGACGCTCAAGGCGGTGGCCCCAGATCGCCTCGGCAATCCACGCTTCGTTACGGTCTTTTGAACCGAAATAAGGTTCGGTATTGGCTGACGAAATCATTGTTCCACCAGATGGATGGGCAACTTATGAATGGTGCCGCCCTCTTGTACTTGAATCAGATGTAACGACCTCGAATTGGCTTTGAGCTGGAGATCGCGGAGGCAGCGCTGTTTGAGGGATAGGAAGTCGGTGCACGATTCACGCGAAAAGCTTGAGGGCATAGCACCATCGGCAACTCGGCAGAGGAATTCGAACCGAGGGAGGGTAAGGGCAAAGCGGAACTCTCGTCCATTACTGCGAATCAGGGCTTCAGGAGTGCAACCAGCCTGCTTTCTCACGATCTCTAATCCCGGTGGTTCCGCGTCAAGCTCCACCTGCGAGAGATAGATGTCGCTCACCGGGGAGGTGGTTAAGTCGAGTCCGGTTGTAAGGTAGATCTCATTGGCATGCTCTGCAAGGAGCAAACCAGTCCAAATTCTATTCAGGCCGGACGCGAGCTTTCGCATGTGCAGGCGCGCCGGCGAGTGTCCTTCTTCAAGCGGACGGAGAATCTCGTGAAGGTATTCCCGTGCGTGATGGAAGACAGAGGTTTTCCAAAGGGAATACGCCTGAATTTGCGCCTGGGACGCATGAAGAAAGACGCGTCTCCTCTCCGCCGCCAGCTCTGCCAGGAATAGCTCCGTTTCTTCGTCGCTACTTATGTCGCCACGGATATAGCGTTTGAGCAGGTTCTCAAAATCCGGATTGCGCTGGAGGAACGGGTCGGTTGCAATCAGCTCCTGATAGGCAGCTTTAAGTTCCTGATCCCGCGAGCCGAAAATAATCAATTCATCGAGATCGTTTGTGGTCTCGTCTCCAATGTGAAGCATCGACAGAAAGCGGAAAATCTCCCGCTTGCGGCGATTGGTAGAGGTAAGATTCTCTCCAAACAGAGTGCGGTGTAACGCCGCCCGGTGAGCGGTGCCGGCCCTCGCAATCGCGTCTGCCTCGCTCCCAGGGCGGATGACCCGGTCTTTGGCCTGTGGGTGTCCGAGCAAAGCGTTGGAGATAAGGCACAGTACCCCACGAATGGGCAGATGGTGCCCTGTCACATCAGCGATGCGTGCCAGCATGATGAGCTTGGCGCGCACTTCTGGCGTGTTGAGCGCTCTATAGTTCCGCGTGAGGGAAGACAGCTCAGAGAATAGCGGATTGTCACTTTCCTCTTCAAGGCAGGCCCATTCGGGGCGATCGAGAACTGCGGTGAGGCACAGCTTCATGATTTGCTCGCTGGGGACCGTGCTCAGGTTAATGAGCCGCAGGCGATCTCCATGATCGCTCTCACCTCTTGCATGAAGGCCTATCAGCGTCTCCTCCAACTTTCTTAATAACGCGGGCGCGTCAGAGGGCAACGCCCGGAAGAGCTCATGCATCTGTCCATCATTCACGGCCAGGACAAAACGCTCTTCACTCTCACCGAAGGCAGCTTCGGCGATTCTTTCAAGGAGTGCGACATCATCCTTGCTTATATGTCCATTGGTCTTTCGTCTCCATGCAGTGACATCGTAAATGAGGGTTATCGTACGTTGACCTGCAGCGGTGCCAACACATATCTCTTCTACCCCATGAGTTCCCCTCGGTCTGTCGCCGGTCAATTCCTGGACCAGTTCAAAGCATAACGAGGTCTTGCCTTCGCCCGCCGTCCCCGTCAGGACCACATTCCTGAATGCGCCGGTGGACTTCGGAAAGCAATCGAGGAGAAGCTGTCGTGCCGGATGGTCGAATATAAGTTTGGGAATACCTAGATAACTTGCAAGCTTGTCTACATGTTCAGCCTGCATGGCTTCGTTATCTGCTACCGGAGAGTACGCACGCAGCAGTCTTACCCACTTTTCACCCTTCGTGCGAACTGATGAGATAGCCATTCTTTGTTCACCGGTGGCAGAGGAGACACCCCTGCTGAGTCTGAGGCAACACTTGCAGGCCGCCCAGGGTCTCGGCCAAGGATAAATTCTTCTGGCGTTTCAAGAGTCTCGCCTGGGTCTTCTCCCAGTTCTCTTCGATCTGCGCCATGCGCTCCGGACGCTCTAACTCGGCCAACGACTCATCCCCGTTCCAGCAAAAGATGTTGCCATTGACATGATTTGGCTTTTCGTATGCCTTTGCCTCCTCATACAGGTCCGGATAGCGTTGCTTCAAGCGAACCCACTCGATCTTTTGCTGGTAGAAACAAAAGAAGCAACCGCTTCGCGTGCGTCCCCATTCCGTATATGGAGGCAGGCCAAGGCCAGAATTCTCGAGGATTCGTTGTACTCCGGCGTAGTCGATCCCGTCTTCGCGAAAAGGGAATACCGCGCGGATATTTGGTTTGTGGCTGATGTATCCAATTCGTTCTTCGTCGGCACGGATTCCTACATAATTGATGCAAACGTCGTCGCCGATATAGTTCTCGAAAGGCTTCAGCTTCATCATTTCGGTGCACCATCGCCGATGATTCGACGGCAACATACCACCCTTCATTCGTAAGATGTTGTCGAACGTAGTTCCAAACGTCGTGCGAATGATCTTCTGGCCCAGGTATCCCTCAAGACGTTCCAGATACTCATATGTGTCGGGAAGTTCCTTTCCGGTGTCGTGGAAGATATATTCCATATTGTCGACCCGGTCGCGCATGTGAACGGCGAGAGCTGCACTGTCTTTGCCTCCTGAAAGGCTAAGCACGTGGCGGATGCGCGAGGTGTTACTGAGGAGCTGGGGGCTCTGTTCTGGGTTGTGAGTAGTCATCGTTTTAAGACTCCCTCGATTTCTCGTTTGTGTGAAGCTGAGTCCAGATCGCACGCATGGCGGCTGCCAAACCATGGCGTCCGTGCTTTGAAAGGATCTGTTGAATTTCGGTTTCAACCGGATGTATCCGATTCTCGTCCATTCCATCCCAATGCACAAGATCGCCCACTTCGCTGCCGTCGCTCTTTGTGATTGCGATCCGAAGAGCATGGCCGTTGAGCTTCCTCGTGGTTCCGATCAAAGCAAGTTCGGTGCGCTTAAACCGACCGGCCGCGATTACAAGCTGGTGATGGAACTCCGTTTCGTCATTGTCTATCCATCGCTCAGACGACTTTCGTGCCAACAAGTTGGCGATTGACTCAACCCAGGCCTTGTCGTTGAGGGCGCTGTCAGCAAGCCGCACGGCGAAGGCCTTGAGTACAGGCTCAGTCACGACGGCACAGAGTTGCGCTGCGCGAGCCGCGATCATACTTCTACCGGTGGGCATTCCTGTCTCAATATCGAAAGCGGCGCAAATCGCGTCTCCCAATCGGGCCACCAGCCTTGGATAAGCCGTTCGAATCTCATGTAAGGCTGTTCGCAATCGGGCTGCAAGTTCTTCCGGAGCCCTAAGCCCCTCCTTTCCTATGGGGGGGAGGCCACATGCCTCAGGAATCATAGTGAAGACCAGCCTCACTGGATCGCGCGCTTCGAGAAGCGCGCGACGTACCGCAACGGCAGCTGCTGGAAGGCTGTTTGTTTTTCGGGAATATTCAGGGACTTCGCGACTTATGAAAATCGTAAGAGGGCGAACAAGATCGATAAGGTCTGTCTTGGAAGCATCCCGTGGATCAATCTGAAGCAGGTGCAGTAATTTTGTGAATACCTCGGCGCGGACGCTGTCGAGTTCGCAATACTGAATGTGAAAGAACTGTGGCTCTTTCATCAGCCGCAGAAACACTTCCCCCCCGACTTCGGGAAGGTACGTTCCGTCCTCATACAGGGCTACGTGTTGGTGATGTGTCGAGAGATAAATCGCAAGGATGAACGGCTGGAGGCCTTCCCGGATGCCAAACGGAACCTGTGAGAGGCCGTGAAAGATCTGCGGGACCGGGATCAGTGCGTCAGTACCGCGATGCTGGAGCAGGTCAGTGATGCGGTTCAAGGCTGGCAGGAGCTTGCAATAGTCACGCTTTTCTGATGGGAGCTGAAACTTCCATCCAGTTTCGGTTTCCTGATGGATGCCACCCTTTTTCAGAATCGAAAGATACAGGGCCATTTCTGGGGGGCGCTTTGAGTCGTCCATGCCAAGCATCCGCTTGTCTGGAGCTGCAGCCATTGCTTCAATGAGCTTCGTGCGGGCCGCAACCGCCGCGCTGCTAGGGAATCGGCGATTGATGAGCTCATTGAGCACATGTGGGGACTGGCTGTAAATGCGATTACACTGATTGCCCAGAAATCGAAGTAGCTCCCGGCCAGACTTAAGTCTGGCCTCACTGTTGGCGGAGAACCAGGTCATAGGCGCAGAAATGGGAACTTCGAGATTGTCCAGTCCACCCAACCGCTCTCTAAAGCGGCGTTCGGCGCGGGCTACCTGGCGCGCCACCTCCTCGCGGGCGTAATGATCCCCGGCCAGAGCCGGAGTGTTGGTCTGGACCCACTTCCATGTCAACAGATCGGATAAGGCTGCGGCACCATTAGTTGGTGGCTGAGCGATGGCAACGAATAATCCTTCGCTCAAATTCTCATGGTGTGTTCGCAGGTGCTTCTCGGCGTTGCGAAGCTGAAGCTGGCTTGCTGGGAGTAATACGCGCAGATTCAAGTCCGGTCCCTTGCCGTCTAGCGCAGGCTGGGCGGCGAGAAGCTGGGTCACAGCCGTTGCCGGAATAAATTTGACTTCACAATAGCGAAGCGTTCCCGAGCGAAGGTAGTGACCGCGAGGAACAATCTGTTCTGGCGGCAGTTGCCTGCATAGCAGTTCGATACTATCCTCACCGGACTGTGTAGCGAGGTATCCGCGCTTGAACTCCTCGTCCAGATTGACTGAGGTATGTGGCCACAGGCAGAGGCCTCGGGCTGCGCCTCTTTCGTACAGAACGCCGCGACCCTTCATTTCCCTGATGGCCTTGGAAATGGCACGTTGGTTCGTTTCGTTGTCCAGTGCCAGGTGCAGGAACTCACTTGTTGCCGGAAGGTCCGGGGCATCAAGCAGGTTGAGAAGGGCTATGGACTTAAAGACGCTTTCCTCCTCAATGTTGCCGAGTGGGATTGATGTAAGCAGCGAATCTACAAAACCCCAATGTAGGTATGAACTCCCCATGCTGATGGATGGCGATAGATTCTGCCTTACGTAATCAAACAGGTGCTGCAGGCGATACGGCGCTAATTGCGTTCCGGTTGTCCGAATATGGTGCTGCAATCCCATCGGTTCGCTGGCAGATATAAAACTGAAAAGGGAACGCTCATTCTGTCCAAACTTACGAATGGTCCGCACAAGGACCGGCAGCACCGTAGGATGAAACGGGAAAATCTTCGGCCCAAACTGCCCAAGGCTTGATGCCGCCGAAGAGCCATAGATGCCTGAACGTATTGCGCCGATCATGGCCTTGGTGCACTCATCAGCGATTGCGTCGGGCAGGGCTTTCAAGTTGACGCTCAAAGTGGCTGCGACCAGCGTAACGAATTGTTCCAGGGGCTGAGAGTAGATGATCTCTTCAAACCGGCCGGCTACTTTGTCCCACTCGCGGCGGGCTGTTGAATCAAGGCCGGCCGCGTACGCTGCGACTCCCTGGTGGAGCATGACTACGACAATTAACGGCTGGTCGCCACTGCGCGCGGCCTCCTCTGCCAAACGCTGGAGGAGGAAGATGTCATCGGACTCGGGATTCTGGGCAGCGAATTCCAAGTTCTTTCCGAGTTCGTCCAGAACGAGCAGAACGCCCTTGTAGCCCTTGGCTCGGGCTTGTCCGATGGCCTTCTTCACTTTAGACAGCACTTCATCTGTGGTAGGCTTCGAGCCGCGTGAAAGCTTGACACCCAAGGCGCGAAGTACAGTCACTCCGAGAGGCTCATGGTCTCCGGTTGCGAGATGGGGATGTACCCGAATGCGTTGGCAAAATGGATGCAGTTCCTTGGGTAGTGCACGGGTATTGCCTGCAGAAATGCGCGCTAGTGCAAGCCCAAAGGCGCTCTTACCTGATCCGTAATCACCGGATATGCGGAACGCACGCTGGGTCGAATCCAGACGAAATCCTGCGCAGATCCTGGAGATAGCATCTGATGCGAGGGGAGTCAGCACATATCCAAGCGACGACGTGGTGTCGCTAAAATCGCGCTCTAAATGGACGGAACGCATGTATCTTGGGTGAATGCCCAACAGAGATGCCAAAGGCGTTCCGCTCTGGTCTTTAACGTGTTGTGACATTTTTCTCACATGAAGCTCGGAGTAATGTAGGCGGACTTCAAATCGTTGAAGCCGTCGTTCTTCTTGAGACGGTGCAGCTGACGCATGCTCATCGACTCGGTGATTCGGAACACCTTAGGCTGACGCGATGCCATCTCTGAGACACGTTGGAGGATCTCGGTTTCGTGCATCTTAAGCAGCCGGCCGGGACTACGATTGCCAACCACGAGTTCTCGGAGGGGTGTTGTCTGCTCGTCTGGGTAGCTCCTGTTCCACCAATCATGAACGAAGAACGCGAAGAGTTGATTCGGGATCGCTAGTTTTGGGGTCGGATCGAAAGAGTAGAGGTTTTCCCATTTGCCACTTGCGTTCGGGCGTTCTCCGAACGGCTGAATAAGTCGGAGCGCAGACATGGCACTGTCAAGGTGGTCCTCGCCCTTGTCAGCGCGCGGGGGGCGGTAGCTATGAAGGAAAACCTCCCAGTGCTGGCGAAGCGTCACTGGGGAAACAGGTCTCTGACTGCGATTGGCTTCTTGCTTGAAGGATTCGACCACCTGTGATGCACTGAACTCCATCGCCGGCCAACGGTTAAACAGGCACTCCCAAGCGAAAAAAGGGGAATCGGTATTTGTGCTGATGAGCCAGTGCAATAGCCATGAAGAGGTCACGTCTTCAAAGTAAGGGTCCAGGCCCTCTTCAGAGTGAAATACGAGCCTGCCGATGGGAGTCAGTGACCATACTCCATCGACCCGGCTGGCGATTTGAAAGGCCTCGATCCAACAGCGCAACGCTTCGACCATGTTCTTGCCGAGCCCCAGTTCGGTAATACCCTCGTCGATGTCGGTAAGCGGATCGTTGCCCGCGACGATTTCCCGCACAGCTTTGGGAATCCACGCAATGCGAAGTGGGAATGTTTGGTGTCCCGAGAATCGGAAGGTGGGCTCGTTTCGCGGTGCGGCCGACTGGGGCGGGACTCCAGGCCGCCGGCTACTCAGATTGTGCACTTCGCTCGATTTTGTCATGTTCTAAGCCCATAATCCCCAGTAGTTTGCGCCGAACAGCGGTGACCGTAGCACCAAAAAATGGCTCTGGAAAACCGAACTGTAGAGGAGGAAATGCTGGCATCTCCAGCCCCATTTTGTGGTCGCGCTTTGGGTCGGTAATCCCCAGTAATCTTAGCAGGCTGATGCGTCGTCTCGTTGGAGACGGAGGGCCTCGATAGGCAAGAAATAAGCCAATCCTCGGATTGAATTCCGTGTCCCTGGCACCGTCAAAGGGAGGGGTCAATGGGGTCCACAGCTTACCTTCGGCGTAGTTTCCCAGCGGATCCTCCTCTACATCGGCAACCTCGGGCAAGCGTCAGCCCCGCCTCTTCTCTCCGTGTATGATGACTACGCGTCTGGGAGTTGGGTTCGTGAGAAATGTCATTCAAGAGGCCATTCTGGCAATCGAGGCCGAGATCGAGGAACGGCAGGGGCAGATTTCGAAGCTGCGGAAGATGAATGGGAAGCGGCCGGCCGCGGTGGATCGAGCCGATGGTGTTGCGCGCCCCAAGTGGAGCGCGGCACGCCGGAAGAAGTTTCAGGCCACCTGGGCCAAGATGAAAGCAGCCAAAGCAAAAGGGGCCTGAGAACCAGGCCCCTTTTGCTTTCTCGGTTGTCGGCTATGCGACCGCCGTGGTAGGCGTCCGCACATCTTCCGTGGTGGCCCTGAGCGCGAGTAACCCGAAGCGGCCTTCGGCGGTCTTGTAGAACAATGTGCCCTTGCTGGCGCGTTTGTAAAGCATCTGATCCAGGGTTTTGGCCGGCTCGATTCCGTAGGTCTTCTTGATAAGCGCGCGGATCTCGTCCGGTGTCTTCTCTTCTCCGTTGAGGTTGAGTAAGACGACCCGCGCCATTTCTAAGCTGTTGGGTTGTGCGTTCGGTGAATCCTTACCATCCGTAATTGCCGTTAAGGTTACAGTCTGGGGTGAGTAGACCTGGGGTCGGGTGCTGATAAACCCTTCCAGGTCCAAACGCGCTTGAAGCGCGGCATTTAAGGCAGTCTTGTACCTCTCCAGTCGAACGATCTGTTCGTTGACTCCTGCCAGTTCCTTCTCTAGCGCCCCGGTGGCTTCTTCTGTCATATACTCTCCCGGCGACCAGTTCTCTGATCTGATTGGATTAGAGCATAGAGTCCTATACTAAGTCAAATACCCTATTGCGTGATCGGCGCCTTAAGTCTTGTACCATTTGAGGGTTCAATCTTATACCGAGTAGAATCTTGAATCGATGCGGGTTTAATACCCACCGCGATGCGACGGTTGCTACACACGACCTCGTGCCAGAGCCCCATCGCGAAGAGGACCGCCATCAGAGGGATCGGGATGTAGGGACACACGTCGAGAAGCGTCTGCCAGGTGCCCATTCATATATTCCGTGAGACTCATAGAGACAAAATACACAAAACAAGAGACATAAAACCATGAGAGTCAGGAACAAGAAGGGTAAACAGGCGAGACTCTCGCCACTATCTAGTATAGGAATAGGGGTGGGCAAAACCCCGGAAGCCTATCAACACCACGCGTCCTGCGGCCGACTTCACCCAAGCCTACCTATATTGATAGAAGAGGCCCACCCGCTGGTGCTGAGGTGAGCCAAAAGGAATGGGCCGAGTATAAGCCCGGCCCAAAGAGGAGAGGAAGCGAGTCAACTACGCAGCAATCGCTTCTGGAACGCCAACGTGCCCGCGCAGGTACTTCATGACATCGCTGTACTGCTGGCGGGCCGTCTGCGTGCTGCACTGCAGCATGGCTGAGATCTGAACCCAGTTGAACTCCTTCCGGAAGATCATCTGGAGGAGCCAACGCTCAATGGTTGTCAGGTTGCGGAACAGCTTGTCGCTGGTCTGTCGGACCCAGCCGTCGGTCATCTCGCTGATGTCGAGCTGGGCCTCCATCAGAGACGTGTCAGCTGCCCAGGCGGTACCGTGTTGGTCCACGAAGTTGCCGTCCGCATGAGGCAGTGCATCGCTGGAGTGTGCAAAATCCTCGTGAGAGGAGACTTTTC
>Ga0326728_10009321_pt1 | contig 23715 bp, 22 predicted proteins | sample MB3enrmetagenome_FD_207602 | JGI IMG/M metagenome (GOLD analysis project Ga0326728, IMG submission 207602) | Lab enriched peat soil microbial communities from McLean, Ithaca, NY, United States - MB31MN | ecosystem: Environmental > Terrestrial > Soil > Wetlands > Peat | place: USA: New York... | reverse complement strand
GCTTCGCCTCCTCGAGGCGATACGGCTGCTGAAGTTGGTCGAGAAAACCCGCTTTTATCAAGCCTCGACCTCGGAACTCTACGGCAAGGTTCAAACCGTTCCGCAAAGCGAGACCACGCCCTTCTATCCGCGCTCGCCTTACGCGGCGGCCAAGCTCTATGCCTATTGGATCACGGTCAACTATCGCGAAGCCTATCGCCTCCACGCTTCGAACGGCATCCTCTTCAACCACGAAAGTCCCATTCGCGGGGAGACGTTCGTAACGCGCAAGATCACGCGCGCCGTCGCGGCGATCCATCTCGGCATCCAGGACAGGCTCTATCTCGGCAACCTCGACGCCAAGCGCGACTGGGGCCACGCGCGCGAATATGTTCGCGGCATGTGGATGATGATGCAGCAGCCCAAACCTGACGATTACGTTTTGGCGACCGGCGAGGCGCACAGCGTGCGCAACTTCGTCGAGAAAGCGTTTCGTCGGATCGGCGTCGATCTCGAATGGAAGGGCGAGGGCGTCGAGGAACGGGGGATCGACGCCGATGGCGGGCGCGTGCTGGTGGAGGTCGACCCCCGCTATTTTCGTCCGACCGAGGTCGATTCCTTGATCGGCGATCCGACCAAGGCGTGGGAGAAGCTCGGCTGGCGTCACGAGACGAAGCTCGACGATCTCATCGCCGAAATGATCCGCGAGGATCTGAAGATCATGGCGAGGGCGGTGCCGCAGGCGTCCGTCGGCAAAGGCTTCGCCCATGTCTGAGGCCGTCTATCCCTTGGAGGGCAAGCGGATCTGGGTGACCGGGCACAACGGCATGGTTGGCTCGGCGATCGTGCGCCGGCTGGCTTCCGAAAATTGCGAGACGATCACCGTCGATCGCAGCGAAGTCGATCTGATCCGTCAGGCCGAGGTTGAGGCCTGGCTTAAGAAGGTCCGGCCGGACGCGATCGTCATGGCGGCGGCCAAAGTCGGCGGCATTCTCGCCAATGATGCGCGCCCTGCGGAATTCCTCTATGAGAATATGATGATCGAGGCGAACGTGATCGAGGCGGCCCATCGCGCCGACGTGGGCCGCCTGCTCTTTCTCGGCTCGTCCTGCATCTATCCCAAGTTCGCGGCCCAGCCGATCACGGAAGACGCGTTGCTCACCGGCCCGCTGGAGCCGACCAACGAGTGGTACGCCGTCGCCAAGATCGCAGGAATCAAGCTCTGCCAGGCCTATCGCAAGCAGTATGGGCGCGATTACACCTCGGCGATGCCGACCAATCTTTACGGCCCCGGAGACAACTTCGATCCTCAGACCAGCCATGTGCTCCCCGCGCTGATCAGGAAAGCGCATGAGGCCAAGGAACAAGGGCTTCCCGAACTGACGATCTGGGGGAGCGGATCGCCGCGCCGCGAATTCCTTCATGTCGACGATTGCGCCGACGCCCTCGTTCACCTCCTGAAAGTCTATCCGGGAAGCGAGCACGTCAACATCGGCTCCGGCGAGGATCTCACCATCCGCGAACTCGCCGAAATCGTCGCGCGCGTGGTCGGCTTTGCCGGGCGCGTCGCGACGGATCCGACCAAGCCGGACGGCACGCCGCGAAAGCTGATGAACGGCGCGCGCCTTGCGGCGCTCGGGTGGCGGCCGAGAATCGAGTTGGAAGCGGGCATCCGCGAAACCTACAAGTGGTACTTAAGTCGATTGGCCGATCCGCGACGCTGAAGGCGTTGAATTCGCGGGAAATGGCGCAGGGCGCCGGGAGTCGCGCCTCGAATTGGCGGATGCTGTTCCGAGGGGTCAGAGGCCGCGATGGCGAGAATCTTCATTTATGCGATGAACTATTCGCCCGAGGCAGCCGGCGTCGGTCGCTACACCGGCGAAATCGGCGACTATTTCGTCGCGATGGGGCACGAAGTCATCGTCCTGACGACGGCGCCCCATTATCCCGGGTGGAAGGTCTTGCCGCCTTACCGCAACGGCCGCTACGTCCGAGAAACTCGCGGCGGCGCAACCATCGTCCGTTGCCCGCTGATCCTACGCGAGCGCATGGGCGGGATTTGGCGCCTTATCGCGCCGTTGTCTTTCGCCCTGACGTCCGCGCCGCTCGCGCTTTGGCATGTTCTTCGGCGCCGCCCCGATACGGTGCTATGCATCGAGCCGACGCTGATGAGCGCGCCCGTGGCCGTCTTCGCCGCGTGGCTCGTGGGCGCCAAAACCGTGCTGCATGTCCAGGACCTCGAGGTCGACGCCTCCTTCGCCGTCGGCCACCTCGCCGAGAGCCCCTGGCTCAAGAGGCTCGCGTATGGCTTCGAAAGACGAGCGCTGCGCGGCTTCGACAGAGTGATAACCATTTCCGCGCGCATGACGGAGCGGCTGGCGGCGAAAGGCGTGCCGGCGGATCGCATCGCGATCGTGCGCAATTGGGTCGATCTCGACCATATCAAGCCGCTCGATGGGGTCAGCCCCTACCGCAAAGAACTCGGCGTCGCGAAGAGCGATCGCGTCGTTCTCTATTCCGGCGCCATCGGCGCCAAGCAGGGCCTCGACGATCTGATCGCCGCGGCGAACCGCCTGTCGCAGCGCGCTGACATTAAGTTCCTGATCGCCGGAGAGGGGCCCGCCAAGAAGGCGCTTATCGCGCGCGCCGCGCACCTGCCCAATGTTCGATTTCTGCCCTTTCAACCCTATGCGCGGCTATCGGATTTCTTAGGGCTCGGCGACATCCATATCCTGCCGCAAGCGGCGGACGCCGCCGATCTCGTTCTGCCCTCCAAGCTCGGCGGCATGCTCGCCAGCGGGCGCCGCATCGTCGTGACCGCCGCGCCGGGGACGGAACTCGCGACCTTCCTTGCGGGGGCGGCGATCATCGTTCCGCCTGCGAACGCGGCGGCGCTGGCCGAGGCGATCGCGGAGGCCGTGGACGCCGGACCCGAAGATCCTGCCGCCGCTCTCCGCCGCCGGCGTCTGGCCGAGCGATTGTCCAAACCTGACGCCCTAAAGGATTTCGACGCTCTCGCTGTCCGCTGGCGGCCGATCTCGCCGGGGCGAGATGAGGCGCCTGGGGCGCCTGAAACCGTCGAGCGGCCTGGCGAGGCGGTGGGGTAGCCGGCGCTCGCTGCGGGGCGGGCGATATTTTGCGCACTGTGAAGATATTGCCTAGACGTCCGGGGTGCTGGACAGCACCATGAAGAACCGAGCGCGTTATGAATCTGCTCAGTCAACTTATATGGCGACAGCGCACGCGTTTTAGCCGTACGGTCATTCTTGACGGTCATCGTATCAGATTGCCGGCCGGGCACCTGCTCGACTGGCGGAGGTTGCGCCATAGGCGCTTCGATGAGCCCATTGCGGAAGTCGCAGAATTGTTGCGCCGGAAATATTGCGCTCCGACGATGATCGACATCGGCGCAAACGTCGGCGACACCGCAGCGCTGATGGTGCGGTCTCCTGAAATCGCCGTTCTGTGCGTCGAGGGAAATAAAGAATTTCTGCCGCTGCTTCGCGAAAATTTGGCGTCCATTTCGCCAATATCGGAAATCGAGCCGAGTTATGTCGGTACAGGGGAGGAAACGGTCGCAGGTCACATGCACACACATCATGGCACAGCCACTCTTGTTGAAGGGTCAGGTATAGTGCAGACGCGGAGTCTTGCTCAAATTCTCGAAGCTCACCCTCGGTTCGAAAACGCCCGACTGCTGAAGATCGACACCGACGGTTCTGACGCCAAGATCGTTATCGCAGGGTCCGACGTTCTTTCAAAGATGAAACCGGTCGCGCATATCGAATACTCGCCATCGGAAACTGAGGAAAGGGAGAGAGAATGTCGAGCTATGATAGAGCGTCTTAAATATATTGGCTATGCATTCTTTCATGTATTCGATAATTTCGGCAATCACATGCTGAGGTTGCAGGACGAACAGACGGACCATTTGCATTCATTGAATGCGTATGTGCGCTCTACGCGTAAGGACTTAAGGCCAAGCATATTTTACTATGACATTTGCGCGATGACCGCAAAGGACAAAGACATATCGGATAACTTGCTTAGACATTATATCGAAGGTGCAAGAACTGTATAGTGAGGCGCTTTTGCCCTAAGCCTTGTCCACCAAGCCATGATAGTCTTCGAGAGTTTAAACAAAGAAAACCTCCAGCGAAGAGACGTTCTTTGAGTGAGGTCATTGTTGTTAATAAGTTCGACCCGTGTATTTGACAAAGTCTAGCGTACCGCCATGAACGGACTGGAGCGGGTAATCAATAGTCGTCTCTTCAGCGGAGTTGGCGCGAACGCCTACGGCCAGGCCGTGACGTTGCTGATCCAGTTTGGGTCCGTGCCCTTGCTGCTTTCCGCATGGGGCGCGCAAACGTTCGGATTATGGCTCGTCATCTCCGCAATTCCGTCCTATCTCGCGTTGGCCGACTTCGGATTCTCGTCCGCCGCCGCCAACGACATGACGCTGGCGACGGCGCGCGGCGCGCACGCGCAAGCGCGTGGGGCTTTTCAGAGCGTGCTGGCGTTGAATGCGCTGGTCTCGCTCGCCCTTGTAGTGATCGTGCTGGCGATCGTTCTCCTCATTCCCGACCGATTTCTGCCGCGAACGGCTCTCGTCGACGGCAACGAGGTGCGCCTCGTTTGGGTCCTGCAAACCCTCCAGGTGGCCGCTACCCTGTCTTGCGGCGCGTTCGCGGGTGGTTTCCAATCCAGCGGGCGCTACGCTCTGGGAGTCTTTCTCAACAGCAACGCGCGCCTCATGGAAAGCCTGGCACTGATAGCTGGAGCGCTTCTCTTTCAGGGCTTCGCGCCCTCGGCCGCCCTGATGTTGGCGACGCGCGTCGGGGCGCTCGTCGGCATGGCCGCCCTGCTGTTGCGGGCGGCTCCGTGGTTGAGTCTTGGGTTTCGCCATGCAAACCTCGCGGATATCCGGCGCCTCGCGGGTCCGGCCGCCGCGGTGATGGCCTTGCCTGCCGCTTTCGCCGTCTCGCTACAGGGCTTCGTGCTGGTGATCGGCGCGGCGCTTTCCCTCGATGCGGTCGCAGTGTTTTCCACGGTGCGCACGCTGACGCGGGCGGTGATTCAGGCGGGAAATATTGTCAATAGTGCGATCATGCCCGAAGTGACGCGCGCATTCGGATCGCACGATACTCGGCGCTTGCGCCGGCTAATCAGGTTCAATCTGATCTCGGTCGTCGGGCTCAACGCGGCCGCCGTTGTGGTTGTTGCAATGTTTGGAACGTCGATCGTCGCGCTCTGGACGCGAGGCCGTGTAGCACCTGGCCCAGTGCTGGTCACCGGCCTCGCCTTTGTAGCTTTCCTGCATAGCCTGTGGCTTTCGCAATCCAATCTGGTTCTGGCGGTCAACAGACACGCCGAATACTCATATTGGTTTCTCGCCGTCTGCATCGCCAGCGTGATCGCAGCGGTTCCGGCGGCGCACGCGTTCGGCATCAATGGGCTCCTGCTTCCTCTGCTTGTTGGCGAGTGCGTGATGATCTTGATCGTGGCGCGCGCGTTTCGCCGGACGTTTGGCGGCGGAAACATTGGTTCCTATGTCGCGCGAGGAAACAAGGTCGCCGGCTATGGTGTCAGCGGAAAGCAAGAGATTGCGAGTGAGGATTGGTGACAGTTAGCTGTCACGAATGACATGCTCTCGGCGCAACGCAAGCAGCATTTGGAGACGCCTGAGCGATGGCTCTACCTCGTCCTGGAACGTCTGCAACTCAGGCGCATCGTTCGCATATAGGAGTTCTAAAACCGGTGGGAACCAGCGCAAATGGTTACAGATTTTGGAGTTGTCCGATGAGACCCTCGTTTAACGCTGTAAAACTGCGTCCGGTGTCGGCGCTCAAACAGAGAATCGTTCCATCTGGACGACGGCCAGTAAGAATACCGTTTGGTATTTTTAGGGGGCTAAAGTTCGATATTGACTTCAAGTCTCAAATGCAGATTTGCCTTGGCTTGTATGAGTTCGAGACCTATCCACATATACGACGTGCGCTCAACAAGTGTCGTTGGATTATTGGTGTAGGTGCTGGTTTTGGCGAACTGTGTATTCTTTTTAAAAAAACGTCACACCAAACATTTGCTGTAGAACCGGACAAATTGTGTTTGTCTATATTTCGCTCTAACATGGCGTTGAACGGAATTGCAGAGGGTGAAATTATTATTTGTGCTGGGTACGTAGGAACGTCCACTAACGTAGATAATGTTAGGATTGACGAAATTCAAGTCGATCGTTCACAACCTGGCTTCATAAAAATTGATATAGAGGGACTCGAAGTTGACGCCTTGGAAAGCGCAACCACATTGCTTAGAGAATGTAACACGCAGCTCTTGATTGAAGTTCACTCTCTACGATTGGAAGTTGATTGTCTCACGTTTTTAGAGGCGAGCGGATATACATGCAAAATAGTCGACAATTCTAGATGGCGGCTAATTATTCCGGAAAACCGTCCCCTAGCGCACAACAGGTGGATATGGGCCGAGAAGCGACAGTGAAGTGACGCCCCTCGCATTGGTCAGGCTCTTTGAGCGGGATGAAGTTGGGCTGAATCGATTTGGGATTCCCGAATTGGCGATGTTCTGTTTCAACATGTTGGCTGGGGAAGGAGGCCAGCATGGATGGCTAAACCCTGTTCTATTGACCTTCGTGAGCGTGCCGTCGCGGCGGATTTGATGGGTGGGTTGTCGCGGCACCAGGCGGCTGCCCAATTTGGCCTTGCGGCAAGCTCGGTGATCAATTCGGTCCGGCGTTTCCAGAAAACGGGCAGCGTGGCACCGGGCAAGATTGGTGGGCACAAGCCGAAGGCCGTTGCGGCGAGCACCACGCCTTTCTGGTGCAGCGGATCAGGGAACGAGAGTTCACCCTACGCGGGCTGGTGACCGAACTCGCCGAGCGCGGCGTCAAAGTCGATTTTGATAGACTTCGGTCAAACATCGGAACGTCAGGAGCAAGATTTTGAAGATAGTGATATCGACCGCCGGGCGCTGGCAGCTCTTCGCCCTGGCGCGGGAGCTTGAGAAGAGGGGCCATCTTGAGCGCATTTACTCGGGCTTTATCTGGAGCGTCCTGGCGCGGGAAAGTGTGCCCAGAGCGAAGGTCACAACATTTCCGTGGTTTCGGACGCCCTATATGGCGCTGGGACGTTTGCCTTTTGCGCTGCCGCGTCGCTTCGCGCGATGGCTCGAAAGCATGTCCTGTGTCGCGCAGGACGCTTATGTCGCGCGACATCTTCCCGAATGCGATACCTTCATCGGCTATGACGGTGCCGGGCTCTACACGGGCAAAGAGGCGCAACGGCGCGGCTACGTCTATATCACCGACACGGGTACGAGCCATGTAAGCTTTCAACGCAACTTGCTACGCGAAGAGTTTGGATCATATGGCCTCGAATATCCGGTCGAAAACGAGGCGATCTACCGACGGCAGCTCGAAGAATATACCCAGGCGGACGCCATTACCGTTCCGTCGACTTTCGCAAAGGATTCGTTTATATGCGAAGGTTTCCCGGCCAATAGGATTCACGTGACCCCTTACGGGGTGCGAACGGGGCATTTTAGTCCCGTTTCAGAGCCCCCGGGCGACTTGTTTCGAATCGTCTTTGTGGGCCGGCTGAGCATCAGGAAGGGCGCACGCTATTTGTTCGAAGCCTTCCGGGATTTTTCACATCCCCGAAAGGAACTTGCGATTGCCGGCACGATCAGCGACGAAGTGCGACCACTTATCGCTTCCCTTGGCGAACTCAATGTAAAATTCCTTGGTCATGTTCCAAACATGGCGTTGAACCAGCTCTACAGCTCTAGCCACGCTTTTGTGCTGCCGAGTGTCGAAGATGGGTTTGGGATGGTGATGGCCGAGGCAATGGCTTGCGGTTGCCCCGTCATCGCCTCGATGAATACGGGGGCAGCGGACCTGTTCACGCGCGGCAAGGAAGGGTTCATCGTACCTGTCAGGGATTCACGTGCGATCCGCGATTGTTTAAGCCGGCTTGCCGATGACCCTGACCTGCGAACTCGTATGTCTGCGGCAGCGGTCGAGCGCGTAAGGAGCCTCGGTGGGTGGGACGCCTATGGGGACAAATATGTCAGCCTACTCAGCGAGATGACTAACTCGCGGGCCAGTAGGGGCGGAGGGACGCGAGCGCTCGTCCCAAGAAGTATGCATATTGGCCGGATTAGATAAAAGTACGCCAGCGTCAAGAAATACAATGTATCTGTACAGAGCAAGCGAATGTATCCATTGAACAAACGCCAATTTCTCGCTTTTGGATCTGGGGCAATCCTTTCAAGTGACGCCGCCCACGCAGCTCCGAACCCGCTCAATGTACAGAGTTACGGGGCGAAGGGCGACGGATCAACCGACGACTGGACAGCAATCCAGGAGGCAATCGATAGCAGCGTGGGACAGCCCATATATATCCCGGCGGGAGTATATAATTTGTCCCAGCCGCTAAAACTCAAGCAGTTCACGCTAATTTGCGGTGTGGCGACAAGATTGTATCCAAATTTCACGTCCGACTGGCAAACGGTGATTCCGTCGTGGGGCCAATATGTGACGGTGCTTCAACGAACGCCTGGGAGCCCAGGAGCAATACTGGATTGGTGTACTAACTGCGCGTTCGTGGGTATTGCGTTTAGGTGCGGTCATGCACGCACTGGTATCGATTCGTTGTTTCCCACAGAAAGGCCTGTATCCCATGTGCGTTTTCAAGATTGTACGTTTCAGAACCTGAGTTTCCTTTGTGGGTCGAAATCACATGCTTGGGGGGCGTGGCGGTTTGTGGGAAACCAGATAACCGGCTGTCTAAACCCTTTCGCGGGTGCGATCGTCGACATGACGATCGAGGGAAATTCCTTTACCTCTTGCCCGGAGACGGTAATCACTTTCGGCCCTGGATCAGGGTTCAACGTAGTGCGAGGAAATCGATTCGAATGGGGCGGAACGGCATGCGTATTTCACTCGCATTCCAGAAACAATATTCTCGGCCACAACATCTTTGACGCCCACAGTGGCCCGGCTGTTGTGTTTCAGGAAACTGCCGAACAAAATATCGTGGACTGTAATGTCTTCTGGCGGAACGGACGCGGGGAATCCGGCGAGAGGTCCTGCCACATTTCCTTTAAATCCTCCGCAAGGCAACGTGTTACGTCAAACACATTTCAAAGAGGAGGACCGGACGCGGGAGGCCCAATGTTCCCCGAACATGCTTTTGTGTTCGACCAATGCTGTGTCGCCGCGAACGTCCTTAGCGAGATTCCTGATGAAGAGTCATGCACGTCCTTGGTAGCTATTCTTAACAAAGAGAGTTCCGAATGTATTTCGCTGCAAAGCGGCAGGTACCTACAACGCAATGATTCGGCGTTGACAGCGGAGTATCTTTCAACAGTCAACGCGCTGTTAACCGACGTCGTTACGATCGCTATCGAAGGTGCCATCACTATAGAACCTGATCATAAGTTCGACAAAATATTGTTATATGGCAATGGCAAAAATACGCTTACGATACATGGTAGTAAGAAGGTATTATCCTTTGCCGGCATGAACGGAGTTTCGTGCGGAAGTGTTATTTATCAAATGGCATATGGGCGTCAATACGCTTCCTCCGTTCCATCAGAGGATGGAACTGACGGTCTATTTTTGTTCGGACGTATTATTCATGTGATAGGAAAGGGCAGCTACGCCATATATGTTCAAGAACGGGATGACGGTCGCAAGAATGAATGGCGGAAGTTAAATGGTTCCTGAATGCCTGTGAATTTCCGAATGTTTTTTCGCCTGGGACGGCGGTGTAGGCGTGCGCGCGCCAAAAGTTTTGTATTCTCGAAACTGATGTTTGGATCGTGCTATATATTATTTCCTATTATTTGTGGACAGTTAGGGCAGGTAATCTATGTGTCGAGAAACTGGATCGATGTCGAATGGTCCATACTGATTCTGATCGTCCCGCTGGCGCTTCTTGCGCGTCCGAAGACGGTTGTGGGGCCGAATGTCATCATCGTGGCTGGGTCATGGTTGCTTGCTGGGATTGTTGGTGTCGGTCACATTATTATGGGCGATTATTTCAGTATCATATCTCTTTCGTACGATATCAAAATTATTGTGTATGTAGTTGTCGGATGCGTGATTTACGTTAGTTCGGTCGAGGATGGCTCGATGCATGTAACATTTCGATGGTGTCAGATGTTCCTGGCCGGTTATGTTATGTTGGAATTTTTTGTAGAATCGATTATGTCTGGTACCGTGGCGCGACCTTTTGGGTCGGGCGAGATAAATTATGATGCTGCGCTGTTGTGTATTGGATTATTTTATAACATTGCTCGACAGCACCAATTGAGGCGCTTCGATTACATCGTCATTATTGCGATCACCGTGACGTTTTCACGAACTGCTGTAATATCGCTTGGTGTCGGGCTCGTAATACTGTGGCTTGCGGGGGAGTTGAAATTGAGGCGAGTTGAGATCGGCGTTGGCGTTGCGGCGGGGATGGCGTCGCTATACTCGTCGTTCATTGTACGTGGGCTGTCCTTCGATAGTGAAGGCGTTGACAGATATTGGATGGTGGAATCATTTATTGATTTGATAGAACAGGGACCGTGGGAGTTGCTATTCGGTTATGGGCCTGGGGCAGTACTGCCCGCGAAAATACCTGACCCTGTTGCATGGTTGTGGGATCAGCAAGCAGAGGGGTCCGAGATTTATCAGGTAGTGGCGTTCAATTACCATCTATTGTGGCTACGTATGCCGATTTCATTCGGTGCCGTGGCGACAAGCGCGATTGCGTGTGGGATGATAGCGCTTGGCGTCTTGTATAAGAAGGTCCGCGGAATTGTGATATTCCTTATTTTGTCGGGGTTCACAAACGGCGTATTTTATCTGTCCAATGTGGGCGTTATTGCAATCTTCTGTTTGTTAACCCTCAGCGAGCCTGGCAAGGACGAGCGTGGTGCTCAACGGTCCATGCGATCGACGGTTACGAAGGAACGTGCTTTAATAGCGGCAATGCAGCCGGTTGGCGCGGCGGATAGGATCACGCCGTCGATCCCAGGGATCCGTTTTGATTAGGGCCTGTTGACATTCATGTGGGCTCGGAAAGGTTCAGGCAAGGCATTTTTGATTCAAGGCGCCAAAATGGAGGGCGCCTTGAACCGTCTGATTTTGAGCGATGATCAATGGGAACGTGTGGCTCCGCATCTGCCTGGCAAGGTTGGCGATCCGGGCCGATCGGGCGCCGACAACCGGAAGTTTCTGGAGGCGGTGTTGTGGGTGGCTCGCGTCGGCGGCCCCTGGCGCGATCTCCCGCAGGCCTTCGGCAACTGGAACTCGGTGTTCCAGCGCTTTCGACGATGGGCGTTGAAAGGCGTTTTCGAGAGGCTTTTCAATGTCTTGTCTGGCGATCCCGATTTCGAATACGCTTTGATCGATGGAACCATCGTCCGCGTCCACCAGCACGGGACGGGCGCAAAAGGGGGACTCAAAATCAGGCCATCGGGCGCTCCCGCGGCGGTTTGACGACCAAGATCGTCGCCCTGGTCGACGCGCTGGGCAACCTCGCGCGCTTCTTGCTCCTGCCGGGGCAACGCCATGACAGCGTCGGCGTCGAGCCCTTGCTCGATGGCGTGGCGATCGGCGCGCTGATCGGCGACAAGGGCTTCGACAACGACTGGCTTCGCCGCGAACTCAACGAACGCGGCGCGCTCGCCGTGATCCCGCCCAAGGCCAATCGCAAGACGGAAATTCCATGCGACTTCGCCATGTATCGCTGGCGTCACCTCATCGAAAACTGGACACCTCCAAATACCGCGTCTTCCTTGCGGCGGAGGCGGTTGAGGTGTCGAGATGGGATGGCGGAGCGAATTTGAGGGGGGTGGCCGGCGTTGTTCGGCGCCCGGCGCCACGCCTTGGGGGGCACGGGCCGGGCTTTCGGCCTTGTCAGGCCGGGGCGGTGCGCGTTGTCAGCCAGACCGCGCGCTTCATGTTGTAGGTCAGATTGGCGAGGCCGATCTTCACCGTGGCCCGCGCCAGGCCGATGGTTCGAACGACGAGATCCATCGGCCCCTTTTGCCGCGCGAAGACATGCTCGACCAAGGAGCGAACCTTCGACTTCTTGCCGTTGGCTCTGGCCATGGCTTCGGGCATCGGCTTGCCCTGGGGTTTCTTGCGGTGGATTTGGCTGCGAAGGCCGTTGTCGGCCAGATGCCGTTCGTTCTTGGCCGAGCGATAGGCTGTGTCGGCCCAGACGTCGCCGGCGGTGTTGGACTTGTCGATCAGGTTCGGCAATTGTGCGCCATCGTGCCGGGACGCGTCGGTGGCGACCCAGGTCCGGATCAGACCATGAGCGCGGTCGATGCCGATATGGTTCTTGTAGCCGAAGGCCGGGATCGCCAGATCGACGCGCTTGGCCCCGTCCTCGGACGGCTTGGCTTTCGAATATTTGACCATCCAGCGCGCGTCGCGGTCTTTCTGGCGCAGTTTGGCGGGATGGTGTTTCCAGTCCTCGGGAATGCGGCCTTCCCGAATGTCTTTCTTCTCGGCCTCGGTGTTGCGCTGCTTGGGCGCCGCCACGATCGTGGCGTCGATGATCTGCCCGCCCATGGCGAGAAATCCGGCCTTCGTCAGCGCGGCCTCGAAGCGCTTGAACAGAACCTCGATCGCCGGCTTGCCGTCGATCGTCGCTCGCGTCAGCGCCTCGCGAAAGTTCCAGATCGAGTTGGCGTCCGGAACGCTTTGCGCCAGCGACAATCCCAGGAAGCGCATGAACGACAGCCGGTCCTTGATCAGATATTCCGTCCGCTCGTCCGACAGCGAATAGCTCGACTGCAGGATCAGCGCCTTGAACATCAGCACGTGATCATAGGGCGGACGACCGCCCTTGGCGCGATCGCTCCTCGGGACGGCGCACTCCAAATCCGTCCGAAACATCTCGAAATCGACGATCGCGTTCAGCCGCTCCAGGTCGTCGCCCTTCGCCGAAAGCTCTTTCAGACGCTCGTCGATATCGAAAAACCCAGGCTCGCCGCGCATCGAATCACCTCCGCTTCGCTCACCAGCAGAGAATCAAATCGAAGCCGACTTGGCGAGGTTTTTGGAGGTGTCCAACTTCTTCTGCAATCTCAAGCAATTTCGCAGGATCGCCACCCGATACGACAAGACCGATCAGAGCTTCTCGGCGATGATCTGTCTCGCCGCCGCCGCCATCGCCCTCAAGTGAATGTCAACAGGCCCTAGTTCGCTGGGTGCGGCTTGTTGGGCCTCATTGAATAGGGCTCGAAAATGAGCATTTTGGATGCAGCGAAATCGAGCCCTAAGCAGGGGGGGCCGAGTTTCAGTCTGGCGCATAGGATTGCGCGCGTAACTTGGGGAATTAGCTGGGCATTGTTTGCGGCATGGACGCCGACCCCGTGGCATGGGTGGCGTCGCTTTTTGTTGCGGTTGTTCGGTGCCAAAATATCGCCGAGCGCTCATGTCTATCCGAGCGCGCGAATTTGGTATCCCGCGAATCTGGTTATGGGGTGCGACTCGTGCCTTGGACCGCGCGTCGATTGTTACTCCATGGCCAAGATCACGGTGGGCGACTATGCGACCGTGTCTCAGGACGCATGTCTCTGCGCTGGCTCGCATGACATTGACGACCCGAATTTTCAACTCATTGCGAAGCCGATTGCGATCGGAGACCATGCCTGGATCGCTGCGGGCGCTTTCGTCGGTCCCGGCGTGACCCTTGGGAACGGCGCGGTGCTTGGCGCAAGGGCTGCGGCTTTCAAGGATGTGCCTGAATGGAGCGTCTATATCGGTAATCCGGCCGTTTTCCTGAAGGCGCGAAGCAGGATTGCCGGTGCGTTGCGCGACGCGTCACCCTGATGGTGAGCGCACGACCCGGAAGGGATCGACTCAATTGGCGAGCTCCAAAGCGCACCGACATAAGCGAGGCCGATTGTGTTTGAGCAGAAGCCGTTCTCCCTCCTCGTCATTGTGCTCACTCGTAACGAGGAGGACCACATTGAGCGCCTGTTGTTATGCTTGCGGTCGCTAGGGGCGAAAGGGTTCATGGTCGACTCTTATTCGACAGATTCCACGGTGTCTGTAGCGCGCGCATTGGGCGCGCATGTCGTCCAACATCAATTCGTCAACTACGCGTTGCAATTCCAATGGGCGCTCGACAATTTCCCGATCGAATCCGAATGGGTCATGCGTCTCGACGCCGACGAGACCTTGACGCCTGAACTCGTCGAGGAAATCCGCCGGCGCCTGCCGGCGCTGCCGCCCGACGTCACCGGCGTCAATCTCAAGCGCCGCCATATTTTTCTCGGTCGCTGGATCAAGCATGGCGGGCGCTATCCCCTCACGCTGTTGCGCATCTGGCGCAAAGGCGCGGCGCGGATCGAACAGCGCTGGATGGATGAACACATGGTGTTGCTTCACGGCCGCGCCGTGACGTTCGAACACGACTTTTCCGATCACAACCTCAACGACCTGAGTTTCTTCACCGATAAGCACAACAAATACGCGACGCGCGAGGCGATCGACGTGCTGATGCAGCGCTACGGTCTCGGCGGCGCCGACGAAGCGCTCACTCGCGACAGCGCCTCGCGGCAAGCGGCGGCGAAGCGCTGGCTCAAGGAGCGGGTCTACAACCGTCTGCCGTTCTGGCTCGGCCCGCTCGGCTATTTCCTTTACCGATATTTCATCCAGCTTGGCTTCCTCGACGGACGAGAGGGGCTCGTCTACCATTTCCTGCAAGGGCTCTGGTATCGCTTCCTCGTCGGCGCCAAGGTGCTCGAATTCGATCGCACGTTGAAGCCGCTCGCCGATGCCGACGCCCGCCTTGCCGCGCTGGCGCGGCTCACCGGCTACGCGCTCACCGATCTCGAACGTCGCTCTTAGCCGCCTTCCCAGACGACGCGCGCTCGATCACGTGAAGCAGGTAGAGCGCGTTCTTTTCGAGATCGAAACGCTCTTCGAATGAGCGACGCGCGGCAGCGCCCATCGCCGCGCGCTCGGCGTCGGTCATCGCGAACATGCGCCCCAATCCGTCGCTGACGCCCTCGAGGTCGTCGACGACGACGATTCCGGCGCCGTCCGCTTCCACTTCGCGCCAGATGTTCACCTTGTTGGTGACGAGCAGCGGCTTGGCGAGCGCCATCGCTTCGGCGACGACGATGCCGAAATTCTCCTGGTGCGACGGCAGCGCGAAGAATTCCGCCGCGCGAAACGCGCCCCATTTGGCGTCGCCGGTCAGCATGCCCGGCCAATGAGTGCGTTGGGCGACGCCGAGTTCCTCGGCGAGCCTCGTCAGCGACGCTTGCAATCCGCCCTGGTCCGGGCCGGCGATGACCAAATCGTGCTCCGGGTGCGATCCGGCAACGCGCGCAAACGCTCTTACGAGGAGGTCGACACCCTTCTTTTCGTGAATGCGGCTGAGGAAAAGAATGAGCTTATGGCCCACGGTCGCCGGCGCCTTGGCCAGAAAGGCGGCGCGTTGAGCGTTGGGATTGCCGGAAACATCTCGCGTGCCGTACCCAATGACGAACTCGCGCGCTCGGTAAGGCGCAAACGAGCCGCGGGCGAGTCGGCGCTCTTCCTCGCACGTGAACATGACGCCCGTGGCGTCGCGCAGCACCTTGTGCTCGAACAGCTTCCAGAAGATCGACTTGAAGAAGGTCTTGGTCGGATAGGCCGCGTTGAACCACGGATCGAGCATGCCGTGGGTGAACACGAAATACGGAATTGGCATGTCGTGCAACGCGCGCCAGGCGCCGAACGAGGCGTAGTTCCATAGGCCGTTGACAATCACTGCGTCGTAGCGGCCCGCATTTGCGCGCAGCCAACGCACGAGGTGAGGCGAGTAGCCATAGCGCAGCCATGGAATCAAGCGGCGCAGCATCGCATATGCGCCGCCGTCCAGTCCCACTGCCTCGGTGGGAGCGCGCGCTTGGCTCAGCCATCGCGCGCTCGGCGGATCAAGGCAAACGATATTGCGCACGTGGCCGTGGTGGAACCATACTTCCGAACTCGAAAAAACGCCTTCGATCGGGCCGCCTCCGCGGGGATCGACCGAGCCAATGACGTGCAGAACCTTCACGCAGCTATTCCCGGTACGAGGTCAGACATTTCGCTGGTTGACCAGGGTTCTCTTCTAGGGCGAAGCCCAGGATTTTGATAGCGGAGAATCGTTCGAGAAGAGCGTACGCGCGATGTCGCGCGCGGTTCAGAAGCGATTTCGCAGTTGCCCGGCTTTGGTTATCTCGGCGTGCTCGACGTACCGGCCGATAACGTTCATCGACTTCCAACCTCCGGCTTGCATGATGGGAAGAATGCCGAGGCCGTCGGCCATGAGGTCTTGAGCGGCGCCGACGCGCATCGAGTGGCCGGAGAGATCGGCGACAAGTTTGGGAGCGAGTCCCGCCTTCTTGGCCGCCTCCTTCAAAATGCGATTGACCGAATAAGGGTGCAGCGCGTTCGGCCCAATCCAATGTTCCGTGATGCGCCGAAACAGGAACCCTTGTTCGATTTTGGCGGCGTCCAGCCAATCTATCAGGAGTCGCGCCGTCCGCGGCGTGATGAACCCAAAGCGGCCGTCGCCGAAAGGATCGTTCTTCGCGCGCCGAACTAAGATCGACATGGCGCCGTTTTCAAGCGGCGAAAGATCTTCCCTTCGCAGCGAAACCAATTCCGAGCGCCGGCAAAGCGTGTCGTATCCGACGGCGATGAGCGCGCGATCGCGTTTGCCTTGGCGCGTGTCGGGGCAAGCTGCAATGAATTGGTCGCGCAGCGCGCGCGTCAGCCCGAGGGCCTGCTTCTGACGACGGGGCTTTGTCCGCAACGCGCGACGCATCGCGATCGCGACGTCTTCGTCGTCGACCGGACTTTGCAGCCGCAGTAGGCGGTGAACTTTTCGAATGCCCGCCAGCCGCCGACGCAAAGTCGCCGGCGAGGATTTGACGGCGTCCTGATCAATGAAGGCCGCCACTGTTTCAGGGGAGGCGGGCAGGGGCTCTCGGCTCGTCGCGACGCACCAATCATAGAAACAGGCGAAGTCGGCGCGATAGGCTCTTAGCGTGCTCTCGGCGTAAGCGCCTTCGAGACGATCGATGGTTTGACGCCAATCCGCGAATTGACGAATCGATGAAAAGTCTGCACAAGTGGCCATTGGTATGCCTATTGCGGCACTAATAACGCTAATAAAGGCATATATAATGCCACTTGGATGGGCTGTCAATGATCATGGGTTGGCAGATTCGCGCTGCGCGGGCCGCCTTGGCTTGGTCGGCGCGAACGTTAGCGGAGCGTTCTGGAGTCGGCCTCCGAACGATCATGCGGCTCGAGGCGTCTGACGAGCTCCCCTCTAGCAGGACTAAGACGTTGCAGGACATCCAGTCTGCCTTCGAGGCTGCCGGCGTCGAGTTCATCGGCTCGCCTAACGATCGGCCTGGCATCCGCCTTTGCTGGCGTTCAAACTCCAGCGACCGGTTTTTATGACCGGACCCCAGCAGTGCCGGACTGCAAGTACAAACAGTAAACAAAAATCGCGCGACGCATCGTTTGCGTCACGTTGGCGCGTTGGCTCATCGTTGGCGGATCGTTGACGCATCGTTGGCCATCATTAACAGATCGATGGCGCGTTGGCGCATGGCCGAAGCGCAATTTGAGCGTGGCGGCATCGGCGGGGTAACTGGGCGTCCCACCCGCGTGTTTGTCTCGAACTCCACGGCCCAGCAGGAGCGCCAACAGACGCCGGCTTTCTTCGCGGAGCGAGCCTTGACTCTGGCGCCGAAACGTTGTCAGGGCGTCGCCCCGCCGCGATCCAAACTCCAATCGACGGACTTGGTTTTTCCCGTTCGCGGGCCAATTTGAAGGAGCCAGGTCGCAATGCGGCGCTATTTTCGAACGTTGGAACGTACGCGATTGGCAGATCGACCGCGCCTCTGGCGAGGTGCAACGCCAAGGCGATAAGTGATTGAATTTCCAATCGTAATTGTGCTATCTGGCGGGTTCGGCGAATAGACATTTTCAAAACGCCATTTTCGTCGCTCCGCCAACCGCGACAATCCGCTCGCCGCCTTTTTTGTCGACCCGAAAAATTCGCCGCCGGAAATTGACCGCTTTCGCCGGCTTGAGCCTGATTCCTCAGGCCTTTGCGGCCGCCCGCATCATCCCGATAATCCCGAGTATTTCGGCTTGAAGGCGCGATAACGCATATTCGCGAACGCCGCAGTTAGGCCTCCGATCGCGTGCTGCGCAGGCCGAGCGCCGGAGCCATTCCGAACAGGGCTCGATAAAATCGACGAGTGTCCGCCGAAGTTATCGCCCTCGCCTGCGGCCGCAGCTGACGTCGTCTCGGTCGGAGAGGACCCCGCGGCGCCTCAAAGACGCGGAGCCCTCTGATCTGAGCCTTTGTCGGCGAAGGACGGACGCTTAGATGAACCCGAACAGCGGTGGGTCAGTGGGATAGGCCGCCGTGGCTTCTCTCTCGTCCTGTTGCGCCGGCTTCGCCGGTGTGGTCGGGCTTGTTACAATCAATCGATCAAGAACCGCGACCAACCCATCCAGGACGGGGGCGGCAGCCTCGCGATTGACGGCGATCCAGCGCGACAGGTCGGCGATCAAAGCCTTCGCCGCTTGCAGCTTGGACTCGTCGAGCGCCGCCATCGCGGCGTCGGCCTCGAGGCTCGTTACGTCGGGCGAACGAGGGGCGTCCGCTCGCTTGCCTGCGATATCGGCCGCGGCCATCGCCAGCTTGTCGGGTTCGCGGAGCGCCGGCGTCGGAGCGTCGGGCCTGACGCTCTGGACATGGGCGACGCGGAGGGCGCTCGCCGCCTTCAATCCGGCGTCGGCCACGGCGACGACCTGCTTGCCGTCGCTCGGTTCGCGCGCTTCGGCAGCGTCGTCGGCCTCGGCGACCGGGCTCGTTTCGTCGGCCTTGGCGACGGCCGTCGCGTCGTCGAGATCGGCTGCGGCGTAGACCGGCCCCGCCCGCCCGCCGCCAAGTTCGACCCAGAACTGCGGGTTGCGTTCCGATTGGCGCATGATCCAATCGTAGCCCGTCCTCTGCCACGAGACGATCGTCGATCGCAGGTTGTCGAGGACGAGGTCGCCCTGATCCGTGCGGACCGTGACGACCAAATGGCCTTCGCCCCACGGGGTCTTGGCGACGGCGAGCGCGAGCGCCGCGGCGGGCCAGCCGCGCTGGATCAGCTCATGGCGCTTCTGAACCGCGAAGCTGTTGCAGTCGCCGGCGTTCACGTCGAGCTTCCAATAGCGGAACGTCGACGTATCCGGTCTCGGCGTGATGGAATTGTTGACGGCGCGATTGACGCTCGCCAGCTCGGCCATGCGTCCGCTCGTCAGCCTGACGCGTCCCGCGCCGGCCGATTTCGGGCAATCGCCGGGATAGTCGAGGCAGAACTTGACGAAGGAGAAAGGCGCGAGCGCGTAGCCGCCCTCGCGCATGGTGGCGGCCGAAGGCGAAGCCCAGCCCACGGAAATGTTGGCGAACGCGATGACGGCCCCCGCCGCGAACCCCGCCAAATTCCTGACCATCTCCCGCCTCCGTTCGTTGGCGCGAGACTAGGGAAGGTGATTTGAGGGCCCTTGAAATCGTGGCCAACGAATGTAATGAAACGATTTGCAATTCTTTAACCAACGCAACTAACAGACGTTAATCTGCGTAAGTAAACACAACTTGAGTTGCGGTAGCGTGGTATTTCGGTTATCGGACTAAATATGACCACGCGCGATACTAGTTTAGTTCTCGTCTTAGAGTCGATTATAATATTTCTGCGAATCGTGGCGTGACAATACAAACGCGCTATTCTCTATTTATCGAGAAATAATTGCCGCTATTATTTGATTTTTATCGGACAGGAAAGCCGAAGTTCTCCGTCGGCGGTAGCGGCGATAGCGGCGTGAACAGCGCTAAGCGCCAAGTTGGTGAACAGTCCGCTCGCGCAATCCGGCGAAGTTTATGTTTCTGACCAACGGCAAGAGCCTTGCCGCGCCGGACATCCTCGGGAACGGCGACTTCGTCGCCGCCCGCATCCCGCGAGACGCCAAGCGGGGCGCCGGGCTTCGCCGGCGATCGCGGAGCGGCCCGACCGCGCCGATCCGTCGCGGCTCGTCGGCAATGGCGGGTTTGAAGCCTGCGGACAAAAGCGGATATAAGGGGGCGTTCGCCGCAACAAGGGAGGCAGCCGTGTCTGGTCGGTCAGGTCTGGCGTTGGCGGCGGCGCTCGCCGCTGTGGCGGGCGTGGCGTTGTCTAGCGCAGCGAGCGCCAGGGACTATAAAATCGGATGCGCGAATGGCGCCTGCGTGATCGTCGACGACACCGGGAGAATCTCGTTCTTCGCCGTCGGCGACAAGAAGCTCGCCGAGGGCGCCGATCAATTGAAAACACCGGCAACCGGACGAATCAGACCGCCGCTGAATATCTCGTGCAGCTCCGCGTCCGGCGGGGACACGTGCGTCGTCACCGACGCCGACGGCGATATCTGGGTGGGGCCCACGCATTCGGGGACCGCTTTCAGCGGCTCGATCGCGAGAATCCCGGTTCCCGGCCCGCATTAGCGGCGAGCGCGCCGGCGAGGCGAAATCGGCGCGCGTTTCCGGCCGCGCCGGCGTCGGGCCACGGGGACAGAACGGCGGGGGCCGACGGGCGCGCGGCCGAGGCGTCGGGCCGCGCAGCGCCTTCATCGACAGATCGTCGCTCAGGATCAGGCCGTCGAAGCCGATCGCCCCGCGCATGATCTCCCTGACGACGATCGGCGAGGTCGTCGCGGGAGGATCGGGATCGATCGCGCTGAAGACCACGTGCGCCCATCGCCATCGGCGCGTCGCTGAGCGCCGCAAAGGGGGCGAAATCGCGCGCCGCGAGTTCGTTCCGGCGCGCGGCGACCACGGGCAAGCGCTCGCGATCGACGACGTTGCGCTCGAACAGGATCAGCCCCCAGGGCCGCGCGTCGCCAATCAACGCACGCTCCTCGGGCCCAAGCGTCGCTCCCGCGCAGCCGCAGACGAAGGCGAGCGTCATGTAAAAGCTTCCGGCGAGCCGCGCAGGGTCAATCCTTGGCGACGAAGCAATCGCCGCCGCTCGCCTTCAGTTTGGCGCAGAGCGCCGAGGCTTCTTCCCGGGATAGACCGTCGGCGCGCACGCGATAAATCGTTTGGCCCTTGACTTCCGCTTGGCGCACCGCGAGGCCCGCGTCGCCGAGCGCCGCCGCATACTTGCTCTTCAGACGGGCGATCGCGTTCTGCGCATCGGCCTGGGAACTCGGCGCGGCGAATTGCACCGCCCAACCGCCGCCGGCCGCCGCCGGTTCGCTCGCGGCGGCCTTGGCGGGAGCGGCGGCCGCCTCCGCGCCGGCGACGACCGGCGCGGCCTCGGCGGGCGGCGTCTTGGCCGCCTCCGCCGCGGCGCCCTGCCCGAGCGGGGCGGCCGCGCTCGCCTCTGCGCCGGCGACGACCGGCGCGGCCCCGGCGGACGGCGGGCAATCGCGTTGCGACAGGCAACGAAAGCGATCGAGAACGTCGTTCGTCTGGCGCACCGCGCTACTGATCTGACGTTCGAGGCAATCCCGATAGGCGGCGATCGCGGCGGCGTATGCGTCGAGTTCGCGCTGACAGGCCGAGACCTTCTCTGCCTTTTGGTAGGTGGCCGGCTGGTCCACACAGGCCGGCGAAAACGGCTGAACGCACATGAACCCGCCCAGCGAAACGCCGCCCTTGCCCGCGCAAGTCGTGACGAGCGCCGGGGCGACGGCTAGGGACAGGAAAAAAGCGCGAGCTAGCGCAGACATGGTCGTCTTTGCAAAAGACCGCAGAACCTTTCCAGTATCCACCATCCAAACGCATTCGCAATGCCCCGTGTCCGCCTCGACCGAGATTGCAGGGCATTGTGCGTTGGCTGCGCCCCGCAAGGCGCGTCGAGCAGCGGGACATCCCGAACCCGGGGAGAGCGGGAGCCGCCATCGAAGCCTGGCCGTTGTCGTCACGCAATTCGCCGCGTTCGGCGTCGATGACCGGCGTTAAGAATAACGCTTCGATTTCGAATCCTTCGCCCAAATTCGGGATAAATGTCGACATCTCAGCAAGGGGCTCCGATGCAGCTCGTCAGCAATTTTGGCGATATCGCCGTTCTCCTGCCGGGGTCTCTCGGCCTGATCATGTTTCTGGCCTGGATCGGGTGGCGACAGGACGCCGCGGCCTACGCGGCGGCTCTGGCGACATGCTTGACGGCGGCGCTGTTCGCCAAAGTCGCTTTCGCAGCTTGCGGCGGCAACCATTCCGTTTTTGGCGTGGACAGTCCGAGCGGCCACGCAGCGTTCAGCGCGACCTTCTATGGTTGCCTCGCCGCGCTGTTCGCCACGGGACGAACGATCGGACGGCGGTTGGGGCTCTATGGGGGAGCGGCCGCGCTGATCCTGGCGATCGGCGCCAGTCGGGTCGCGCTCGAAGCCCACACCGTGCCGGAAGTCGTCATCGGCCTCCTGATCGGCGCGATGTCGATCGCGTTGTTCGCCACGCTCCGCGTCGAGCCTGAGCGTCTGGAATTCTCTTCGCGAACGGTCGTTCGAATGTCTCCATTGGCGGCGCTCTACGCGCTGTGCTTGCTGCTGTTGGCCGGCCATTGGACCGCCGAGTCGTTCATCGACGCGATCGCCGCGCAGTTCGGCGCCAATATGCATTTGTGTCGATGAACCCAGGCTTGCCCATTCCTTGCCATGCGCAAGCGCGGCGGCAGACGTCCAGGCGTCCATTTTTGTGTGTATGCACGGGTTTCCGTCCGCCGCCACGAGGCGGGGGCGCCGCGTAACCGGCTGATTTTTCGGGGTGTTTGAGCGTCTATATCACACCATGAGAAAGTGTGATGGTGCCCAGGGGCGGAATCGAACCACCGACACTGCGATTTTCAGTCGCATGCTCTACCAACTGAGCTACCTGGGCGCCGCGGACGGCGGTTTATAGGGAGGCGGTTCCGGCTTGTCCAGCGCGTTTCGCCTCCGGCCCGCGCGGTGGACAGGCTCGCGCGCGCGTGGAAGATTTAGCCCTCTCGCCGCGCCAAATCCTTGGAGAATGAGCATGCTTCGTTTCGCCATCGTCACGGCGACGCTCGCCCTCGCGACGCCCGCTTTCGCCGAAGGCCTGCCCAAACACGTCGGCGAATGCGCGACGACGAAGGTGCAGAAGATCGAGACCCGGCTGGTCGACGGCGCCGATCGGCCGGTCAAGGGTTCGGGCAGCGCCGTCGAGTTCGCCGACGGCGGCTACCAGGTCTCCACCGACACGGTCCCCGAGGTCGAGGCGTCGCGCCCCGGCGACCCGGTGAAAATCTGCCTCGTCTCGATCCCTCGACGCTGCCCGCCCGGCGACAAGCGCGGCCGCGTCTACCAGACCGCCAACCTGCGCACCAAGGGTTCGTGGACCTTGCCCGACGCCGAGCATGCGTGCGGCGGCGCGTGAGGCGGGGCTCGCGCCGACGCTTCGTCTTCAAGGCTGCGAAGGGCGGCGGCGGCGCGGCGCCATCGACACAGCGCGCCGTCGACCTCTTGGAGAGCGTCTTTTTCCGACCGTCAGAGCCTGTCAAGGACGGCCCTGCGGGCCGCCGCGCAGCGGCTAAAGTCCTTGGTGTGCCAGGCATGGGCACTGGATTGGAGGTGAGAGTCCTCTGCGGAGCGAGTTGGTAGCAACCGCGAGCCGAAGGCAACTGCATGCGGGGATCGCCGTCGTGAGACGCCGTTTCCTG
>Ga0326728_10009319_pt1 | contig 23719 bp, 18 predicted proteins | sample MB3enrmetagenome_FD_207602 | JGI IMG/M metagenome (GOLD analysis project Ga0326728, IMG submission 207602) | Lab enriched peat soil microbial communities from McLean, Ithaca, NY, United States - MB31MN | ecosystem: Environmental > Terrestrial > Soil > Wetlands > Peat | place: USA: New York... | reverse complement strand
CTAGAGGCTAGGTCTCCACTACAAGCACATCTGAAAATGTTTGTTAATGGCCAAGGCCTTATTGACGCCAACCCGCCAGCTTCGTCTGAAAACTCCGCTTAACTGCGAAGGGAGGGCTAACTCCACGATGGTCAGAAGATCGGGTTTCTGCTTCGCGGGCAAAGCGGGCAGATCGTCATGGTGGTGCGCGGCGATATTAGCGAGCATGGCGGGCAGCTTCCACTGTTCCGCCATCCACGCCCCGGCCTCGCAGTGATTGATGTCGAATAGTTCTTTCTCACAGTGGAGGACATCGAAAGAATAGTCCACGGCAACGGTCAGGAGATTAGCGTATTCCAGAGGGTATGCAGCCAGCAGCCCCATGCGGCCTATGTCGTGGAGCAAGCCGGCGGTGTAGGCTTCGTCACCCTTCATGAAGCAAGCCGTGGCGAGCTCCTGAGAAAGCAGGCCACAGGCCATGCTGTGCGTCCAACAGCGGCGGAGCACGGGCGCCTTGACTGCGGATTTCACATAGGCGCGCAGGCCCACGGTGATGGCCACGGCTTTGACGAAATCCAGGCCCAGATTGATGGTGGCTTGGTGGACGCTACGGATCTCGGTGCGGAGTCCTTAGAGCGCGGAGTTGGCGACGCGGAGCATTTCACCCGAAAAAACCGGGTCCGCCTGGAGCCATCGCACGACTTCGCGAACGTCGACCGTATCCTCGTGTCCCAGCAGTTCCAAAACTTTCATGGCAATTGCCGGGAACGGCGGCGGGGTACTCAACGCCCAGGGCCGCTCGGTTTGCTGCATTTCTTTTAGAGCACTCATCCAGCTCTCGATTCTCTACTGAGGTTGATCGGCGGGACTCGGGGAAACTTTAGGCGCCTCCCGCCCCGCCTCAGGACGTGTAGACGGCCACGCTGGTGACGACCGAGTAGCCCATCCGGCGGTAGAGATCGAGACCCTGGGGAGTGGACTGCAAGACGGTGCGCTCGATGCCATACCGCTCGCGGGCTAAGTCGAGCGTTTGGCGCATGATGGCTTCGCCGAAGCCACAGCGTTGGCGGCCCGGAACCGTGGCCACATTGTAGACGCCAACGGCGCCGCCGGCGATGACGGTGGCAGCGGTCGACAACGGTTCGCCGGCGTCATAACCGACATACCCGTGGAAGCCGTTTTCCCAGGCTCGAGAGTCCTCGAAAACCTCCTGGAACCACTCGAGCGGCACCTTGAAGCACTCGGCGCCGATCTGGCAGAACGCGCGCCAGGTGGCGTCATCGGCGACGGGGCGCACGTCGAGCCGCGGCAACTCGCGAACCGGTGTCCGGAGCCGCTCGGCCAGCATGCCGGGCAACTCGGTGGCCAGGTATAGCCCGCGCCGGCGGAAGATGTCGTCGGCGCGGCGGCGGGCCGCCTTGTCGAGCCAGCTCTCACACACCCAGTACGACCATTGCAAGCCACGGGCGGCGAAGTGCACCTTGGCGGTGGCGATGCGGCTGTCGAGATCGCGCTCGCCCACAACCGGCGAGGAGAGGAAGGCGGCATTGAACATTTGGAACGTGACGCCGGCCGAGGCGATGGTGACACCGGCCGTCTCGCGCACCTCCCCGGCCGCCCGAGAGGCCGCAAGCAGCCGGAAGGATTGGCGCAGGTTTTCCTCGACCGTCAGGAAGTCCACCGTGACTCAGTATCGCGCGTTGTGGCGGAGCGCGGCAGGATCGGGATTGTGCTGCACGGTGCGCTGTGATGTGGACGTGATCGGCGGCTATGAATGGAATCCATAGCGACGACTCACCGACGATACGACCCAGTGAACATAGCGCCGGCTTATCGGAAGTGGAAAACATCATCAACTTCCACCGCCGTGCCTCTGATAAGATCCGTAGTGCACTAGGACATGCCAAAGCTGCTTCAATTGCTGGAGCACTTCTCCAGGAGTACCCCATTCCCGCCATGCCTCGGGTTGTTTATGCAACGACGATGCGGCCGCGCCGATTCCTGCGGCATCTAACGTCCCGTCATCCCCAGCGATATGCCGCGCGAGATGCGGCATCGAAGGTCCGCGAAAATTGTCCGGAACCTCGCGGACCCGGAGTCGAAATCCACAGTGCCATCGCAGGGGTATTTCGCACTTCAGGGCAAGTTCTTGCAAAATCACGCCGGTGGCTGCCGGCTGAAGCGATGGGTCTGCTACTAACAGCTCAGCATCTTCGTGCAGCTCGATGGGACCATGCACTTGGGCCTCGACGCCGCTATCGAGGACTCGCCCCGCGGTGCTGTCCGCCGGATCAATCCGCGGTTGTGCGAGTTCGCCCACAAGCTTCAGGAATCGAGAGACGGTGAGGCGTGGAACACCCAGCGTGGGCGCACGAAATGGCGGCCACGCCGGCATGGCCATTCCACCATCCTCAATCTCTGCGAGTAATGCGGCCATCAAGCAGTCCATCAGTCCCATGATGCCTAGCTAGACGTTCGATCGCACGCGGGTCCTCGCTACCCATGAACGTGAAAGATGTACGCGCAGACACGTTGGGCCGCAGCACCAGGTAGCACGATCCAAAACGCGGGATAGGACCGTCGGAATAGCGAACCAGCTCCAAGGCTCCGTATTTGGGCCGCTCTGAACTGGTCACCCCGTCTGTGTGGTAGGCCCCTCCGAACAGAGTGCGCTCCCAGGTGTCGCGCACGCCGCCGGGAAAGGCTGAGAGGCTACCCGTCGAAAGCCCGGTCTCAAACTGATTTCGGTACACACCCTCGTTGAGGAGAGCCTCCGCCACTGTCACAGATTTAGTCCCGAATCGGTCTGGATGAAAGTGCAGCACGACGCGAGCGTGCAGCCCTATACATTCCATCGCCTTGTTATAGTCGTCGATTTTGCAATCGGCGCGAGAAAGGATGGCGGCCAGGAGGCGACGGGCGGCCGGCTCCTCCGCGCGTACGACCGCTTCTACATGACGCAGGGCGGCGCGTTGGGCAGAAGACAGGCGGGCAAGTACGGAATCTTGTGGTTTCACGGTACACGGTCCAACCGGCTCAGGTTGGTTAAGTGTATCTTGCTCCATGAGGTCAGTCGCTCCCCGCGTCGTCGAACCAGTGATTGCTTTTGATAGACGATAATTATGTTATCGTCGACCATCCGATCGGAGCCACCAGTACTTGGACGCGAAACACCCTTATACGGCCAATCTCTGCCCGCTACCCGTCGGGGTTGAGCTTCCGGGTTTCCGCGAGGATTTTGGTGAGTCGATTGACGAACTGCTCGAGACGATGCTTCGGAGCGCCGTCCGGCAGCGAACGACGGAACATCTCGATGGCATGTTGGGCGAAAAGCAACGAATCGACGACGCCGTCCAGACCGCCGCGCAGCGAGAAGCTCGGGGCTTTGGGTTGCGGCGCGAGATGCCGAGGTTGCGATCGGGCCAGATGAAACTCCCTTTGCAAATCGCTTCCAGCAACGTCGACGTAGCGCATCGTCATCTCGGGATTGACGTGCCCGAGTAGCTTCATGAGCGCAGGCAAGCCTACCCCTGCGCGTACCATTTCACTGGCATATGTGTGCCTGAGCTGGTGCGGAACGATGCGGGTGGGGATACCGACGGCAGTGACAACATCGGGAAGGTAAGCGCGCAGTTGCTTGACAAGGGTCTGCTTGTGGCGAGGGCGGGCCAGGAGCCTGCCGTCAAACGGGAGTGGGTCGAAAGAACGGAAGAAGCGTAAACGATGAACGATTTGACAAACAAACGAGTCGATGGGGACCATGCGCTCAGTCTTCAGCTCCCGAGAGGAACGTGAATGGCCAACCGATCCGGGCCGGCATTATGGAGGCAATCATAGGCAAGATCAACACATTCCCCGATGCGCATTCCGGTGTGGCGCATCAGCAGCAGGACATTGGAGGGCAGATCATTGCGGCGGAGCAGTTCCTGCTGAATCAACTGATCCTGCTGGGGTGTCAGGGCGCGTGGCAGCCGTTGCGGAGCACGCGGAATGTCCTCGCGACGAATCAGATGGGCCAGGTCGGGGATCTGCGCACTCCAGGCAAGCTCTTGCAGAATGCAGCGCAGAAGCAGCGTGTTTTCACTGCAATCATTGCAGGCCTCTATCCCGCATGGCAGGCGTCCCGCACGGATCCCGGCCCGGGCCTCAAAGGGGCATCGTTCGATGGCTCCCGGCGGAGCGTGGTGCGTCGCACGCTCATTGTGGTTCAAGTCACGCTGGCTGTGGTGCTGGTGTTTGGTGCGAGCCTGTTTGCGCACAGTCTTCGCAAGCTGAAGGTTGTCAATCTGGGCTATGACATCGACCCCGTCATTACCGTAAGTATCGGCCAGCGCGGGCCAGGAAAAGTGGTCGAGCAAGTGACCGGGCCGCCAGCCCTGGGCGACGTGCTGGCCCGTGTCCGCCAACTTCCGAATGTCGAGTCCGCGGCCCTTTCGGAGCCCGGTGTGCTGCTGTCTGGAGATTATATGGCGAGTGACATCACAGGCAAGGGCATCGCGGGTGGCGCGCAGAACGAAGCATACATCCTGTTTGCGGGTCCGGGCTACCTGCCAACCATCCGCATTCCGCTCTTGCGCGGACGCGACTTCAGCGCTGCCGATCGCCGCGGATCTCAACCGGTCGCTATCATCAACCAACGGCTTGCAGCGCAGTTTTGGCCGAGCCAGGACCCGATTGGAAAATACTTTGATGCGTATGGCGTGAAGAACCTCGCAGTTATTGGCGTGGCCGGCAACAGCAAGTATCAGGATGTTCGCGAGGAGACAAAACCCATCGCGTACCTGGATTTCGACCAGATGCCGGGCTCGGAAGCGACATTATCAATTCGCAGCCGCGGCGCGTTTTCGGGAATCGAACGGGAAGTCCGGCAGATCGTCAAATCCGCCGCGCCGGAATACCAGGTGTCCAGCATCTCGACGATGACCATGTTGCGCGACGGACTCATTGCGCAAGACCGGCTGCTGGCGTTCCTGTCTACCTTATTTGGAGTTCTTGGCGCTGCCCTTGCCCTGGTGGGGATTTACGGCCTGATCTCTTACTCGGTGACACGGCGAACGCGCGAGATCGGCATACGCATCAGCGTGGGCGCGCAGCGTAGTGATGTGCTCTGGCTGTTTCTCCGCGAGATCACGCTGTTACTCGCAGCGGGCATAGTGATCGGCCTGCCACTTGCTTTAGTGGCCGCTCACTTTCTACAGAAGATGCTGTATGAAGTCTCGACCTATGACAGGCTGGCTATCGGCGCTACTCTCCTGGTGATGGTAGCCGGCGGTCTGTTCGCGTCATACTTGCCGGGACGCCGGGCGACGAAGATCGATCCCGTGCAAGCACTGCGTTACGACTGAGGACCGCGCGAAACTTGCGCTCGCCCGTTCCGGCGTGCTGTGATGGCGGGCTATGGCCACGCAAGCCCAGGACCGCACAACCGCAAGCGATCGCCCCACGCGTGTGCGTTATTGGGTGATCGTTTTTGCGGTGACGCTGGCGGTGATCACGTACATCGACCGGGTGGCCATGTCGTTTGCCGCGCCCTTGGTCTCGCGCGATCTCGGGTTAACCAAGCAGCAGATGGGTGTGGCGTTCTCGGCATTCGTCGCGGCGTATTCGCTGTTCGAAATTCCGAGCGGCTTCCTGGGCGACTGGATGGGTCCGCGCAGGGTCCTGATGCGGATCGTCATCTGGTGGTCCTCGTTCACGGCGCTGACGGGCGGCGTTTGGAACTTCGCGTCGCTATTCTGCACACAAGCGCTGTTCGGCGCGGGCGAAGCGGGCTGCTTCCCGAACCTGACCAAGGCGTTCACCACCTGGCTGCCGCGCAATGAGCGGGTGCGCGCGCAGGGAATCATGTGGCTGGCAGCGCGATGGGGCGGCGCGTTCACGCCACCGCTGGTTTATCTGATCTTCAAGGTCATGACGTGGCGGCATGCATTCGTGGCATTCGGGGCGATTGGCGTGGTTTGGGCGACCTTTTTTTACCGCTGGTTCCGCGACGATCCGCGCGAGAACCCGAAGGTCAACGCCGCCGAGCTGGAGCTGCTGCGGGAAAACCGGGCGCTGGCCGCCACGCACGGCCATGTGCCGTGGGCCAAGTTTGCACGCTCGCGGACCGTATGGATGTTGTGCGCCCAGTATTTTTGCCTCTCCTACGGCTGGTACTTCTACATCACCTGGCTGCCCACGTATTTGCAGGAGTCTCGCGGCGTGGCCATCGGGAAGAGCGCGCTGCTCAGCGTGCTGCCGTTGTTTCTCGGCGGGCTGGGCAGCTTGACGTGCGGCTTTATCTCGGGGCCGGTGACGCGGCTCACCCACAGCGTGGCGCGGACGCGGAAGGTGATGGCGTGCCTCGGATTCACGGGCGCGAGCGCGCTGCTCATCGTCTCCATTCACCTGCACAGTCCCATCGCCGCCATGGTGGCCATGGGCTTCGCGAGCTTCTGCAACGACCTGGTGATGCCGGGCTCGTGGGGATCGTGCATGGATGTGGGCGGCAAGTACGCCGGAACGCTCTCCGGCACGATGAATATGCTGGGGAACTTTGGCGGAGCCGTTTCCCCAACGGCCATCAGCCTGATTCTCCATTGGACCCACAATAGCTGGGACGCCACCTTCTACGTTTCGGCGGCGGTGTATTTCTGCGGCAGCTTTTTCTGGCTGCTGATGGACCCGGTGACGCCGATCGAGGCGTAGGGAGCGGGGCTTGCTGTAGTATGATTTTTGATTCATACTAAATAAGTATGAAAGTTGGCGAGCGCGGGCAAGTCACCATCCCGATAGAAATTCGCGAGCGGTTCGGCATCGGGCCCGAGACCAACGTGGAGTTTCTCGTTCAAGGGAACAGGATTGTTCTGAAGAAAGTGCCGAACAAGCTGAATCTCGCGAAATGGAAGGGCCGTTGTCGCGATAGCCTCCGGGAATTGGGCTATACCTCGGTGGACAAGTTCATCGAAGACATTCGCGGGAGATGATTACCGCGGTCGATACTAACGTCCTGCTGGATCTGCTGCTGCCGAACGAAGTGTTCATGGAGCGGTCCGCCCGTTGGATCGAAGAGGCGTCGGCGGACGGCTCGCTGGTGATCTGCGATGTCGTCTATGCAGAACTCTGCGGTTCCTTTCGCAGCCAGAGGGAGTGCGACGCGTTTCTAAACGAGGCCGAAGTCCGGGTGGAAGCGCTGAGCCGGACGGCAAGTTACCTGGCCAGTCAGATCTGGCGCGAGTACCGGTCGCGGGGTGGCAAGCGGACCCGAATCCTCTCCGACTTTCTGATTGGCGCCCATGCACAGGTACAAGCATCGCGCCTGCTTTCGCGCGACAGGGGGTTCTATCGCGACATGTTCCCTTCGCTTGTCTTAGTCAACCCCGCAGAGCGTACCGTATAAGTTCTTCCCGCCCGGAAGGTTCCGGCCCACCGTCTGGCTTTATTTTCAAGTATTTATCCATTGGCAAACAGTTTGCAATCACATGCTTGAAAGCTGGAGGTGTGTCGCGGTATGGAAGAAATGCATGAGCGAGGTTCATCGACGGCTCCGGTATGGAGCTTGGTCGTTCTAGGGCTGGTTCTCTGCTGCATCGTCGCGCTGGGAGGCTTTTTCCTGGTGCGCGAGCACAGGCAGACCGAGGATCTGGCTGCCGGCAATCTGAAGCTGGCCACGGCTTTGAGCCAGGTACAGAGCCAACTGGCGGCCGTTTCGGACAAGCTGAACACCTTGGCCACGGCGCCAGCGCCCGCGCCAGTAGCCGCGCCCGAGCGCCCTTCGGCGATGCCGGAGCCGAAGCACCCAAAGGCCAAGCCGCGCATGACGGCGCGACGCGCAACAGAGGATCCGCGGTGGAAGCAGGTGCAGGAGGAGCTCTCCGATCAGCAGAAACAGCTCGCGTCAACGCGCGAAGAGGTGGAGAAGACGCGCAACGACTTGCAGGGCAATCTGAACTCGACGCGCAACGAGCTGAATGGCTCGATTGCCCGGACGCACGACGAGCTGGTGGCACTGGAAAAGCGTGGGGAACGGAACTACTTCGAGTTCGTGTTGGATAAGTCCAAGAACTTCCAGCGCGTGGGATCGATCAGCTTGTCGTTGCGCAAGGTCGACTTCAAGAAGAAACACTACGACCTGGCCATGATGGTGGACGACTTCCAGCTCCAGAAGAATTCCGTCAACCTGTTCGAACCGGTATGGATCACGCTCTCGGACCGTCCACAGCCGGTGGAGTTGGTGGTCAACGAAATCCACCGGGACGAAATAAAGGGCTATATCAGCGAGCCGAAATACAAGAAGTCGGAGCTGGCAGCCAGCACGGCAGCGCCCGCCGCAAAAGCGCAGTAGGACGGTTCTCTCGGGAGTCCGGCCGAGGTATACTTCTCCCAGCCTAGGTACGCCGAAATGGGTACGCTAAGAGAAAGCTCCGCGGGCCTCCTGCCTTCGAGTGACCTCGGAGTTTGCCGTCCTTTGGAGGCCCCAACGCCATGTCCAGGCTCCGGGCGTGTTGCTTATTCTCTGCCCTTTTCTCAGCATTTATCACCGTTAGCCAAGCACAAAACATTCCAATCGCTCCCCGAATTACCGAGGCAACCGATGAATCACGCCTCGTAATATTACGGGGCAATACTCACCCCATGGCGCAGTCCCAGTTCGACCGTGGATCCGCGCCATCGAGCCTTCCCATGGGGCGCATGCAGTTGGTGCTCACACGAAGCTCCCAGCAGGCGGCGGCTCTAAAGGCTCTGCTGGTAGCACAGCAGGATAGGTCTTCGCCGAATTACCACAAGTGGCTCACACCGGAACAATTCGGCGAGCAGTACGGCCCAGCGGATCAGGATATCCAGGCGATCATGTCGTGGCTTGAATCCCGTGGATTCCAAGTGAACCAGGTGGCCAAAGGCAAAACGGTCATTGAATTCTCCGGCACGGCCGGGCAGGTGCGCGACGCGCTCCACACCGATATCCACAAGTTCACCGTGAATGGCGAGGATCATTGGGCAAACGCCACCGACCCGCAGATTCCCGCGGCACTGGCGCCCGTGGTCGCGGGCGTAGCTACGCTGCATAATTTTCGCCCGAAGCCGCTTGTGAGCTTATCGCCTAACTGGCCCAAGGTGGCGACGAAGAGCGGGCTCCGGCCGGCGTACACCGAAACTAATGGCACTCACGCGCTCACGCCCGCGGACTATGCCGTCATCTACAACATCAATCCGCTTTATCAAGCGGGCATCAATGGAACGGGAGTGACGATCGCTGCGTTGGGTGTGGCGCCGATCCTGGCCCAGGATATCGATGATTTTCGCACCGTGTTTGGCTTGCCGGTAAACGAGCCGCAATTAGTGGTCAACGGGACTTCGCCCGATTATTTTGGGTATGAATTGGAGGCTTCCGGGCCAGATGTGGAGGGAACTCTGGACGTCACCTGGGCCGGGGCAATCGCTCCCAACGCCACCGTGAAGTTCATCATTGCCGCGGACACGGACACCTCGTCCGGTTTGCAGTTGGCGGAAGAGTACGCAGTCGATAACAACCTGGCGGACGTCGTCACCGAGAGTTTCGGCCTTTGCGAAAGTGAGGTGACGAATGCCCTGGCACAACAACTCAATGCGGTGCGGGAGCAGGCGGTGGCCCAAGGCATTACATACGTTGTGAGCACAGGAGACTGGGGACCCTACACGTGCTACAACGGCTCCAGCATCGGTCCTGTGGCGGTGAACGCTCTCGCCTCCACTCCATACACCGTGGCGGTTGGCGGCACGGAGTTCAGCAGTACCACAAACACAGCCACGTACTGGAAGACGACGAATGACTCGAAAACACTGGCTTCGGCGCTCTCGTATCTCCCGGAGACGGTGTGGAACGATAGTTGTGCGGTAAAGTGCGGCGTGAATAGCGGGCCTATCGTAGAGGCGTCAGGCGGTGGGGTGAGCGTTCTGTTCTCGAAACCCTCCTGGCAATCTGGCGTCGCTGGTATTCCCAATGACGGAGCGCGTGACCTGCCCGATTTGGCGTTGACCGCGTCCGCAGACACAGATCCATACCTGCTCTGTTACTGGGGTTCGTGCGAAGGCGGCCCGATTACCGACAGCAGCTTCATGCCGATCGGCGGGACCTCCGCTTCGGCGCCTTCCTTCGCCGGGGTCATGGCTCTGGTGAATCAGAAAATGAAATCGCGGCAAGGCGCGGTGAATTACATCCTCTACCAGCTCGCCGCCTCGCAACAATATTCCGAGTGCAATGGATCGAATACCAAGACGCTGCCGGCAAGCACCTGCATCTTCAACGACACTACGGTGGGAAACAGCGCCATCCCGGGCGAACCCAAGTATGGAGAAACGGGCGCGCTGTATCAGGCCGGCGTAGGTTATGACCTGACCACCGGGTTGGGCTCCCTCAACGTCACGAATCTCGTCAACAACTGGGACTCGGTGAGCTTCCAGGCCACCAGCACCAGCTTGGCCTTAAGTCCCACCACGCTGAACCACGGCGCCCCAGCCAGCGTTCAATCCTCGGTAGCGCCGCAGAGTGGAAGCGGAACTCCCACAGGAGAGGTGTCGCTCGTGACCACCGGCGGCGCGGGTAACGGATTTTTCCCGCTGAAGGATGGGGCCACCACCTCCACGTTGGCTTCGCTGCCCGGCGGCACCTACACCGTGCACGCCCACTATTCGGGAGACGGCCGTTTTGCACCCAGCGATTCCACTCCGGTATCGGTGACTGTGACGCCGGAAGCGAGCACGACCAAGGTTGGGGCGCTGCCTTTCTACATTCCGAATGCGTTCTATACGAGCGGTACGTACGGCAACACCTACGTGTGGCTCAGCGCGCAGGTGGCAGGCCTGTCCGGCCAAGGCATACCCACCGGCAACGTGACATTCACCGACAACGGCGCGGCCATCAGCGGAGGTACCGGCGCCGTCAACGCGGAAGGCAAGGCGCTGAGCACGGACAGCTACATCGCCTTTACACCGGGCCAGCACTCGATTGTGGCAGCCTATCAGGGAGACGCCAGCTTCGAGGCCAGCGTGTCCGCTCCCACCACGATTACCATCACCAAAGCGCAGACGACCCTTTCGATCCAACCGAGCCTCGCCCAGGTGCCGTCCGGCCAAACCGTTATTTTTACGGCCAAGATTGAGTCTGGGAACGGCCAAGCCGGAAACCCCGAAACCGGCAGGGTGTCGTATTTCCTGAATGGGGAACTCATAGTGAATCGGCCGGTCATTCCCAATTACGACTTTGGTACGGGGCTCCTCGTGGGAACCGCGGTGTTCAACATTTCCACGCTACCGGAAGGCCCCAACACGATGACCGCTACCTACAGCGGGGACAGCAACTACCTAGGGTCGTCATCGCAACCTGTCGTAGTGAACGTGGGAACCAAGGCCGCGGCATGCAGGGTCACGAACTTCACGGCCGATCCCAATCCCATCACGATCTACGATCCCCCGGCAGCCACAATGATCAACGTCATGGCCCCATGCAAGTTTGATGTTCGCATCGGCAGCCCCAGCGGCACGCTGCTCGGTTCGGGCCAGGGAACTTATTTCGTGAGCACCACGGCGCCGGTCACGAATGGGACTACTTTTTATCTGCAGTCAGCGGGCAACACGACCGCACAGGGCACGCTCGAGACGCTGACAGTCGGTGTACAATCCGGGACCCCGCCCTGTGTCGTGTACAGCTTCTCGGCCACGCCGAATCCCATCATCTCCGCTACAGGGCTGGGCGCCACCACGATCACGTCTGTTGCCTCCTGCAATTTTGACGTCCGGGTTGGCAGCCCGAACGGGAACCGTCTCGGCTCCACAAGCCAGAATGTCCTGATCTCACCCACCGGGAACTGGGTGACTAACGGCATGCAGTTCTTCCTGCAACAGCAAGACATCACCACCGCACAAGGCACGCTGGCAACCCTGACGGTACCGGTTGTGGCTCCTGCGGCACAGTGAGTGGCGACCGATTGGGTGTAATGCCCCAGCTTTCCGATTGGCCCGCCCGATTCGTCCCCCAAGTTGAAGAAAACACAAGGGCGGCCTAGTGGTAGGCCATGTGCCATCCCACAACTAACAAAAGATCCATGGGGTAGTGCAGTCAAAGGGAGGTTATGTGAAATCGAGACTGTTCTCACTTTCAGTACTATTGATCACGCTGCTGTGCTGGGCTGTGCCGTCTTTCGCACAGGGCGCTCGCGGCAGCATCACAGGGCAAATCACAGACACCAGCGGCGCGGTGATTCCCAATGTGGAAGTAACGGCCACGCAGTTAACGACGAATACTGTTTCCAGGGCTGTCACCAGCTCAACGGGCGTGTACCACATTGAGTACTTACAGGCTGGCGACTACAAGGTTTCGGCCGGCTTGCAGGGATTCAAGACCGCAGTTATGGAGCCGGTGGTGGTCGCAGTTGCGTCGGTAGTGACGGTGGACCTGAGATTAGAATTGGGCGCTACCAACGAAAGCGTCACCGTGAGCGCCGTAGCCACCCGGTTGGAGTCGTCCAGCTCGGAACTGGGCTATAACGTTTCCGCCGAGGATTACCACGACTGGGTAGTCGCCAGCAACGACGACGGCCAACGCCAGATCCAAAACTTCATCTTCAATATGCTACCCGGGACCGAGGGTGATTCTTACATGGGCAGCATCAACGGCGCACCCACCACTTCGCACGAGGTTTACATCGAAGGCATCCCGATCGGGCGTGCCGACATCGCCGGCAGCTCGGACGAGTTCGAGCCCAGCGTGGACGCAATCAGCGAATTCCGCCTCCAAACCGGCGCCCTTAGCGCATCGTACGGCGGCGGGTTGACCGCGGTTGCGAACTTCAACGTGAAGTCCGGCACCAATCAATTGCATGGCACCGGGTACGAGTACTTCATGAACAACGACCTCAACGCCAACCAGTTCGAGAATAATGCCGATGGCTTGGGGCAGGGACCCTTCAAGAGCAATAATTTCGGCACGGCTGTGGGCGGCCCGCTCCTGATACCGAAAGTGTATAACGGCAAGAACAAGAGCTTCTGGTTCTTTAGTTACGAAGGCACGCGCGTGCGCCAAGGATTGGTGAGCGGTTTTCGCACTCTGCCTACGGCGGCTTTCAAGCAGGGCAATTTCTCCGCGCTGCCCCAAGGGATCTTCGACCCGGCCAGCACCGTGCAACTGCCGGATGGCAGCTATTCCCGGACTCCTTTTCCCGGGAACATCATTCCTGCGAGTGACATCAGCACGGTCTCAGCGAATATTCTGAAGTTGGCGCCGACTCCCGACCCCACTCTGCCGGGCGATTGGCATAACATGCTCGGAATTAACAACCAACCGGTATTCACCCTGAACACCTTTACCGGGAAGTTCGATCAGACTATCACGGACAAGCAGAAGTTGTCGTTCTACTGGAGCGACAGCGAACGGCTGCGTTATAACGACGGCGGCCATGCATATTTGCCGATACCTGGAAACGGCAGCACACCGTTTGCCCAACAGAATATCTACGGCACGATGGTGCGTTTCGCCTATGACTGGACGATCACGCCGAGCCTGCTCAACCACTTCGCCGCCGGCTACAACAATTTTGACAACGACCACGTCTCTGTTTCGTATGGCCAGAACTGGCCGAACAGACTCGGTTTGACAGGCGTCGAGGATCTCACGTTCCCGCTGATTCAATTTAACCTTGGCACGACCGCTCAAGGCAGCGCCATGACGCCAATGGGGAACAACACCTACGGCGACTCCCCGAATGGCAGCTACATCGTGACGAACGATACCACCTGGGTGCACGGCGCCCACGAAATCAAGTTTGGTGTCGAAGTCCGAAAGTACTACTACGTCGAGCCCTGGAATTGGGGCGCATCGGGAACCTTTACCTTCGGACCCAACACGACCGCCGACCCGAATAATCTGGGTACCACCGGCTACACTTATGCCGGTTTTCTGTTGGGCGATGTAACCAGCGGCAACGTGCCTGTGGAATACATCAACACTACCAAGACCGACACCTGGAACCCGGCTCTCTATGTGACCGACAACTGGAAGGTGACCCGCAAGCTCACGCTCAACCTCGGCTTGCGCTGGGACATCGTGGGTGGCGAAAGCGAAATCCACGGCATCTCCTCGACGTTCAACCCCAGCACGCCCAACCCTGGCGCAGCCGGATATCCCGGGGCGCTGACTTTTCTGAGCAACACGGGCCGCAGTTCCTGGCAGAACACGTACTACGGCGAGTTTGGCCCGCGCGTCGGCTTTGCTTATCAGGCCCGCAAAAATCTCGTATTGCGCGGCGGCTACGGTCTGATGTACACACCGCCGATCGCCAATTCCTTCGGAGAAGCTACAATCGACGGCTACTACGGCAACAACAACTACGTTCCCCAAGTCATGAATCCAGTGTTCAACTGGGATAAGGGTTTTCCGGCCTATCCCTTCACACTGCCAAATAAGAACCCGGCGCTGGACAACGGAAATGTTATCTCGTACATCGCTCCAAACTCGGCTCGCCAGCCGTACGCGCAAAACTACACTCTTGGTGTGCAGTACCTGCTCGGGAACCAGACCGTAATCCAGGCCAGCTACGTGGGCGACCGGGGCAATCGCTTGAATTCGGCCAACTTCGCGAACATGAACCAGCTCAATCCCAAGTATCTATCGTTAGGCGACGAGCTGCTGAACAACTGCGGAACAACATCCTGCGCCCCAGGCATCCCGCTGCCCTACGCCGGCTTTACGGGCACAGTCGGACAGGCCCTGCTGCCGTATCCGCAGTACGCGGGCGGCGGCGTCACCAACCACTTCGCGTTTAACGGGAGTTCCAACTACAACGCACTTCAGGTGGTCGTCACGCGCCGGCTCTCCAAGGGGCTCGGGTTCCTGGCCAGCTATGCGTTCCAGAAGACTCTTACCGACACCGACAGCAACAACATTTACTACGCCGGATCCTCCCAGGACGTTTATAACCGCAAATTGGAGAAATCGGTCGCTACCTTCGACCACCCCCAACAATTCCGTCTGACCTGGATATACGAGTTACCCTTCGGCAAAGGCCGGCCGTTCCTGAACAGAGGCGGCATCGTGAACCAGGTCCTCGGAGGCTGGACCATCACTGCCAATCAGCAGTACCAGTCCGGCGACCCGCTTTCCATTGGAACGAGCATAAGTACGAGCGACTATCTCTACAACGGCACGATTCGCGCCGATTTTGTACCCGGCCAGCCGCTGATGTCCAGCCAGTCAGGGAGTTTGAATTTCGCGGCCAATATCGGCAAACCGTACCTCAATCCGAACGCCTTTACCAATCCACCGGTAACGCCGAACGGCGTGGTCTTAAGCCTCGGCAATACGCCGCGTAACCTCGGCAATCTGCGAGGTCCCTGGCAACCTTCGGAAAACGCCGGCATCTTCAAACGGTTCCCGTTTAGGGAGGGAGTTTTCTTCGAGTTCCGTGGCGACATGCTGAACGTCTTCAACCGGGTGGTGCTCTCAGACCCGGATGTGACGGTCGGAGACCCGCAGTTTGGCCAGATCCTCGGTGTCTCGAACACAGCGCGGCAGATTCAATTGGCCGCGCGCTTAACCTTCTAACTGCGCCTCTGCACGCTGAGCGGAACGGGTTCCCACAGGGGCCCGTTCCGCTATTTTTTTTTAGGAGTGTCGTTATGATCGGAACATTGCTACGAACGGGAGTAGCGATCGCCGCACTCGGGTGCCTCTCATCGGTTGCGGCCCAGAAGCCACGTCTGGAGTCGCCCTATCTGCTGACCGTCGAGACGCCGCATGTCCAGTGGGCGCGTCCGCTGGCGGGTGGGCCGATCAGTCTGCTGGCGGTTCCGACCGTACGCGAGGGGCGCACAGTAGTTGAACTGGCCGAGCGGCTCTCGCTCGATCTAACTACCGTTACGATCGACCCTTCCTGGGACCTGAACACCTGGACCATGGCCTTCGGCTCCGATTACGGCACGCGCGCGGAGAAGGGCGATCTGCGGCTGATCTACTCCTATCTGGAGGAAGAACTCACCAGCGATAAGAAATTTGATGTGATTCTGCTGCCCATGAACCATGGCTGGGACCGGTTCACGCCGGCCTCCCGTGCGGCCATCGAGCGTCGTGTGCGCGAGGGGTGCGGCCTGGTGTTGGTGCGGCCTGACCGAGCCCCGATTTCGCCGCTCATGCCAGCGGCCGGCGTGCCCTTCGCCGAGGATGAGGCCGCTGAACTGGCAGTTCCGGGCGAGACCGCCATCGAGAAATCGCCGTGGCACCGGGTGGGTAATGACTACATCACGCGCGCGATTCCGGTGGAGAGCTTTCCATTTCGGGATCTCGAGAACTTCATCTACCAGGCGGATCCGGACGCCACTGTGCTCGTGGATTCCGCGACGGGCCATCCGGTAGTGGTGTCCAAGCAATATGGCAAGGGGCGGGTGGTGGCCTTCGCGTACCGCAACAACGGCCTGAGCTGGCAGATGCCGATGTCTGCACGCATTTACTCCGTGGACCTGTATTGGGAATACTTCTACGCCATGATGTGCCGTGCGCTGATCTGGGCGGCACGGCGTGAACCCACGGAAACGCCCGACTGGAACGCGGGTGGCATCGTGTGGCGCTTGAAAACGGAATCCGGCGAAGTCAAGGCATCCGGCACCGGCCCGCGGCCGGCGGCCTGGAAGCTTCCCCCGGGGCGCTATTTTCTGGAACTACAGGGCCCTGTGGACTGGCAGATCACGCCGGTGGAGGTGGCGCAGCCGGACAAGATCGAGAATCTCAGCGTCGCACCCGATGTGATTAGTGAAGGCGGCTCCGTAGAGGTGACGTGGAAGGCGACGCGGCCGGCGGCGATTGAGCTGATCGACGGTTTTGGGCGCGTGATCGCGCGCGGAACTGGGTCCGGAAGGGTGGCGCTGCAAGCGGGACGTCCGCTGACGCATACAGGACAAGTTCGCGCGACCGTCGGTACCGCCGTGGAACAGGTAGAGGTACGATTCGCCGCCAGTTCGCGGGAGTGGGCAGATTACGAAGTGATCCTGCCCTGGACCGGGCCTTACAGCTACCAACCCTGGATCGGCGCTCTCGACGAGCAGTTTCGGCGCATCGGCATCACTACCGTGGCCGAGCCCGAGCGCAATTTCAAGCTGATCGCCGATGTGCAGTTCCCGGGCTTCGGCCTCGGCTGGCGGCAGCGCGGCGAGTATCTGAAGCGCAAGGCAGCCTTCGCTCAGACGGGCGACACCCGCTATCTCACACGCGACGTCACGCTCGAGTCACCGAAGTTTGAGGAAGGGTTGCGCCGGCGCATCGAGACGCGCGTCAAGCCCGTCGCGCCCTTGAAGCCCTTCGCCTACTACATGGCGGACGAGAGTTCGCTGACGGCCTTCACGGACGCCTTCGACGTGGATTGGGCGCCCGAGGCGCTGGATGCGTTCCGGGTTTGGCTGCGACGCGAGTACAAGATCCTGGACGCCTTGAACACCTCCTGGGGTACGTCGTTCCCCAGTTGGGGGGACGTCCTGCCGATGACCACGGCGCAGGCACAGAAGCACGGGAATTACGCGCCTTGGTCCGATCATCGCGTATTCATGGAGCAGGACTATGCCAAAGCGTGGGCCCGTGCCAAGGCGCTCATCCGGGAAGTGGATCCCGGCGCGCGCGTCTCTATTTCCGGGACACAGGCGCCCTACCCGCACAATGGCTGCAACTGGTACGAGATCGACCAGCTCCTTGATTACCTACAGCCATATTCCGAAGGCGGCCAGGATTTCATGCATCCGTTTTTCAGACCCGGCATGCCCATCACGGGTTTCACTGGCTACGGCACCACGGGTTCTGAGGCGCATTACGAGCAGTGGCAACGGCTCTTTGCAGGAAACACCGGCGCTTCGATTTTCTGGCACTACACGCTGCTCAATCCCGACCTGACGTTGACACGCCAAGGCGAGGCCCTGGCGTCGGTTTATGGGCGCCTCGAAGGGGGCATCGGACGCGTGTTCCTGAATTCTCGCGCCCATGAAGACGGAGTCGCCATTCACTTTTCGATGGCCAGCATTCGCGGAGCTTGGATTACGGACGGCCGTATCCTGCCCGACCAACCGGACGAATATGAGTCGTCGAAGAATTTCGGGGAATTGCAAAAGCGGCGCGACGCCTGGTTGGGAACGCTGCAACGCCAGGGAGTGCAGTTCCGCTTCCTAGCCAGTCCGGAGATCGAGGCGGGAGCCTTAGACCGTTTTCGGGTGCTCATTCTCCCCTACTCGATCGCCATTTCAGACAAGGAAGCCGCGGAGATCGAGCGTTTTCTGCGGCGGGGCGGCGTGGTCTATGCCGACGATCAGACCGGCCGCATGGACGAGCGCTGCCACTGGCGCCAGAAGCCGCTCTGGACGGACCCGATCGAGGGATTGCGGCGCAGTGCGCCGGCGGAGTTCCAGGCGGTCCCGCCGCTCGGCATCCAGGGGCAGTTCGTTCGCACAGTCCGCGATTTCGGTCAGTCGCGGCTCACTGGTCTGCTGCCTCAATCCGCAACCAAAGTGAAGCTGCCGGCCGCTCACGGGCCGCGTTACGACCTGCTGCGCGGCGGTTTGGCGGCAGACGAACTCGAAGCCTCGCCTGAGCAGCCAGTCCTGCTGCTGGAGCGGTCCTCGCGCGTTGCGCATCTGGATGTGGATGCCGGACTTGCAATCAGGCTTGCCGACGAGCACGGGCAGCCGGTGGACCGTTCCGTGGTGCACGTAGAGGTTTTCGATCCAGCGGGAAAGCGTGTCCGGTATTATTCCGGGAATGCCGATGTGGTCGGTGGGACGGCCAGGTTCTCGATTCCGTTCGCGTTGAACGACCTGCCTGGACGGTGGCGTGTCAAGGTGCGCGATGTGATCAGCGGCCTCGAGGCCAATCGGGAGGTGCGGGTTCCGTGAGTTCCAGAGCCATCAGCCCCGTTTCTTCACCAAGCTGATGGCTTTCAGTATTATGGCGTTTTTTGTAACTACGGGGCCGTAATCATTGGTGAAGTCCGGATCTCCGCCCCTGAAACCGGTGGTGCCCTTGAGCCGGACTTCTTTGATCACCTTGCCCATTCGTGGATTAGTCCACTCGAAAGCGAAAAACGTGATGGGATTGTCCGGGAACCCTCCAATCGGTACCGCGTCTGCGCCGTAGCAGTAGTCTTTCTCCGACTGCCGTTTGTCCCAGTTCCACTCCGCGATGTTGACACCATAGCGGATCGGAATCGTAGTGACGAAGCCGTCTTCGTACACCACTTCGTACCACCCCAGCAAGTCGGCCGTGTCTTCCATATCCCAGATCAGCCGGAACATTTCCTTGTTCGTGGCGGGCCTGGCCGAGGCATGCAAGAAGATGAGACTGGTTGCGTCCTCGCCGACTTTGATCCCCACAACCTCCTTCGGCAGGCCGGTCTTCTCCGCTCCGTCTGTTCCAACGATGATTGCGTTCTTGCCGGAGGCGGTCCCCAGGTCAAACGGCGCGATAACCTTCCCGCTCTTGGCACCTCTGAGATCCACATCCGTTGCAGCCTCGGCTATTCCCATGTTGAAGGCGGATGCGATACTGACCGGCACAATAGTGGTCTCGGTCTGGCTCGGCGGCACTTCTCCTCTGAAGCGGACGCGGATCTCCGGCAGCATGGCCTGAATGGTCCCGGACAGTTCTTTCCCATTCACCACCTCCCCTCTCCAAAGAATGTTGCTGCAACCCAGGAAATCGGATAGCAGGTCTTTCCCGAACCCCAACTCGTTGGTTGCAAACCAGGCGGATGGAGCCCCTCCGGCGATCGTGGAGCGTTTGCTGCGAACATCGTATCGTTCAATGCGCGGTGTGAAATTCCCGTAAATCTGTTTGAAACCCATCTCGTCGAGCCGGGCCTCATGATGCTCGGCCTGCTCTTCTCCCCACTCGCCCTCCTCCTTGTTCCAGAACCAGTTGAAAATCAGGATATCTTTGGGAATCAATCTCTCCACCTGCTCCGGAGTCATGCCGCCGGGAGCGTAATAGGTCCAGCCGTCGGGCGCGTGTTTCTTTTGCAAGCCCTTGCGGCGGACCTCCTGGAGCAGCATGTCGCCCCAGATCGCCGTTTGAATACCCTTACTCGACAGGTAGTCGTGAATCTTGCGGACATCTTCTCCGTACCGCTCACCGATGTCCTTGTCCTTACATCTCGGGCAAAGGCCGACAGGCATGAACAGCTCGTCATGCCCGGCGTGAATCATCCTCGGCTTCAGCACATCGATGTACTCCGCGTACACGTCGAACAACAGCTCGTAGCTTTTCGGATTCGACGGGCAGTACGTATCCGGCCACTTCTGTTCGGGGACTTCCGACAGCTCCTTGTGCCGGGTGAGGAGGTAGTAACTGTGCGTGAAAGCGGGGAGTTCGGGAATCAGGTCGATGTGGTATCGCTTCACCCAGCGCGCCAGATCGGCTACTTCTTCCTTCTCGAGGAAACTGCCGTCCGCGGTGTCCTGATGCGACGAGTTCTGTTCCACTTCATGAATCGGCCCGGGAGGATAATTGCGCCGGCTGTAGTTGGTGTCCCGGGCGAACTCCTCCCATCCGGCATTCAGCTCCGGGTGGCGCTTAAGGCGCATGCATGCGTTCATCTCCATGATGAGCGTGTTGTATTTGTACAAAGCCATGAAGTCCCGAATGAAGCGCTTGAAGAAGGGGATGTTGTTTCGTCCCGGAAGATATAGCTTGATCCCGCGGAATGGCTTGTCGGGCCAGTCGCGGACATCCACGCCCTCGAATTGGAGTTGGCCTTCGTGTTTGCCGGCTAACTGGCGGAGCGATTGCAATCCGTAGAAGGCGCCGCGGTCATCGCTGCCGGCCACCACCACGATACTGGCGCCGGTCCGGAGGATGTATCCCTCAGGCCCGGGGTTGCCGGCACTCACATCGATTCCGTTGTTTGCGCAATACATGCTAATCAGCGGATTGGCGATGGACCCCATGAGGATGATCCGTTTGCCGGGATCGAGGTACTCCACCCGTTCCGTCTTCAGATGCAGTCCGAACCGGTCGCCGAGTTCTTGCGCTAGAGATCCAGCGAGGAACAAATCCTCGTCCGATGGGAAAGCCGGCACGGCTATGATGACGTGGTCGTCAAGCACGAAGCTGTGGCCCGACGCGGCCAGCTCCCTCGGTGCGGGGAATATCAGAGGGCGGCTGGCGCCCGGCGGTGGCCCGAACGATTGAGAAACGCTGACAGCGGCCAGGAACGTACTGAGGATCGGAAAGATCTGCATTTTGTGGAAGCTCGGTCGTCTTTTGATTGTCACCGGGCCCATTATACCCGCGGGCCGCTATTCAAAAGCCGCCGAGGGACCCGCCGGTCTTCGTACAGTGGATGCCGTCTTGCTGACACCAGTCTCACCGACGTGCCATCAGTCGGTCGGACTGATCCAGAGGCCTAGCGCGCTAGATTATTGAAAGAATTGGCGGGGACGACGGGGCTCGAACCCGCGACCTCCGACGTGACAGGCCGGCGTTCTAACCAACTGAACTACGTCCCCGCTTGTTGTACTGGACATAAGGATGGTAACATGGCGAACCTGACCGGGCCAAATTTGCGTCCTAGGCAGGATCGGGTAAAGCCCTGGCAAATCCGAGGGTTCGGTTTTCGAAGTTTTGTGCGAGAATTAAGTTTCATTCACATAACGATCCCGCTACGAAAGACCCGTTGGAAAGGCGCGTATGAGTTACGCATCGGAAACGCCGTTCGACAACATCGAAAGCTCTCATCAATACGTTTCGCTGCTAGCTGAGGCCATCGAAGAAGCCCGGCGTGAGGTGGATGAAGAAATCGCACTAGCCATGAAGGAAGGCCCGGAGCGCCGGAAAGAAGCGCTGCAAATCGTGGCGTACAATCTGGCCAAGCTCTCCCTCCACATCAAGACCAGCGGGCGGCTGCTGAACGACCTCCGCAGTCTGCGGCGGCTTCTCCAGGCGGAGCGAGCACCGTCTAGGCCCCTCGTCCGGGCAGCTTCCCAGGGCTGATTCATGTCGATCTCGCGCCGGGCCCTGCTCCAGTTCGCCGGAGCAGTAGTTGCCGCACCTCGGGTTCGCGCTCGGGCGCGCGGCCTGAAAATCGGCGTCACCGACTGGAATTTGCGGCTGACCGGGAAACTGGAATCGGTCGAAATGGCTGCCCGGTTGGGATTCGAAGGCGTCCAGGTGAGTCTGGGACGCAAACCCTTGGACGGCAGGCTGCCGATGGACGACGTGGCCCTGCAACAACAGTTTCTGACTGCGGCGAAAATCCACAAGATCGCCCTGGATGGCACCTGCCTCGACATCCTCCACGCCAACTACCTAAAAAGCGACAAGTTGGGCCAAAAGTGGGTGGCCGATTCGATTCCCATTACAAAGAAGCTGGACGCACGGGTGATTCTGCTGCCGTTTTTCGGTAAGGGCGCGCTCACGACCCGGGAAGAAATGGATTACGTGGGGGATGTGCTGCGCGAGATCGCGCCAGAGGCGCAAAAAGCCGGGGTGATCCTCGGGCTGGAAGACACAATTTCGGCCGAAGACAACGTCCGGATCATGGAGCGCACGAATTCCCCGGCGGTGCTGACATATTACGATGTCGGTAACTCTACAGAGGCCGGCTTTGACGTATTAAAGGAAATCCGGTGGCTGGGCAAAGACCGGATCTGCCAGATTCACCTGAAAGATAACCCGCATTACCTGGGTGAGGGCAAGATCGATTTCCCGGCGGTCATCAAAGCCATCGACGAAATTGGATTTCACGGTTACGCGAACCTGGAGACCAGTTGCCCGTCGAATTCGGTCGACGACGATATGATCCGGAATCTGCATTACATCCGGCGTCTGATCGGGTAACGGATTACACCACCTGGGCTAGGTGGGATGTGGGATTACTGTGCAATTTTCTGGCCTAACTGGGTCGACGGTTTTCGATAACTAAAAAATATTAGGCATGCTGGAAACGCCCATCAGAAGGGGCTTTGAGTAACTTTTTTTGTTGACATTAACAAGTATTGCGCTTATGATCTGTTTCTCTCGTCACTTAAATTCTAGTCACAACTGAGCACCGGTGGTACAGGTGGAGGGGATCTCCGTATGACCTTCGATATCGGTGATAAAGTGGTGTACCCCAATCAGGGCGTTGGCACCATTGAAAACATCAGCAGTCGCTCCTTCGGCACTCAATTCGAAAAATTTTATTTATTACGTTTGGTCTACGGCAGCATGACGGTGATGGTGCCCTTTTCCAACGTGGACACCATCGGGTTGCGGAAAATTACGCGCAACGCCGAGATCACCCGGGTTCTGGCGTTCCTGGCTGGCGGAAGCTGCCAGTTCCACGGGGACTGGAAATCGCGGTTTAAAGAGAATTCCGAAAAGATGCTGAGCGGGAGCCTGCTGAGCGTAGCGGAAGTGTTGAAAGGTCTGCTGCTATTGCAGATCGACAAACCGCTCTCCTTCCGCGAGAAAAAGATGCTGGACCGCGCTCGGCACATGCTGGTGACGGAGCTTTCCATGGCCCGCCGCGTTCCAGAAACCGAAGCGGTGACGCTGTTGCAGAAGGCCCTGGGGAAAGCGCAACTGGCGCTACCGCCAGTGCTCTGACCGCCGGAGGGGGTTGTCCGGCCGCTTTTTCCCGCGTCTTGCATTTCTAAGTGTCGTTAACAAGTCAAGTTGTCCGGTTTTATTAATACGTGATCTGTCCGCTTTGTGAAACAAAGCGCGCGGCCGTTAGGCCGCCTCCGCTTTGGTTTTGGGTTTGGCTTTTGCCTTTGTCTTCGA
>Ga0326728_10009315_pt1 | contig 23723 bp, 22 predicted proteins | sample MB3enrmetagenome_FD_207602 | JGI IMG/M metagenome (GOLD analysis project Ga0326728, IMG submission 207602) | Lab enriched peat soil microbial communities from McLean, Ithaca, NY, United States - MB31MN | ecosystem: Environmental > Terrestrial > Soil > Wetlands > Peat | place: USA: New York... | reverse complement strand
TCAAATGCGCCAGCCCGCCGGACGGATGCCGATGATCTATATCGCGGTGGGGAATCCCCCCTTCCTTAACCGTGGGCCAAATGACGCCCCCCGCTTCGCGGCCTATAACCTCAAACGTTGATTGATGGCGCGCGCCACGGTAGCGTCACACGCGGGGCCCTGCCAAAATCACCGGGGGGCGTTCGCCGGTTTAGTCGGCTCAGAAGACTTCACCGTCTTCAGCTTGGCCAAAGAGTCGTCCACGCGCTTCTTGAAGTCATCCCGGTCGTTGTGCTCAAATCCGCTATAGTTCGACACGACTTGCATCTCACACGCGGGTCCCTTCGATACCAAGGTAACGCGGTTCTTCCGCTGCAGGACCGCTCCGGTAACGGTGACATGAACGGAGTGCTTCACCTGGTAGGAAGCAGTCATGTTGGTGTCATCACTCTCCACGACGGTATAGTTCTCTGGATTGCTAAGGGTGTCTTTGACCCCGTCCCACACCTCGCTGCAAGGGAAGGGATAGGTACTTTTGTAGGTCCTGCCGAACACCGGTAGAGCAAGAGAAAGCGACATCAAAGCTAGAACCACAAATCGCGTCTTGATCATGGCATGTCTCCTTGTAAGAATGCGCTTCTCAGAATTCCAAACCGAACAGGAATCCCCCGTTTCGAGGCAACGGAAGGATAGTCTCTCGAAACATTTCGTCGCTGCACCAAGTCACCTGAGCCGGTGGCCAGCCTCCTTACCTCCTCAAAAATTGATGGATAATTATCGTGCGCTGCCCAGGCGGTCACAACTGGGTGCTTACTTCCAAAGTAATGTGCCCATCGCGACCGGCAACATACACCTAACCGCCTCTGGAAGCAATTGCTAGTCGGGTGGGTGGCCCTTGGCTCTTTTCGGGTGGCAGAGGCTGGGCTGCAGTTGCCGGTTATAGCGAAGTTCGATAAACTCTAAAGTTTGCTTCCTGATCGAGGAGTTGAGCTGTGGCACTACGCAATCGCGTTGCTTTGGTGACCGGAGCCTCGCGCGGAATCGGCAAGGAAATCACCTTGACACTGGCTCGTGCGGGTCTGCGCGTGGCGTTGAGCTACCGAACCAACAAATTGGGCGCCCAGAAAGTCGTCGCCGCGATTCGGGCTCTGGGTTCAGAAGGTTTGGCATTGGCCACGGAAGTCACTGACCCCGCGCGGGTAAAGGAATTGATTGACGCGGTCGCCAAACACTTCGGGAGGCTTGACGTCCTGGTGAATAACGTCGGCGATTTCGTATGGAAGCCAGTGATCGAATCCACGGTGGAAGAATGGAACGCCGTGATCGCCTCCAATCTTTACAGTGTCTTCTACGCCACGAAGTTTGCCCTCCCCATTATGCGCACCCAGCACTGGGGACGCATCATCAACCTGGGTTCAGTCGGCGCCGAGCGCGCGTTCGGGCAGGCAAAGATCTCTGCTTATTCCGCCGCCAAAGCGGGACTCGTGGCCTTCACTCGATCGGTGGCGCTGGAAGAGGCCCGCCATGGGATCACCGCCAACGTGGTGAGCCCGCCGGTCATCGATGACAAGGAATTATCGTGGGAGGAAGCGCAACGGCTGACGGACGCGCGCTTCCCGGTTGGCCGCCCCGCCACCGGGCGTGACGTAGGGGAAGCCGTGAGGTTCTTTGCCTCCGAGGAAGCGGCCTTCGTCACCGGCCAAGTCCTCAACGTCAGCGGGGGATGGATGCTGTAAGAGCAGGGATTCGGGACCCGGGATCGGATCACGGATTCGGGTGGGATTCCGATTTCTGGAGCCCTATGGTCCGATCCCGTGAGCCAGTGTACGCACATTGGACCCTAATCCCTCACCCTGATCCCTAAACCCTAACCCCGAGTTCCGAATTATGAAAATTCTCACTGCCTCGGAAATGCAACGGATTGATCGTCTGACGACCGAGCGGTATGGCGTTCCCAGCCTTACGCTGATGGAGAACGCGGGGCGCGCCGTGGTGGAGTTTCTCGGGGCGCGTCTGGCGCCCCTGGCGCAACAGCGAATCGTGATCCTCTGCGGTAAAGGCAATAACGGTGGCGATGGTTTGGTGGTGGCGCGCCTACTCCGCGCGCACGGCGCTGACCCGCGCGTGCTGTTGTTCGCAGACCCCAAGGGTTTACGTGGAGACGCAGCAGCGAATTATGCGCGGCTTCTCCCCTCCAGCCCCCCGGAGGTCGTCACCGGCCCCGAAGCTTGGCAAGCCCTCGTCGCCTCTCTTGCCAACACCACCCTCTTTGTCGTGGCTTTGGTGGGGACGGGGCTCGCGAAGCCGCTGGAAGGATTCCTGCTGGAAGTTGTGCGTGACATCAATACCCGGTTCCCCGCTGCCCGGGTGCTGGCGGTGGATTTGCCTTCCGGTATTTCGGCGGATTCCGGCGAACTCATCGGCGAGCATGTGCGCGCAGATTTCTGTGTCACCTTCACGGCCCCCAAGATCGCCCACGTCTTTCCGCCGGCCTGCGAGCAAATGGGGGAGTGGGAAGTGAAACCGATCGGGACCCCCAGCGAAGCTCTGGAGAACGATCCTGAACTGACGTTGAATTATACCTGCCAGAAAGACGTGGCATGGATCGGGCAGCCGCGGAAGAAGGCGGCGCATAAGGGGAATTACGGTCACGTGCTGATCGTGGCGGGCTCTGTCGGGAAATCGGGCGCTGCCGCCATGGCCGCTCGTGCGGCATTGTGCGCGGGTGCGGGCCTCGTGACGGTGGCCACGCCCAAGAGTGCGCAGCCCATCGTTGCGACCTTGGGTTTGGAATATATGACGGAACCGCTGCCGGAGACCGAAGACGGCACGCTTTCCCTTTGCGCGCTGGACTATGGGCGCGTGGATAAGCTCCTGGCAGGGAAAACGGTGCTGGCCATGGGGCCGGGGGTTGGATCGCATCCGGAAACGGCGGAGCTGGTGCGGACGATCGCAAACCAATGCGCGTTGCCGCTCGTGCTGGATGCGGATGGGTTGAATGCTTTTGATGGCAAAATGAGTAACTTTCGTAAGGATGCCCGGCCGGCTGGTTCGACCGTATTCACTCCCCATCCCGGCGAGATGGCGCGCCTGACAGGGAGCACGACCGCAGACGTGCAGGCCCATCGCCTCTCAGTAGCGCGCGATTTCTCTCGGCGCCATGGAATAACTTTGGTACTCAAGGGATATCGAACCCTGATCGCCAGCCCCGACGGGCAGGTTTGGGTGAACCCCACGGGCAACCCCGGAATGGCTAAAGGCGGATCAGGCGATGTCCTGACCGGCGTGGTTGCCGGACTTCTGGCGCAATTTCCCACCCATTCCGCGAGCGAAGTTTCGACGGCTGCGGTATACTTGCATGGTCTGGCGGGTGACTTGGCCGCCGCGGATTTGGGACAACCATCCATGTTGGCAGGGGACCTTTTGGAAAGGGTCCCGCAGGCCTATAAAAAATTGACGATGGTCGATTGATGATCGACGACGGATATTCGCCGATGGATGGTTGACCCTTGACGATTGGTGATTGTCGATTGCCGACTGAGAACAAAGAAATTCTCCTTTGCTTTCAATCGGCGATCGTCAAACCTCAATCGAACATTCATGAATCGGCAATCGACAATCGGCAATCGACAATCGGCAATTCTGGCTGACCGCGTCACGCGATCACCCGAAGAAACCATCATCTTCGGCCGGGAATTGGCCGCCCTCGTCGAGCCGCCTTGCTGGGTGCTGCTGGAAGGCGATTTGGGAGCCGGCAAGACCACCCTGGCGAAGGGAATCGTAGCGGGTCTGGGTGCGGCGGCAGAAGATGAAGTAACCAGTCCCTCCTTTACGCTGGTGCATGAATACGGCTCGATTCGAAAGGTTTATCATGCGGATCTTTATCGCATTGAAGGCCCGCGCGACCTGGCCACTTTGGGCTTGGACGAATTAATTGGGCAGGCGACGACAGTTCTTGTTGAATGGGGCGAGAAGCTCGGAGATAATATCCCCCTACCTTGCGTTAGAATCCAAATGGAGTATCTAAGAAGCGATGACCGTCGAATCCTCGTCGAACGTGTGGAAGCATAATTTCGGGGTGGACTTAGGACGAGTCTTAGGGCTCCTGGCCATTCTCCTCTCCGCAGGATGCGGCAGTGTGCCCAAAACACACTATTACACCTTGCAGGTCCCGGCCGCGCCTTCCCCCAGCGATCCCAAGACAAACTATGTCGTGGGCGTGGAGCATTTTCGCTCACCCGAAATGCTCCGCGATGATCGCGTCGCCTATTACGAGTCGCCCACCGAGGTGAACTTTTACCAGTATCACCGTTGGGGCGGTGACCCGGCATCGATGCTTTCCGAGTTCACGGCCCAGTGGCTTGACGCCACCGGCGCTTTCGCCGAGGTCCGCATGCTTCCAAGTCGCCCATCCGTGGACTACACGGTGGCGGGAAGAGTCCTCAACTTCGAGGAAGTGGATGAGGGGGGTGGCAAGGCGCGCGTGGGATTGGAACTGACGTTGATGCGCATGAGTGATCACAAAGTGGTGTGGTCGGGTGAACAACACGTCGAGGCACCTCTTCAGGGCGGGGGTGTGGAGGGCGTCGCCAGCACCTTGAATGCTTCATGTGCCCAAATGCTGCGCGCGATGATCCCCGGCCTTATCGCGCAGGTCGAGCAGGATTTTAAAAGCAGTGGCAAGTGACCAGTGACGAGTGACAGGCAAGAAAGGGCGATGGGCACGAGTCGATAGCTGTTCTTTTTTGCTTGCTGGTCACTTATCACTTACCACTCGTCACTGTTCTACATTGGGCCCGCCCACGGAGTGGAGAAAATCGGATTATGACGGAAACTGCCGGCCCCAAGGCTTGGGGTCTGATTGTTGGTTCGTCAAGCGGCTTTGGCGCCGCCACGTGCCTGGAGTTGGCGCGCTCCGGACTGCATATTTTTGGCGTGCATTTTGATCGCCGCTCGAATATGCCTCAGGTCGAGCAGGTCGTGGCGCGAATTCGCGAGACCGGACGCGAGGCTCTGTTCTTCAACCTCAATGCTGCCGACCCGGCTAAACGCACTGAGGCGCTGAACCAGATGCAGGGGCATTGGAAGAAGCTCGGAGGCGAGCACTTCGTCCAAGTCTTTCTGCATTCGGTGGCTTTTGGCTCTCTGAAGGCCTATCTGGCGGAATCGCTCGACGAAGAACTGACCCAACAGCAGATGGACATGACCGTGGACGTGATGGGGAATAACCTGGTTTACTGGGTGCAGGATCTGTTCCGTCGAAAAATGTTGGCCTCCGGCAGCCGCATTTATGCCATGACCAGCGCGGGGGGGCATAGCGTGATTCCCAATTACGGCGCGGTTTCAGCCGCCAAGGCGGTCATGGAATCACACATCCGCCAACTCGCTTATGAACTCATGCCTCATGGAATTACCGCCAACGCCATCCAGGCCGGCGTCACCATCACGCCGGGTTCCAGCAAGATTCCGGGGATCGATAAACTGGCGGAGTTCGCGCGCCTGCGCAATCCCGGGGGGCGGCTGACCACTCCGGAGGACGTGGCGAGCGCCATCGCCGCTCTGATGAGCGAGAAGACTCATTGGATGACGGGCAATGTCATTCGCGTAGATGGCGGCGAAGATATCGTCACGTGATGATGTTTCGACCTTCGCGGCATTCCTCCAGGGTCAGATTCTCACCGAACGAGGTTGAGGATAAGCGATTTTGACGAATCGGCGCGATTCCTATAAAATCAATATGCCAGTTGTTGACCCCCCTTGATTGAGGGCTAAGCTGAGCGATTGATATGCCACTTAAGAAGGTTCTGTTAGCGAAGCCTCGCGGATTCTGCGCCGGAGTGGATCGGGCCATCGACGTGGTGAGCATGGCTTTGCGGCTCTTTAACGCTCCAGTTTATGTTCGCAAGGAAATTGTTCACAACAAACATGTCATTTCCTCTCTGGCGGCCAAGGGCGCGATCTTTGTGGACGAGCTCGACGAAGTTCCGGCCGGGGCGGTGGCCATTTTCAGCGCCCATGGCGTCTCACCCGAAGTCCGAGCCCGGGCGACCGCCAAGAACCTGAAAGTCATCGATGCGACCTGCCCGCTGGTCACAAAGGTTCACATGGAGGCGCTCCGCTATGCGCGCGAAGGCCGCACCATTATTCTGGTCGGGCATGCGGGTCATGACGAAGTGGTCGGAACGATGGGGGAGGTTCCAGGCCAGATTCGGCTTGTCGGAACCGCCGAGGAAGCGGAGGCGATACAAGTTCCGGACCCTGAACGCGTGGCCGTCATCACCCAAACGACCTTGGGCGTGGAAGATGCCAACGTGATTATCGATGTCCTGCGGCGTCGATTCCCGAATTTGATGACCCCCACGAGCGACGATATCTGTTATGCCACGCAGAACCGTCAAACCGCGGTCAAGGTGCTGGCCGAGGAAGCGAGCCTCGTGCTGGTGCTCGGCTCGGACAACAGCTCCAATTCCCGCCGCTTGCGCGAGGTGGCGGAAGGCGCCGGGGCAAAAGCCTTCCTGATCGAGGATGCCTCGGAGATTGATCCCGGCTGGCTGGAGGGTGTCGAGTGCGTCGCCATCACGGCGGGGGCTTCCGCGCCTGAATACCTCGTCCAACAGGTTCTGGCCTATTTCCGGAAGATGGGAGTCGAGCAGGTGGAAGAAGTCGCGACCGTGGAGGAGAAGGTAACCTTCCTCCTGCCTCCGGAACTGAGTCGGGAGATGGTGAAACATGGCTTGCCCGGCTAAATCAAAGAGGTCCCTCCGTTTACTCCCCTAGCGCGGATTTCTTGGCAGCGAGGCGAAGGGCGCGGCTGGACAGGCCGCGGACGCCTCAGCATGATGCTTGTGAATAAGGCTGCCTGCTCCCTTCCCATGAACCCTCTGGCGCAACATGAGAACCGGTGTTACAGTTGTGCGCTTAGTTTTATCTCCTGCTGAATGGTTTCTCCCGGGAGGTATCTCGATTCCGGGCGGATGAAGCGAGTAGCACGGCCAGTTGGTTAGCCGCAAGGATGCGTAAACCCGCGAGGTTCACTCGCAGAGAGTTCTAGTGCCGAAAATTTATGAAATCTTGATTATCAAATCCAGTGAGGTGCGTTCATGAAAACTGAAAAGCTAGCGATTGATGGGGGGAAACCGGTTCGAACCAAACCCCTGCCGTTGGAATTCCCCGGCATCCATCATATGGATAAGCAGGAGGTGCAAGCAGGTTTGCGCCTGCTCAAGGCCCGTTCCCCCTTCCGTTTCTATGGTATTAAATTGCAGAAAGAGGTGGAAAAGCTCGAAGCAGAGTTTGCACGGGTGGTCGGCGTAAAGCATGCCCTTGCGGTCGGCAGCGGCACGGGTGCGTTGCATGTTGCGCTATCCGCACTGGGCATTGGACCCGGCCAGGAAGTGATCGTGCCCGCTTACATGTGGGTTTCGGTGCTGGCGGCAGTGGTAAACCTGGGAGCCATCCCGGTGCTGGCGGATATTGATGACACCTTTTGCCTGAACCCCGCGGATGTCGAGAAGAAAATAACTCCCAAAACGCGCGGCATCGTGCTGGTTCATATGAGCGGAGCGCCGGGCGACGCCCCCGCGATCCAGAAAATTGCCCGCGCCCATGGATTGTTTCTGCTGGAAGACTGCGCTCAGTGCAACGGCGGGAGCATCAACGGAAAGAAGGTCGGCACCTTTGGCGACATGGGAATCTTCAGTTTCCAGATGAACAAGAACATGACAGCCGGTGAGGGCGGCGGTGTGGTGACCAATGATCTGCGCCTTTATCGACGGGCCTTCGCTTCCCACGATCTGGGTTATGCCCGCGACGAGAACGGCCGGTTGATCTTCAACGATCCCGACCTGGTTCTGTGGGGGCGCGGTTATCGGCTGGACGAACTGCGCGCCTCAGTCCTGCGGGTTCAGTTGAAAAAGCTCCCCATAGTCGTCAAGAGCATGCAGCGGAGCAAGTACCGGGTTCGCAAGGCATTGGCAAAGTTTCCGCAGGTCCAACTCCGGCGCATTCTCGACCCCAAGGGCGACACCTCATGCTTCCTACTGACGACTTATAAAGATGCGGACACCGCCAAGCGCGTCAACCTGGCCCTACGCGCCGAGGGGATTGTTACCCATCCCCAAGGTGTCTCCAACGTTGTTATGACCGATTGGGGGCTGCACCTGTATTACAATAATGTGAGCTTGGTAACCCAGGCCAGTATCGACGCCAACGGCTTCCCCTGGAAGCTTGCCGAGAATGCCGGCTTGCCGAGGGATTACGGCAAGGGCGCTTGCCCGACGGCGGATAGCTTGTTCGAGCGCACCGTTCTGATCGCTGTCCCGTCCAGTTTGACCAAGCAGGACGAAGACGACATCATCCATGCTTTCCAGAAGGTGCTAAGCGCCCTCCTGTAAGGCCGTATCGCGCAAGCCTGCCGAGTCTCGATGCGGGTTGATAAACCCAACCCGGCCTCCCGCCAGCAGGCTTGCTCCCCCCTCGCCCCGCTTTTGCCAGGTCGCCTATGCGCGCCATCGTAAACAACGCTCGAGGGAAAGGTTCGACCCGCCGGATGACCCTCCTGCTCGCCGCAGTTTGCTTGGCGGCTGCCGGTTTCACCCCTTGCCGCGCTCAACAAGTGCAAGTTTTTGCTTCCTCGAAAGCCGGTGACCGGCTGGCTCGCAAACCCTCGCTGCGTTTTGAGCCGGGTAAGCCGGCGGCTTCGCCCACGTTTCGAATTGACGATAGCGTCACCTACCAGGAGATCGACGGCTTTGGAGCATCGTTCCTGGAAGCGGGGTTAGTCTGCTTGCATAGCCTGCCGCCCGGGAAGCAGGAGGAAGTTCTGCGCGCCCTATTCGACCCGGGAACCGGCGCGGGGTTTACGGTGATGAAGACGGTGATGGCCGCAACCGATTTCATGTCGGCAGGGCCGTTCTACTCCTACGACGACACCCCGGGAGATACGGAGCTCAAACACTTTTCCATCCAGCGGGATCTCAGGCCGAACGGGCTGATCACTTTCATTAAGCGCGCTCGCAAATACGGCCAGTTTCGGCTGGAAGCGCCTATGGATTATCCGCCGGATTGGATGCTTACGACGGTCGAGGACCGGAAGCACCAGGACGTCAATCCCCGGTATTACGGAGCGCTCGCCCAATATTATCTGCGCTACCTCCAGGAATACCAAAAGCACGGAGTCTTTATCGACTACCTGAGTTTGTTTAACGAGCCGGGCATTTACACCAAGATTCCTTATGAGTCGATCCGTACTCTGTACAAGGACCACGTGGCTCCCCTGTTTCAGCAGGCAGGAGTAAAAACCAAGCTCTGCTTTGCCGAGGCGGAAGACCGCGAAAGCGCCGCCGCGAACTATCCGATCGTTCTAGATGATCCCGAAGCGCGCAAGTTTGTTCCCCTGCTCCCCTTCCATGGTTACCGGTGGAAAAGCTCGGAGCCTATGACGAGCCTGCACAAGCGGTACCCCGACCTGAAAATTTGGCAGACGGAAGTATGTTACTCGTACGGTTCGGGCACACCGCCCAGCATGCCTCTGCCCCGTTACGATTTTCTGGATGGGGATTTCTGGGGGAACTTGCTGGTGACGGACCTCGAAGAGAATTCTTCCGCGTGGATCTACTGGAACATGATCTCGGATCAGACCGGGGGACCCTGGCTGGTGTCCGAAGAGCACGAGGATTACCCTGCGAACATCCAGCATCCGGTGGTCATCATCGACCGCAAAAAGCAACAGGTGACTTACTCGGGCCTTTACTACTACCTCGCACACTTCAGCAAGTTCGTGCGCCCTGGGTCGGTGCGCGTGGACACTCAAGGCTCGGACGAGCACGTGAGGGTCATCGCTTTCAAGACTCCGGAAGGCCGGCTGGTGGCCGAGGTGCTGAATAGCCAGCACGTTCCCGCAACCGTCCATCTTGCCTGGCATGACTGCGACCTGCGTGTCGATTTGCAGCCGCTCTCGATAACGACCTTGCAGTGGAGCGCGGAGGTGAAGTGACAGGCTCCCCAGTTTTCAGATAGTTTTATCCGGGGAGTCGCATACCGAGGCGAGAGGGCATTGGGCGCAGAGGGGTTTGCGCGCCACGCAGACTTTCCTTCCAAACCAGATCACCTGGTGACCGAAAGAAATCCAGCGGTCCTGCGGCACCAGCTTCATCAAGTCCAGCTCCACCTTTTCCGGGGTTTTTTGATCGGAAAGCCTCAGGCGGTGCGCGATTCGGAAAACGTGCGTATCCACCACCACGCCACTGGCGATACCGAAAGCGCTGCCGAGCACGACATTGGCGGTCTTCCGTGCCACGCCGGGCAGGGTGACCAGCTCATCCATGGTTTGTGGAACTTTGCCGCCGAAATCCTTCACGATCTTGCTGGCTGCCCCGATAATGCTTTTTGCCTTATTACGAAAGAAGCCCGTGGAGCGAATCTCCGATTCCAGTTCCCCTTGCGACACCGCCGCGAAATCCTGGGGAGTTGGGTACTTGCGGAAAAGTTCCGGCGTGACTTTGTTCACACGCTCGTCGGTGCATTGTGCGGAGAGGATCGTAGCGACGAGAAGCTGGAATGCATTTTTGTGGCGCAGCGCGCAATGGACGTCTGGGAAGAGCCCGTCAAGAGCCACGAAGATCTTTTGCAAACGGGCGGGCGAGGCGTAGGTTTTTAGACTTTGGATTTTAGATTTTGGATTCGTGGCCGTTCCGGCATCCTTAGGAGACCTGGGTTTTGTCGGCATGGTGAATCATTTTAGCACTGGCAATCCAGAACAATGAAGACTGTCAACATGGTCCGCAGGACTCGGGCGACCAGGCAGATGAGGTCGTCAATCCAAAATCTAAAATCCAAAATGGACTTCACCCACCGAGCAAATCCAGTACTTCGTCCAGCTCGCGGTGAACGCAGGTGAACGTGGGCGTGTCACGGACGGTGTAGCTGGTGGCCTCGCTGTGCCGGAGTTCCATCACCAGGTCGACGAAGTGCTCCGGCTTATCGCTTTCGAACGCCACCACGAATTCCTGGTCGTCCAGGCCAAAGGAGTAGGTCGTATTCAAGCGCACGGTGGGGTAGCGGTGGCCAACCTCAATGTGCTCGTCCATCATGCCTTGGCGCGCGTGCTTGGTCAGGCGGTACCAGGCCTTGCTTTTGACGAATGGGTAGACGAAGAGGTACCGGAACTGGCCGGGGATCAGTTTTAGCCGAACACCTTCTTGCCCCGGGTGTTGGTGTTTGTCCACATAGACGGAGCGCTTGGTCATGGAAAGATACGAATAGGGCGTGGTCAGGTAATTACCCAAATCGGTCTCGAGCAGCTTTGCCATCATCTCCTGAAATTTCAATAGGTCGTACCCGATGCGCCACAGCATGAAATCGCAGTCGCCCCGCACACCGATCAAGGAGTAGGGGATCACCATCACATCCTGTTCGTAGCTCTTTACCACATCGATGAACTGGCACTTGCCGCGCTTGCGGTCTTCGGCGGGTAGGCGCCGCCAGGCGGGATCAACACGATGAAAGCCAAAATTCACATACTGCCGGCGGTCGTCTCCGCTGGCAGCTTCGCCGGGTTTGTGTTCACTCAAGACTCGGACTCCTTCAGGATTGGTATTCTTCAATATAACATGAAAGGCCCGCGGGGCGGTGGCAGGTCGGGACCTATAGTTCACTTTGAAGGTTCGTGTCGGTCTGCATGATAAACCCCACTAGCGAACGTCCAACTCAAAAAAGCCTGCCCAAAGGAGAACCCAACAAAGGACCGGTGCCTGCGAGATGGTGCCCCATTCTTGCAGGAGATAGTGGATGACGATGTGATGCAGCCTCATGAGCGCATAGTAATCCCGACCCCTATGGCCTGTCCAGCAGTCGAGATTCATCCTGCCGCCCGCGCGTCCGCGCAGATGTTCATCGAAACAGCATAAAAAGCCATTGCCGCGAATTACTTGCAATTCCTGGCTGGCAAAGGCTATACTTTAAATGGCGAACGCACATAGTGGGCGAAAGCCCACTTTTTTGTTAGGCCGGAAGCGGTCGGGTCCGCCTCATCGCGGACTCGCCACCGTCGGAGTGCGCAGTCGCCGTGGCGGATGGTTGATTTCGACAAAATCCGGGCGATGGTGGAACGCGTTGCGACCTCCGAAGGGTTGACCGTTGTCGATGTGGAGCTTAAAGGGGGGCGGTCAAATCCCCTCCTACGAGTTTATATCGACAAACCTGGGGGAGTGTCGCATGCGGACTGCCAATTGATAAGCGAGCAACTGAGCGCGATTCTGGACGTGGAGGACCCCTTCCCAGGGAGGTACGTGCTGGAGGTTTCATCTCCAGGCCTGGACAGGAAGCTTTCCAAGCCGAGCGACTTCACGCATTTCGTCGGGCGGCGGGCACGTTTGGTGGTGCGGGAAGCGGTCGAGAATCAAAAGATTTTTGAAGGGCGCTTGGCGGGCTTTGACAACGGGCGAGTTCGATTAGACCTGGGTGAACGTGGCCTTCGGGAACTCGACCTCGCGAACATCCAGAAAGCCCAGTTGGTGGTTGAAATCTGACGACAACGGCGCATGCTGGAGCCGGGCTTCGAGGCCAAAGTTGGTTATCGCCCCAAGCAGGCCACGGTTGATCGAGCCGCCGATTCGTTTCGCCAGTATGGGGGCAGTTTTGCCGAGGGGACAAGCTTGTGAGCACAAGTCTTTTGTATCAAACGATTGATCAGTTAAGCCGCGAGAAAGGTATCGATGCGCAGATTATCATCTCCGCAGTAGAGGACGCCATTCTGGTGGCCACGCGGAAGTATTACAAGACTTCCGAAGACCTGCAGTCGCACTTCAACAAGGAGACCGGCCTGGTTGAGGTTCACGCGGTGAAGAAGGTCGTGGAGGAGGTGCAGGACCCCGATCATGAGATCAGCGTGAGGGAGGCGCGCAAGTACGACCCGGAGGTGGCCATCGAGGGCGAGGTGAAAATTCCCAAGGCCACCGATGTGCTGGGCCGCATTGCCGCGCAAGCCGCCAAGCAGGTAATTTTTCAGAAGGTGCGGGAGGCCGAGCGGGACACGGTCTATGCGGAATACAACCAGCGAGTCAGCGAATTAGTGAACTGCACCGTCAAGCGCATGGAAGGGCCGGACGCCATTGTGGATCTGGGCCGGGCGGAAGCGCGCATGCCGCGCAAGGAACAGTCGCGCCTGGAGACTTATCAGATCGGTGACCGTATTCGCGCGGTCATCAAGGAAGTGGATCGCGCCGCCCGCGGGCCGCAAGTGATCGTGTCGCGTGCCGACGCGCTACTAGTTCAAAAACTATTCGAGATGGAAGTCCCCGAAATTTACGACAGCACCGTGGTCATCAAAGCTATCGCGCGAGAGGCCGGGGAGCGGACAAAAGTTGCTGTGTACTCCAAGGATCCGGATGTGGATTGTGTGGGTGCATGTGTCGGCATGAAGGGAATGCGTGTCCAGTCGATCATCCGGGAGTTGCGTGGGGAGAAGATCGACATCATCGAGTACAACGAAGACCCGCTGGTTTTCGCCGCCAACGCCTTGAGCCCGGCGAAAATCAATCATGTGTCCGTCCTCGACATGCAGGAAAAGCATCTCGAAGTCATCGTCGATGACACCCAGTTGTCACTCGCCATCGGCAAAAAAGGCCAGAACGTACGCCTGGCGGCAAAGCTTTTGGGATGGCACATTGACATCAAGAGTGAGGAAGAGAAGCGGCAGGAGATTGAATCCCAGATGGCCGCCATGGCCCTGCGCGGCGCGCCCATCTCCGAACTGAAGGGTTTGGGCGATAAGACGTTGCAGAAACTGCGCGAAAGCGGCGTCGAGACCGTCGAGCAATTAGCGCAAATGACTCCCGAAGACCTGATGCAGATCCAGGGCGTGGGAGAGAAGACCGTGGATCGAATCCGGCGCGTGGTGACGGACTACTTCGAACGTGACCAGTCTCAAGAGGCCGCGGCTGGGGAGGAATCGGAAGGGGTGGCGGAGGAGGCGGACGGTCAAGAGTCCGCGGAAACCGTGGCCTCTGAAATCACGGAAGCGGCAGAAGCCGATGGGGTGGCCGAGGCCGCCTTGACTGAGCAGGAACCTGCTTCCGAGCCGGCTACGGCGAGGGAGGTGTCAATCGGAGAAGCGGCCGTAGACAACGCCCCGCCACACGGGGAGGCTTCTGTGCCGGACGCGCCGGCCCAGGACCTCGAGAAAACTGAGCCTTCGGGCGCGCGGGAGCCGGAAAGCGAGGCGAAACCCGCCGCGCCAGATGAGAAAGGTGGAGAAGTATGAAATAAGGCTGCTGGAGCTTGGCTAGAACCGGCCTGCAGATTTTTGCCATCGCGAGATTGGGCAGACGTAAGGGAGAAAAAGAACTAAGCATGGGGAAGATAAGGGTCAATGAACTGGCGCGTGAGCTGGAAGTGAAGAGTAATTTGATTCTGGAGTACTTGGTAGAAATTGGCATCCAGGAGAAGCGATCCCATTCCAGTGCGCTCGAAGATGATCTAGCCGATAAAATCCGGTCACATTTCCGCGCCGACAGCGGACCTGCCGAAAAGGTTGAGGAGATTCCTACCGCTCCTGAACCTCCAGCACCCGCCATCGAACCACCGCATGCGCAACCCATACTGGATCTGAAGAAACTGCATGAGCTCAAACCGGACCTCCATCCGCTCACCCGCTCGATTGCGGAGATCAAAGCGGCAGCTCGCAAGGCGGTCATACCTCCGTCGCCACCACTTCCACCTCGCCCCCCCGTCGGGCCACCTGCTGCCACAGGTCCTGTGAGTGCGCCGGCGGCAACGAAAGCGCCCAGCGAGCGACCTATTGAAAAGCCCCTCCCGGCAGCGCCGGGAGCGACTGTTGCTCCCCCCGTGGCATCGGGTGCTCCTTCCGTCGGGGGACGAATCGCGCCACCTGTTGCCGCGCCGCCCGCTGGCCGGCCCGCGCCGCCACGGCCAATTCCCGTGCCGCCGAAAGGCGGCGCTGAAACGCCCGCTGCTCCGGTCGCCCGCGCCAGCGGGGGTAGCGAAGCCTCTGTTCCGGCCAAAGCCCCGGAGATACCTTTTTCCGTGTCTCCTCCGGCCCCCCATCTGAAGTCGATGCGCCCAGTCCGGTCGTTGCGGCACGCCGATCCCACGGCCAACCAGCCGATCTACCCTCAGGCGGTGATGCCTAAACCCGCTCCGGCGCGGCCCCTCCCGGCGCGGCGTCCTGGTGAGCCACGACCCATGCATCCGACCTCGGCACGCCCCAGCGGGGGCGTGGTGGCCACAGGAGGTGCTCCTGCTGCGCGGCCGCCGGCGGGCAGACAGGCGCCGCCGCTCATGCGGAGAGGTCCTGCAGCGCCCACTCTTGCGCCACTCCGGCCAGTGGTTCCGGAAGAAGTCCCCATCACGCGGAAGATCACGATCAGCGAAGGGATCGCGATCAAAGAGCTTTCGGAAAAACTCGAGGCGCGCGCCAAGGACGTGATCAAACGGCTTCTGGATAAGGGCATTTTCGCCACAATCAACCAGACGCTCGATGGCCAGACGGCTACGGAAATCGCCCGGAGCTTTGGCGCGGACGCCACCATCGTCACCTACGAGGAAGAAGTTCTCCAGGAAGTCGAGGAGACGGACCGCCCCGAGGACTTGCAACCACGCGCCCCGGTCGTGACCGTCATGGGCCACGTCGACCACGGAAAGACCTCGCTCCTGGATGCCCTCCGCGAAACGAATGTGGCAGCGCACGAAGCGGGGGGCATCACCCAGAGTATCGGCGCTTACCAGGTGGAGGGACAGGGACGAAAGGTGACGTTCATCGATACGCCCGGTCACGAGGCCTTCACTTTGATGCGCGCGCGCGGCGCCCGGGTTACGGATGTCGTGGTATTGGTGGTGGCTGCGGATGACGGGGTCATGCCGCAAACGCTCGAAGCCATTAACCACGCGCGGGCGGCAAAGGTTCCGATTGTCGTCGCCATAAATAAGATAGATAAGCCGGACGCCCAGCCGGAACGTGTGAAGCGCCAGTTGGCGGACCACGACCTGATGCCGGAAGAGTGGGGCGGACAAACGGTGACGGTTGAGGTCTCCGCCAAGCAGCGCAAGAACCTCGACTTGCTGCTCGAGATGATTTTGTTGGTGGCTGACCTGCAATCTCTCAAGGCCAATCCACATCGACTGGCCTCGGGGACGGTACTGGAAGCCAAGCTCGACCGCGGGCGCGGCCCGGTCGCCACCGTGCTGGTTCAAAATGGGACACTGCGCGTGGGTGACTCCTTCATCATCGGGGCAATTTACGGCAAGGTTCGTGCCCTCTTTGACGACCATGGGCGGCCCATCCTGGAGGCCGCTCCTTCCGCTCCCTCAGAAGTCCTGGGCTTGGAGGATGTGCCTCAGGCCGGCGATCGCCTGCAAGTGATCGAGGATACCTTCAAAGCGCGGCAGATCGCCTTGCACCGGCAAGGCAAGTTGCGCGATGCGGCCTTGGCCAAGAGCGCACGCCTCACCCTCGAACAGTTGCATGAGCAACTGGCGGCCGGCGATGTCAAGGAACTGCCCCTCATTATCAAAGCGGATGTGCAAGGTTCGGTGGAAGTCCTTTCCGAGACCTTGATCAAGCTGAGCACGGAAAGGGTGAAGATCAAGGTGATCCATGCCGGGGCGGGTGCCATCACGGAGTCCGATGTGCTGTTGGCTTCGGCTTCCAATGCCGTGATCATCGGGTTCAACGTTCGGCCGGAGCGCAAAGCCACAGACTTGGCACAACTTGAAAACGTCGATATACGCCTCCACACCATCATTTACAACGTCACGGAGGAAATCAAGAAGGCCATGGTGGGCTTGCTGGCCATCACTTATAAGGAAATCTCGCTAGGGCGCGCTGACGTTCGCGATACTTTCCGGATCACTAAAGTTGGAACGGTGGCCGGTTGCTATATTCTGGATGGTAAGATCACGCGCGAATCCCAGATTCGCCTGTTGCGCGACAATGTGGTGGTGCACGAGGGCAAAATCCGGTCGCTGCGGCGCTTCAAGGATGATGTGGCCGAAGTGAAGTCCGGGATGGAGTGCGGAATTTCTCTTGAGAATTACAATGACGTGAAAATTGGGGACGTGATTGAGGCCTACGTGAAGGAGAGGGTGGCCGAGCCTGTCATGGCCTGAAGCTGGGGGCTGGACATTGCCGATTGACGATGGTCGATTGGCCCAATCGTCAATCGACCATCGAGAATCGGCCATTCCTTATGCCTCCAGCCCCAAGAGGGGCCGACGCGATGCCAGTTGGCGTATTGACCCTGGAAATCCAGCTTCCCTACGCGCACTCACTTAAAGAAAAGCGTGCGGTCCTGCGAAAAATGCGGGACCGCCTGCGGGCGCGCTTCAACGTGGCGGTGGCGGAGCTCGACCATGAGGACGTGTGGCAGCACGCCACGCTGGGGGTGGTGTCGATTTCGGACAGCCAGATACTTCTGGAGTCGGTCTTTCGCCAGGTGCTGGCGGAATCGGAAAAAATCCTCGGCGACGACGTGGCGGATCACACGCTGGAGTTCTACTAGCAGTGACAGAAGAGCAGTGACGAGTGACAAGTGACAAGCCAGCAAAAAAGCATCGCTATCGAGTTGTCCCCATCGCCTTTTCTTGCTTGGCACTCGTCAATTGTCACTTTTCCCGCCGTTGCTGAATGGGTGGAACTCATGAGCATTCCCGGGCGTCGAGCAAAGCGGTTAGCTCATCAGATTCGAGTGGAGATGGCGGAAATGCTCGTCCGGGGGCTGAAAGATCCGCGCATCGGATTTGCCACGGTAACGCGTGTGGAGTTGAGCGGGGACCTTCATCATGCGCGCGTATTGGTCTCGGTCATCGGCAGTCCCGAGGAGCAGCAGGGAACCCTCGACGGGTTATCTTCGGCGGCGGGATTTATCCGTCATGAAATCGGCCATCGGCTGGCGTTGCGGCGGGCTCCTGAGTTGACCTTTGTCCTGGACCATGGCGCCGAAGAGGGCGAGAGGATTGAAATGCTCCTTCAGAAACTCCACAAGGACGACCCCCCATCGGAGTGAAGGGCGGCAGGGAGTAGGACGTAAGCAGTAGGCGGTGCGCGCAGCAAATTCGAATCAACTCTCCCCTCGCCTCCTTGGGGAGAGGGGCCGGGGGCGAGGGGGTCCTAATCCAAGCGATGTGGGTTTCTACGTAAGGCCGCCTCACTTACCCATGACCAACCCTGTTCCGACCAAACCTGAAATCTCCGGCGTGCTTGTCATGGACAAGCCGGCGGGCCTCACCTCCCATGACGTCGTGGCGCGAGTCCGGAAAATCATCGGCACACGGCAGGTTGGCCACTTCGGGACACTCGATCCCTTCGCGACGGGCGTGCTGCCGGTGTCGGTGGGCAAGGCTACACGGTTCGCACAATTTTACCTGAAATCCCGCAAGGCTTACGAAGGCCAGATCCGTTTCGGTTTTTCGACGGATACTTACGATGCCACCGGGAGACCTACCTCGGAAGCCGTATCGGCCCCCATCCAGGCGGACGTTCTTGAAAAGCTCTTTCGAAAATTTACGGGCCGGCTGATGCAAGCCCCACCACCTTATTCTGCGAAGCGCGTGGGTGGCGTCCGCGCTTATGAGTTGGCGCGTCAGCAGAAGCCCGTGAACCTGAAACCGGTGGAAGTGGAGATTTACGCACTCGAGCTCTTGGGAGTGGAGGGCGATCAGGTGCATTTTGCGGTGGAATGCTCCGGTGGCACGTACGTACGTTCCCTCGCCCACGACCTGGGCCGGAAACTGGGCAGCGGCGGGCATCTGGCCGGCCTGCGGCGCACCGCGGTAGCGGAATTCACTGACAGCCGCGCCGTTACCCTGGAGCGCCTGCAAGGAGCTGTGCAGGAAGGGAAGCTTGAATCCTGGCTGGTGCGGCTCGAAGCACTTTTGCCGGATTGTCCGGAGCTGATGGTGCGCGGCCGAGAGGAGGCTGCGGTGCGGCACGGGCGCACGTTTCAACTTGCCCAAGCGCTGCGCCCGGGGCGAGGGACCGCCGCCGGGTACTCGCCTGCGGTAGCGCTCCTCAAGATCCTCAACCCCGACCACCGTCTGATTGCCGTCGCCCGCCACGTCTCGGGCAGCGTTTATCATCCGAACCTCGTGCTAGCGTAGTAAGTAGCCTCGTCTCATGCTATGGGGCCGCGTTCACGGAAGTCCCCGAGCGCCGTCAGGATCACCCCATTTCATTGCGCAACCACGCAACCGTGCGGCGCAGGCCCTCTTCAAAGGTGACGAGTGGCTCGTACCCAAGGACTGCTCGGGCCAGGGAGATATCGGCTCTGGAGTGCAAGACGTCTCCCAGGCGGGGCGGCCCATATTGAGGTTTTACCTCGATGCCGAGGATATGATTGAGCAGTATGATCGTCTGGTTCAGCGTGGAGCCGATCCCGGTGCCTACGTTGATGACCCTGCCGGCAGCTTCCGGCTTGAGGCATGCGCGCAGCGTGGCATCGACGACATTCGCAACGTAGGTAAAATCGCGTGACTGCTCACCGTCGCCAAAGATCGTGGGGGTCCTTCCGCCCAAGTAGGCGGTGATGAATTTGGAGAGGACGCCGGTGTAAGGTGACCTGGGGTTCTGCCGCGGTCCAAAAATATTGAAATAGCGGAGGGCCACAAATTCCAGGCCGAAGAGCCGTTGGAAAGTCTGGCCGTAGTATTCACCTGCCAGCTTGACCACCGCGTAGGGCGAGAGGGGGGCCGGCATCTGCGTCTCGACCAACGGCAGGGTGCGGCTATCACCGTAAGCAGCCCCGCTGGCCGCCATGACCACGCGTTTCACGTGGGCATCGCGGGCGGCGAGCAGAACCTGGAGCGTGCCCATCAGATTGACCTGTGTCGTCGCGACCGGATCCTCGATGGAGCGCACCACGGAGGACAGCGCCGCGAGGTGAATGACATAGTTAACCCCTTCAAAAACCCGCCGGAGCGTTTCGGGATCGCGGATATCGCCTTCCCGGAAGTCAACCTTGCCCAGAACCGAGGAGAGATTTTCTTTGCGCCCGGTCGAGAGGTCATCGAGTACACGCACGGATTCGCCGCGCTGAACTATTTCTTCCACGATGTGTGAGCCGATGAAACCGGCGCCGCCGGTAACGAGATAGAGAGCCAAAGCCAACCTCCGATTGCTGAATTAAACCAGATTTTCAATTCGGAACTTTCCGCCGACTGGGAATATATAGCTCATCGCCTCCGATTGCAATTTCCCGTCGGATTTGGGGAAGTCTACCGGAAACTAATTCCCCTCCTTCCCACCTTTTGCATTTTTCCGAGCCAGCAGGTCCAGGACGGCCAGTGCCCCGTCCCGTGCGGCGTGCGGGCGTGCCAGGGCGCGTGCCTGGTCGCGAAGCGCGTCAAGCTTGGGGCGATCTCGGAGCAGCGATTCAATGGCCGGCGCCAAATCCTGGGGCTTCCTGATCCAGATCCCTGCCCGCCATTTCTCGATCCAGCGGCATGTACGCTCCTCATTCCCGGGCAGCGGATCGAACGCCAGCATCGGCAGGCCGCAGGCAAACCCTTCCGTCAGCGTACCGCCCCCGGGTTTGCTGATCATCAGGTCGGAGGCGACCATCCACTCCTGGATGTTGTCGACCCAGCCCAGCACACGGACGTGAGTAAAACCCGCGAATTTATTTCGCAGGTACACCTCGAGGCGCGGGTTACGGCCGGTGATGATCACCACCTCGATGGGGTGCTGAATTTTCAAAACTTCCGGCAGGATCCGGTCCGGGTCTCCCAGCCCTGTTCCGCCCAAGAGAATCAAAAGCTGGAGGGCGCTCTGATTTACGCCGAGCGTCTGGCGGGCGGACTGGCGGTCCGGCAGGCAAGCAAACACCGGGTCGATGGGCTGGCCCGTCGTCACCACCCGGGAGGCGGGGGCGCCCGCCGCCACGAGTTCGGCGGCAAGATCAACGTGCGTGGCCAGCAAGAGGTCAACTTCCGGCTGAATCCAGGCGCGGTTATAATCCATCAACTCCACCCCGGCCAGCAGGCAAGCGGTTTTTGCCCGGCGCTTGTAGAGGGCGGCAAGTTCGCAGGCGCCGACTTCCGTGGCCATGACGAGGTCCGGAGCGAACTCGCGCACGTAGCGGAAAAAAGGCTTTGCGCCTTGCTGATAGATCCATCCGGGGCTCGTGGAATTCGATTGGTGTTGGATGTTTTCAATCCGCCGCCAGAGGCCGGGCCAAAGCTTAAGAGGAATCAGATAGGAATTGTAGTAGGCTCGGAACCATGCCGTGCAGTGCTGGAGTGTGTCGATGACTTCGATCTGTGCATCAGGGCGGAGCTCCTCAAGGGCTTTACGCAAAGCCTTGGCGGCCCGTTGATGGGCCGCACCACACGACACGGACATTATCAGGATTCGGGGGTACAAATTCATGCGTCCTGGGGCGCATCGAAAATCGCGCGCCGGGCCGGCCCCCGGCAGGTGCGATTCTCTTTCGGCTGCGACTGCCTTTCCAACACGGGTCGCGGAAGTTTGGTCACCGGCGCTCAGGTTTGCTTTCGCCCCTCTTTGAGCGGCTGCATTTCTGCCTCGACTGATTCCGCCGATGGCGACTCGGCTGTGGGGTAAGAGGAAGGATTGTGAATGCTCCGCCAATTGACCCTCGGCAACAAAGTTTCTTCCCTCACCCTATCCCGGTAGCGGATGACCACATCCATGATCGAATCGAGCAGAACATCGGAAAGATTATGGGGGACCAAGCCCAGATCGAGCAGCTTGGTGTGCTGGGCATTGTAATAGTGATGCTCGGACTCGACCCGGGGGTCGGGCAGATGCTCGATGGTCACGTGCAGCCCTTTGCGGCGGCCGATTCGTTCGACCAGGTTGGCCAGATCAAGAACGTTGAACTGCTCGGTGAATTGGTTGAAGACCCGATACTCACCGGGTCCAGGCGGCTTCAGGATGGCGAGCTCGATACACCGCAGCGTGTCGCGAATGTCCAGGAATCCGCGGGTTTGCCCGCCCTCGCCATAAACCGTGAGCGGCCTTCCGATGGCGGCCATCACGCAGTAGCGGTTGAGCACGGTGCCCCAGATGCCGTCGTAGTCAAAGCGCGTGGCCAAGCCGTCATCGAGGATCGTCTCGTCGGTTTTCACCCCGTACACGACCCCTTGGTTAAGGTCCGTAGAGCGAATCCCCCAGATCTTGCAGGCGAACATGATGTTGTGGGAATCATGAGCCTTGGACAAATGATAGAAGGAACCCGGTTGTTTCGGGTAGGGAAGGACATCCTTCCGGCCGTTGTGGGTAATCTCGATGAATCCCTCCTCAATGTCGATGTTGGGCGTACCGTATTCCCCCATGGTGCCGAGCTTGACGAGGTGCGCCTGGGGGCAGAACTCCTTCATGACATAAAGCAGGTTCAGGGTGCCGACGACGTTGTTGGTTTGGGTAAAAACGGCGTGCTCGCGGTCGATCATCGAATACGGGGCGCTGCGCTGTTCGCCAAAATGCACAATGGCGTCGGGGGAAAATTGAGGCACGATATCCGCGAGGAATTCGTAATCCTGGATGTCCCCCATGTAAATTTCGATGGCGCGGCCGGTTAGCTTCTTCCACAGCGCGACGCGCTCGGGCAACATGTGGATCGGCGTCAAACTATGGGTTCCACAGTCCAGGTCCCAGGCCCGCCGGGCAAGATTATCGACTATACCCACACGATGCCCCTGCTTCGACAAGTACAATGACTGCGGCCAACCCAGATAACCGTCCCCACCCACTACGAGAATATTCATTGATCGCGGCTCCTCAACCCAACCTTTCGTAACGTATCCTTAGGGCTATCAGCGCCTTTCCTGGCAAAGCTGCCCTTTGGAAATTTATGTCAGGAACGGGGCTTAGTCCAGAATCTTTTTCTTGGCCTCCTGCGGCGCTTTACATTCTCGGCCCGACCGCATAACATCGCCGATCGCTCTTATGGACCTGCTTATCCTCGGCGCCGGCATGGGAATGGTGGGAGGGATGTTTCCCAACCCGCTGCACATGATCGCGCTGACGCAGGTGGCATTGGGTCGCTGGGGGCGCGCCATCTTCGTGTTGACGATCCCGCCCCTGGTGGTTGACGCCGCCTTTCTCCTGGTGACTTTGTTCTTCTTCCGGTTCATCCCTTTCGGCATCGTTCACTATGTTGCCTACGTGGGAGGCTTGGTGCTGATCAGCTTTGCCACCCACGCACTTTGGGAATTGCGCCGCAAAACGAAGGAGGAAATGGCGAGCTCTGGCACTTACACGGCGGCGGGTGTTTCTGTCGCCTTGCTGGCGGAAGTGGCCGCGCCCGGCACTTGGATCTATTGGGTCACTATCGCCGGGCCCATCCTGGCGGAAGGTCGAGTGCACGGCTACGGGCACGTGGTCCCTTTCTTTGTCGGAGGCTTGCTGGGATATTATGGCGCCGCAGTGGTCTCCACCTACCTCATGGCCTGGGGCGCGGGCTTACACAGGGTTTTCAAACGCCACCTCTTCCTGACTGCGAATATCCTCCTGTTGGTAATGGGAATCTCCTATCTCGTACGCGCCTACCTGGCGCGCTAGCATGCATCCCTTGGAAGGGCGGAGCTTCACAGACAGCGGAAAAACGCCCCATCGCGGGTAACCACCCCGGCGCCCAAGGCGCCACCCCTCCCTTCGACAGGCTCAGGGCAGGCTGTGAATCAGGAGGGGAGTTTTTAAATAACTCCCCTCCTCAGATGAGGAGGGGTGGCGCGCCGAGCGCCGGGGTGGTGCTGATTCGTGGCACGGG
>Ga0326728_10009314_pt1 | contig 23723 bp, 16 predicted proteins | sample MB3enrmetagenome_FD_207602 | JGI IMG/M metagenome (GOLD analysis project Ga0326728, IMG submission 207602) | Lab enriched peat soil microbial communities from McLean, Ithaca, NY, United States - MB31MN | ecosystem: Environmental > Terrestrial > Soil > Wetlands > Peat | place: USA: New York... | reverse complement strand
ATGTAGTTGTCCACCGCCTCCATCAGCTCCACCACGCCCTGCTCGTACTTCTCTTCCCCGTTGAGCGCGCACAGCGCCGAGACCCGCACGATCGGAATCTCGTCGCCCGGGAATTCGTACTTGGAGAGCAGCTCCCGCATTTCCAGCTCCACCAGCTCCAGCAGCTCCGGATCGTCCACCATGTCCACTTTGTTCAGCGCCACCACGATGTAGGGCACTCCCACCTGCCGGGCCAGCAGGATGTGCTCGCGGGTCTGCGGCATGGGCCCGTCGTCGGCCGCCACCACCACCACCGCCCCGTCCATCTGCGCCGCCCCGGTGATCATGTTCTTGATGTAGTCGGCGTGCCCCGGACAGTCCACGTGCGCGTAGTGCCGCTTGGGCGTCTCGTATTCCACGTGCGCGATGGCGATCGTGATTCCACGAGCCTTCTCTTCCGGCGCGTTGTCGATGGAGTCGAAACTGCGGAACTTTACCTTCGGGTTGTTCTTCCCCAAGACCCGGGTGATCGCCGCGGTCAGCGTCGTCTTGCCGTGATCGATGTGCCCGATCGTCCCGATGTTGAGGTGCGGCTTGCTGCGGTCGAATTTCTCCTTGGCCATAACTGGAACTCTCCTGGATAAGATCTGTTCACTACCTGGAAACTCTCCCCTGGACCCTGTTCACGATTTCCTCTGCGATCGACGCCGGCACTTCCTCGTACCGGCCAAAATGCATCGTAAAACTGCCCCGGCCCTGCGTGCGCGACCGCATCTCGGTGGCGTAGCCGAACATCTCCGACAGCGGCACCATGGCCCGCACGATCTGCGATGTCCCGCGCAGCACCACGGACTCGATTCTTCCCCGCCGCGAGTTCAGGTCGCCGGTCACGCTGCCCATGTACTCTTCCGGAACCACCACTTCGACGCTCATGATCGGCTCCAGCAGCACCGGCTTGGCTCTGGCGGCCGCCTGCTTCACGGCCATCGATCCGGCGATCTTGAAGGCCATCTCCGAGGAATCCACCTCGTGGTATTTGCCGTCGTACAGGGTTACCTTGACGTCCGCCATCGGGTAACCCGCGAGCACGCCGCCCTCCAGCGCCTCCGCGCAGCCGCGCTCCACCGGCCCTATGAACTCCCTGGGAATGGCTCCGCCCTTGATCTCGTTGACAAACTCGAAGCCGGCGCCCGGGGCGGGCTCGATGCGCAGCTTCACGACCCCGTACTGGCCGTGGCCGCCGGTCTGCTTGATGAAACTTCCCTCGGCCTCCGCCATCTGCCGGATAGTCTCCCGGTAGGCCACCTGCGGCTTGCCGACGTTGGCCCCCACGCCGAACTCGCGCTGCATCCGGTCCACGATGATCTCCAGGTGCAACTCGCCCATCCCCGCCAGAATGGTCTGCCCAGTGTCGGGATCGGTGTTCACCCGCAAGGTCGGATCTTCCTGAACCAGTTTCCCCATGGCCACGCCCAGCTTCTCCTGGTCGGCCTTGGTCTTGGGCTCGATCGCCAGTTGGATCACCGGGTTCGGGAACTCGATGGACTCCAGTACGATGGGCGCGTCGTCGGCGCAGATGGTGTCGCCGGTGGATACCGTCTTCAACCCCACCGCCGCCGCGATTTCGCCCGCGAAGATGTCCTCGATCTCCTCGCGCTTATTGGCGTGCATCCGCACCAGCCGCCCGATGCGCTCGCTGCGCCCCTTGGCCACGTTGTAGACCGTGTCGCCCGTCGCCAGGCTCCCCGAATACACCCGCAGGAAGGCCAGTTGGCCGACGTAGGGATCGGTCATGATCTTGAACACCAGCGCCGCAAACGGCTCGTCGTCGCTGGATTGCCGAATCAGCACCTGGCTGGGATCGCCCACCGCCGTGCCCTCCACTGGTGGCACCTCGATGGGCGACGGCAGGTAATCCACCACCGCGTCCAGCAGGTCCTGCACGCCCTTGTTCTTGAACGCCGACCCGCAGATCACCGGGAAAATCCTCTGCGCGATGGTCGCCCGCCGAATGCCCGCCCGCAGCTCCTCCACCGTCAGCGTCTCGCCGTGGACGTACTTGTCGAAGAGCGCATCGTCGGATTCCGAAACCGCCTCGATCATCTTCTCGCGGTATTCCCGGGCCTGCCCGGCCAGCTCCGCCGGGATCTCCACCACGTCGTAGTCGGCGCCCAGCGTCTCGTCCCGCCAGATGCGCGCGGTCATGGTCAGCAGGTCCACCGTGCCCTTGAACTGGTCTTCCACGCCCACCGGAATCTGAATCGCCACGGGGCGGCACTTCAATCGGCTCACGATGGTTTCCACCGAGTGGAAGAAATCCGCCCCCACCCGGTCCATCTTGTTGATGAAGCAGATGCGCGGGACGCCGTACTTGTCCGCCTGCCGCCACACCGTCTCCGACTGCGGCTGCACGCCCGCCACCGCGTCGAAAACCGCCACCGAGCCGTCCAGCACCCGCAGGCTGCGCTCCACTTCCGCCGTGAAATCCACGTGCCCCGGCGTGTCGATGATGTTGATCTGGCAGTCGCGCCATTCGCAGGTAGTCGCCGCCGAGGTGATGGTGATGCCGCGCTCCTGCTCCTGCTCCATCCAGTCCATCACCGCCGTGCCGTCGTGGACCTCGCCCAGCTTGTACGTTCGGCCGGTGTAATAAAGGATACGTTCGGTCGTAGTGGTCTTGCCGGCATCGATGTGGGCCATGATGCCGATGTTCCGCATTCGATCGATCGGGATCCTGCGTGCCATAAGAACGCTAACTGCCCGCTTCTACCACCGGTAATGCGCGAAAGCCTTGTTGGCCTCCGCCATGCGGTGGACATCGTCCTTCTTCTTGATCGCTCCGCCGCGCAAGTTGGCGGCGTCCGTCAGCTCGCCGGCCAGCTTCTCCGGCATGCCCTTCTCCGGCCGCGTGCGCGCGTTCAGAATCAGCCAGCGGATCGCCAGGCTCACCCGCCGGTTCTGCGGCACCTCGATGGGCACCTGGTAGTTCGCGCCGCCCACCCGCCGGGTCTTCACTTCCAGCAGCGGCTTGCAGTTCTCCACCGCCTTCTTGAAGAGCTTCAACGGATCGTCGCCGGATTTCTCCCGCACCTGCTCCATCGCGCCGTAGAAGATCCGCTGCGACACGGATTTCTTCCCGCTCCACATCATGCTGTTGACGAACCTCTCGACCAGCGTCGAGTTGTACACCGCATCCGGCGCTACTTCCTTGAGTTCCGATCTTCTTCGTCTTGACATCGCGGCTACCCTTGCTTGGGCCGCTTGGCCCCGTATTTCGATCTTCCCTGCTTCCGGTTGGCCACCCCGGCCGCATCCAGCGTTCCACGAATCACGTGATAGCGCACGCCCGGCAGGTCCTTCACGCGCCCGCCGCGGATCAGCACGATCGAGTGCTCCTGCAAGTTGTGCCCCACGCCCGGGATGTAGGTGGTCACTTCGATGCCGTTGGTGAGCCGCACGCGCGCCACTTTCCGCAAAGCCGAGTTCGGCTTCTTCGGGGTGGTGGTGTAAACGCGCGTGCACACGCCCCGCTTCTGGGGACACGCCTGCAATGCCGGGCTGGCCGTCTTGTACCGCGGCGGCCTCCGCCCTTTCCGCACGAGTTGATTGAACGTCGGCACGAAATCTCCCTCTCTGCTCGAATACCTTCCGGCTGGTGTGCGCCTCGGCAGGCGTTCCTACCGCCACGCCTCGACCAAGACGGTGCGCAATGATTCCCGCGATCCGCTGCGGAGTTACGTTTCTTTGGACTAGCCCATGCCCCGAACGGGGAAGTCCCGCCCGGCGCCTCGGGGCCGACCCCCGGCCATGCCTCGCTTCAGGCAGTCTTGGCACAGGGATAGAACAGCTTCACACCAAACTTCCTCATGGTACCCAAACCCCACCCTGCCTGTCAACCGAGGGTCGCATTCCCGCCTCAAAAGCCGGCGGATACTGATTTAGGCTTTCGCCACGTCCCGTTCTCTTCCCCTACACCAGCTCAATCGTTACACGTGGCCCGACCATCGCCGCCGCCCGTTGCAGGCTGCCGAGCGTAATGTCGTTGCCAGCTTGTTGTTGGAGATTCTCTGTTTCTTCATGGACCCGCAAGCTGCCACGCGACGGCCTCTTTGACCTCAGGCGCTTGCGCCTCCTCGAAGACGCCCTCCTCCTTGAGGAAGTCACCCACGCTGGAATCCATATGCTTCTTGCTCATCGCTCCAACCCGTTCTAGTGCTTTCGCGCCGTCGCCAGATCCTCATCCGGTCAGTGCCATCCGTCATCCTCCAACCCGCCCCGCCTTGCGGGCTGCCGCGGCCCCCCCTGTTCACCCACTAGCCAGGATTAACCAACTAGGTTGACGTGGGTCCATGGAGAAACGAACGCCGCACTGCAAGCTGGCGGTCGGCAAATCCATGCTGGCGTCAGGCAAGGTCCGCGCCACCGTTTCGGCGCTGGCCGGCGGCGCCGCCCTGGGGTTCGGTTTCCAGGAGATCCGCGGCGTGGTCGCGGCGCTCATGCCGAGGGACTTCTACAAGAGCATGACTACCCAAGCGGATCACCGAGTTTGGCAGGACGTCTACCGGCCGAAGACAACGGCCGGCCAGGTCTATCTGAAACTAACGGTCCTGGACGGCGTGCCGATCATGTCGTTCAAGCGGCTATGCGCGGCGATTTCTGCCCGACCTGCGGAGAAGGCGTCCTCGCGGCGGCGGAATCGGCACGCGTCAGCGCGGCGATGATTGAGTTCAACAAGCGGGTCAACGCCTCCCTGGTAGATCCCGCCTTCTTGGCGCGCGTTCGCAGGAAGCTCGCCCTCGACCAGCGCCAGGCGGCCGCGATCTTCGGCGGCGGCCCCAATGCGTTTTCGCGCTACGAGAACGGCAAGACCAAACCCCCGCTCGCCCTCGTGAAACTCCTCCGGCTGCTCGACCGCCACCCCGATCCGCTCAACGAGGTCCGCTCCGCGCGATAGTTCCGCCCTTCGCGGTCCCGGCGCTCATAATCCGGGCTTTCCGTCCGATAAGCCTCCGGTAGGGCATCATGAGAATCGCATCTTTGATCCTGGCCGGGGCGTGCCTTCTCGCGCCGGCCGCCGCCAGCGCCGGAACCCCGCCCGTCATCGGCAGCTTCTACGCCTCGCCCACCACGCTGATCGGCGGAGAGTCCACCACCCTCGCCTGGTCGGTCGCCGGTGCCAACTTCCTCACCCTCACGCCCAGCGTGGGCACGGTCACCGGAACATCCGTCACCATGACTCCCTCGGTGACCACCATCTACACGCTCACCGCCTCCAATAGCGCCGGATCGCAGTCGGCCACGGCGACGGTCGTCGTGTTGCCCTTGCCAACCATCTCGAGCTTCGTGGCATTTCCATCCAATCTGGCCGCCGGCCAATCCACCACCCTAAGCTGGACGGTCGCGGGCGCCACCATCCTGGTCGTCAACCCGAACGTGGGCGTCGTGGCCGGAACGTCGGTCAAAGTAAGTCCTTGGGTCACCACCACCTACACCCTGCTTGCCGGCAACGCCAACGGATGGCGCACGGCTACGGTTACCGTCACCGTGGGAAGCCCGCCCCTCATCTCGAGCTTCTGGGCGTCTCCCTCGACCGTCAACAGCCGCCAACCCACCACCCTCAGTTGGACGGTCACCGGCGCCAACTTCATGACCCTCACCCCCAGCGTGGGCGCGGTCACCGGATCCTCGGTCGTTATGAACCCCGCGGTGACCACCACCTACACTCTGACGGCCACCAACATCTTCGGATCTCGAACGGCTACCGTGGTGGTCACCGTCGCGCCGCAGAGCCTGCTGGCCATCCTCAGCTTCACGGCTACTCCGGCGAAACTGATCGGCGACCAGACCGGAACACTCAATTGGGTGGTCACCGCCGCCACCAGCCTTTCGATCACCCCGGGCATCGGCCCGGTCTACGGAACCTCGGTCGCCGTGAGTCCTTCGGCGACTACCACCTACACTCTAACGGCCGCGAACCCGTATGGATCGCGAACGGCTACGGTCACGGTCCTGGTGGGAACCCTGCCCGCCATCGACAGCTTCACGGCCTCTCCGCCGAGTGTCAGCCAAGGCCAATCCAGCATCCTCGGTTGGGCTGTCACAGGCGCCACCGGCCTCTCCATCAGCCCGAGTGGGGGTATGGCTACGGGAGCGGGATACCAGGTGACCCCTTCCGCCACCACCACCTACACGCTGACGGCTACCAATCTCTTCGGATCGCAAGCGGCTACGGCCACCGTCACCGTGGGAAACCTGCCCGTCATCTCGAGTTTCACAGCCTCTCCGTCCAGCCTGACCGGCGCGCAATCCTCCACGCTCAGTTGGGCGGTTACCGGCGCCACCAGCCTTTCCATCGGCCCCGGCGTGGGCCTGGTCACCGGAACATCGGTCAAGGTGGCTCCCGCGCTGACCACCACCTACACGCTGACGGCCACCAACGGCTCCGGATCCACAACGGCCACGCTGACAGTTGCCGCCGGAGGCCCTCCCGTCATCACTAGTTTCTGGACCAACCCCAACCAGGCCGCCGGGCCTGGAATCGGCGTCCTTTTAACCTGGTCCACGCTCGGGGCCACCAGCCTGAGCATCGACCACGGCGTCGGCCCCGTCACCGGAACCGCGGTCGGCGTCAGCCCAACTTCCACCACCACCTACACGCTGACCGCGACCAACCCGGCGGGAACCGCGACCGCCACCGTGACGGTAGCCTGCATCCCGCTGGTCACCGTCTCCGGCCAACTGTTCTACTCCGAACACGTCTTGTTCATCGTCCCGCCGCCCGGCCAGGTGAACTGGGTCGGAACCGACAGTTGGGGCAGCCTCTACTCCACCGCCAATGTCGCCGGCTACGTCGCTACCTTGAAGAGCCTCTTCCCCAGCGATTATTTCTTCGTGGTCGTAACGGCCAACAATCTGACTCCGAACAATGTGCCCAGCGTTCTGCTTTACCGCTATGTCGCCGGCGGCATCGGAGAATTCTCCAATTGGGGCGCCGGGGTGCCGAACATCTGCCGCTATAACCTCGGCGGGGGCGCCGTGATGGCGAACGCCTTCGGAGGCTTGGGCCGCGAGATCGGCCATAACTGGGGAGTGTATATCGGAGCGCAAGTCGGAGATCCCGATTGGCTCTCCAACTCGACCGCTACCGGCCAGATGGCGGACGTCTATAGCGACGACGGGTACCTGACCGTCAAGCAGATCGCCGGCGATCCCGTGAACGGGTTTACCTGGACCTCCATCGACGCCCTCCTGAAGAACGAAACGGATACCTTCACGCTCTACGACCTGTACCTGCAAGGGCTGAACTCCACCTTCCCGGATCTCTACGTGCTCGCTTCGCCGGTTTACAATCCCGACCACTCGGTATCCTACTCCTCCGTCGCCAAGTACGATCAAGCTTGGGTCGAGGCCAATAATGGAGTGCGTAACCCCACCTTCCGGTCGAGCGACAAGCAATTCCGGGTGGGCTTCGTCTATGTCGCCAGAGACGTGGCTGAAGTCTTCGCCGTCTACCAGTCCATCGAGCGTTCCGCCAGCCAATTTGCGAACGCCGAGCAGATCGACACCACGAATTTCCGGTTCCAGGTTCCCTTCCTGGTGGACACTCAATATCGTGCCAGCATCGATGCGCTGCTCGCCGACCTGGATGGAAACGCGACCCCCACCTTGAGCATCACCGGTGCTACGGACGTTGTTTCAACCGACGGCACGGCGACAATTCCCTTCACCGCCGCCGACTCAGGCAGCCCCGCGCCCGTGGTCTCCTGCGTCCCCGCCTCCGCCAATTGCTCCATCAGCGGCGGCAATGTCGTCCTCACTGGTCTGGCCCCGGGGACCTGGTTCTTCACCATCAAGGCCCAAAACGCCGGCGGCAAGAAGGCCTTCGCCCACTTCGTCGTCGAAGTGCAGTGAGGCTCGTCTCTCCGTCAACTCGCAGCTTCGAATGGCGGCTGCGGGCCGCGTTGAGCCGCGCCGGAGCTGGGCCACAACAGAACCGCCAGGTGGATGGCCCCTGGCACCAGGCACGAAGCAAAGACCAGCACGGCGAACGAGAACCAGAAGAACTCCTCAAAGGCGCGTGCCAGGTACAGAGCGGAACCCAGGACCAGTACGGCCTTCCCCAGCCTGGTTTCCAGCATATCCCGCTGACAAAAGAGACACGCAGACGCCAGGAAGAAGATCATCAACGTGACGGCGGCATTGCAAGCCTCCATGAATCCCCGATAGTACGCCGGGATCGCGGGGGAAGTTTGCAGCCTGTATCCGACCAGGATGTGAAACAACCCAAAGAGCAGGTTCAAACCGCCCGCCGCATACAGCAGCCCCTTCCTCACGGTTTCCTCCCCCTACCGACCCACTCCCCATTTCAGCAGCGTGCTGCAAGGCCGCGTAATCGGGTCGCCGTAGTGATTCGGTGAAATGCGCAGCGCGTAGCCCACCCGCCCGGTCTGCTGCGGGACGATCTCTTTCTCGAAGACTACCACCTGGCCCCGCTGCTCCACCGCCGGCAGCAGTATCACTTCGGTCTCCTCGAGATTCCCGTTCACGCCGATGCGTCCCACCACCACTTCCACCCGCACGTCCCCGGCTTTGAGCCCGGCCAGGTCCACCGCCGTCCGCACCGGAACCGGCCGTCCGCTCAGCACCGGCCCATCCGGCGGGGCGGCCAGCTCGACGAACTGCACCTGGTCCCAGACCCTCCGGACTTCGGCGTTCCAGCGCGCCATCTCGCGCGCCTTCCCGAAGTTGTCCCAGGCGACTTCGGCGTAGGCGCTGTGGGCCGGCGCGTAGAGCTGGGACATGTACTCGTCCACCATGCGCTGGCAATTGAATAGCGGGCTGAGGTGCACGATCGAATGCTTGACCCGCCGGATCCACTCCCGCGGCACGTCCTGGTCACGCTCGTAGTAGGCCGGCACCAGCTCGTTTTCGAGCAGCGAGTAGAGGGCGGTGGCGTGCGGTTCGTCCTGGTCCTCGGAATACGCGATGCGGTCGCCGACGGCCCAGCCCCCGGTGGATTCGTAGGCTTCGTCGAACCAGCCGTCGAAGATGCTCAGGTTGAGCACGCCGTTGATGCCGGCCTTCATGCCGCTGGTGCCGCAGGCTTCCTCGCCCCGGCGCGGGTTGTTGAGCCACACGTCCACGCTGCCCACCAGCTCGCGGGCTACGTGCATGTCGTAGTCCTCGACGAACACCAGGCGCTTGGCCAGTTCCGGATCGCGCGATAACTGCACCACCTGCCGGATCAGCTCCTTGCCCGGGTGATCCTTGGGATGCGCTTTGCCCGCGATCACGATCTGCACCGGCCGTTCCGGGTTGCACAGCAGCCGCCTCAGCCGGTTGACGTCGCGGAAGATCAGCGTGGCGCGCTTATAGGTGGCGAAGCGGCGCGCGAACCCGATGGTGAAGGCCTCGGGATCCAGCACTTCGGAGGCGCGCCGCAGCTCCACGTTGGAGGCCTTGCGCTGCCTCGCGCACTCGTACTGCCTCTCCCGAACGAAGGCCACCAGGCGCCGTTTGCGCCGCCGGTGCGCTTCCCAAATCTCCTGGTCGGGAATGTCCTGCACCTGTTCCCAGGTCTTGGCATCCGTAAGCCGCTCGCGCCAGTCCGGCTGCAGATACTGGTCGTAGAGCGTGGCCAGGTCGCCGTTGAGCCAGCTCAGCAGGTGCATGCCGTTGGTGATGGCGACGATGGGGATCTCCCACACCGGGAGCTGCGGCCACAGGTCCTCGAACATCTCCTGCGAGACCGCCCGGTGCAGCCGGCTGACCGCGTTGCGGAAGCAGGACGCCTTGATGGCCAGCACGGCCATCGAGAAACGCTCGTGGCTATCCGAGGCATTGCGCCGCCCCAGCCCCATGAGCTGCTCGAAATCGATGCCCGCTTCACGGCAGTATTCTTGGAAGTACTCCCACATCAGCCCCGAGTCGAAGATGTCGATGCCCGCCGGAACCGAGGTGTGCGTGGTGAAGACGTTGTTGTTCCGCGACGCCTCCAGCGCCTCCTCGAAGCTCAGGCCCCGCTCCTGGATCAGCACCCGGATACGTTCCAGCGCCAGGAACGCCGAGTGGCCTTCGTTCATGTGGTACACCGTCGGCTCCAGCCCCAGCGCCTGCATCGCCCGCAGGCCGCCGATGCCCAGCACGATCTCCTGGCGGATGCGCACGTGGTTGTCGCCGCCGTACAACGCATCGGTGATGCCGCGGTGCTCGGGCCGTTCGTTCTCCGGAATGTTGGTATCCAGCAGGTACAGCTTCACCCGCCCGACTTCCATCAGCCAGATCTTAATCCACACCACCCCCGTGGGCAGCTTGACTTGCACCTTGAGTTCGCCCCCCCCGGCATCCCGCGCCGGAGTCACGGGCAAAGTGTAAAAATCGTTGAGCGGATAGCGCTCCTGCTGCCATCCGTCCGGGTTCAGGTACTGTTGCAGGTAGCCGGTCTGGTAAAGCAGGCCGCAGCCCACCACCGGGACGTCCGAATCGCTGCACGCCTTCAAAAAGTCTCCCGACAGCACTCCCAACCCGCCGGAGTACGCGGGCAGGCACTCCACGATGCCGTACTCCATCGAGAAGTAAGCCGTCAGGCGGTTTTGGCCCGGAGCCTCCTGGCGGTGCATGTAAGCGTCATATCGCTCACACGCCCGGCGATACAGGGCCAGATAGCGCGGATCGGCAGCCAGTTTCTCCAGGCTGGCTTGCGGAATCCGGCCCAGAAAGGACACCGGGTTGTGGTCGCAGGCCCGCCACAGAGCGGGGTCCATGCGCCGGAACAGGCTCCCGATGGTCGGTTCCCAGCTCCAGAAAACGTTGTAAGCGAGCTGCGACATCCGCGCCAGTGCTGGAGGCAGCGCCGGTCGCACCAGGAATTCCCTAAGTGGTTGAATCTGAAAAGGCATGGGAGGGTCCGGTCATTAATCAAGATAGCAGAGTTGTGAATTCGCCGCCATTCTCGCGGCGCGGCGGGCCGTCCAGACGGGCGCCGCCAGCCGAGCTGCCGGGCCAAGATGTAAACTCGCAGCCATCCCGCGGCGCCACCGGCCGTCAAGCCCGCCCGCCGCCGCCGTCCGCGCTAGAATGGAGTTCTGCATTCGGCGGTCCATCTATATAGTGGTCCCGAGATTGCTAGGTATTCCGAGGAGAGTGATTTCATGGCGTACGTCATTACCGACACCTGCACCAAAGACGAGCTTTGCATCGAAGCCTGCCCGGTCGATTGCATTCATCCCAAGAAGGACGAGCCCGATTTCGAGGAGATCAAGCACCTCATGATCGATCCCGAGGCTTGCATCGATTGCGGCGCCTGCGTGCCGGTTTGCCCAACCAATTCGATCTACACCGTGGATGAGCTGCCCGCCGAGCAGCAGCAGTTCGCCGCCGCCAACGCAGCCTACTACGGGAAATAGAGCCCGCGGCCGTTGCCTCCCAGCGGTCTGGGGGCTCAGGGGTGTGTCGTGATGCCCACTCTGGCCGGCGTTTTGGTTGAGAACACCCGGGAGGGCGCGCTGTGGGAGCCGCTGGACGAGCGGCGCATCCGCTGCACCGCCTGCGGCCACCGCTGCCCGATCTTCGAGGGGCAACCCGGCGTCTGCAAGGTCCGCTTCAACTCCGGCGGGAAGCTGCGTGTCCCCTGGGGCTACGTCGCCGGCGCCCAGTGCGATCCCATCGAGAAGAAGCCCTTCTTCCATGTGCGCCCCGGCTCGCTCGCTTACAGTTTCGGCATGCTGGGTTGCGACCTGCACTGTGGATACTGCCAGAATTGGGTGACCTCCCAGGCCCTGCGCGACCCTCGGGCGGTAGCGTCTCTGCGGAGGGCGACCCCCGAGGCGTTGGTGCGTCACGCGCTCGACGCCGGGGCCCAGGGCATCGTCAGCACCTATAACGAGCCGCTGATTACCGCCGAGTGGGCCGTGGCCGTATTCCGGCAGGCGCGCGCGGCGGGCCTTTTCACCGGGTTCGTCTCCAACGGCAATGCTACCCCGGAGGTCCTCGAGTATCTCCGCCCCTGGCTGGACCTCTACAAGGTGGACCTGAAGAGCTTCGACGACCGCCGCTATCGCGAGCTGGGCGGGCGATTGCAGCCCATTTTGGACAGCCTCCAGCGCATCCATGCGATGGGCTTCTGGCTGGAGGTGGTCACGCTGTTGGTAGCCGGCTTCAACGATTCCGAGGAGGAGCTGGGCGCCATCGCCGGCTTCCTGGCCGGCATCTCCCGCGACATTCCCTGGCACATCACGGCCTTCCATGCCGGCTACAAGCTGCAGGACCGGCGCGACACCCGGCCCTTGGACCTGGAGCGCGCCGCACGGATCGGCCGCCAGGCCGGCTTGCGCTACGTCTACGCGGGCAACATCCCGGGCGGCGTAGGCGGCCTCGAGGATACCTGGTGCCCGGGCTGCGGCGAGCGGCTGATCGGCCGGCGCGGCTATCGAATTCTGGAATACCGGCTCACCGGCGACGGCCGCTGCCCCCAGTGCGCCCACCCCATTCCGGGACGCTGGGCTGCCTGAACGCGCTCCAACCACGAATACCGCTCGGCCCTCCCGACCCGTACGGCGCGACGCTCCACCACCCACCCAACGACTACCACTGGCCCCTCCGAAGCCCCTGCCGCGACACTCCACCGCCCACCCTGCGAATAAGACTTGCCCCCCGGAGCGTTTGGGGCGACACTTGAATCTTTAGGAGGCGCGATCGTTGAGTGTGAAAGTGTCGGAGAATCAGCTTCTACGGGAGCCGTCGGAGCGGTGGAGCGTCGTGGACGCGAGCGAGTTGTATGACGTCGCAAGCTGGGGGAAGGGCTATTTCTCGGTCGGCGCTAACGGCCAGCTACGGGTGCATCCATCCAAGGATCCCGCCCGGGCCATCGACCTGAAGGAACTTGTCGACACGCTGGTGTTGCGCGGCATCTCGCTGCCCATCCTGATCCGCTTCGGCGAGATCCTGCGGCAGCGGCTGGGCGAGATCTACCAGGCGTTTCAGGGCGCCATCGCCGAGCACGGCTATCGCGGCGGATACTCCTGCATCTACCCCATCAAGGTCAACCAGCAGCGCCAGGTGGTCGAGGAAGTGTTCGAGTTCGGCCGCCCCTACAAGTTCGGCCTCGAAGCCGGCTCCAAACCCGAGCTGCTGGCTGTGCTGGCGGTAGCCGACAACGACACCCCCATCGTCTGCAACGGCTTTAAGGACGACGAATACATCGAGATGGTCATGCTGGCCACCAAGATCGGTCGGCAGATCACCACCGTGGTCGAGAAGTACACCGAGCTCGATCTGGTGACCTCCTACGCGCAAAAGATCGGCGTGCGGCCGCGCATCGGCCTCCGCCTCAAGCTGGCCAGCCGGGGCTCGGGCCGCTGGAAATCCTCCGGCGGCTACCGCTCCAAGTTCGGCCTGACGGTGAGCGAGGCCCTGCGCGCCTTCGAGCAGTTGAAGTCGCTGGGCATGGCCGACTGCCTCGAGCTGCTGCATTTCCATCTGGGCAGCCAGATCACCAACATTCGCCACGTCAAGGCCGCCGTGATCGAATCCGCCCGCATCTTCACGGAGCTGGCGCGCGCCGGAGCCGGCCTGAAATACCTGGACGTGGGGGGCGGGTTGGGCGTCGATTACGACGGCTCGCAGACGGATTTCGAATCCAGCGTCAACTACACTCTCCAGGAATACGCCAACGACATCGTTTATCACGTCCAAAGCGTCTGCGACGAAGCGGGCGTCGCGCATCCCACCATCATGAGCGAGAGCGGCCGCGCCGTGGTGGCTTATCACAGCATGTTGGTGTTCAACGTTCTCGGTGTCAGCGGCTCCGGCGAACAGGACCCGCCGCCGGAAGTCTCCCCGGAAGCCGAGCAGCCGCTCATCGATCTCCAGGAAACCTATCGCGCGCTCAGTACCAAGAACCTTCTCGAAGCCTTCCACGACGCCCAGCAGGCCCTCGACCAGGCCCTCAACCTGTTCAGCCTCGGCTACCTCCCGCTCGAGCAGCGGTCCCTGGCCGAGAACCTCTACTGGGCCATCTGCCGCCGCATCCAGCGCCTGGCCAAGGACCTCGAGTTCTTCCCCGAGGAGCTCGAGGGCCTGGACGCCCTGCTCTCGGATACCTACTTCTGCAACTTCTCCATCTTCCAGAGCATGCCGGATAGTTGGGCCATCAAGCAGTTGTTCCCCATCCTGCCCATTCACCGGCTGGAGGAGCGCCCCACCCGCGACGCCGTGCTGGGCGACATCTCCTGCGACTCCGACGGCAAAGTGGACCAGTTCATCGACCGCCGCGACGTCAAGCGCACCCTGCCCCTGCATCCCTTCAATGGGTCGCCCTATTACCTGGGCGCGTTTCTCATCGGCGCCTACCAGGAGATCCTGGGCGACCTGCACAACCTCTTCGGCGACACCAACGCCGTGCATGTCAGCCTCAACGGGAACAACGAGATCATCCTGGACACCGTGATCAAGGGCGATACCGTGCGCGAAGTGCTCGACTACGTCCAGTTCCGGGCCGAGACTCTACTGGCGGAGTTCCGCAAGGATGTCGAAGCCGCGCTGCGCGAGGGCCGCATCGGCTACGAGGAATCCGGCCGCCTCCTGCGCTTCTACGAGGACGGTCTCCAAGGCTACACCTACCTCGAAGACGCCCACGAGCGGTAACGCCAGCCGAGCCAACAGCGGGCTAGGTTGGGCGCCTCGCGCCGCGAACACGACGCCTCGCCAATGGTCGCGCTTCTCCCTCCTCTGCTGCCGCCTCTCAGGATTCCTTTCCAGAACTAACCGGCGCGTCCAGCACCTCCCGAACCTTCGCCGCCAGTTCGTCCGGGACGAAGGGCTTCTGGATATACGCCGAACCACTCTCCGGCGCGCCCCGGTGGGCAATCACGTCCTCCGCGTAACCGGACATCAGAATCACCCGCAGGTTTGGCCGCAATTCCCGCAGTTGTTCGGAGAGGGTGCGCCCATCCATTCCGGGCATCACCACATCCGTCAACAGCAAATCGATCCGGCCGACGTGCCCCGCAAAGGCGGCCTGCGCTTCCGCGCCGTTGGCGGCTTCCAGGACGTGGTAGCCATGCCGCTCCAGAATCGCCTTGGCCAATCCGCGCACCGCGCGCTGGTCTTCGACGATCAGCACCGTCTCATCGCCGTGCGACGCATTCGCCGCGGCCGGCTTCGCCTCTTCCGCCGCCACGCCGGCATCCAGACGCCGCAGGTAGATTCGGAACGCGGACCCTCGGCCCGGCTCGCTTTCCACCTCGATCCACCCGCCGCTTTGCCGCACGATGCCATACACCGTCGCCAGCCCCAGTCCGGTCCCCTTCCCGAGTTCCTTGGTCGTGAAGAACGGCTCGAAAATGTTCCTCCGCACTTCCTCCGTCATTCCCGTTCCGGTGTCGGCGACGGTCAGCCGGACATAGCGTCCCGGAGCGGCATCCAACCGGCCGGCCGCGGCAGCCGCGTCCACTTCGACGTCCGCCGTGGCGATTTCGAGCCGGCCTCCCTTGGGCATCGCGTCTCTGGCATTCACCGCCAGATTCATAATCACCTGATGAATCTGGTCCGGGTCCGCCAGCACCAGTCCCAACTGCGGGGCCAGCCTGGTGACCAGTTCGATGTCCTCCCTGATCAGCCGCCGTAGCATCCGTTCCGCGTCGGTGACGATGCCATTCACGTCGATCGCCCTGGGCCGGATGTGTTGCTTCCGGCCAAAAGCCAGCAATTGACTGGTGAGGCTGGCCGCCCGCTCGCCGGCGTTGCCGATCTCCAGAGCGTAGCCTCTGAGCGGGTCCCGGACCGCCAACTGGTTCGACAGAAACGCCGCATAACCGTTGATCACGGTGAGCAGATTATTGAAGTCGTGCGCCACGCCGCCCGCCAGACGGCCCACCGATTCCATCTTCTGAGCCTGGGCCAGTTGATCCTGCAGAAGTTCCCTCTCCTCCTCGGCCCGCTGGCGCTCGGTGATGTCGTTGAACGTCACAATCAGCTTGTCCGCCAGGAAGGCGGCGTAGATCTCGCAAATGCGCACGCTTCCATCCTGGCAGGTCACCCGGTAGACCCCCGTGTTGACCGCTTGCGCGGATTGCCGCGCCGTCTCCAGCGCACGGTTCCACCGCTCGATCACCTCGCGACGGTACTCGGGATCCGGGTATGCGATCTCATACCACTCCGCCGCCGTCGGCGCCGTATGTCCGAAAAGCTTCAGGGCGCTGCGGCTCCAGAAATCGACCTTCTCGCACTGAACATCCACCATGGCCACCGGGAACGGTGTCGCATCCAGGATGGAGCGGAGCCGTATCTCGCTATTCCGCAAGGTCTCCTCCGCCCGCTTGCGTTCGGTGATGTCCCGCAGAAAAGACACAATCCAACCGCCTTGGGTGGCGCGGTACTGGACGCTGATTTCGACGTCGAAAACGCTCCCATCCTTGCGGCGGTGCCGGCTCTCGAAACGAGCTTCGCCCCGCCTCATGATCTCTCGAATGCGGGCGGCTGTATCGGAGGCCGTCTCGTTGGCCTCCAGGTCGGAAATGGACATGGCCAGCAGTTCTGCCGCGCTGTAGCCGCTCATCCGGCAATAAGCTTCATTGACTTCCAGCACACGCCCCTCGGTGTCCGTCAGCCACAAGCCGTCCATGGCCGTTTGGAGGATCGTTCGGTGCCGCTCCGCGCCCTCCCGCAGCGCCGCCTCGGCGCGCCTGCTCTCCGTGATGTCTCTCGCGGACATGAGCAGCAGCACTTGTCCTTGCCTGACAAAACACCGCGCGGTGATATCGATGGGAAAGACGGTTCCGTCTTTCTTGCGATGAAGACGCAGCGGGATTCTGTAGACCCGGCCTGGCTCTTTCCGCGCCTCCTGGATGCGCTGGCGCGTGTCCTCGGGTTCCGCCGAGAGGTCAGTGCTCTTCTTGGCCAGCAGCTCCTCCCGGTCGTAGCCATAGAGCACCGACGCCATGTGGTTGGCTTCCAGGATCTGGTACGTCTCGGTGTCGACCAGGAAGACCGCGTCGGACGACGATTCGAACAATTCCCGATAACGGCTTTCGCTCTCCCGCAACGCCTCCTCGGCCCCTTTGCGCTCGGTGATGTCCAGTATCTGCGTGACGAAGTGCAGCGGCTCGTTCTGGCCGTCCCGAATCAAAGTGGAGCTTACCAGCCCCCAAACCGCCGTCCCATCCTTGCGCCGATAGCGTTTCTCGAGATGAAACATCTCCGTTTCACCCGAGAGAACCCGGCGCGTGAGCTCGGCGCCCACTGGCCGGTCTTCCGGGAGGGTCACGTCCTGAAACGTCTTGCTCAGCAATTCCGTCTCGGTGTAACCCAGCATTTTGCAGAGCGCGTCGTTGGCCTGGAGAAAACGGAAGTCGGGCGACACCAGCGCCATGCCCGCGGCCGAATGCTGGAACATGCGCCTGAAACGCTCTTCGCTCTCCCGCAGCGCCTCCTCGGCCCGCACCCGCTCGTCCACATCCACGATATAACTGAGCGTTCCCCGGATGCTTCCATCGGGCTCCCGAAAAGGGACTTTTGAGTACAACGCCCAGATCGCCTTTCGGCTGTGAGCACCCGACCACTTCACCAATTGGTTCGAAACGCCCTTTCCGGTTCGGATCACTTCCAGGTCGTGAGCCCGGGCTTGCCGAGCCACATCCAGCTCCTGGATGATGTCGAACGTCGTCCTGCCGGCGATCTCTTCCGCGGGCAATCCTACGAACTCGGCGAAGGCGGAGTTGACTCTTTCGTAACGATCGTCCTGGCTCTTGACGGCCACCATCACCGGCGCGGCATCCAGGATCGCCCGCGAATGCCTCTCCGTTGTCTCCAGCGCCTCTTTCGCCCGTTCCAGCGCATCGCCGATGTGCCGCGCGGTCCAGGCGGTCAGCGCCACGATCGAGACACAGGCCACGATGACTGTCAGGAAGTGCGCCAGCGCCGGATTCAGGCCTCCCGAAGCCCCGCTCACCGTGTCCAGCCAGCCTTCCAGGAGAACCAGCGCCAGTACACCCGGCAGGAAAGCGCGCAGGAGCATGCCGCGCGTAGACTCGCCGGTCCATGCGCGCAGCGCCGGCGTCCCGGGCAGCGCCAGGCTGATCTCGCCCGCGCCCAGCAGCACGAAGGCCAGGGCCGTGGGCACCGCCACGGGAATGGCGCCGCCGCCATACAACAGTGGAGCGCCGTAGGCATGCCCCAGCGAAACCACCAGGCTGCCCGCAGCGCCCACAAACGCCAACAGGCTGGCGCCGGAGCCGGCAAAACGCCACCGGCTGGCCCGCAGCAAGAGCATCAGCGCTGTGCTTTCAAGAACAAACGCCCCGGCAGTCAAAGGCGACATCCGGCCCAGCGGGAGCCGGCCGGACAGTGCTGGTGTCAATACCAGCAGGGCCAGCAGGAAGGGGAGGACGGCGGCGGTCAGGGCAAGATAGCGGCCCAGGCGGCGCGAGCCCCAGCGCGCCCGGCTGAATACTCCGCTACTGAGAAGCAGGACGGCCGGCGCGGTGCTGGACCCCATCGGCACGTAATCCCGCCACTGCCCGGCCAGCGCCAGCGCGTGGAACAGCCAACCCGCCGCAGCCAGCAGCGCAATGCCGAAGGCTCCTCCCGCGCACCACTGAGCGAACCGCTCCGTCTGCGCTGACGGTCTTGCAAGCAAAGAGGCCGATTGCCGTAGCATCGTTTCCTCCTCTCCCCTACTTACGGCGCCAGAGGCGATTCCGCTGCCCGAACCGCCCGAAAGCTTGTACCATAATACGCCGCAGTCGTCCGCAATTCACCCTCCGTGCCGCTGGACGGCCCAGGCTCCCCGCCAACCGCATGCGGAGCCCGCTCTGCTGGAGACTCCACCGCAGCCCGCTGCTGCACTCGTCGCGGAAGCGCGAACTCAGGCGGCAACTGAGGGAGTTGAAGCGGTTCCAGGCCCGTCTTGACGTGCTCTGCGACAACCGTCCGCACGGTGGGACCGGCGCCGCGGCGAACGACAGGAGGGCCAAGGAAACTCGCGAGTGGAAGCGGCGCGCGGCAGCCAGCCAGCGCGGCCCCGGCCGCAACCCTGCCCGCCCACAACCGAGACTCTCAACCGGATGGCGGTCGCCGGGAAAGCCGCTGAGCTATTGCCACAGCAGCCCGCACCCGAGCGGCTGCATCCGGTGCTGCGCAAGGCGACCCGGGAAAGGCGTGGGGGCCGCTGCTCCTTGGCAAGTGGCTGGGAGGCAGGGACTTGAACCCCGATAGGCAGATCCAGAGTCTGCAGTCTTACCGTTAGACGACCTCCCAACTCAAGCCAGCAGCGTCGTCTTCCATCATTCTAACATCCGGGACCGCCCCGTGAAAGCTCACAGCGCGGTGGAGTGCTTGGCGCGGATGGCCCGGGCGCGCGCCTCCAGGATCTCGGCTTCATCGATCCGGTACAGGCCCCGCAGGACCGCAGCGTAGTCTTCCAGCCGGTCGGCGACGTGCGGATGTTCCTCTCCCAGCGCCTGTTCGAAGGCCGCCAGCGACATCTTGTACAGCGGCTCGGCCTCGGTCACCCGGCCCTCCGAGTAGTACAGCTCCGCCAGGTCGGCCAGCGTCCCGATGAAGTCGGCGTGCCCTCGGCCCACCGCCTTCTCCTGGATGGATAGGGATAGCCGGAACAGCGGCTCGGCCCGGGCGAACTTCTGCTGCTTGCGGAATATCCGCGCCAGTTTCCTGAGAGTCTGGGCCACCTTGGGATGCCCGTCGCCCTGCAATCGCTTGCGCAGTTCCAGCGCCCTCCACAGGTGGGGCTCCGCCTCGGCGTAGCGTTCCTGCTCCGTGTAGAACGTCGCCAGCTTGGTCAGAACCACCAAGGTGACCCAGTCCTTTTGCTTGCACGAATCCAGGATCTCGAGTGCCCGCCGCAGCGCCAGAAGCGCCTCCGAACTCCGCCCCTGGCCGGAGCACACATCGCCCAGGTTCTGAAACGCCAGTGCCAGATCGGGATGCTCCGGCCCCAGCGTCCGCTCCCAGATCCCGAGCGCCTCGTTAAACGACGATTCCGCTTCCGGAAACCTTCTCTGCGATTTGTACAGGCCGCCCAGGTTGTAATGCACCGTTCCCAATTCGGGCTTCTCCGCCCCTTCCGCTTGATCCATCAGCGAAATAGCCCGCTGCAACAGCGGTTCGGCGCCCAGGTACTTGCCCAGGTAAAAGTACAGCACGCCCAGCCGGTTCAGCGTCGCGGGCAAGCTCGCATGCTTCGGCCCCAGGCTCTCCGCCTCCTCCAGCGCTTTCTGCATCGCCCATACTGCTCGTTCCAGGTCCCCGAGATAAAACGCCCCCTCCGCCAAATCGACATAGAATTGCCAACTGGCCTCCACCACTTCCTTCATCCCATCGTCGATTTCAGGAGCTTCCATAACTCGGATTGGAGACAATTGTAACAGTGTATGCCCGCCAATGCGAGCGCCCGTCGACCCACCCCTACCGGCGGACCGCAACCCGTAGCCGTCCCCGGTGCATCGTATCCGGCGCCCCCTGCCGCCCTCCAGCTTGTTGATAGAATGGCCCTATGGTGCGGTTTTCAGGCCTCCTTCTGATAGCAGCCGGCGCGGCCCTCCTGGCGCAGCAGCTGCCCGGCAATCCTCCCCCGGCGACGCCAGCTCCGCAGCCGCCGCCAGCGGTGGACCAGGCTCTCCGCAGCCGCATCCAATTCTTCTTCCAGGCCCACGTGGACGGTAAATGGCGCCTGGCGGACCAAGTGGTCGCCGAGGACAGCAAAGACAACTTCTTCGCCATGCAGAAGCCGCGCGTCCTGAGTTTTGAGATCGCCAAGATCGAGTATTCGGACAATTTCCAGCGGGCCAAAGTCACCGTGAACTGCGAAGAGGACATGATAATGATGGGCGCCGGCACCGTCAGGCTCAAGATGCCGCGCTCCAGCGACTGGAAACTCGAGAACGGCGAGTGGTTCTGGTTTTTTGATCCGGACGCCGTCCGCGAGACCCCCTTCGGCCCCATGAAATACCTGACCAACGGCACCCCGGCCGAGCAGTCCCCTCCCACCCAGCTCACCATGCCCCAGGGCCCCAGTCCCAAGGATATCTGGAGTGGCGTCAAGCTCGACAAGAGGGAGGTTTCCCTCCAGGCCAACAAGCCCTCCTCGGATACCGTCACGGTCTCCAATGGGCTCCCCGGCTGGGTCACGCTCACGCTGCAAGTGCCCGAACTTCCCGGTTTCGACGTTACGGTGGACCAGAAGAATATCAAGGCCGGCCAGCAGGCTCAAATCACGTTCCGCTTCGACCCCAGCGCCGGGGCTGCCCCGCCAGCCGAGGTGGTCAACCTGCTCGTCAAGCCCACCGGCCTGCTCTTCGCCATTCACGTTACATTCCAGGCGCCGGCCGCCGCCGCGGGCAAGCAGCCACATTGATGTCCCATCCCCTCCTGGCCATCGCCGCCACTTTCACCTCGGAACCCATCGCCGCGCCGCTCGAGTTCTGGATCGACGAGCTGGGTTGGGACTACCAGGTCGCCTTCGCCCCTTACAACCAGGTCTTTCAGCAACTACTCGATCCCGAGAGCCTGCTGGCGCGAAACCCGCACGGCCTCAACGTGGTGCTGGTGCGCTTCGAGGACTGGTCCCGCTCGGGCGCCCCCGCCGCCCTCCAGGATCATGTCCGCCGCCTGGGCCAGGCGCTGCGTGCCGCCGCGAATTCGTTCCACGCGCCCCTCCTGGTGGCTCTCTGCCCGCCGTCGCCGCCGCTCCTCGAGGCCCAGCTCGCCTCTTCGCTCGCTGGCGAGAGCGCGGTTCACCTGATCGCGCCGGCGGAATTGGCGGACCTCTACCCGGTCCCGCACTATTACGACCCGCACGCCGACGAGCTCGGCCACATTCCCTATACGCCCGCCTTCTTCGCGGCCCTGGCCACTCTGTTGGCCCGCCGCATCCACGCCCTCCGCACTCCGCCCTGCAAGGCCATCCTGCTGGATGGCGACGAGACCCTCTGGCGCGGCGTCTGCGCCGAAGATGGTCCCGAAGGCGTTTCGCTCGATCCGCCGCGGCGCTTCCTCCAGGAGTTCATGCTGGCCCAGCGCGAGGCCGGCCGGTTGCTCTGTCTTTGCAGCAAGAACAACGAACAGGACGTGGTCGACGTCTTCCGCGCCCACCCTGAAATGCCGCTCCAGCCCAGCCACTTCACGGCTCGCCGGATCGATTGGGAGCCTAAGCCGGCCAGCCTGCTTTCCATCGCCGCCGAGCTGAACCTGGGCCTGAGCAGCTTCCTGGTGGTCGACGACAGCCCCACCGAATGCGCCGAACTTCAGGCCCGCTGCCCGGAAGTCCCCGCGCTCCTGCTTCCCGGCGATCCGGAACAGATTCCCGACTTCTTGCGCCACGTCTGGGCCTTCGACCGCGGCACGGCCACTCCCGAAGACCGCAACCGCGCCGCGCTTTACGGCCACCAGCTTGAGCGCACACGCCTCGAGAAGAAGACCGCCAGCCTCGAGGAGTTTCTGGCGGCGCTCCAGCTCGAGATCCGAATCGCGCCCCCGACCCCCGCCCAGATGCCCCGTGTCGCGCAGCTAACCGTTCGTACCAACCAGATGAACTTCACCGGTCTGCGGCGCTCCCAGAGCGAGATTCAGGCGCTCCTGCGCGAGCGGCCCGTCGAGTGTTTGACCGTGGATGTGCGCGACCGCTTCGGCAGCTACGGCCTGGTCGGCGTCATGCTCTTCGAGCCGGGCGCCGAGGCTCTCCTGCTTGATACTTTTCTGCTGAGCTGCCGCGCTCTGGGCCGCGGCGTCGAGCACCGCATGTTGGCCCGCTTGGGAGAAATCGCGCGCGAGCGTGGGCTGGCCTGGGTCGATGCCCCCTTCACGCCCAGCGCCCGGAACAACCCGGCTCTGAGCCTGCTCCGGAGCGCTGGCGCTTCCTCCGTCGAGCCCCGCCCGCCGGGTCTGCTGTTCCGTTTTTCGGCGGCCCGCCTCGCCGCTCTCCAGTATCGGCCCGATAGTTCCAGGCCCTCCCCGGCGCCGCCGTCTAGCGCTGCCGCCGCGCCCCTCTCGCGGAAGCCCCCCGATTACCAGCGCATCGCCACCGAGCTGGCCACCGTGGACCGGATCCTCGATCAAGTCGCCGCCCGCCAGCGGCGCACCACAATCTCCGCCGCGCCCTCCGCCGCGCCGCGCACCGATCTCGAACGCCGCCTCGCCGCCCTCTGGTCCGAGCTGCTCGGCGTCGCCCCCGTCGGCATCCACGACAGCTTCTTCGACCTGGGCGGCCACTCGCTTCTGGCCGTCCAGTTGCTCTCCCGCGTCCGCCAGTCCTTCGACGTCGATATTTCGCTGGCCGTAGTTTACGATAGCCCCTTCACCGTGGCGGAGCTGGCCAAAGCCATCGATCTCGCCGAAATCGAGCGCGCCGGCCCTGCCTGCCAGGCCCTTCTCGAAGAGCTCGCCGGCCTCTCCGACGACCAGGTCCGCGCCCTGCTCGCCGCCGAACAGCCCGCCGATCCCACGGGGTAGCGCCGGCGGTCTTGCCGCCGGTGTCTTCCCCTCGATCCCGCCGCCTCCCCCGCCCTAGCGCGCGGGCCCGGCGTTTCCGGGCGCCAGACGATAGTCCCCGTTCCCCGCTCGGTCCAGGAAGGTGAACGACCTCGTACCGCCGCCCTCCACGTGACGGTAGGCCCAGATCTCGATTCCGGGGGGATTCTGCGCCGTCCGCGGATAAACTTCGATCTCGTCCGGCGGCCCGTACACGATATAGATGCGCCCGCGATCGGTCTTCCACCCGGGAACCGCCGACG